>ERZ773178.3306-NODE-3306-length-13706-cov-3.353234_pt1 | contig 13706 bp, 10 predicted proteins | sample MGYA00580533_ERZ773178 | MGnify/ENA primary metagenome ERZ773178 (study PRJEB29015, sample SAMEA2737859) | human gut metagenome | biome: human gut; feature: human-associated habitat; material: faeces | place: China | collected 2012 ...
GATCAGAGCCTGAACATTTTCCCCCTGCGGGAAGGTCACCAGATAGCCGTCCCCGGCCTCATGAAAACCGATGATTCCCGCAAGCCCTGCCATCTCGGCTACCTTGAGCAGCGTGTGGTAATCGTATTCCGCCGCACTGAGATACAAATTCATCATAACACCCCGCAGTCCTTGAACATATCTGTATTATACATCGTCTGTTTTTCCTTTGCAAACCGATTCCGAGAAAGGACACCCTATGTTGAAATTCTACCGCTTCCTGATTTTACCTCTTACCGCTGTTTTTCTTGCAAGTACCGCAGGTATTGCCCGCTATGCCGCCGACTCTTGTACGCAAGCGCGAATGTATCGGCAGCTTACCGCGCTAACAGAGAATTTCCCCGGTGACGCCGCGTCACCGGGGAATGATTTTTTGCCGCAGTATCAGGCGCTGTACACGCAAAACAGCGACCTTGCCGGGTGGATACAGATTGATGGAACTAACATCAACTACCCGGTCATGCAGTCAAAGCAGGATCCCGACTTTTACTTAAAGCACAACTTTGAAAAAGCCGACTCCCCGCACGGCTGCCCGTATGTGCAGGCAAACTGCGACCTGCAAACGCCATCCGACAACATCCTTGTGTATGGACACAACATGAAGGACGGCACTATGTTCTCGGATTTACTGCAATACAAGCGCGAATCCTTTTGGGAGCAGCACAGAATTATCCAATTTGATACCCTGACGGCACAGGCAGAGTATACCGTGATGGCGGTATTTCGGGGCGAAGCGGAGGATCTGTTTGCCTATTATCAATGTACCGATGCCGAAACACCGCAGGCGTTTGCCGCCTATGTGGACGCCTGCAAGAACGCCGCCCTGTACGAAACCGGCGTGACGGCTGTTTATGGGGACAAGCTGATTACGCTGTCCACCTGCGATGATTTCGGCAAAAACAGCAGGGTAGTCGTTGTGGCAAAGCGTATAACCGAACCGAGGTGAGAATATGAGAACGCCAAAAGAAAACAAACGAAACCCCCGCAACCGCACCCTAAAAAGTGCGGCGGGGACGATACCGAAAGCCGCCCTAAAAACGGCGTGGATAAAAACAAAAGAGCAAACCCGCACCGCCGCGCGGGAAAATGACACCGAATCCCGACAGCAGGAACCGACAGATCTTGCGGATTTGGCTGCGGAACAGTCGGCAGCATTTGTGCGGCATCAGAGGCGGAAATTGGCAGAAACCCAAGCCCGACAGCACCGCCAAAAGGAGGCTGTTGCCCGCGCCCACGCCGCCGGTGAGCGCGGTGTCAGCCCGAAACAGACCGAGCGCGGCACGCTCCCCGATGCAGAGCAACGTCCGCGTTGTGGGGCAGATTTGCCCCGACAGCGGGCAAAAGAAAAAGCCGTCACCGCCAAGACCGTGCCGCGCGATATTCGCGGTGTGACCCAAAGTCAGCGCCAACTGCGTACTGCCGCAAATGAAACTGTGCGGAGCATAACGACCCAAGCGCAAATGCAGACTCACACTCGCCAAGTGCAGCTTGCCATCCAGAAAGCCGCCGCAAACACCCGCAAGATGGTTGCTGCAGTGCGCTCGGCCATACGACACTTTCTCGCCAGCCTCCACAGCCTTGTTGCGGCCATTGCCGTAGGCATCAGCGTGGCACTTAGCATCATTATTGTCATCAGCCTTGTGGCATTTGTCTCCGGCTCGGCCTACGGCATCTTCTTTGCCGCCGATGCCCCCAACGCAGCGTCCGTCACCGTGCGTGAAGCCGTAGACACCCTGACGGCAGAATACCGCGACAGACTGGAAGAAATCTCCGACACGGTACAGCACGACCGCCAAGACATTACCGCCAACGATGATGTATACTACATCCGCTGGCAAGATGTCTTGGCGGTCTTTTCTTCGTATGTATCAGGAAATGAACAAGGCGCACCTGTTGCGGCGCTGACAGAGGAACAGGTGGATAAACTGCGGGAAACTATGTGGGCAATGAACGCAGTGGACTATTCCACCCACCCGGAGACGACTACCATAGACACTACCGATGAGGACGGCAACCCGACTACCACAGAAATCACCGAAACTGTCCTCGTAATCGAACTGACCCACAAAACACCCGACGAGATGGCGGCAGATTATCATTTCACCACCCGTCAGAACACCTATCTGCAACTTTTACAAGACCCGCAGTATGAGGAACTGTGGGCAGAATTGCTCGGCGGTTTTGCACAGGGCGGTGGAGAACTTATGAACCCGGACAGCACCCGCATCCCGACAGGCACCCTGCAATGGCCGCTGCCTGTCGCGGGTACGATTACTTCTCAATTTGGTCACCGCGTGGACCCCATCACCGGCGAGGTAAGCTCCCACACCGGCACCGACATTGCCTGTGCCGAGGGTACGCCGATTCTTGCTGCGGCAGACGGCATCGTCACCGTTGCCAACGGTCTTGACAGTTGGGGAGGCAGCTACGGTTACTACATTCAAATCGACCACGGCGGCGGGCTGGAAACACTGTACGCCCACTGCTCGTCCATCTGCGTCACCACCGGTCAGCAGGTGCAGGCGGGTGAGGTCATTGGTTATGTCGGTCATACAGGGCGGGCAACAGGAAACCACTTACATTTTGAAGTTCATATTAATGGCGTTCGTAGGGATACGGAGACTTACTTTACTATATAGCAAATATTTGAGACTGAGAATCTTATTTTCTATATAAAGAGAAAAGCAGTAGATAAATCCTTAGATTCACTCTACCGCTCAGAAGCTCTCTAATTTTCTTGATAGTTCAGCAAGCTCTTTCGCTGTTTCTTGTGTATGGTGAAGCAGAGATTCTTTCATTTCAGAAGGGCAATTAGAATAGAGCAATTTCATTTGGGTTGCCCTTTCATCGTCTAACGAAATGTCAGGATTGATAAGTGTATCCAGAGAAATATGTAAAACCCTAGCTAAAGCTCGCAAAATCAAATAAGATGGATTCATCTTTCCCTTTTCAATATTGGCAATCTGCTTTACAGAAACATGACTTTGGTCTGAAGGTTCTTGCTGAGTCAGCCCTGCATTCTTACGGGCTTGACGCATTTTTTGCCCCAGTGCAGTCAATTCATCAACCGGCATAATTGTTCACCCCGATAATATTGTATCGTGCCGATTTATGTAAAGGAATAACCTTATTATACCGGTAAACAGGTATGATTATACCGATGCAGGATTGGCGCTTTCGTTTTACTGCCAAAACCACATAAGCAGTAAATTGGTTTTGGCATATATCATCTTTGGATATGCCATCGTTCCTTTTTATCATTTCTGTACTCCCATCATTTTTTCTTCGATGGGAATACTGGTGGTGAACGACAGCGACAAAGAATCTTGTCGAATTGAAAATTGACACACGCAAATTCTTCAGTATATGTCCACCTGTGTGGAGCATATACCGTCAGGATTCGCATATGGCAGCGGTAATTCCATTTCGTTTTTCGCGTGGAATTGCCAGAGTTATTCATTCGACAAACTCATAATGCGGTTCTCCGTATAGAGGAAAAGCCTATTAAGTTATAAGCAATGAAATATAACCGCACTTTGAGAAAAGAGACCTCAAGGTACTTTTTATTTTCTGAATTAGTTGTGTACCTCCAGATGAAAAAAATAAGGAGAGGCTTCCAAGGAAACCTCTCCTTAACTGGTATTAAGGGCTATGTCAGATTTTTTTCAGCAGAATATTTACGACAGGTAACTTACCGATACAGCGGCCCGTACTGCTTGCAAGCAGCATAATCCGCAGCCTGCTGATCCTGCGTGCCGAAGCTGGCCCATGCGTGGGGGCGATAAACCTTCTCGGCAGGGACATTGTGCATCGTGACCGGGATGCGCAGCATGCTGGCCAGCGTAATGAGGTCAGCACCCACATGGCCGTAAACGGTCACACCATGGTTGGCACCCCAGTTTGCCATAACGCTGTACACATCGGTGAATGCACCCTGTCCGGTCAAGCGCGGGCAGAACCATGTGGTCGGCCAGGTCGGGTCGGTGCGTTTGTCGATAGTGTTGTGAATCTCATCGGGCAGATCAGCCGTCCAACCCTCGGCAATTTGCAGGACGGGTCCAATGCCCTCCACAATGTTGAAGCGCAGCATCGTAACAGGCATCTCTGCCTTGCAGCGGAAGTGGCTGGAATATCCGCCGCCGCGGAAGTACTCATAGTCCGCACGGCACCAATCGGTGGCGTCCAGACATGCCTTGGTGTCCGCATCCGTTATCTCCCAGATCACGTGGTTACCCTCGGCATCCACGCAGGCACCGGAACCATCCAGAGCTGTCGCGCCGGAATTGATGAGGTGAATAAAGCCGTTGGCGGCAACGCCGTCAGGCTTCTGCCCAGTCACACGCTCGCAGGCCTCGGGGCTCCAGTAGGTACGCACATCATGGAAGCACGGTGCAGAGCCGGAAACAAGGCTGCCCAGCATCATGGCAATGCCGTTGCAGGTGTCATTTTCGGTAGCGAACGGGGTCGGGGCTTTCGGACCATTCCAGTCAAAGGTAGAAGCCATAATAGCTTCGGTGAAGTCAGCGTTCGGCAGCCAGTCCGTCCACTGGCGCTGGCCCTGGAAGCCGCCGACCACAGCGTTGCGACCGAGCGCTTCTTCATGCCAGCCCATCTCGTCCAGACGCGGATTGCCGTATAGAATGTCACGGATGATCAGGGTCATCTTGACGATAAACTCCCAATCCTTGTCTGCCGGAACGATCTTCGACTTCGTGATGACAGGCGGCAGGTTCTTACCGAGGTTCTTATCAAAGCCCTCTTTGCAATTCTCACGCACCCATGCCAGCGCCTTTTCATATTCGTCGTGGTCATAGATACCGATGGAAATGCGGCGCAGGATCTCGACCTCGTCCACCCACTCGGCGCGGATGCCGAAATACTTTTGCAGAACACCTGCATCGCAGAAGCTGCCGGCAATCCCCATCGTCACAGCGCCAATATTGACGTAGGCTTTGTTCTTCATCCAGCCTGCGGCAACAGCACCACGGGCAAAGCGCAGGATTTTCTCGGCCACGTCATCGGGAATCGTATCATCGTTGGCCTCCTGCACGTCATGGCCATAAATGGAGAAAGCAGGCAGACCGCGCTGGGCGTGTGCTGCCAGAACCGCAGCCAGATACACCGCGCCGGGGCGCTCGGTGCCATTGAAGCCCCAGACTGCCTTGATGGTGTTGGGGTCCATGTCGAACGTCTCGGTACCGTAGCACCAGCAGGGAGTCACAGACAGCGTTGCCGTAACATTTTGGGTAGAGAACTGTTCTGCCACACGGGCCGCCTCGGCACCGCCGCCAATCGTCGTACAGCCGATCACGCACTGCACCGGCGTACCATCGGGGTACTTGAGGTTCTCCGAAATCAGCTTGGCGGCATTTTCTGCCATGCGCATCGTCTGATTTTCCAGGCTTTCACGGACGCCGCCCCAGCGTCCATCGATGACAGGGCGAATACCAATTTTAGGATACAGCATAGTTGCACCTTCCTTATTATAATAGGGCTTTGAAACGATCATAAGCGGCGTTCCATTCCGCATAGTTCTGTGTGCTTAGGGTATATGTTTTAATGACCTCTGTCTCCGCAATCAGCCGGCGTCCTTGTGTGATGGAGTTCAGCAACCCCAAGGCTTTCAACTGAATCATAATGTTGCCGAGCGCCGTAGCTTCCACCGGACCTGCCTTTACCGTAAGGTCGCAGCAGTCTGCGGTCATCTGGCAAAGCAGACGGTCTTTTGTGCCGCCGCCCAAAACATGCAGAGTCGTAAATGTCCGACCTGTTACTGTGGAGAGCTGCTCTATCGCATAGCGATATTTCAGAGCAAGGCTTTCATAAATGCAGCGCATTACGGCTCCCACCGTTTCCGGGACGGGCTGGCCGGTTTTGCGGCAAAATTCCTGTATTCTGCCCGGCAGGTCGCCGGGGGCAACAAATTCCGGGGCATCCGGGTCAATAAAACTGCGCAGCGGTTCGGCGGCAAGTGCCTGTTGCTCCAGCTCCGCGAAAGAATATGCCTGTCCACGGCGCTTGTACTCACGGCGGCTTTCCTGAATCAGCCAAAGACCGATGATATTTTTCAGATAATTGATTTTCCCGTTTGCACCGAGTTCATTGGACAGCCCGCTTTGGCAGCTGTCCGCCGTCAGAATCGGGGCATCCAATTCCGTTCCCAGCAGGCTCCATGTGCCGCAGGAGAGAAATACCGTATGTTCGGCATCCTCCTCGGCACATGGCATAGCGGCCGAGGCGCATTGTGTATCATGCCCTGCCACCGCAATGATTTTCGCACCGTTTGCAAGTGTACCCGTCACCGTGCCGCTGGCAACAATGGGTGCGAAGCGGTTTTCCGGCAAGCCATAGGCGGCCAGCACTTCTCTGCTCCACTGCCCTGTGCGGGGGTCCAGCATCTGGCTGGTGGACGCAATGCTGCGTTCGCAGACCGGCTCGGCCCCCAACAGAGCCGCAAACAAATCCGGCATAAAAAGGATCTGCGCAGCCTTTTGCAGCAGTTCCGGGTCCTGCTCACGCAGAGCCAGCAGCTGGAACAAAGTATTGATTGCCATGATTTGATTGCCGGTATGGGCATACAATTCTTCTGCAGGCATACGGGCAGCGGCCTGTTCCGGTTTGCCATTCGTTCGGGCATCGCGGTAATGAACAGGGTTTGCCAGCAGATGACCGTCCGTATCCAGTAAGCCGAAATCTACACCCCATGTATCAAATCCTAAGCTGTCAAATGTACCCGCCTTTTGAATGGCCGTGTGAATTTCTTTCAGCAGTGTTTCCACATCCCAGCAGAGGTGACCGTCCTTTTCGATGGGGACATTTTCAAAACGATGGATTTCCTCGTAGGTGAGGTTTTGGCCATCGTACACGGCTCGAATTGCACGTCCACTGGAAGCGCCAAAGTCGAAGGCCAGCACAGTTGCTGTGTTACTCATTGCACCACGCCCTTCTTCAAAAGTACGTTGGCATAGATTGCGCTTTCCCCGGTGGCGATAATCGCATAGGCATGGCGTGCGCGCTCATAAAACGCAAAGCGCTCCACCATTTCAATTTTAGCCGGGTCATTGCCGCTCTCGTTCAACTTCTGTTTATAGCTATCCCAGATAGTCGGCTTGCACGGATCGCCATCAACCACTTTCATCAGCGCGACAGGCTTTTCCACATACTGATCCAACGGCAGAAATTGCAGGATGGCCTCCAGCAGTTCTACGGTTCCGTGCCCGTCTGCACGAATCACAATGGCATCTTTTCCGATGCTTTCAGCCGGGAAATTTCCGTCTGCGAGAATGATTTCGTCGCCATGTCCCATCTCGCAGAGGACTTTCAGAAGTTCCGGGCTAAGGATAGGCGGAATGTTCTTCAGCATACAATGTCTCCTTATTTGTCCGTCGGCTCACCTTTTTCGCGTCGCTCAAATTTGCGATAGCCGGGGTGTTTGCCGGTAATTTTGTAGTAGGAGCGGAGATTGATGAGCTTATCAATATTCTTGCGGTCAATATCGTAGCTGCCGCCGAGAATGATTGCGTTGATCGTGATTTTTGCCCACAGTTCCAGACTCTCCATGCGGTAATAGGCGGTGATGACATCGCTGCCCACCGTCAGCGCACCGTGGTTTTCCAGCAGCATAACATCGTGGTCGTTGAGATACGGCTCGATTGCGTCCGGCACCTCCGTCGTGCTGGGAGTTCCATACGGAGTCAGCGGCACAGCGCCGATGGCTGCCACGTCCTCGATCATGTTGTACATATCCATCGGACGGTGCGCCACGGCAAATCCGGTGGCTGCCGGCGGATGGGCATGGACAACAGCATTTACATCGGCGCGCTTTTCGTAGCAGCGCAGGTGCATCTTGATTTCGCTGGACGGGCGCAGGCCCTCTGCGCCCTCCAGCACGTTGCCCTTTGCATCAATACGCAGCAGCTTGTCCGGCGTGATGAAGCTCTTGCTCATGCCCGTAGGCGTTGCAAGGAAAGTTCCGTCCTCCAACCGAACTGAGACATTGCCATCATTGGCAGCGACCCAGCCAAGCTGCCACATTTTATGGCAGACATCGCAGATTTGGTCTTTGATTTCTTCGATCTGCACAGTTTGTACCTCCTAAAGTGGATTTTGTCCTTTACTTGTATTATACTGTTGCAATTTGCCATCGTCTTTGCGTATAATGATATTATATTGGACGATATTGATATTTTAGGAGATGCCTGCCATGAAGTTTCTGGCTTCCCATGAAAGCAGTACACGCGGCACTTTTGATTTTCCCATTGAGCTTTATTATGTAGATAAAATGCATCCGCGCTATGAAATGCCGTTTCACTGGCACATGGAATTTGAACTTATGCTGGTTCTAAGCGGGGAGTTTTCTCTGCTGATTGATGGACGCTCTTACCTTTTACACAAGGGGGATGCCGCCATCATTTCAGCCGGGGCCGTTCACGGCGGAACCCCCAGCGACTGCGTTTACGAGTGTGTTGTCTTTGATATGAACCGCTTCCTCGGCAGCGGCTCCGTATGTCAGGCAAAATACAATGCGCTTTTTGAACGCGGCGCACAAATCGAGCCGTATCAACCGGCTGGCTCCGTAACCTGCCAACTGATTGACAGACTCTTTGAGGCAATGGAAAAAGAGCCGGAGGGATATGAATTTGTGACGATTGGTCTGATGTGGCAGTTGTTCGGTCAAATCCTTTTGCAGCATTCGTACACAGTATCCTCTCCCGGAAATAAACGAAATGATCGCAGCACAGCCCAAATGAAAGCGGCCTTAGAGCGCATCCGAAAGAATTACGCCAGCCGCATCACCTTGGAAGATCTCGCCTCCACAGCAGAAATGACCCCTGAACACTTTTGCAGGGTCTTTCACAGCATAACCGGACGCTCCCCTATTGACTATTTGAATTACTACCGGGTAGAATGTGCCGCGGAGCTATTATGCTCCACCGAAGATCCCATCACGGAGATCGCATATAGCTGCGGCTTTAGTGATTCCAGCTACTTTAACCGGATGTTCCGCCGCTATAAGGCCGAGGCTCCGGGCAAATATCGAAAACTGCATAGCATATAAAATCTCGGTGAGAGGGCTTTGCCTGATCGCCCAGCCTTATGAATGTGCGACTTGTCTATGTGAGTGCAGACCACAGTGCATTGTCGGCGCGATTTTTAGTCAACAATTCGCATTTGGTATCAACCGTTCTGAGTTTCCAATATCATAAAAATCAATTGCAATGCATGGCCTTATTAGCCTCACTGCGGACATACAACTTGCTGTATCACAGAAAACTCCCGCGCTTGTCAGGCGCGGGAGTTAAGGAAGGAGAAAACACGATTTTGCATGATGCATTCTACTGCAAAACGCAAACCGCAAAATGAAAAAGCAGATTAGTGGTATCAGCAGTATTTTTCAATTACTTTTTGCATGGCATCCCAGTTCCGTTCCATATCGGCAGTCAACTTGAACTGGGTGCGGGCGCGGTTGAGGTTTTGGGTTTCGTAGTTAATGTGGAAGTAGTGATCTCCCTCCAGATAATCAGCGAGGAAGCGCATACCACATTCCATCGTCATCAGCTTGGCACCCCACGGCAGGGTCTGCTTTTCCAGCGGGGTGAACGCTTTTCCTGCTGCCTGCAAGAATCCCTTGGTGTAAATTTCAAACAGTTCCATGCTGAAATTGACTTTCGAGAGGTCAGCTTCGTCCTCGGCGCAGTGGTTGGCACCGAAGCGGATGGAATCACCGAAATCGTTGGCGGCCAAGCCCGGCATAACAGTGTCGAGGTCGATAACGCAAAGGCCCTCGCCGGTCGTTTTGTCGAACAGGATGTTGTTCAGCTTGGTGTCGTTGTGGGTGACGCGCAGCGGCAGCTTGCCCGCTGCCAGCAGATCCACCATAACGTGATACTCTGCTTCGCGGGCGCGGACAAACTCAATCTCACGCTGCACCTGTGCGGCACGACCTATGCGGTCCTCAGCCACGGCGCGCTGGAAGTCAGCGAAGCGCTTAGGCGTGTCGTGGAAGTGCGGGATTGTCTCATGCAGGGTATGCGCCGGATATTCAGCCAACTGATGCTGGAAATTGCCAAATGCAACGGCGCTCTGGTAAAAATCCTCAGCCGACTGCACCTGCTGCAAACAGACAGTGTTCTCTACAAATTCATAGATACGCCAGCAGCTACCATCAGCAGCCTGATAATAGGGCTTTTCCTCTTTGGTAGGCACCACATGGAGCGTAGCACGCGCCGGGTCAGCCCCGCGCTGCTTAGCCTTTTCGCGCAGAAAATCCGTCACACCGCAGATGTTTTCCATCAAGCCGGCCGGGTCTTTGAATGTATTGGTATTGATTTTTTGCAGGATATAGCGTTTTGCCCCCTGCACTGACGTTACCGTGATGGCATACGTCTGGTTGATATGCCCTTCGCCATAGGGAATCGGCTCTGATACTGAGCCATTCCATTTCCATGCAGTTAAAATATCCTTCATTTGTATATACATCCTCTCTGGTTTTGTTTATGCCGCGATACTGTACAGCGCGACACCGGCCACGGCAGCCCCCGCCATGACCTTGATAGGGCTGGGCTTCCATTTACGTAGAACAAAAAAGCCCATGAGGAAAATTGCCAGTGCAATCAGATCCATGCTGCCCAGATCCGCCGGGAAAGTGCGCTGCCTGTACAGGGCCATGCACAACAGGGAAATGCCAGCAGAAGCAATCATGGCAATAACAGCGGGGCGCAGCCCGGCCAAGATACCCTGCATAACGCTAAGGCCGCGGAAACGGTAATACATGTAGGCCAGCGCCATGACGATGACGCAGGACGGGAAAATACAGCCAATCGTGGCAATCAGTGCCCCAGGCAGCCCCGCAACCTGAATTCCAACGAACGTCGCGGCGTTTACGGCGATGGGGCCGGGGGTCATTTCGGCAATCGTAATAATGTCCGCAAAGCCTGTCATCGTCAGCCAGGGGTGAATGTCCACTACTTGGTTTTGAATCAAAGGCATAGCCGCATAGCCGCCGCCGATGCTGAACAGGCCAACTTGGAAAAAGCTCCAGAATAATTCAAGGTAGATCATTTGCTACCCTCCCGCTTTTGTAGATACAGGGTATCCAGCGCGCCGATGACGCCGCAGACGAGGATAATCAAAATGATGTTCACCGAGAAGAAACGGGTCGCCGCAAAAGCTGCCAGCATAACCGCGATGGGCAGCCAGCGCTTCTTTTTCAGGATGGGCCACGCCATGTTGATGACCACATCAAAGATGACCGCTGCCACACCGGCCAGCATACCGGCCATAGCCATGCTCACATACTTGTTGGAGCGGAACGCCTGATAGAACGCGGAGATGATGGAGATGATAATCAGCGGTGGCAGCGCCGCGCCCACCACAGTAATCAGTGCGCCGGGGATGCCTGCTACATGGTAGCCCACCAGAATCGAGGCGTTGATGGCAATAGATCCGGGGCTTGATTGGGCAATCGCCGTCAGGTCCAGCGTTTCCTCTTCCTCGATCCAGTGCAGTTCTTTCACGAAGCGTTCCCGCATCAACGGGATAATGACGAAGCCGCCGCCGAAGGTGCAGGCGCTCAACTTAAAGGTAGAGAGAAACAGCTGCCAGCATTTATCTTTCTTGTCCAATAGATATTTGTCTCCTTTTCAGCGGTACATTTGAACAGCGCGAACCATTTCGTACAGGCGCGGTTCTGCGTAGGCAAAAAACCTTTGCAGCGCTTTGCAATAATAACTGCGCCGTACTTTGTCGGCAACGTTGCGGTCACGTTTGCAGCCGCCACGGCACAGGTGGACCCACTTGCATTGCTGGCACTCTGCGGGTATCTGCCAGCCGTCCGTGATAAACGCCCGCATTTTTTCGCCGGTAAGCAGCGATTGCAGGGTGTCGTTTTGCACGGTTCCGAGTTTGTAAGCGTCCAAGCAGAAAAAGTCGCACGGGTAGACGGCGCCGCTACCCTCCACGACCATGTACGCGCCGCAGGTGCCTGTTGTGGAGCAAGTCCCAGCCGGGCCGCCCATAAGCAGATAAATATAATCCTCAAACAAACGGATGCTGACATAGGTGCTGGTTTTCCAGTCCCGATACCAGGCATCAAACAGGGCGCACAAAAACTGCGCATACAGTTCTGGCGTGAGGGAGTAGGGCTGCTGCCCCTGCGGCGTGTCCAGCGGATCCAAACAAGGAATGAACTGTAAATAGCGCACGCCCGTTGCCTTCATGGACTTATATACGCGCCCCGCTTTTTTGGCCAGCCGTTTGGTGACGACACACAAAAGATTGCACTCCACGCCGTATCGGTGCAGCAGTTCAATCGTCTGCGTAATTTTATTCCATGTTCCGTTTCCCTGTGTATCCGGGCGCAGGGCATCATGCACATCCGGGGTGCCGTCCAAGCTGATACCTACGAGAAAGTGTTCTTTGCTGAAAAATTCAGCCCATTCCTCGGTAACTGCAAGGCCATTTGTCTGAATGGCATACTGCACCGTGACACGCTTTTGGTTGTACTTTTGCACGGTCTGCGTAAAGAAACGGAAGAAATCCAGCCCAGCCAAGGTCGGTTCCCCACCCTGAAAGGCAAACGAGATATAACCGCCTTGTTCGATTTCCGCAAAACAGCGTTGAATCAGCGTTTCCGCAGTAGTGAACGACATGATGCAGTCATCAGGGTTCACGCGATTCTGCTGCTCATCTCGATAAAAGCAATATTGGCAGCGCATGTTGCAGTAGCCCGCTGCGGGCTTAATCAGGAATTGAAGCTGCTTCATAGCACCTCGGTATGCTGCAATACGGTCACGGGGGTTTTGCCCACAAGCAGGGTGTGCCCATCGGTGTAACCCTCTTCACGATTTTTTAGAGCATCAATCAGCAGAGCGCGTAGCTCCGCCACGCGCTTCTGGTTTTCCTCCAGCACGTTTTTTGTCTCGTGCGGGTCGTCGCGCAGATTGAAGTACAGTTCTCGCCCGGTCTGAGAGTACCAGATATATTTATCCTCTTTCGTCAGGATAAAGTGCATGGAATCCTCGCCCAGTGTATGCTCACCGTGCAGATATTCGCGTTCGACGGGGTGCAATAGGCTTGTGCCGTCCACGGTTTCGGGAATCGGTGCGCCCGCCAGCTCCAGTAGCGTGGGCATGACGTCGCGCAGCTCTGCCAAATCGGTGCAAACCGTACCATGCTTGCCCACATAGCGCTCCGGCCCGGAGATAAACAGCGGCACCCGGATACTGCCCTGGAACGGCTTTGCCTTCTGGAACATCAGGTGGTCGCCCAGCATCTCGCCGTGGTCGGACACGAACAGAATTATGGTATTATCCATGATTTGCTCCTCCACCAGTGCGGAGACTAAACGTCCGATTTGATGATCCATGTGCGTGATGGCCGCATAGTAACCCTCCCGCAGCTGCTGGATGTAGCTCTCGTCCGAGGGTGCCGTCTGGGCATGGTAGCTGTGGCCGTCACGCTCCCAGCGGACACAGTCGTTCCAGTCGCCGCGCCAGGGCCCGGCCAGCGGCTTATCTTTGTACAGATTCAGGTAATATTCCGGGGCATCCAGCGGAGGGTGTGGCCGCACAAAGCTGGCCATCAGGAAGAATGGTTTCGAGCGGTCACGGCGGCGCAGAAAATCCCGGCACTCGCTGGCGACCCAGTTTGTGGGGGGATACTTTTCC
>ERZ773178.3309-NODE-3309-length-13701-cov-3.646856_pt1 | contig 13701 bp, 10 predicted proteins | sample MGYA00580533_ERZ773178 | MGnify/ENA primary metagenome ERZ773178 (study PRJEB29015, sample SAMEA2737859) | human gut metagenome | biome: human gut; feature: human-associated habitat; material: faeces | place: China | collected 2012 ...
GGCCCTCCTTCCGGACTCCAATCTGCTGGCAGCCTCCGTTATGGAAAAGCTCTCCGGGCTCTCCCCTGCCCAGCTGCTTCTGGTTGACCGAATGACCAGCGATCTAATCAAATTGCTGCAAATGAAGGAGAGCGGTGACGAATGAGCTCCTCTCCCTCCAATATGGAGGAATTGATAGACGCATCGCCTTCCCCGCAACACCGCTGCATGAAGTTCACAGGCCGGCTGCAAAGTCTATGGCCGTTGGCCTGTCAAGATAAGACCGGGAGCCATTCTCCGGTGTTATGCCCCCCGGAGATCATCAGTCCGGAAGTATATCCCATCGGCCAGCCGCTCTTTACAAACGCTTCCTTACACAGAATGCTGAAACATAGAATTCCTTAGAACAAGAAACGCTCAGATGGGTGCATAGAAGCAGCTCCTCCAGCTTACAGCGTGATCCGTACAGCAAAAGCCAGCACCGGACAGGAAATATCTTGCCCGGTGCTGGCTTTTGTGCTTCTTTACTATCTCTGCTTGAGGTGGGTCTGTCAGAACCATGTTGTCTGTCCGCAGCAGCTCTGCCCGGCTTTTTCAGGGCCTTTCGCCCGGGTCTTCACCAGAGCGCTCTTATCGGATGCCCGTTCCCATTTCTGGTACATATCTGATGGTATGCCATCTCTCACATCAGCCATCTGCTCATGTCCGCCATTATTCACGCTCCGCCTTGCTATGCGGCTGAAGAGCCGTGGGATGCTTTGCCTCAGAATACGCCCTGCTCCATCATGGCCTCAGCCACCCGCTTGAAGCCGGCGATGTTGGCGCCTGCCACCAGGTTGTAGCCCAAGCCGTACTCCGCGGCCGCGTCCACGCTCATCTGGTAGATGGTGTTCATGATCCGGTGCAGCTGCGCGTCCACCTCTTCCGCCGTCCACACCAGCCGCTCGCTGTTCTGCGCCATCTCCAGTGCGCTGGTGGCCACGCCGCCTGCGTTCACCGCCTTGCTGGGCGCCACGATCATCCCGGGCTGCTCCATCAAGAACCGCAGCGCGTCGTTGGTGGTGGGCATGTTCGCCACCTCAATGTAGTACTTCACGCCGTTGGCCGCGATCTGCTTCGCCTGCTCCATGTGCACGTCGTTCTGCATGGCCGAGGGCATCACCACATCCGCCTTCACGCCCCAGGGCTTCTCACCGGGGAAGAACTCCACGCCGAACTTCTCCGCATAGTCCTGTACCCGGTTGCGGCCGCTGGAGCGCATCTCCACCAGATACGCGATCTTCTCCTCCGTGGCTACGCCGTCCGGATCATAGATATATCCGTCCGGGCCGGACAATGTCACCACCTTGGCCCCCAGCTGCGTGGCCTTCTTACAGATGCCCCAGGTCACGTTGCCGAAGCCCGCGCAGGCGATGGTCTTGCCCGCGATCCGCTCTCCCTCGTGCTCCAGCACGTTCTGGAGATAGTATACCGCGCCGTAGCCCGTGGCCTCCGGCCGGATCAGGCTGCCGCCGTAAGAGAACCCCTTGCCCGTCAGCACACCGTTCTCCCAGGCCCCCTTCAGCCGCCGGTACTCGCCGAAGAGATACCCGATCTCCCGGCCGCCCACGCCCATGTCCCCGGCGGGCACGTCCACATCCGGCCCGATGTACCGGTACAGCGCCTGCATGTACGCCTGGCAGAACCGCATGATCTCCGCGTCCGACTTCCCCGCCGGGTCGAAGTCCGCGCCGCCCTTGCCGCCGCCGATGGGCAGGCCCGTCAGGGAGTTCTTGAAGATCTGCTCAAAGCCCAGGAATTTGATGATGCCGGGATACACGTTGGCCTGGAACCGCAGGCCGCCCTTGTAGGGCCCCAGCGCGCCGTTGAACTGGCACCGGTAGCCGATGTTCGTGTGCCACTGGCCCCGGTCATCCTCCCAGGACACCCGGAAGGTGAACATCCGCTCCGGCTCCACCATCCGGTTCAGCAGGTCCACCTTCTCATACTCCGGGTGCTTCTCAATCACCGGCTCCAGAGAGGAGAACACCTCCTCCACCGTCTGCACGAATTCCGGCTCGTTGCCGTGCTTCTTCTTCACGTTCTCGATCACGCTGGTGAGATATGCGTTCATTTAAGACTCTCCTCCTTGTAAAAGCACCGCCTTAAAGGGAAGCACCACAACTGTTTAGGCTGTGGTGCCTCCCAAAGGGGTGATCAAACTTATAAAACAATCATGACAGGAACAGCAGGGATATCTGTGGCACGAAGGTGATCAACAGCAAGGCCACCACTGCTGTGACAAAAAATGGCGGGATAAACTTAAACATGCTCTCCATCTTGATCCGTCCGACAGCGGTACCCACAAATAGATTGCAGCCATAAGGCGGTGTGCTAAGGCCGATTGCCAGATTCACACTCATGATAATTCCAAAGTGGACTGGATTCAGTGCAGTGAATTGCCGAACCCCGTCGTGGCGTAGCCGGGGTCGATCCCCAAAATGCGCATGCTCAGAACTTCCCGAAGATCTCCCAGTAGCACATGCCGAGAACGCCGAGCACCACAATGGCGATCAGCACCCACGCCAGCACGATCTGGTGCTTCGGCCGGGGCGTATATTCCCCCCGCTGCTCTTTTTCGTTCCGCTGTCCGCTCTGGTATTCCAGCCGTTCGGTGCTGTGGTCGTTGTTCATGGGAGTTCTCCTGTCTGGTTTGGTACTTTTGTGGGAATATGATACTGTGGGATGTCTCCGACGGCCCATTCTTTTCCGTCTTGCCGGAAAAGAATGGGGAGAAAAGGGGCGCTTGGGGACGCGGGGTGCATCCTGCGGTGCGATTCAGGCAGAAATCTGATTTACAGATATTACGAACACACGTACTCACCCTACGGGCGATTTGGTACGCGCCGCCTGTTATGGTGCACCAAATTTGTGAATAGCTGCGATTCAATATCTGCTGTAAAAACGCCTTTCGTTCAAAACTTGCAAGGAAGTACGGATTCGCCGGAGTTCTGTAGGGGCCGGCGACTCTGCCGGCCCGTTGGGAAGCCGCGGATTTGCTGAAGCGTTCTGTAAAACCGGTGCGATTTGCCGGGCGGGGTCAGAACAGCGTCAGCTGGCTGGTGAGGGGGAGGTCGCCGAAGGCGCCGGCGGATTGGAGCTGGTCGATGAGCGTCTTGGACACCTTCGGGCAGGCATCGGCGAATTCCTCGACGGACAAAAACTCCCGGCCCTCGCGGGCGTTCATGAGATCCCAGGCCGCCGTTTCACCAAGACCGGCCACAGCCACGAACGGCGGGCGCAGCTGCCCGGCCTCGATCTGGAACTTCGTCGCGTGGGAGTGGTAGATATCGATCGGCGCGAAGGTAAAGCCGCGCAGATAGAATTCATAGCAGACCTCAAGCGTGGTGAACAGATCGTCGTCCTTGGCGCTGGAATCCTCGTCCTCCTTGATCTCCTGCAGCTTTTTCTTGACAAGCTCGATGCCGTGGCACATCATGCCCTCGTCGAAGCCGCCCTTCTGGCTGCGGCGGTAAAAATAGGCCGCGTAGAACGCAAGCGGCTCGTGCACCTTGAACCACGCGATGCGGAAAGCCATCATGACATACGCTGTCGCGTGGGCCTTCGGGAAAAGATACTTGATCTTCTTGCACGAGCCGATGTACCATTCCGGCACGCCCGCGGCCTTCATCTCTTCCTCTGCGCCCTCGGGCAGACCGCGGCCCTTTCGGACGGCCTCCATGATCTTGAACGAGCGCTTTTCGGGCATCCCGCATTTGATTAAGTACAGCATGATATCGTCGCGGCAGCCGATGGCGTCGTTGACGGAGGCGGTCTTGGACAAAATCAGATCGCGCGCGTTGCCGAGCCAAACGTCCGTGCCGTGTGAGAAGCCGGAGAGGCGAATTAACGTATCGAATTTTGTCGGCTGCGTCTCCTGGAGCATGCCGCGCGTGAAGCCCGTGCCGAACTCGGGGATCGCGCACGAGCCGACGGGGCCTAAGATCGGATCGTTTTCAAAGCCGAGGACCTTGCTGGACGTGAAGATGGACATCGTGTCCTTATCGTCCAGCGGGATTTTCTGCGCGTCCACCCCTGTGAGGTCTTCGAGCATGCGGATCATCGTCGGGTCATCGTGGCCCAGCATGTCGAGCTTTAAAAGGTTCTCCTCCATCGAGTGGTATTCAAAATGCGTCGTGATCCACTCGGAGTCCTTGTCGTCCGCCGGGTGCTGCACGGGGCAGAAGTCCCAGATCTCGTTCTCCTGCGGGATAACGACGAGGCCGCCCGGATGCTGGCCGGTCGTGCGCTTGACATCGACGCAGCCGGACGCGAGTCGGTTTTCCTCGGCCTTGCTGACGGTCATCTCGCGCTCGGAGAGGTATTTTTTAACGTAGCCGTAGGCTGTTTTTTCCGCGACCGTGCCGATGGTTCCGGCGCGGAACACGTGGTCGGAGCCGAACATCTCGACGCAGTAGGCGTGCGCCCGGGCCTGATACTCGCCCGAGAAGTTGAGGTCGATATCGGGGACCTTGTCGCCGCCGAAGCCGAGGAACGTTTCAAACGGGATGTTGAAGCCGTCTTTATCGAGCTGCGCGCCGCACTTCGGGCACACCGCGTCCGGTAGATCCGCGCCGCAGGCGCAGTCGTCCGGGACCTCGAAGGTCGTGAACTGGCACTTGGGACACCGGTAGTGCGGCGGGAAGGAGTTGACCTCCGTGATGCCGGACATGAACGCGACGATCGATGAGCCGACCGAGCCTCGGGAGCCGACCAGGTATCCGTGCTCGAGTGAGTTCTGCACCAGCTTCTGCGCCGACATATAGATCACGTCATAGTGGCACGAGATAATATCGTGCATCTCCGTATCCACGCGCTTTTGAATGAGCTCCGGCGGATTTTCGCCGTAGAGGCGGTGGAGCTTGCCGTAGACGAGGGCCTTGAGGTCTTCCACAGAGTTTTCGATTTTCGGCGCAAAGAGGTTGTGGGGAACCGGGCGGACGGTCTCGCACCAGTCGGCAATCATATTGGTATTTTTGACCACGACCTCGTAGGCCTTTTCCGCGCCCAAGTAGGAAAATTCCTCGAGCATCTCGTCGGTCGTTTTGAAGTAGATGGGAAGCGGCTTGTCCGCGTCGGGCATCTGCTTGGTAGCAAGAAGAATGTGCCGGTAAATTTCGTCCTCGGGGTCGAGAAAGTGCACGTCGCCGGTTGCGACCACGGGCTTTCCGAGCTCGTCGCCCAGCTTTACAATCGTGCGGTTGAAGCTCCGGAGCTCTTCCTCGTCCTCTGCCATGCCCTTCTCCAGCATGAAGCGGTTGTTGCAGATGGGCTGAATTTCCAGGTAATCGTAAAATTCCGCGATGCGCTTGAGCTCGGCCCAGCTCTTGTGATTGATAACGGCCTGGAACAGCTCGCCCGCCTCGCAGGCAGAGCCGATGATGAGTCCCTCGCGCCATCTTAAAAGCTCAGACTTCGGCATGATGGGCACGCGCTTAAAATACTTGAGGTTGCCGTAGGAAATGAGGCGGTAGAGGTTCCGGAGGCCAATCGAATTTTTGGCGAGCACGATGATGTGCTTTGCCCGGCGGTCAAAAATGCGGCCGCCCGCGCGAAGCTCCGCCATGCGGGGATTCACGGCGCTGAGCGTATGCACGCCCTGTTCGTCAAGCATTTTCCAGAAGCGCATCATGAGATAGCCGCAGGTGATCGCGTCGTCGGAGGCCCTGTGGTGGTTGAATTCCGGCAGGCTCAAAGCGTCGGCCACGATGTTCAGCTTGTATTTTCCCAAATCCGGCATCAGGTTCTGCGCCAGAATGAGCGTGTCGACATAGGTCGGCTGGAAGGGGATATTCAGGCGCTCACATGCGGCCGTTACAAAGCCGATGTCAAAGTCCGCGTTGTGGGCGCAAAGAGGCCGGTCTCCCACGAAGCCCAGAAATTTCGGAAGAATTTCCTCAACCGTGGGCGCACCCTCCAGCATCTGGTCGGTAATGCCCGTGAGCTCAATGATCTTGGGAAGAAGCTTTCTGCCAGGCGAGACGAAGGTCTGGAAGGTATCAAGCACCTGATCGCGCTTCATGATTGCCGCGCCGATCTCGATGATCGTGTCGTGCTGAGAAGATAAACCCGTCGTCTCGAGGTCAAAGGCGACATACTCGTCGTCAAAGCTTGCGTCAAGCGTTCCATGAACGGCGATGCGGTCGTCCACATCGTTGACATAGTAGCCCTCGCAGCCGTAGAGGATCTTGATATTTTTGGCCGAGTGCATCGCGTTCGGGAACGACTGCGCGCCGCCGTGGTCGGTAATGGCGATGGCCTTGTGCCCCCAGCTCTCGGCGCGTTTGATGACGTTCCGGTCCGGGCCCGCCTTGGGAAAGACGGAGGTTAAAGCGTCCATCGAGGACATGTTGGTATGAAGGTGCAGTTCCACGCGCTTTTCGGGAGCCGTGTCCAACCGCACGGGCGCTTGCAGCTTCACGATCGCGTTCGGCTGCATGACCATCTCATTATCATACCGGTCGAAGGTCATTTTACCCTGAATTTTCACCCACATACCGGGAGAGATGCCGCTTAAAATCGGCTTTGCCTTGTCGTTCTCCATGAACTGGTTGATGCGCACGGAGCTGGTGTAGTCGGTCACGTCGAAGCTCACGACCCACGCGTTGCGCTTTTTGAGCTCCTTGTGGTTGACGGCGAAGACCTTGCCCGCCACGACCACGCGGTACATATCCAGGTTCAAATCCTTCATCTTCACGACCTCGCCGCCGAATGGACGGCCAAAGATCATGTCTCCGGAGGGCGCTTGCGAGGAAGAAGACGAGGCCGGTTTCTTTGCCGCTTCTTTGACCTGCACGGCGGGAGCCTGCGCCATGGTCTCGCGGCGGATTCTGGCCGTCTCATTAAAAAGCGCCCGGCCTTCTAATGCGCTGTGCGCCGTGATCTCAATCTCCGGGGAGGTGCCGAAGCGCGATTTGAGAAAATTCTGCGCCTTGGGAATGTGCGGCTCCAAATCCGCCTTGCCGTTCGCGGGCAGATGGATGGTGAGCTTGCCGCTCTCGAGCTCGTATTTTGCCCCGGCGAGACTTCCGGCAGCAGGGGAGTAGGCTTTGATAAAGACCTGCGCGAGGTCGCGAAAGTCCATGTTGGGCAAAAGCGACTCAGGAAAGCGCAGGTTCAGCTCGACGCGCCGCAGGCCATACTGCGCCTGCAAACCGTCTTTCAGCGCGGCTTCGTCCTTCTGCGTGAGGTAGACTTCACTGAACAGCCAGAGCGTGAGCGTGCGCTCCTCCCGCGAGAGCTCAGCGTGCTCGATCATGAGCGCGTCCAGCTTCCCGGAAAGCGATTGCCCCGGTATGAAATTGCAGAATAAATGGTCAAACGGAAGGTTCTGCATGGTGGTTCCTCAAATATGTAGTATATCCTAAATAGAGACGTAGGGGTCGATGCCCACATCGACCCGGCGTTACAAACCGATTGAACGGGAATCTCCGGCGAATTCGTAACTTCCCTTGGGGCGATGTGGGCATCGACCCCTACGTGTTGATTGCAGGAATCCCGGAAAAATATGACGTGTATGAAATGCGGTTACAGCGTATCAATGTAAGAAAGAAGCGCGGGAAGGAGCTCGTCGTAAGGAAGCTTTTGAAGCATCTGACCCTTGGCAAAGAGCATGCCGACGCCGTCGCCGCCCGCAATACCGACGTCTGCCTCACGCGCCTCGCCGGGGCCGTTGACGATGCAGCCCATGACCGCGACGGTGATGGGCTTTTTGCAATTTTTCAGCGCCTCTTCCACGCGGTTTGCAAGTCCAATGAGGTCGATTCTCGTCCGGCCGCAGGTGGGGCAGGCGACGATGTTGACCCCGTCATGGCGAAGCCCGGCGGCTTTGAGGATGTCGCGCGCGGCATAGACCTCACGCACGGGATCTGCCGTCAGGGAGACGCGTATCGTGTCGCCGATGCCCATACAGAGCAGGCCGCCAATGCCCATGGCCGACTTGATGATCCCCATGTGCTCCGTTCCGGTCTCGGTCACGCCGACGTGCAAAGGGTAATCCGACTGCGCGGAAAAGAGCTGATAGGCCTTCATCATAAGGGGCACCGAGCTCGATTTCATCGACACGCAGATATCGTCAAAGCCGAATTTTTCAAGCAGCCGGATGTGAGAAAACGCGCTTTCCACCAGAGCCTCCGGCGTTGGATGGCCGTACTTTTCAAGAAGGTCTTTCTCCAAACTGCCCCCGTTCACGCCGATGCGGATCGGAATATGGTGCGCCTTGCAGCAGTCGGCGACGGCCTTGACCCGTTCCTCGCCCCCGATGTTTCCGGGGTTGATACGGATCTTAGATGCGCCGTTTTCCGCTGCCTTGATGGCGAGCCGGTAATCAAAGTGAATGTCGGCAACGAGCGGCAGGGGAGAGGCTTCGCAGATTTTGCCGAAAGCTTCCGCGGCCTGCATATCCGGCACGGCCAGCCGCGCAATTTCGCACCCTGCCGCGGCCAGCTCCCGAATCTGGCGCAAAGAGCCCTCAACGTCGGTCGTTTTTGTATTGAGCATCGACTGAATGGAAACGGGTGCGCCGCCTCCGATTTTGACCTTGCCGACGGTAATTTGTTTTGTCATTTGTATCACACCTCTATGTGAATATCTTCCAGATGTCCTTAAAGGTTACAAACGCCATGAAGCCCAGCAGCAGTACCATACCGGCGGCGTGGACATAGGCCTCGTATTTGGCGGGAATTTTCTTTTTCGTAATGGCGGTAAAAAGCGAGTTCACGAGAAGCAAAAAGATGCGCCCGCCGTCGAGCGCGGGAAGCGGCAGCATGTTCATGACGGCTAAATTGATCGCGATAAACGCGCCGAGATAGGCGATATTCTGAAGGCCGTCGCGCACGGTGGCCGACTGATTGCCGACCTCGGAAATCGTCGAGACAATGCCGACGGGGCCCGACATATCGCTCACCGATACGAGCCCGGACACCAAATCCTCAAGGCTCATCCAGACCAGCCGTGCGAAATCCATCGCCGTGTACCAGCTGTATTTGAGGCAATTGGAAAATCCACCCGGAACGGTTCCAAAATACAGCCCGTATTTATACTCCTGCTGGCCGTCGACCATATAAAGCTGCGGCTTCATCTCAAACTCATGGAGCTCGACCAGCTCGCCGTTTCGCTTCACGACGACATCGTATACGCCCGTTTTGTTCCGGGAAAGCAGCATCCCCACGTCCGAGTAGAGATAGACGCGCCGGCCGTCGATCTTGTAGAGCTCATCGCCCGCCTGCAGGCCGTCGGAGGACTCCAACGGGCAGCCCTCAAAAAAGTCCGTGACGATGGGAGCCGAGTAGCCAGATGCTCCGGTGTAGAGAAGGACGATCACAAGAAAGCCCGCGACGAAGTTCATAAACGACCCGGCAGCTAAGATGATCAGCCGCCGCCACCAGCTTTTCTGCGGGAACGCTCTCGGATTGTCCGACTCTTCGTCCTCTCCCTCCATTGCGCAGAAGCCGCCAATCGGAATGGCGCGCAGGGAATAGGTCGTTTCGCCCTTTTTCTTCTGCCAAAGCACGGGCCCCATGCAGATGGCAAATTCGTTGACCTGTACGTCAAGCAGCTTCGCCGAGAGAAAGTGCCCCAGCTCATGGATGAAGATCAGAAAGCCAAACATCAAAATTGCGAGTAAAATATACATAGCATCACCTGATGATAAAAAATGCGAAATTACCGGGAAAAACGGCTCCAGACAAGCTCACGCGCGGCCTTGTCGGCATTTAGAATATCGCGCAGCTTGGGATTTTCCACAGACGGCAGCTCCAGCGCGCGGGCAACGAGCTCGGAAATGTCATAAAAGCCGATTATGTCCTGTAAGTAGAGCGCAACCGCCTCTTCGTTTGCCGCGTTCATGGCTGCGCAGACCGTGCCGCCGCGTTTTGCCGCCTCTTTGGCAAGGCGGAAGCAGTCGAAGTTCCCTTCGTCAATTTCCGCGAACGTCAAGGGCGGGCAGGACAGAAGGTCGAGCGCGGGCGCGGGCGTTTCCTTCCGCTCGGGATACGTCATGGCAAGCGAGATGGGAATGCGCATATCGGGCGCGCCGAGCTGCGCCATAACAGCACCGTCGGTGAACTCGACCATCGAGTGGACGATCGACTGCCGGTGCACGACTGCCGTGACCTTCTCGAGCGGCAGATCATAAAGCCGCATGGCCTCGATGATCTCGAGCCCCTTATTCATAAGCGTCGCGCAGTCGATGGTGATTTTTGCACCCATTTTCCAGTTCGGGTGGCGCAGTGCGTCGGCCTTTTTCTTTTCGGCGAGCTCCGCGCGGGAAAGGCCATAGAAGGGCCCTCCGGAACAGGTCAGAATCAGGCGCTTAATCTGCGTTTTGCCGCGATTTCCCATCAGACACTGGAAAATTGCCGAGTGCTCAGAGTCGACGGGGATGATCTCCGCGCCGTATGTTTTCGCCTGCTCCATCACAAGCTCGCCCGCACAAACCAAAGTTTCCTTGTTGGCAAGCGCGATGCGTTTTCCTTCCCGGATGGCAGCGAGCGTAGGCTTGAGGCCGACCATGCCGGAGACTGCCGTGACGACGGTATCGGCCTCCGGGAGGCTGGCCGCCGTGATGAGCCCCTCGAGCCCCAGCACGACTGTTATATTCATATCCGAAAGACGCGCCTTTAATTCCTTGTAAGCCGCTTCGTCCATCATTGCGGCAAGCTTCGGGCGGTATTTGCGGCACTGCGCCTCAAGCCGGTCCACGTCCCGGTTCGCCGTCAGAGCCGCCACGCGCAGACCGAGCTTATCGACCACGTCCAGCGTCTGCCGGCCGATGGAGCCCGTCGAGCCTAAAACAGAAATACAGTTGCTCATACAATCGCCTCCGCAAGGAACATCATGGCGTACACGACCGGGGCGATAAAAAGCGTCGAGTCGAACCGGTCGAGCATGCCGCCGTGGGTCAGAAACAGGTGGCTGTAGTCCTTCACGCCGACCTCGCGCTTGATTAAGCTCGTCGTGAGGTCGCCCAGCTGGCCGAAGAGATTCGCGACCACGCCGATGACAGCTAAGTACCAAAGGGGCATGTCAAACGACCATACGGCCTTTTCAATGAGCCCCAGGATCACCATGCCAAGGGCGCTGCCGACGGGGCCGCAGACAAAGCCCGAGATGGTCTTGTTGGGGGAAACGTAGGGAGAGAGCTTCTTGCCGCCAAAGGCCATGCCGCCGAGCATGGAGGCAGAGTCCCCCACGAACGCGACGACAAACGGCATGAGGACCAGAACCTTTCCGGTCTGCCGCAGATACCCGATACAGCTGTACATGACGGGGAACATTACGCCCGCGAGCATGCAGAGCGCCACGTCCGAAAACGGCATCGCGCCCGCTTTGCCGTGCGTCAGAACGGCGATCAGGCAAAGCGCCGTCAGGAGCAAAAACGCCGCGGCCGGCCAGACGATCCCTGGAAGCTCGATGTTCACCACGCACACGAGCGTGCACGCGATGGTAAAGACATAGACGATGGGGCGCGGCTGCTTACAAGCCGTGTGGATGAGCTCATATGAGGCGATGCCGGCTATGAGGCATATGAGGATGGTCGTTGCGACCGGCGGCAGCGCCAGCAAAATGACCAGCAGCGCCGGAACGCCGACGGCGGCCACAAGTAATCTCTGCTTCATTTGACACCTCCAAACCGGCGGTTTCTGCTCTGATAAGACAAAAGCGCCTTCTTGAGCTCCGCTTCGTCAAAGTCCGGCCAGAGCACGTCCGTAAAGTAATATTCCGCGTACGCCGACTGCCAGAGCAGGAAGTTCGATGTGCGGATCTCACCCGAAGGACGGATGATGAGCTCGGGGTCGGGGATACCGGCGGTATCGAGTAACCCGGAGAAAAGGCCCTCCGTCAGCTCCTCCGGCTGCATAGCGCCTTCCATGCACAACGCCGCAAACTTTTTGGCCGCGCGGACAATTTCGTCCCGGCCGCCATAATTGATGCAGACGTTTGCCTGAAAGCCGTCGTAATGCGCGGAAATTTCATCGGTCTTCGCGATGAGCCTGCGCAGCTCCGGGCTGATGCGCGCCTGCTCGCCCAAGATTTTGAGGCGGATCTGGTCGCGCTCCATGGTGTCGATGGCCTCGTGAAGATACGTTTCAAAAAGGCGCATGATGGCCGAGACCTCGTCTTCCGAGCGCTTCCAGTTTTCGGTTGAAAACGCGTAGACGGTGAGATACTCGAGCCCTAAATTTTTGCAGCAGGTCGCGATGCGGCGGAAGGTCTCCGCGCCTGCCTTGTGTCCCGCCGTACGGGGAAGCGCCCGCTTCTGCGCCCAGCGGCCGTTGCCGTCCATGATGATGGCGACATGGCGCGGCATGCGCGCAGGGTCCAGCGCGAGCGGTGTTTGTTTTGTGATTGCCATAGCTTACCCTTTCAAAACAAAAGCCGCCGAGCGGCGGCCTTTGCGGATGGTTGCGAATTGGTTTGCGAAACTGCGCACGCTCGCGTAAACGTGTAATCTTACGAAATCGCGCGCTCTCACGAAACTGCGTAGGGGCGGACGACTCTGTCCGCCCTTGGGAAGCTGCGAATTCGCCGAAAATTTTCGCGTTTCGAAAATGCATTTTGCAGGGCGGACAGAGTCGTCCGCCCCTACGAATTTTTCAGCGGTTCCCGGAAATCCTACGGAGATGGATTAAATCTCCATGAGCTCCTTATCCTTCTTGGCGCACATTTCGTCGATTTTCTTGATGTATTTATCGGTGAGCTCCTGAATGTCCTTTTCGGCCTTCTTCTGGTCGTCTTCGGTCAGTTCGCCCTTCTTCTGGGCCTTCTTGACGAAGTCAACAGCATCGCGGCGGACATTGCGGACGGCGACCTTTGCGTCCTCGCCGTACTTTTTGACCTGCTTGGTGAGCTCTTTTCTGCGCTCCTCGGTCAGCTGCGGGAAGACGAGGCGGATGACGCGGCCGTCGTTCTGCGGGTTGATGCCGAGGTCGGAGGTCTGGATCGCCTTTTCAATGACCTTCAGAAGCGAGCCGTCCCACGGCTGGATGACGAGCGTGCGGGGATCGGGGGAAGAGACGGTGCCGACCTGGTTGATGGGGCTCGGCTGGCCGTAGTACTCCACCGTGATGCGGTCGAGCACCTGCGCGTTGGCGCGGCCCGCGCGCACAGCGGCGAAGTCGGATGCGAGAACGTCGAGCGTTTTTTCCATTTTGCGCTGGAATTCCTTGAGATCTGCCATATTAAAGTTCCTCCTTTACAATCGTGCCGATCGGCTCGCCCATCACGACGCGCAGGATGTTCTGCGGGTCCTTGAGCGCGAAGACCTGAACGGGAATATGATTATCCATGGAAAGCGATGTGGCCGTGGTGTCCATGACGGCCAGATGACGCGCGAGCACCTCGTCATAGGTGATGGCGTCGTATTTGACGGCAGTGGGGTCCTTGGCCGGGTCGGCGGAGTAGACGCCGTCGATGTTCTTGGCCAGCAGGATGGCATCGGCGCCTATCTCCGCCGCGCGCAGGACTGCGCCGGTGTCGGTCGAGAAGAAGGGGTTGCCGGTGCCGCAGCCAAAGATGACGACGCGGCCCTTCTCCAGATGCCGGATGGCCTTGGAGCGGATGTAGGGCTCGGCGATCTGGTTCATGGCGATGGCCGTCTGCACCCGGACCTCCACGCCGCGCTGCTCGAGGCAGTCAGCCACGGCCAGGGCGTTGATGACGCTCGCGATTATTTGCCGCAAA
>ERZ773178.3318-NODE-3318-length-13667-cov-5.312004_pt1 | contig 13667 bp, 10 predicted proteins | sample MGYA00580533_ERZ773178 | MGnify/ENA primary metagenome ERZ773178 (study PRJEB29015, sample SAMEA2737859) | human gut metagenome | biome: human gut; feature: human-associated habitat; material: faeces | place: China | collected 2012 ...
GGGATTTTTTGTGGTGCGGGCGATTTGCGGTAAATATTTTGCCGAAAAAGTATTCCCATTTTCACAGATATGTGTTATAATCATTATATCCCCTAAATTTGGAAAGCAGGAGGAATATAACATGGACAACTACAACGGCAATACCTACGCACGGCAGGATACGGACATGTCTGTCGGTTCCTGGATCGGCACCCTGATCCTCTCGGCAATTCCCATCGTTGGTTTCATCTGCCTGATCGTTTGGGCGGTGAGCAGCTCCCCGGAGAAGCGCTCCCGGAAGAATTGGGCGATCGCCCAGTTTATCCTGACGCTGATCGGTGTGGTTATTACAATTCTGGTGTATGCCATGTACGGCGCTTCCCTGGCGTATCTGCTGAGCTAAGACAATCCCCCAACCCGGATTTTCCCGGGTTGGGGGACATCTTTTTTGTTTCAGCACTGACGCATCAGGCGGATGTAGAATTCTACGGCCTTGGCGACGGTTTCCAGACGGATGCGCTCGTTGTTGCCGTGGATGGTCGAGCGCTCTTCGGCGGTCAAGTCCATGGCGGAGAAGCGGTAGACGTGGTTGCTCAGGTCACGGTAGTGCCGGGAATCGGAACACTGCACCATCAGATAAGGCGAGACGATGCAGCCCGGCCATGTATTCGCCATGGCAGAGGCGACCTTCTCCCATGCGTCGCAGCCGGTTTCGGAGACGGGACTTGGCTCGAAGGATTCCAGAGACGTGATCTCCACGGCGGGGTCGTTGACGGCCTTTTCCAGATACGCCAGCGCGGAAGCGACGCTGTCGGCGGGATTCAGGCGGATGTTGGACACCATTTTTGCTTCGGGAGGAATTACGTTCCGGGCGGAACTGCCCTCCATCTGAGTAAAGGCCACGGTGGTGCGTACCAGCGCGTTCATTTCGCCGCCGCTCTTTTTGCCGAGAGTGTCAATGATCCAGCCGAAGCACCACATGTTGGCGAAAATCACCCGGTACAATGGCGTTGAATACCGTCCCAGCGTGTCGAACATCTGGGCAGCGGGGCCGTCGATGTGGGCCTTGAAGGGATGATCCTCCACCCGCTTGCAGGCCGCCGCCAGAACGCCCACCGGGGTATGAGGCTTGGGGGCGGAGGCGTGGCCGCCGGCGGAGACGGTGCGGTACTGGGCGTTCAGCATACCTTTTTCCGCAATGCCGATGAGACCGCAGGGCTGCTTCACGCCGGGGAACACATTCTCCACCACGGCGCCGCCCTCGTCCACCACAATGGCGGGGTGGATGCCGTGCTCGGTGAAATACGCCACGATGTTGGGCGCACCCTGACCGTTGATCTCCTCACCGCCGGAGAAGGCAAAGTAAATGTCCTTTTCCGGCTGGAAGCCCTGACCGATGAGGTAATTGGCGGCGGAAAGAACGCCGTTGAAGGTGACCTTGGTGTCCAGCGTGCCGCGGCCCCAGAGAATGCCGTCCTCGATGACCCCGGCGAAGGGAGGCTTGTCCCACTTTTCCTCGTTGACAGGCACCACGTCATAGTGCGCCATCATAACGGCAGGGTCGCCTTCCTGCTTGCCCGGCCACCGCAGCAGCAGCGCCCGGTCGGGAAGCTGCTGGAAGGTGCAGGTGCCGAACACGTTGGGGTAAAGTGTCGGCAGCAGAGAGATCAGCTTCTGAAATTCCCCCTCGTCCTCCAGAGAATGGTCGTTGTAGGACACGGTCTTGCAGCGAACCAGCTGGGCGAGGGAATCCACGGCGGCGTCCCGGTCAAAGGCGATTTCTTCCTTGGTGACTTCGGGCTGGGGCTTGGGACGGAAGCGGATGGTGCGGATGGCGACCACGGCGATGAATGCAACCAGAACGGCGAGAATCAGATATCCGATCATGTTTACAGAACTCCTCTCTTATAAAGCAGCCGGGAAACGGCAATGGTGAACAGCACGCTCACAGGCACCATAATGCCCACGGTACCGGCGTTCAGGGCGGGGACGAAAATGAACAGAACCAGCATCAGCACCACCGGCGCGACGGCGATCTTCCAGTTCCGGCTGACGAAGGCTACGCCCAGTCCGCCGAACAGGGCGGGCAGCATCTGGGCAAAGGCCGGTTCCAGCACCGGCGCTTCCAGAACGGGGGTCAGAGGGACGATGAGAATGACGCCGATGATGATAATGACGGTGGTGACGATGGAGGAGGTGGCAATGGCGATGGTGGAGATGACCTCGCCCTCCTCGGAATTGGCGCTGACGTTGTTCTGCTCCAGAGCGTTGATGGCGCAGGGAAGCTTCAGGTTGGAGATGTTGCCGGTGACAAAGCTGAGGTAGGAGCCGCCCGCGCCCAGCATGGGAACGAAGGTAATTGTCTCAATGACGCCCACCGCCCAATACATGGGCGCGGTGGCGATCAGACCAACCACCAGCGCGCCCCAGTCCGGGGCGGCGCCAAACAGGGCGGCCACCGTCAGGGGGAAGGCCAGCAGCAAAATCATCACGGAAATGTTCCAGATGGTGCCGCTGCGGTGAACGGAGTCGATGTAGCTAAGCTGCTTTTTCATATCGGCACCTCCTTAACCCAGCCACGCGGTGAGGGGAATGGCGGAAGCCATGCCCAGCACCAGAGAAATGGGCAGCGCGTAATCGTTGACCCAGCTCCACTTGAATTTCTTCATGAGCAGCCCGCAGACCACCATGATCGCAGCGGATACCGCCATGACGCATACCGGCACAAGTCCGGAGGTGGCGGCGTAATCCCCCGGCGTCCACAGGCGGGAGAAATCGCAGAACACATAGCCCAGAAATGCGGAGATCATGCCGATAAACATGGCATTCTGGAAAATATCCGCCCATTTGGCGTCCCGGTTTTCCAGAACGGTCATGCCCCGCAGCAGCTTCTTGCCGATGACAGGCACCAGCCAGATGCCCACCATGATGGACAGGGTCATCACCAGCGCGATGTTGACGTATTGCTGGGCGGTCAGGGCGCTGATTTTGCCAAGCTCTAAGCCCATGGCGCTGACGGCGTTGGATGCCGCGATGGCCTCATAGCTCAATGAGCCGACTACGCTAAGCCGCAGCCAGGGCAGGGGAATACCCAGACTTTTGCTTAGGGTGATGACGCTGATGACGATGGACACGGCCGGGGCGATGGTGAACAGCGCGGCGGTTTTGATGGTTTTTTTGATTTTGGCCTGATCCATGCCGATTTCCTTACTGCGGCGCAGAGCCTTAATAAGGAAGAAAACCGACTGAGCCAGAACCACGGCAATCAGAATTCCGGCAAGCAGGTAAAGCACCGGATGGTTGACGCTGAATTCCATGGAAACACCTCCGAAAAAATAGATGCGTTCATTATAGCACGGCGCCGTTCCCGAAACAAGAAGCAATCCCGCGAAAGAGAAGATTTTCCCGCGAAATGGCCTTGCTATTTCCCGTCGGATAGGGTAAAATGGTGGAAAGTTTTTGGGAAAGAGGCAACGGAAATGACAAAAGCGGCGTTTGATAACGATAAATACCTGCAAATGCAGTCCGCCCACATCCGGGAGCGCATTGCCCAGTTTGGCGGCAAGCTGTATCTGGAATTCGGCGGCAAGCTCTATGACGACAACCATGCTTCCCGCGTTCTGCCGGGCTTCCAGCCGGACAGCAAGCTGCGGATGCTGCTGCAGCTGAAGGAGCAGGTGGAGATGGTCATTGCCATCAACGCCGACGATATCGAAAAGAATAAGGTTCGGGGCGATCTTGGCATCACCTATGACCGGGACGTCATTCGCCTGATCGACATTTTCCGGGGCTTCGGCCTGTACGTTTCCAGCGTGGTGCTGACCCGCTTCCATGAACAGGCGCTGGCAAAGGCGTTCCAGTCTCGCTTGGAAGGGCTGGGCATCCGGGTCTATCACCATTTTGAGATTCCGGGCTACCCCTCCGACACCGGCTACATCGTCAGCCCCGACGGCTTCGGGAAAAATGACTACATTGAGACGACCCGGTCGCTGGTGGTGGTCACGGCCCCCGGCCCCGGCAGCGGAAAGCTGGCGACCTGCCTGAGCCAGCTGTATCACGAGCATATCCGGGGCAACACGGCGGGCTACGCCAAATTCGAGACTTTCCCCATCTGGAACGTGCCGCTGAACCACCCGGTGAACCTTGCCTACGAGGCCGCCACGGCGGACTTGAACGACGTGAACATGATCGACCCCTTCCATCTGGAAGCCTACGGGGTCACCACCGTCAACTACAACCGGGACGTGGAAGCGTTCCCTGTGCTGGTGGCGATTTTTGAGAAGATTCTGGGGCATTGCCCCTACAAATCCCCCACGGATATGGGCGTGAATATGGTGGGCAACTGCATCGTGGATGACGAAGCCGTCCGGTTCGCCTCCCGACAGGAGATCATCCGCAGATACTACGTGGCCATGTGCGAGCAGAAGCAGGGCAAAGGCAGCGACGAAACGGTGCGCAAGTTGGAGTTGCTGATGAAAAAGGCCGGTGTGACCCCGGCGGAACGGAAGGTGGTCGCCCCTGCCCTGCAGCGGGCGGAGCAGACCGGCGCGCCTGCCGCCGCCATGGAACTGCCCGACGGCACCATCGTCACCGGCAAGACCTCCGACCTTCTGGGTGCGTCCTCGGCGCTGCTGCTGAACGCGCTGAAAAAGCTGGCGGGTATGCGGGACAGCCTGCACCTGATTTCCCCGGTGGTGCTTGACCCCATCCAGCACCTGAAGGTTGACCACTTAGGCAACCGCAATCCCCGTCTCCACACCGACGAGACGCTGATCGCCCTGTCCATCTGCGCCGCCACCAACCCCATGGCGGAACTGGCCATGGAGCAGCTGGACAAGCTGCGGGGCTGCGAGGTACATTCCTCGGTGATCTTGTCCCCGGTGGACGAAAAGACCTTCAAGCGTCTGGGCGTCAACTTGACCTGCGAGCCGAGATATAAGGGATAAATAAAAATGCAGAATGCCGAAACAACGGCATTCTGCATTTTTTGTGGGATAAAGATTAGGCTCTCTGCTCGCAGTAGATGCACCTGTGGATGTCCGCGGCTTTGTCGGTGCAGCGGAACAGCTGGGGCAGCTCCTGCTCGGTCTGGGTGATGCACTTGGGATTGCGGCAGACACGGTCGTATTCCAAACCGGTCGTGTCGATGGCTTCTTTTGCGGGATTCCGGGCGGCTTCGTCCAGAAGCTTCAGGATGAGCGCCATGCGCATGTACTTGCCGTTCAGCGCCTGACGGAAATAGGCGGCTCTGGGGTCGTCGTCCACCTTGACGCTGATCTCATTGACACGGGGCAGGGGGTGCAGGACGCACATTTTTCCTTTCGCAAGTTTCATTTTCTCGGTATCGAGGACGTAGCTGTCCTTGAGCCGCTCGTATTCCCATGGGTCGTCGAAGCGCTCCCGCTGGATGCGGGTCATGTACAGCACGTCAAGCTTGGGCATGGCTTCCTCCAGAGAGGACACTTCCGTGTAGGGGATTCCCTGGTTTTCAAAAACATTATACCGAATAAAACCGGGGATTTTCAATTCCTCCGGGGAAATCAGAACAAATTGAATGCCTTTGTAGCGGCTCATGGCCTCAATCAGGGAGTGGACAGTCCGGCCGTATTTCAGGTCGCCGCACAGACCGATGGTGAGGTTGTCCAGCCGCCCCATTTCCCGGGAAATGGTCAGCAGGTCGGCAAGGGTCTGGGTGGGGTGATTGTGGCCGCCGTCTCCGGCGTTGATGACGGGGATAGAGGCCGCCTGACTTGCCACATAGGGTGCGCCCTCCTTGGGGTGGCGCATGGCGATGATGTCTGCGTAGCAGCTGACAATTTTGGCGGTATCCGCCACGCTTTCGCCCTTGGAGGCGGAGGAAGAGCTGGCCTCGCTGAAGCCGATGACGCTGCCGCCCAGCTCCAGCATCGCGGCCTCAAAGCTCAGGCGGGTGCGGGTGGAGGGCTCGAAGAACAGCGTCGCCAGCTTCTTGTGGGCGCATCTGTCCCAGTAGTTTTCCGGGTGGGCAATGATATCCTTGGCGGTGGCGATCAGTTCGTCCAGCTCGTCTACGCCTAAATCCAGAATGCTGTTCAGACTCCTCATGCTTTCGCTCCATTCACGGCAAGATAATTTCTGATCCGCGCCACATTTTCGGCGTTGGCGGGATTTTCTTCCAGATAGGCGATGATGTCATACACATCCACCACGGAGTAGACGGGGAAGCCAAATTCCTCTTCCACTTCCTCCATGGCCAGCTTTTCGCCCTTGCCCCGCTCCTTGCGGTCAACCATAATAAATGTGGCAGCGACCTTGACGCCCTCCAGACGGCTTAAGATAGCCATGCTTTCCCGGATGGCAGTCCCGGCGGTGATGACGTCCTCTACGATGACCACGTCCTCACCGGCCTTGGGGACGTAGCCCACGAACACGCCGCCCTCGCCGTGATCCTTGGCTTCCTTGCGATTGAAGAAGAAGGGAACGTCCAGCCCGTCCCGACTCAGGGCAACGGCGGCGGACACGGCGATGGAAATGCCCTTGTAGGCGGGGCCATAGAGGACGGCCTTCCGCTGCCCCAGCTTTTCCCGGTAGGCGCGGGCGTAGAATTCGCCCAGAGTCGCAATTTCCTTACCGGTTTTGATCTCCCCGGCGTTGATGAAATAGGGGATTTTCCGGCCGGATTTGGCGGTGAAATCGCCGAATTTCAGCACACCGGCCATCTCCAGAAACTGAATGAATTCTCTTTTGTAGCTTTCCAAAATGCTTCCTCCTTATTTCAGTCGCAGAATTCCGCCACGCAGCGTTCATAAGCGGCCACGGGGTCGGCGGCGGCCGTGATGGGACGGCCGACCACGATGTAGTCCGAACCGATGGCCTTGGCGGCGGCTGGGGTCATCACCCGCTTCTGGTCGCCTACGTCTCCGTCGGCGAAGCGGACGCCGGGGGTCACGGTGAGAAAGCGCTGACCGCAGCGCTCATGCACCTTCCCCGCTTCCAGAGGAGAGCAGACCACGCCGTCCAGACCCGCGTTTTTCGCGGTCTCGGCGTAGTGCATGACCACTTCGTCAATGGGTTCATGAATGAGCAGGTCGGACTCCATGGCCGCCTGATCGGTGGAGGTCAGCTGGGTCACGGCGATCAGCAGGGGACGGGTGCCGTCCTCCCGGGTCAGACCTTCCAGCGCGGCCTTCATCATGGCGGTGGTACCGGCGGCGTGGAGGTTGGTGATGTCCACGTCCAGATTCCGCAGGACGGACATGGCTTTTTTCACGGTGTTGGGAATGTCGTGGAGCTTTAAGTCCAGAAAAATCTTGTGCCCCCGGGCTTTGATCTCCCGGACGATGGCGGGGCCTTCCGCGTAGTACAGCTCCATGCCGATCTTCACGAAGGGCTTGCGGCCGGTGAATTTGTCCAGAAAAGCGAAGGTCGCCTCGGCGGATGAAAAATCGCAGGCAACAATGACGTCCTTACCCATTATTTCGCGCCTCCTATAATGTCTTTCAGATTCTCAATTTTGTATTTTTCCATGACGGCGGGAAGCTCCCGGATGATGTCCCGGCAGGCGTAGGGATTTACGAGGTTGGCCGCGCCCACCTCTACGGCGGTAGCACCTGCCAGCATCATCTCCACCACGTCCTCGGCACTGCTGACGCCGCCCATGCCCACCACGGGGATTTTCACTGCGCCCGCGACCTGATAGACCATGCGAAGCGCCACCGGGAAGATGGCAGGGCCGGAAAAGCCGCCCATTTTGTTGGCGATGATGGGCTTGCGGGTACGCAGATCAATGCGCATACCAAGCATGGTGTTGATTAGGCTGATGCCGTCCGCACCGGCATCCTCACAGGCTTTGGCAATGGACACAATGTCGGTGACGTTGGGGGAGAGCTTGACGATAACAGGCTTTTTCGTGACCTTTTTCACCGCTGCCGTTACCTCTGCGGCGGCTTCCGGGCAGGTGCCGAAGCTCATGCCGCCGCCGTGAACGTTGGGGCAGCTGACGTTGACCTCCAGCCAGCCCACCTGTTCCTCTTTGTCCAGCCGCTCGCAGGTGTAGGCGTAATCCGCCACGGAAAAGCCGGAGACGTTGGCCATGACGGGCTTGCGGAAGCACTGTTTCAGCTTCGGGAGTTCTTCGGATATGACTTTGTCCACGCCGGGATTTTGCAGCCCCACGGCGTTGATCATGCCGCCGGTACACTCGGCGATGCGGGGCGTGGGATTTCCGAAGCGGGGTTCTTTTGTGGTTCCCTTGAAGGAGAAGGTGCCAAGGCAGTTAATGTCGTACAGTTCGGCAAACTCATAGCCGTAGCCAAAGGTGCCGGAGGCGGGGATGACCGGGTTGTCCAGCTCGATGCCGCAGAGATTGACGCTCAGGCTTCCCATAAAATCTCCTCCTTTTTCATGACGGGGCCGTCCTTGCAGATGCGTTTGTATCCCGTGAGGGTCTTGCAGGAGCAGCCCATGCAGGCGCCGAAGCCGCAGCCCATCCGTTCCTCGAAGCTCATCTGGCCGGAGGTGCGGGTGGCTTTATACACGGCCTTGAGCATCGGCTCCGGGCCGCAGGTGTAGAAATAGGAATAATTCAGATCGTTCAGGGGCGTGGTGGCGAAGCCCTTGACGCCATAGCTTCCGTCGGCGGTGGCGACGATCACCCGGCAGCCCAGCGCCCGGAATTCGGCTTCATAGAACACTTCCGATTGGGTGTTGAAGCCCAGAATCACCGTTACCTGCTTGCCCATGGCAAGCAGCCGTTTTGCAAGGTGGTACAGCGGCGGGACACCCACGCCGCCGCCCAGTAAGACGGGGCTGTCCCCGGCGGGGACGAGGTCGTAGCCGTTGCCAAGGCCGGTCAGGATGTCCAGCTTCTCCCCGGGAACCATCCGGGAGAGAATTTCCGTACCCTTGCCCACTACCTTGTAGACGATAGTGAGGGTTTTCTCATCGTAGTCGCACACGGAAATGGGACGGCGGAGGAACTTCCCTGTGATTTGAATGTTGACAAACTGCCCCGGGGCGGTAATGGCGGAGGTGTCGCCGGAAAGCACCATTTTGTAGACGCAGTCCGTCAGGGGGGTATTGGATAGGATTGTGAAAATGCTCTGTTTCATGGTCGCTCCTTCCGGGAATTTTTGGCGTTGCCTGCTCAGGCGTCAATCGTAGAAATCGTCAGCGTGGTTTCTTCCAGCACATCCAGCAGAACCCGGATGGTGTCCAATGCGGTAAACAGCGTCACATTGTGCTCCGTGGCGATCCGGCGGATCTTCGTGCCGTCCCGGCCGCTGGAGCCGGGGTCGCGGGTGTTGATGACGTAGGCAATGTGTCCCTGACGCAGGGCGTTGGGGATTTCGTCGCTGCCGTCGCTGATCTTGCCCAGAACGTGGGTGCGGATGCCGTTTTCCTTCAGGAATGTGGCAGTTCCGGCGGTGGCCTCGATGTTGAAGCCCAGACGGTAGAACCGGCGGATCAGGGGCAGCGCTTCCTCCTTGTCTCGGTCGGCGATGGTGGCAAGCACGGTGCCGTAGTTCTGCAGCTTCATGCCGGAGGCCTGCAGCGCCTTGTACAGGGCGCGGGTCATGGTGCGGTCATAGCCGATGGCCTCGCCGGTGGACTTCATTTCGGGAGTCAGATAGGCGTCCAGACCGCGAATTTTATTGAAGGAGAACACCGGCGCTTTGACGTACCAGCGCTCCTTTTCGGCGGGGTAGATGTCGAAGAAGCCCTGCTCCTTCAGGCTCAGACCCAGAATCACGTCGGTGGCGATGTCCGCAAGGCTGTAGCCCGTGGCCTTGCTCAGGAAGGGTACCGTGCGGGAGGAACGGGGGTTGACCTCGATGACGGACACGTTGTCCTCCGGATCCACAATGAACTGCACATTGAACAGGCCGACAATGCCGATGCCCAGACCCAGCTTTTTGGCGTATTGCAGAATGATGCCCTTGACCTTGTCGGAGATGGAGAAGGAGGGGTAGACGGAGATGGAGTCGCCGGAGTGAACGCCGGTGCGCTCCACCAGTTCCATGATGCCGGGGACGAACACGTCCCGGCCGTCGCAGATGGCGTCGATCTCCACTTCACGGCCCTGAATGTATTTGTCTACCAGAACGGGCTTGTCCTCGTCGATCTCCACGGCGCTTTTCAGGTAATGGCGCAGCTGGGTCTCGTTTGCCACGATCTGCATGGCGCGGCCGCCCAGCACGAAGCTGGGACGTACCAGCACGGGGTAGCCGATCTCATTCGCCGCCGCGAGACCGTCCTCGATTTTGGTGACGGCCTTTCCCTTGGGCTGGGGGATGTCCAGCTCTTTCAGGAGCTTTTCAAAGGCGTCCCGGTTTTCGGCTCTGTCGATGGCCTCGCAGCCGGTGCCGATGATCTTCACGCCCCGGTCATGGAGGGGCTGGGCCAGATTGATGGCGGTCTGACCGCCCAGAGACGCGATCACGCCGTCGGGCTTTTCAAAGTCGATGATGTTCATCACATCCTCGGGGGTCAGAGGCTCGAAGTACAGCTTGTCGGCGGTGGTGTAGTCGGTGGAGACGGTCTCGGGGTTATTGTTGATGATGATGGCCTCGTAGCCCGCCTTTTTGATGGTCATGACGGCGTGGACGGTGGAGTAGTCGAATTCCACGCCCTGACCGATGCGGATGGGGCCTGCGCCCAGCACCACGATCTTCTTTTTGTTCGTCAGCCGGGAGACGTTCCCGCCGGTGTAGGAGGAGTAGAAGTAGGGGATATACGCGCCGGTGTGGCAGGTGTCCACCATACGGAAGGCCGGGAACATACCGTGTTCTCTGCGGAAATCGGACACGTCCGTCTCGGAGCATTTCCAGAGCCTGCTCACATATTTATCGCTGAAGCCCATCTTCTTCGCGTCCAGAAGGGCTTCCGCCTCTTTGACGTGGAGTTTCAGGTATTCCTCCATATCCACAATGCGCTTGATGGCGTTCAGGAAATACACGTCGATGGCTGTAATTTCATGAATCTGCTCCACGGTGACACCCCGGTAGACCATTTCCGCAATGGCAAAAATGTTGTCGGAGCGGAACACGCTGATATAGTCCAGCAGCTCCTCCGTGGTCATGTCGTCGAATTTGTGATGGTAGATGTGGTTCGCGCCTACCTCCAGAGAGCGGATGCCCTTGAGCAGGGATTCCTCCAGATTGGAGCCGATGCCCATGACCTCGCCGGTGGCCATCATCTGGGTACCCAGAATGTTGATGGCGGAGGTGAACTTGTCGAAGGGGAACCGGGGCAGCTTGGTGATGACGTAGTCCAGCTTCGGCTCAAAGGCGGCGTTGGTGTTGGCGATTTTGATGTCCTCCAGCGCCATGCCCACGGCGATTTTCGCGGTGACCCGGGCAATGGGGTAGCCGGAGGCCTTGGAGGCCAGCGCGGAGGAACGGGAGACCCGGGGATTGACCTCAATGAGATAGTATCTGGAGGAATTGGGGTCAAGGGCAAACTGGACGTTGCAGCCGCCCTCCACCTTCAGCGCCCGGATGATTTTGATGGCGGAGTCGTTGAGCATCTTCATGTCGTGGTCGCTGAGGGTCATGATGGGGGCGACCACCATGCTGTCGCCGGTGTGGACGCCCACGGGGTCGATGTTCTCCATGCCGCAGATGGTGATGGCATGGTCACCCGAATCCCGCATGACCTCGAATTCGATCTCCTTGTAGCCCTTGACGGACTTTTCCACCAGAACCTGATGGACAGGGGAGAGGGCGAAGGCGTTGAGACCGATTTCCACCAGCTCGTCTTCATTGTAAGCAAAGCCGCCGCCGGTGCCGCCGAGAGTAAAGGCGGGACGAAGCACCACAGGATAGCCGATGCGCTTGGCGGCCTCCTTGGCCTCCTCCAGGGAGTAGGAAATTTCGGAGGGGATGACCGGCTCGCCGATGGACTGGCACAGCTCCTTGAAAAGCTCACGATCTTCGGCACGCTCGATGGACTCGCTGGAGGTGCCCAGCAGCCTGACCCGGCATTCCCGCAAAATGCCCTTCTTTTCCAGCTGCATGGCCAGATTCAGACCCGTCTGACCGCCGATGCCGGGGATGATGGCGTCGGGACGCTCGTAGCGGATGATCTTGGCGATATATTCCAGCGTCAGCGGCTCCATGTAGACCTTGTCGGCGATGATGGTGTCGGTCATGATGGTGGCGGGGTTGGAGTTGCACAGCACCACCTCGTAGCCCTCTTCTTTCAGAGCAAGACAGGCCTGCGTCCCGGCGTAGTCAAACTCAGCAGCCTGACCGATGACGATGGGGCCGGAGCCAATGATGAGAATTTTCTTGATGTCGGTTCTTTTTGCCATGGTGTTTCTCCTCTCGTTATTTGGCGGTATGGGTTTCCGGAGCGGCGTATACCAGCTTTCCGTCACAGATGGTGGCGATGCACTTTCCATTGACCTGCCAGCCCGCGAAGGGCGTGGCTCTGCCCTTGGAAAGAAAGTCCTTCGGGTCGATGGCGTATGCGGCGTTCAAGTCCCAGATGCTGTAGTCTGTCCCCAGAGGAAGACCGAAGCGTCTGCGGGGATTGACGCACAAAAGCTCCAATAGTTTGTTCAGGCTTAGAATGCCCGGTTTTACCAGACAGGTATACAAAATCGGAAAAGCGGTCTCAATGCCCACAATGCCGAAGGCGCTTTTTTCCAGCCCTCGGGATTTTTCCTCGGCGGAGTGGGGGGCGTGGTCGGTGGCGATCATGTCGATGGTGCCGTCCAGAATTCCATGAATCAGGGCCTCCCGGTCTTCCTTTTCTCGCAGGGGCGGGTTCATTTTGAAACGGCCGTCCTCCTGCAGGTCGCTGTCGTCCATCACCAGATAGTGGGGGCCGGTCTCGCAGGTCACGTCCAGTCCCTCGGCCTTGGCCTTGCGGATGAGCGCCACGCTTTCCTTGGCGGAGACGTGGCAGACGTGGTAGGCACAGCCGGTTTCTTTTACCAGCTGCAAGTCCCGGGCAATTTGCCCCCATTCGCTTTCGGAGCAGATGCCCCGATGGCCATGGGCTTTGGCATAATCACCGTCGTGGATGTACCCGCCCCGCAAGAGCGAGTTGACCTCGCAGTGGGCGACAATGGGCTTCCCGAGGGCTTTTGCACGAAGCATGGCCTGCCGCATCAGGTCGTCACTCTGCACGCCCCGGCCGTCGTCGGAAAACCCCACTACGTCGGGCGCCATGCCCTCCAGGTCGGAAAGCGCTTCGCCCTGTTCGCCGATTGTGATGGCACCGTAGGGGTAGACGTGAATGCAGGCGGTTTCCTCGATGAGACGGCGCTGAACCCCAAGATTCTCCACACTGTCCGGCACCGGGTTCAGGTTGGGCATGGTGCAGACCGCGGTATAGCCGCCCCGGGCGGCTGCCCGGCTGCCTGTGGCGATGGTCTCCTTATAAGAAAAACCCGGCTCTCTGAAATGCACATGCACGTCACAAAAGCCGGGAAAAATAACATATTCAGAAGAATCGAACCCGGAAAGACCGGGGGCGGAAAGGGAGGAACAAACCCCTTCGGAAAATACGGACCCCAAAGAAGCAGCGTAAACCTTGGCTTTCGTCATATCCGTCATGCTGATCTCCTTTCTGTAAAAAACGTCATGCATGAGCACCGCACTACGAAAATGCGCAAATACCGGTGCATGAAGTTTTTTTGTGCATCATTTCCGGTTGCCCCGCAGGGGCGAGGAAATGGTACATTTCTTATTTTGCTATGC
>ERZ773178.3329-NODE-3329-length-13626-cov-3.884607_pt1 | contig 13626 bp, 8 predicted proteins | sample MGYA00580533_ERZ773178 | MGnify/ENA primary metagenome ERZ773178 (study PRJEB29015, sample SAMEA2737859) | human gut metagenome | biome: human gut; feature: human-associated habitat; material: faeces | place: China | collected 2012 ...
TTTCACCACTTCGAGATTGAACGGATTGACGATATATTCTTGTAATACGTAGCCAAATTTTTAAGCGCCACACGCTTGAATCGCAATTTACGACCGTTGAACAGATTGACTGTCCGGGAATTGCCGTCCGTATAAAACACATAGTTCATCGGTACCTGGGCAGACAATCCCAATACATTCAATGCGTGCATACCCGTCGGAACAACCCGGGCTTCGCTCTGCCGGGCTACCTTTTCAGCGATTTCATTGACGGTCGGGTACTGTATGCCCAATCCGAACTTTCTGTCGATTTTGGGATAGCAATAGAGGCCCCTCGCAATACGGACTAAACCGCCTTTTCGAGTAAGTCGTTCCAATGCCTTCGCAACCGATACGGCCGATCCGTACACAGCGAAATCGGATGCGGAATACAGCTTACCCCGCCCGCACTTTTTTATCTTATTAAGTATCTTACCCTCTATTACTTGCATCTATTTACACACATATATCTGTCGCAAATTTATACAAATTTATCGACAAAACAAATCTTACTCCAACACGCTTACTGCATCACGCTTAATATCCATGTCAATATCGCGATAACGAGCGAACGCCCGGCTGCCGTCCTTATGACCGGACATCGCTCCCACGATCGCAGGGTCTTTCACGCTTTTATAAACATTCCCGATGAATGTCCGGCGCGCCATGTGCGACGAAGCAAGGTCGCAGATCGGCACCTGAACATTCTGCCGCGTCCGCTGGTCGATCGTCGTCACCATGCGCGTCAGTCCCGCTTTACGGAACGCCGCTTTGATATAGACATTATATTTTTGCTCCGAAATAAATGGAAACAATGTTCCGCGGTTCTCATCGAGGTATTTACGAATCAGTTCTTTCGCAGCACCGATCAGCGGCACCGAGACCGTCACCACTCGGTCGTCTCGCGTCTTGCGGGGAACATATTCGATGCAATCGCCGATGATATTGGCATAGGTCATCTTATAAAGGTCGCTCACCCGGCAGCCGATCATGCATTGGAAAACAAAAATATCTCGTTGCGTTTCCAGTTGCTTGTCATCCCCCATATCCGCTTCGGCCAACTGTTTGCGTTCGTCGGTCGTAATATAGATAGGCGTACCGTAGACAATCTCCGCAATCTTGTACTGCTTGAACGGATCATTGTAGGTATGTCCGTTATCATTTAACCATACATAAAACGACCGTAGACGAATCAACATATCCGAAACGTAATTCATGCCCCGCTCTTTCGGACGGCCGGGAATTACCGTTTCTCCCGCAGCATTGAGGTACGGGCCGCGCTTCACAGGCAGATTCTTCCTCACCTTCGGCCGGGCATACGGCACCTCGTCGTACAACTCCGGATGTTCGTCGAAAATCTCCGGTTCTTTCATCAGAAATGCCCCGAAATCATCAAGTGTCGTCGGAGATACGGTGTGTACGTCCAGCACGAACCGTCGGTTCGACAGTTTACGATACAACTCATACCGCTTCAACGTCCGCACCAAGACATTGAAATGCTTGACACGCGATTCGGACAATTTATGCGTAGCGAGGTATTCATCCGTCAACGGGAAAAAGCCTATTTTCTTTTCCTCAACGGAAGTCGCCGTCTTTGGCCGCAAAGTGCGCCGGATCAACTTTTCGAGCCACTCGCGCGTAACGGTCGATTTATCGTCTGCCGCCTCGACCGAGGTCTCAATTACATCGACCAATTCTTTCAATTTCGCCCGCTTTGCCAACAGCGCATCGCGCTCCTCCCCCGGTATGTTCGGAATATTGATATCGTTTTTCTTTCCCCAACGTTTCCGATCGACCCAAATGCCGGACGGCACACGTACACGCAATTCGCGGGAAACATAGACACGGAAATTAACTTGCGATTCTCCCGCGCTGTTCTCCCCTTGCGCCAAAACATATGTAACTTTTGCCATACATCCTCATTTTATGCTCTACAAAGATATGATTTAGATTCGAATACAGCAATACTTTCATGTCCGCACCGTGTCCGCATTTTTGCAAAACAGCTAAAAACAGACAAAATACATTTCATAGTATATCATTTTAATATACTATATTTCAACATATTATAAATATATTCAAATTTTAGTTATTTGCATATGTTTTCACAAATTAATTCCTGTCCTGGGCACTGGCAATCCCCGTAATCGTTTGATTACGGGGATTTTCGTTTTCCGGCGTCCGGCGTTCAGTCGGCAGCGCCGTTTAGGGGCGGAAGGCTGCGGACCTCGGTCCGGCCGCCGCGGAGGAGGTAGATCGCCGGTTCCGGCGCCGTGATCGTCCGCCCGCCGAGGCGGTATTCTCCGGCCCGGTGAACCACGGCGCAGCATATTTTCCCGTATTCGACGGCCTGACATCCGGCATCGTTCCGAAGTATCCGCACGGAGGGATTCCGGGCAAACCGTTCGGTCCGTTTCGCGTCGCGGCACGGCAGAAAAGCGTAGGCATAGCCGCCCGTCCGGGCCGGATCATGCCCGAACCAGCACTTGAAAACCGGCCCCCGCTGGGTTCTGTCCCTGTAAAAAGGATCTATCAGATCCCATTTTCCCTCCTGAATCTCCGTGCTGACTGCAATCGGAGCGCCGTCCAGCGATACGTATCCCCGGCCGTCGTGATGCACCCACGGCAGGCTGCCGGAGGTCTCGGTCGCTCCGCCCCGGGTTACCGGACCCGCAAGGTGCGTCTGATCCAGGGCCGTGGTGATCCGGAAAATCCGGGCGTCGGAACTGCGGATGTCCGCACCCAGCGCCACGACGAGGTCCCCGAAAAAGAATGCCGACTTGAGGGCGTGAAGCCCGTCGCGCTCGATCTCCATCGTCGTACACAGCACATCGCCCGAAGCGAGGCCGCCCACATGTCCGGAACGGTTTTTCCTGGCCTCGACGGAGTTGTCGCACTTCAGGGGCGCGCCGTCGTCGTAAGCCGTCGTCCCGGGAACCATCCGCCAGTCCCAATGGGCGAAGATATTGTCGTACTCCCGCCCGTGCTGCATGAACAGCAACGCCCCGTCGGCCGAGAAGTTGGCCAGAGTGTTCTCCCGGTTCGTAAACTCGAAGCCGATCGTACGGTCGGAGTGCATGCGGATCGACGCATACCATGTGGCGGTACGGTAGATGCCGCAGTCCGAACGGTCGTAATAACGCGGCCCACGCAATCCGTCTGAGCGGTTCTCCGGCTCCAGTATCCTCTTGGCGAACCGCCTGAAAACCCAGTATCCCGGTCTTTTCAGCGCCGCGATGTTCTCCGCGGCGACGGCTGCCGACGAGGCTTTTCCGGGACCGCTGTCGATAAACACCTGCCGGCCGCAGAAACTCGGGTCCATCACACCCCGCCAGATGCTCCGGCAAATACCCTCCCGCATCAGCTTTTCGATGACGGCGCACTGCGCGTCCGAGAACATATAAGGCGTCCCGTCGAGAACTCGGAGCCAGAACGAGAGGCCCTCGGCATAGGCCAGTCCGTAGTTCCCGAACTGAATCTGGGGTCCGTGCTGGTGAAACGACCAGTCGTCCTGAATGCCCTCGCCGTCGGTGACGACGATCTCCTCGGCGATCTGATCCCGGGCCTCGGCGACGAGCGCCTCGTCGTCCGTCAGCAGCCCGCGCATCAGGTTGTTCCCGGCCAGCCATACCTTGTTCTGCCCGGTGCGGCCGAAGCGCGAACGCTCGATGATCCGCAGCCCCTGCTCCAGTTCCGGACCGGAAAGTTCGCCGCGGATCATCAGCAGAATCGCGGCGAGTTTCTTGGGAACCCCGATCTCCCCGTGCCACCAGTTCAGCGACGACGGTTTCTTCGCATACCAGTAGGCAAGCCCCTTGTGCAGCAGGCCGCCGATACGCCCGTCGCCATGCCACGCCGACGCAGGGTCGGCATAAAGTTTCGCCAGGGCGTACATCCGCGTCAGGTGCAGCGACGGCTGCCACCGCCCCCTCGTCCGGTCGTCGTAGTCGATGTCGGACCAGAATCCGCCCGCATCGAAAAGCCCGAGCAGGCGCCGCACCTCGCCGTCCGGAAGGTGGACCGACGTGTAGAGCTGGAGCAGCAGCACGTCGTTCGCCCTCCCGTAATCGGAATAACGGACGAAACGTTCGGTCGCCTCCCCGTCCGGGGCATAGGACATCACCGACACATCGACAAAGGCTTGCCTCACACGGTCGAGCGGACCGGCCGGGCAGGCGCGGGCCGTCGTCAAAAAAAGCAGGGCGGCCAGAAAGGCCGTACGTAAACCATTCATAACAGTTACCAGAAACTTGTGAAACACCGCCGTTCCGAAGAGAGGGACCCGACGCGGAAAGCGGCATGACAAATATAAGTCTTTTTAAACCAAATATCCCCCGACGACGCCACGGAGAAGCTACTTTGACCGGATTCTACTCCCCTTTGACCGGATCGAATCCTTCGCGGAAGAATACAAAATCTAATTTTGAATGACGGAAAAACCACCCGAAAAAACTACTGTCTGACATGAGAACCCGAACCTATCGCACAGCATTGCTGTCGACCCTTCTTCTCGCGGGATGCACTCCCCGGGAGACAATGCCGGAACTGACCGATCGCGTCTTCGCCGTAGCCGCGGCCCAGTACGAACAGCTCGAAGGCCGGCTGACCGACGAGACGCTTCCGAGATCGGTGGCCTCCGACGGAAAATTCATCCCTTCCAACATCCGCTGGTGGTGCAGCGGATTCTATCCCGGCTCGCTCTGGTATATATATGAGTATACCGGCGACAAGACATTCCGCGAACTGGCCGAAAAAAACACCTTCAAACTCTATCCCCTCAAACAGAAAGGCACGGACCACGACCTGGGATTCCAGATGAATTGCAGTTTCGGCAACGCCTACCGGATCACCGGCGAGCAGAAATACCTCGAACCCATCCACACCTCGGCGCGGGTCCTCGCCGGAAGGTTCTCGCCCGTGACGGGCGTCATCCGCAGCTGGGACTTCGTGCGCAAGGGCCGCGACTGGAAATACCCGGTGATCATCGACAACATGATGAACCTCGAACACCTCTACAACGCGGGCCTGCTCTTCGGGGACGACACCCTGAAGAGCGTCGCGGTGACGCACGCCAACACGACCCTCTGCAACCATTTCCGGCCCGACTTCACGAGCTATCACCTGGTGGACTACGACCCCGCCGACGGCCGCGTCCGCCGGAAGGAGACCGTGCAGGGCTTCAGCGACGAATCCGCCTGGGCGCGGGGACAGGCCTGGGCGCTCTACGGCTACACGATGATGTTCCGCCTGAGCGGCTACAAATGTTACCTCAACCAGGCCGAGAACATCGCCGGCATGCTGTTGGAGCGGCTTCCCGACGACGGCACGGAATTCAAATGGAGCTAGGTGGCCGGGCTTGAGAACTGGGACCAGCTGACGCCTAGACAGAGGGCCGTGTTCTTCTGCTGCGACGGGCTGAAAAGCAACGCGAAACTGGCGTCGCAGAAGACCCAAGCGATCGGCATCTGCGGACAGGACATCTTCGACCGCTACTACCTCGACAACGGCAACGAGGCCCGGATCAAGGCCGCCTACGACAAGCGCGACCCGCGGCTCAAGCAGACGATCGTCACCCCCTACGAACCGGTGGACTGCTTCACGGCAGGACTCAACGGCGACGAGAACATGATCGGCAAGCAGCTCCGCTGGCCGCTCTACCTGCAAGGAACCAGCGGCGGCGACTTCTGGCTCGACAAGCGCACCTCGGCCTACTACTGCTACCGCAAGTACGTGCGTTTCCTCAAGGGCGAACTGATCGACCGGCAGCGCTGCTACACGGACTTCCCGCTCATCCGCTACACCGACGTCATCCTGCAATGGGCCGAGGCGCTGATCGAGCTGAACGAGTTCACCCCGGCGAAGAACCTCATCGACCAGGTGCGCGCCCGCGCCCACATGCCGGGCATCACGATCGGCGGTCTCGACGCCATGCGCGAGGCCGTACGCTACGAGCGCCGCGTGGAATTTCCGGTCGAGGCGGTGAACTTCTTCGACGAAGTGCGCTGGGGAACCTATAAGGAGACCAAGTTCCAGGGACAGGACGTCCACGGCGGCCAGTCGTGGTGGGGCGACAACACGGTCGAATACGCTTGGTACTGGGACGACTGCCTCTGGCCGTGGTCCGTACCGCAGGGCGAGTTGCAGCGGAACGCTTCGCTCACCACCCGCCCGGGCTGGGTCTATTGATTGTTTAACCTCAATCCGTTTATCGAAATGAAAAAGATTCTCATACTCTCGGCCGCGCTCCTCACCGGCTTTTTCGCCCTCTCCTGCGGGGACTCCTCGTCGGAACCCGAAGACGACCCCAACATGCCCGCCGTGAAGATCGAGGTCGGAGACATCGCCGACAACAAGGCGACCGTCACCGCGGCGCTGGAAAAAGGCAACTTCTACGGGGCCAAGATCGTGACGGGCGTCCGCGTCTCCACGCTCACGCTCGACTACACGCGGGAAATCCCGCTGATCAAGTACGTCGAGGCGAACGGCACGGCGGCCGAACTGCCCTTCACGACACAGCTCACCGACCTGATCTTCGAGCAGGACTACTTCTGCGCCGTCATCGTCTACGACCGCACGGGCCGCGCCTGCCACTCCGCCTACCTCACCTTCACGGCCGAGGGCGATCCGGAGGGAATCAGCAACGACAATTCGGCCGGAAACCTCGAAGACAACCCGCAGTAAAACCCAAAACGAGCAAACGATATGAAAAAGCTACTTTATAGCGTCTCAACGGCCCTGCTTCTCCTCTCCTGCAACACGGAAGACCCGTCGCTGGAGGCCGAACCGGGCAAGGGCGGGAACATGATCACGTTCGTCGGCAGGACCTTCCCCGAGACCCGGACCGAAATCGGCGTGAAGGACGGCAACTCCTACCCGGTCCTCTGGTCGTCGGGCGACCGGATCGGCATCATCTCCCCGGTCGAAACCCTTTTCCAAAACGCCAGCGCGACGCTGAACGCCAGCGACGCCGGCAAGAACAGCGGCATTTTCGTCCTCGAAACCGAAACCGCCGTGGAGAGCAGCATGGACCTGATCGTCTACTATCCGTACAGTTCCTACACGACCTACGGCGACGGCGCTCTTCATGCGTCCGTTCCCATGGAACAGCGTCAGGCGCGCCCGGGCGACTCCTCCCACACGGGAAAATACACCCTGGCCTACGACAAGACCACGATTGACCCCGCCGCCGCGGCCCCGGGCAAGTCCCCCTCGGCGTCGTTCTCGCTGCGGCACGCCGTGGCGTACGTCCGGCTCGTGATTTCGAGCACGGAATACGCCGGCTACAAACTCAACGGCGCGTCGCTGTGGTGTGACGGCGAGGCTGTCTCCGGCGACATCTCGGTCAACGTCGCCACGGGCGAAACCCGGACCGAGACCCCGCGCAACTACGCCACCGTCGTCGTGGAGGAGCCGCAGGCGCTCTCCTCGGCGCAGGAACTTTGGCTCGTGACGCTGCCCGTGAACCTGACCGGCAAGGAGGTTTACGTCTCCGTGGCCATGACCGACGGCACGAAAAACGTGACCATCCCCGTCAAGGTCGACGTGAAGGAGCTGAAGGCGAACGCCGTCAACACGATCACTGTGGCGAACGTCTCCCCGGCCGACAACCGGTTCGCCTGGTATCAGCCCGAAGAGACGCGCTATCTCGCCGAGGGCTGGGCCTACGGCGAGGCCAACACCTTCGTCACGAGCGCCGACGGCGAGGAGATCACGGTCGATGTCAGGGCGCGCGGCTTCTTCAACGGCTGCGAAGAGCCGAAATACGCCAAAATCATCTTCGCCAACAACCTCTCGGGAACCAACTACACGCTGGCGATCAACGGCAAGCGGAACAACCCCGACTCCCCGGTCGACTATGCCGAGGAGGTGGAGATCGGAAGCGACTGCAAACTGACGCTCAAGACCACGAAGGGCAGCTATCTGGGATGGTTCGGCAAGGTGGGCCTCCTGAACGCCGAAAAGAAATTCATCTGGGCCTTCACCGTCTGGTATCTGCCGGGAGGCGTCACAGGACACCCCTACAAGAGCGGAGTGGTCATGGACCGCTACATCGGCGACAGCTACGCCCCGAACTACAACAACTGGCACGGCGTGGGAGCCTACTTCCAGTGGGGCCGCCCGTTCAGCTTCTCCTGGGGCAGCATCACCTACACGGTCGCCTCGACCAACGCGACGGACCTCAAGATTTCGGCGAGCAATCCGGGCGTCTTCTTCAAGACCGACGGCGCCTCGAAGCACAACGGCGACTGGTGGCTCGGCGACTGGACCGGCAAGCGCACCGACCGCAAGGACGACTTCTGGGGCAACCCGAACGGCACGGCGGAGGCCGGATCGCCCGCGAACGGCACCAAGTCGATCTTCGATCCCTGCCCCAAAGGCTGGATGGTGGCCTCCCCGGCAGTCTACAAGGAGGTGCTCGCCGGCAAGGACGACGCCTTCGAAAAGAACAACTCGGTACAGTCGATGATCTACAAATACGACGGCACGAACAAGGCTTACTGGCACTTTAGCGGCCTGAAATGGGCCTCGTCGGGCGGAAACCCGAACAACAACCAGAACGACATTCTGGGCGTCTGGTCCAATTCGTCCTACCACGGATACGAAGCCTCGGACCACAACGTCTACCAGCTCTACTACCGCACGTCGCAGGGCACGTGGAACGACGGCGGCGGCCGTGCGGCCGGCATGTCGGTACGCTGCATGCAGGACACCGAAAACCGTTGACAACCGGAATCCGGAGGAGCGCCCGGCCGTCGGGCCGGACACTCCCCGGTTTGCGAACAAAAAACTTTACAGCCATGAAGATATTGAAAAAACTGCTTTGGTTCGTCGCGGCGGCATGCGTCCTCTCCGGATGCGCCGACGACAGAATGATCTACAAACCCGGAAGCGGGTCCGGGAACGGCGGAAACGGCGGCGGCGGAGAGCAGCCGTCCGGTCCGGGCGACTATTCGAAACTCACGGCGGCCAACCACCCGCGGATCATCATGTCCGAGGAAGACGTGGCGGCCATCAAGGCGAAACTGGCCGCCGGGTCCGACGCCAACCTGAAGAAACTCCACGAGTGCATCATGGCCTACGCCGACAAGGCGCTCACGGCCAAGGATCTGGTTTACGAAGTCACCGGCAAGCGGCTGCTGTCGGTCTCGACCGAGGCGGGCAACCGGATCATCTCCTGCTCCTACGCCTACCGTCTGACCGGGGAGGACAAATACCTCGAAAAGGCGGAGAAGGACATGCAGACGGTCTGCGCCTTCAAGGACTGGAACTCCGCGACCCACTTCCTCGACGGAGCCGAGATGGCCCACGGCGTGGGCATCGGCTACGACTGGCTCTACGGCCGGTTGAGCGACGCGACGAAGAAGAGCGCCGAGAAGGCCATTCGGGACTACGCGTTCTACTGCGCGCTCAACGGCAAGTGGAACCTCAACTTCTACACCTCGGCGACCAACTGGAACCAGGTCTGCAACGGCGGACTGGTGGTGGCGGCGCTGGCCGTCTACGAGACCTGTCAGGACGACGCGCGGAGCATCATCGACAAGGCGATCGAAAGCAACGCCTCGGTCATGCCCGAGATGTACAACCCCGACGGCAACTACCCCGAAGGCTACGGCTACTGGGGTTACGGAACGGCCTTCGAATGCATCATGCTCGCGGCGATGGAGTCGTGCACGGGGACCGACAACGGCCTTTCGGCCGTCGACGGTTTCAAAAAGACCGGCAAATGGATTCTCTTCATGGAGGGTATGAACAAAATGGCGTTCAACTACTGCGACTGCGCGCCTTCGAGCATCGCCTTCCCGCCGCTGTGGTATCTCGCCCACAAGTTCAACGACCAGTCGCTGCTGTACGGCGAGCTGATGAAACTCAACGACGGCCGCTACACCTCCTACGACTCGCCCAAGTACTTCCCCATGGCGATCGTCTATGCGAGCAAGTTCGACCTGAACAGCATTGCGCCCCCGGAGGAGAAGGTGTGGAGCGGCAAGGGCATCAACCCCGTGGTGCTGGTCCACGGCGACTGGACCTTCACCGACACCGACAAGTTCCTCGGCATCAAGGCCGGGCGGGCGAATTACAGCCACGGCCACATGGACGTCGGGTCGTTCGTCTACGACGCCTGGGGCACGCGCTGGTCCGCCGATCTGGGCCTCCAGAGCTACGGCACGGTCGAAAACATCAATCTGCCGGGCTACACCGGAGGTTTCGGAAGCTACGACCAGGGAGCCTTCCGCTGGGCCGTCTTCCGCTACAACAACTACAACCACAGCACCATCACCGTCAACGACGCTCTCCACCGCGCCGGAGGCCGGGCCAAGATCTCGAGCGTCATCAACACCTCCGCCTCGAAGGGCGCCACGATCGACATGACGGACATCCTTTCGTCCGAATGCGAAAGCGCCACGCGGACCGTAACGCTCGAAAACGACACGGACCTCGTGGTGAAGGACATCGTCAAGGCCAAATACAACAAGGCGGCCGACGTACGGTGGACGATGGTCACGCGAGCCATACCGACCGTCGAGGGCAACCGGATCGTATTGCAGGGCGCGTCGAAAAAACTCTACCTCAAGGTGACCAGCCAGAACAACGCCAAGGTCACCCTCAAGACCTGGTCCACCGTCGGCGAATCGTACGACGCGAGCAACGCGGGCTACTACGAAGCCGGCTTCGAGACCAAGGTGACCTCCGGCCAGACGGACACCTTCACCGTGACCCTCTCCCCGAACGAATAAACCGAAAACGATGAAAACAACCCTTCTGTCGATCCTCCTGTCGGTCGCGGCCCTGATCCGGGCCGCCGCCGGCAACGACGGTCTGAACCTGTTGCAGGCCGAATATTCGAAACCGGGCGTCGCCGAATCCTTCGCAGCGGGGAAAGCATGGTTCCCGTTCCCCGCCTACGAAGACCGTGCGGGCTGGGCCGCGCTCTTCGGTCCCGACGCCGGGAAAGTCATCCGGCGGGGCGAGCAGCTGCTCGACTACCAATGGCAGCACATCCCCGCCAGCGCCTACCTCGCCTTCGAGCGGACGGGCGACCGGCAGGCCATGGAGAGGCCCGAAGGGGCCAACCGCGGCGCGATGATCGCCCTGATCCTGGCCGAACTGGCCGAAGGGAAGGGACGGTTCATCGACCAGCTCGCCAACGGCGTCTGGCTGGCCGCGCAGCAGCCTTCGTGGGTGCTCTCGGCGCACCAGGGGCGGCAGCGAAGCAAGCGGTCGCTTCCCGACGCCCGCGAACAGCTCATCGACCTCGCATCGGGGCGTTACGGCTCCATCGTCTCCATCGCCTATCACTTCTTCCACCGGGAATTCGACAAACTCGACCCCTCCATCTCGGTCGCCACGGAGAACGCCGTCCGGCGAAACATCCTCGACCCGTACCTCGATCCCGGACAACGGCGCGCCAACTGGTGGCTGGGACTGGCGTCCAGGGGATCAATGCTCAACAACTGGACCCCGTGGTGCAATTCGGACGTGATCCTATGCTTCCTGCTGATGGAGAAGGACCAGGAGCGGCTCGACCGGGCCATGGCCCAGTCGGTCCAATCCATGGACCTGTTCCTCAACTACATCCAGAAGGACGGGGCCTGCGAGGAAGGCCCCGCCTACTGGGGCGCGGCGGCCGGGAAGGTCTACGACTACCTCCAGATCCTGTACGACGCCTCGGACGGCGCATTCTCGCTGTTCGGCAACGAACGCATCCGGAAAATGGGCGAGTTCGTCTCCCGCTCCTACATCGGCAACGGCTACGTCGTCAACTTCGCCGACGCCGGAGCCAGGCTGAACAACCCCAGCGAACTGATCTGGAATTACGGCCATGCGGTGGGCAGCAGGGAGATGACCGATTTCGCGCTCTACTGCCTGGCCGACCCCGCGAGCGGAAAATTCCGAAACCCCGTCATCACGGGCAACGACGCCTACCGGGCGCTCGAAACGGTGCGGTTCAACCCGCTGATCCGCGAGGCCGCGGATTCGCTGAACCGCCTTGCGGCCGAAACCGCTCCGGCGGAGGTGCGCCGCAACCTGCGGCGCGGCGTACCCCCGGCCACGTGGTATCCCGAGACCGAAATGTGCTTCATGCGCAATCCTTCGGGATGGTTTCTCGGAGCGAAGGGCGGCTACAACAACGAGAGCCACAACCACAACGACGTGGGGAGCTGCGTCGTCTATGTCCGGGACATCCCGGTGCTCGTGGACGCCGGCGTGGGGACCTACACCAAGCAGACGTTCAACCACGACCGCTACAAGATCTGGTCGATGCAGTGCGACTGGCACAACCTGCCGATGATCAACGGCGCCGCCCAGCCCGCCGGCGCGCAGTACCGGTCGAAAAACACGTCGTGCGACCTCTCCAAGGGGATGTTCTCGCTCGATCTGGCCGACGCCTATCCGCCGGAGTCGGGATGCCGAAAGTGGGTCAGGACCTACCGTCTCGCCCCGAAGGGCGCACCCTCGGTGACGATCACCGACTCGTTCGCGCTCGACGCGCGGACGCAGCCGGACGTGGAGCATTTCCTGGTCAAGGGATCGGTCGTCCTGCCGGGCGGAACGCACCAAGGGCGGACGCTGCCCGACGGGGAACTGCTGATTCTCTGCGACGAGGGGCTGGTCGTGAAGATGACCTTCCCGGCGTCGCTGAAAGCCTCGGTCGACGTGATGGAACTCACCGACCGGAGGTTCTCCGGCGTGTGGGGTCCGAGCCTGCGGCGGATCAACCTCGCCTCGCCGCCCGACGCTCCGGCGAAGGGCAGCTATGAATTCCGGATCACCGAACTCGGCAAAAAGTGACGGCGATGCGACACCGGACCCTCCTCCTGATCGCCGCCGTGACGGGCCTGCTGGCCTGCGCCTGCGGCGGCACCGAGGCCGAACGGCTGCACCGGGCCGCCATGCGGGAGTACCTCGACCCGATCCGGCCCGGATACGAAGGGCGAAATCCCTTCTGGAACGCCTTTGCGACGAAGTTCATCTACGCCCCGGCCTTCGGGTTCGAACCGGTGGAAAACGCCGTGAAATACCGTTTCACCGTCTCGCACCTCGGAACCTCGATGGTCGAGTCGCCCCGTTACCGCAAGGACGCCCCGACCGAAGACCCCGAACCCCGGCGGGTCCTCGGGCCGGGCGTTCCGACGGGACGTTCGTGGAGTTTCGAGGCGGACTCCCCGCAGCAGAGCCTCGCCCCGGTGTGGAACGACATTCCGGCAGGCCGGGTGCGGGTCACGGCGGAGGGGCTGGACGCTTCGGGACGGGTCCTGGGAAAGGCCGGGGAGCGGGAATTCCTGCGGGACTTCCCCTTCCGGCCGCCCTACAACGGCAACGTGAGGCCTTACGCCGAGGCGGCGCGCATGGCCGCCCTGTACATCCACGAACTCCTGGCGATCCGGCGCTGGCTCACCGCCGCGGAGCCGGACATGACCTACCGCCACAACACCTACGCATGCAAAATCGTGGGGGCCACGATCCAGCTGGAGGTGCTGGTCGCGAAACTGCTGCCTGCGCACCGGGAGGAGGCGCTCGCCATCGCCCGGAACGCGGCCCGGTTCCTGATGGACCGAAGCCGTCCCGAAGGCGACCCGCTGGCCTTCTTCCCGCCGACCTACTACT
>ERZ773178.3339-NODE-3339-length-13588-cov-5.843568_pt1 | contig 13588 bp, 5 predicted proteins | sample MGYA00580533_ERZ773178 | MGnify/ENA primary metagenome ERZ773178 (study PRJEB29015, sample SAMEA2737859) | human gut metagenome | biome: human gut; feature: human-associated habitat; material: faeces | place: China | collected 2012 ...
GGCTGCCAGCCCGCCCAGCGTCTCCGCCCACACGCGCCCACGCTTCCGGCACACAAGGCACACCGTCACCGCCGGGACGGCCAACAGAAACACCGCCCGACTGCCCGCCAGCAGGATACCCAGCGTCAGGAGCGCCGTCTGCACGATCCGCTTCCATGCGGGCGTGTCCTCTCGGAAGATCAGCACCTCAAGCCCCAGCAGCAGGAAGCAGGCAAAGGTGTTGGGATACTGGAAAAGCCCCGCCAGCCGTCCATTCACCGTGACATACAGCGCCAGCGGCGGCACCAGCTGCATCACGCAGGAGAGCACCGTCATGGCGCATCCCGTCAGCGGCAGATCGTCCAGCAGCGCACGCCGCTGCACCCCGTCCAGCTGCATCAGGCATACTGCCAGCAGCGGCAGCGGCAATATTTTCGCGATTCCCCACACCGCCAGCCCGTGATCCGCCGCCCACAGGGGCGTTACCAAATAGGCGGCGAACAGCACTGCCACCGCTGTCAGCGCCATATTCCGCCGCAGGGTCAGGCCATGCCGCCTGCCGTACACCGCCAGCCACACCAGCAGCGCCAAAGCAAACACCGCGCAGAGCAGCTCGTAATACAGCCCCATCATGAACGGCGCGGCGCACAGCAGCACCCGCAGTGCGCGCTGACCTGATTTGTTTTTCTCACCCATGCTGTCTCTCCGTCTCCATCTGTTCAAAGGGAAGCGCCCACAAGGTCGATCCCCTCATGGGCGCTGGTCATCCGTTATCAGCCTGTTTTGGGGCTGGTCGTCGTCCCGGTCGTCGTCCCGCTGCTGGTTCCCGGCGACACCAAAACAAAATAGGTAGTCCCGTTCACCGTCACCTGTACGATCTGGCCAAAATAGCTGGCCGGAAGCTGCCGGGACAGTTCAAATATCTTTCCGCACGCCGCGCAGGAAATGGCTGTTGCGTTTCCGCTGGTGTCATAGGTCAGCTTTGCGCCTGTGCAGGGCGTACCGTCATCGTTGGCCAGCTTGTGCGGAAGGGGCTGCGCCTCCACCGGCGTGTACAGGATGCCCTTGCCATTCCACATGGCCGCCTCCGTACCGCCCACAGCGTAGCACTTCCCGTTGATAAGCAGCACGTCCTCCGTGTACCCGCCGCATGTCGCATTATCGGCGTCCACGCCTTTGATCAACGTGCTCGCAATGGCTGTCGTTCCGTTGGCAAAGGCCGTGCTGGTGCTCAGATACGCCCTCACCGCCGAGCCGTTAAGCAGCACATAGTCCGCCACGGACTCATCACAGGCGTACATCGGCGCAAATCCCGTTATCTGGAATCTGTCCGGATAGCCGCGCAATGCCGTGCCGCTGGCCGTCGTCTCCTGCTTAGACGGTCGCTTTGTGATCGCCAGCTGCGCGTCAGACGGAACATCGACCGCCTCGAAGGTTCCCGCCTTTACCAGTCTGCCGCTGAAGGGAGTGGTGGTGGTCTGCCCTTCTTCCTCCGGCTTCTCCGCCGCAGCCGCCTTTATCATGCCGTACAGCTGCTGATAATCCAGAATGTTCTGCTCGCCGTCGCCGTTCACATCGGCCACCGCCTGTATGTAATGCCCGTCGGTAATGGCGCCGGAGTAATGGCCCGTGGACAGGTATTCGAACAGGCAGGCCAGATCGGTGATGTCTACGGCACCATCCTCTGAAGAAGCACCATTAATGTCACCTACCTGCACTAGTGTCAGGGGTGTCGGCATATTCTGAAGAGCGTCATCCGCAGTCCAGAAATACTTCTCAAATGTCACATAGCCTTCTCTTTTCACGTGAACCAGATAATCCCTCTGCTCCAATTCACCAAAAGTGTAGCTCCCGTCTGTCGGTGTAATGGTCTGCACGTCTTCATAAACGCCTGCTGCAATCGTTTTCTGTACGACCACCGTGGCATCTTTGGGGATGACTGTAAATATCGCCGCGCCGACTACCTGCGCCGGCAGCAGGGCTGCCAGCATCAGCAGCGCCATCGCCGCACCAAAGAATCTCTTTTTCATCGCGAACCCTCCTGTTGTCTGTATTTCTCTGCCATACCGTGAGCGTCGGGAGCGGGGCGCGGATGCGCTCCGCTCCCGACTTCTTATGCGTTTTTTCTCAGGCGGCCTGCTCCCCCGCTTCCGTCTGAGGGACTTCACCGGTGACAGACTCCTCAACGGTCTCCGGCACATCGTCCGCCGCAGGCACAGGCTCTGCGGGCGCGCCGCCGTCCTCCGTCTGGACGGTGTCCTGCGCATCTGCGTTCAGCTCCGCGCCGGTGTCCACCGGTGCGCCGTTCTCGTCCGCGTCAGCCGTCTGCGTGTCCTGCTGCGCTTCCAGCAAACGCGCCAGCGCCGTCAGGTCGGCAGCAGAATAGATGCCGTCGCCATTGATATCCGCTCTGGTAGTATCCTCCAGATCGTCAATGCCCGCCATGAAGCGCGCCAGCGCCACCAAGTCGGCCTGATCCACCACGCCGTCGCCGTTCACATCGCCAGTAATGCTCGTCTCACCGCCACCGGAACCGCCGCCGCTGGACACGCGCTTCAGGTAGTAGTACTCACCGTCCGAGCGCAGCTCGTATTTGCCGGTATCAAAGCCGATAATGGCCGTGCTGCTTTCGCGACTGCATATCGCACCCACCTCGTTCCAACGGGCGTTGGCGCCGAAGATGATCTTTCCATTCCGCCAGCTGGACAGCTGAACCCTGGATTCGCTCTGCTCCAATAGTCCGTCGATGGTAACGCTAGCTCTGTCGTCGCTGACATCCGCGTTGTCCTTCTGTTCCCACACGCCGCTTTCATTGATCGTAAGTGCGCCGTACACCTGCGCAAACCCGGACGTCACCAGCGTACCGTTGACAACAATTGTCGCGGAATTCTGAGCAGTCAGCTGACCGCCCACAAACAGCGTCACATTTTCCGGTACGGTGAGCGTATGCGGCGTTCCATTTTCGCCGCTTATCTGCAATTGAATGTGCCCCGGAATTACCAGATCTTCGTTGAGAGTGCAGTCCTCCCGCAATTCCAGAGTAGCCGTTCCGTTCTCCGTCCGCGTCAGCAGCGTCCGCAGCTCCTCCACGGTGTTCACTGTCTTTTCCCAGCGGATAGTCGCGTTCTCGCTGTTGTTGATCTTGTCCAGCGCATCACAGTCGCCATAGGTGATCCATCCTGTGTTTTCAATGACAGAGCCTTCGGCGATCTTCAGCTGCTGCCGCACACGGATGTTGCCCTTGTTGGTCAGTTCGGTGCCGCTATACTTCAGATCGCGGCAATTGACGGTGTTGCTATTTTCCAGCACACCCTCCACCGCCAGCGTTCCGCCGGTCTGTTCGTCGCGGTCATTCACATCCGTGTTTCCACCGTTAACAAGGCGACCTGTGGACGCCACGGTGACGGAATAAGCGACTACCCGGCCGTTAGATATCCAATTGCCGTTCTCATCCTGCCCGCCGTGCAATGTCTCCAGCGTGCCATTCACGGTCACGCCGTCCTTCGCCCAGCTATAGACCGCTCCGGCCACCGTCAGCTTCGCGTCCTGCGCCACAGTCAGCCCCCGGAAGTTGCTGGATCGCATCTCGTCCATACGCAGCTCCACGCCGGACGGAACGGTGATATCCCCGTCAATGACGAAATAGGGATCCGCGTCATCCATGGCGCTGCGGCACAGGTAGATGGTCTGCCGCTCCGCAGAACCACTCAGACTGCTCAGCGCCGCCTTCAGCTCCGCCATGTTGGAGGCCTCAAGCCGGGTGTTGTAGATCGTGGTCTTGCCGCTGCCGCCGATCACCGTACCCACCGCCTTCTCATTGGCCGTCAGCGTACCGTTGTTGGTGATGGTACCCGTGCCGGCAAGTCTGTTACAGGACATGTTGGCGCCTTCGCTGACGGTCAGTGCACCGTTGACAGTGGTCGTTGCGCCGCCAAATGCCCACAATTTCCCGTTGATCGTCAGCGTACCGTCCACCTGTGCGGGCATGCTGATCCGCAGCGAACCGTTGACAATGACCTCGCCCTTCTTTCCGCTTTCATCAGCGGCGCCGATGATAATTGTGTTATACCCGTTACCGGTCAGATCATATATCTTCAGCTCCACATTTTCAGGAATGGTCAGCGTGGTGCCGGTGGCGATATACAGCGGCACGCTCTCGCCCTCATGCCGATTCATGTGCAGCGTGACTATGTAATTCCGTCCGTCGTCGCAGCTTTGCAGGAAGCTCTCCAAATTATCTGCATTGACAGTTCTATTGGCACCCAACCGGCAGCCATCGTCCACGGTCACATAGTCATCCCAAGCGGCGCCCTCCGGAAGCGCGATCCATGCATTATTTTCGAACTCCACGCTGCCTGTCCACTGGCGGTGCTCGCTTTCATCGTAATAATTGCGCACATGCAGCTTGCCGCCGGTACTCACGGTGATATCTCTACTCGCGTATACGCTGTCGTATACATTCACCGTGCCGTTCACCGTCATGGGCGCATCCAGATTCAGGTAATTCCAAACCGACAGCGTGCCGTTCACCACGACCTTCGCGGCATTGGCGCCCCAGATGTACACATTCTTGTCCCTGATCTCCAGACCGTTTGCCAGCGTCAGCGTGGTCTGGCTGCCAAGATCTATTTCAATCCTGTTCGCCAATGTACTGGCTCCCGCCGCCGTCAGCTCCTCCTGCGTCAGCGTTTCGCTTGTGCCCTCTTTGGAAATACGTGTCGTCCAGTTGAATTGCCGGTTGCCATTTTCGTCCCCGACGAGGTTGTCCTCGCCGCCCGCTTTGACAACGCCGTAGCCCCCGAAGTAGCTGATTCCATTACTGACATCCAGTTTTCCGTACAGGTACATATCGCCGTACAGCCACACGTTGCCCTTGTTGGTCAGGGTCACGCCCTCGTTGACAGTAAAGGTGGTCACGTTGATGGTCAGGTTAACGTTCTCCGGAATGGTCAGATCCTCGCTGATGGTCAGCTTGGTGCCGCGATAGTTGATCTGTCCGCCTTCTGCCAGCGCCGATTTCAGCGCTTCAAGACTGCGAACCACCTTGCTTCCATCGTCCCCGCCGCCGATGTCCACTTCGTTGTGCTTCAGGGCGAACTGCTCGGCGGCCAGGGAGCCGTTATTGACGATCGTACCGGCCTTACCCTGCTCGTTTTCATCGGTCAGGTACTGGCAATACATCCGGCCGCCCTCGTCGATGGTCAGCGTGCCGCCCACCAGAAGGTTTTTCTGCACATTGGCATATCCGTTTGCGCTGACGGTCAGCTTGCCGTCAACGGTGAACGGCGCATTACTGTACAGGGTTCCCTGTATGGTCAGTGCAGCTCCCTCAGCAATATAGGTCGTCGCGCCCTCGTTATAAAATGCCAACTCCACACCAGCCGGAATGGTCAGATCCTGCGTCAGCTCGATACGCTCTCCATCATCTTGCCGGTAAACGCTCAGCGTATAAGAGAAGAAGTCCGGCAGCGTACTGGCGTTGATATCGGCCAGCGCTTTCTGTATCTTCTGATCGGCGTTGTCGCCCTGCTCCAAGCGAGCCGCCACACTTTTGTTCGCTTCCGCACCGTTGCCCTGTGTCCACGCAGCCGCCCAACCGTCCTCTACTATGATGACACTATCCTCGCCGAAGGATATCCAACCATTGTTGGTCACATGGCCGCCGGCCTTTACGGTAAAGCTTCCGTTCCAGGAGTAATATTCGCCATTTTCCCGCACGACCAGCTTACCGCCATTCTCCACTGTAACGGTGCTCTGTGGGTTCAGATACGCCTCTTTGCCCACATCAAGTGTGCCCTTTATCACCAGCGGCGCACCGCACTCCAGCTTTCCGCCCGGTGCTCCTGTCCACGGGGACTCGTTCTCGCCGCGGATATACTCTTCCAGTGCCAGCGTCGCGCCGGGTGCGATGGTCAGAGTACCGTATCCCTCGATGACCAATGTCTTTTTCTTGGGGATCGTCAGATCCTCCGTCAGCGTCACGTCCTCGTTTACCTCAACGGTAACGGTGCTGACGTTCTTCTGCGCGAACGCCGCCAGGATCGCAGCCCTATTGAACTCCGTCCTGACCTGATAGTCAAAGCTGACCTTTTCGTCCATATTGACCTTGGCGTTCTCGCCCTTGACATAGGTACCCTTGACGGTAAAATTCGTCTCCGCCAGATCCAGCGTACCGTTCACTGTCAGGGTGCCGGTGACGGTCAGGCTGCCGTACTGCTGGCGGAAGGTACCGCCCGCCGCAACGGTCATATCGCCGTTGACAGTCACCCAGCCAAAGCTATTGACCGTACCGTTCACCTGCAGACCGCCATTGAACGTTGCGGTGGGGTAGGTGCCATCGACCATGCCGCCGCCATCCGGCAGCACCAGCGTGCCGTTCACCACAAAGGGTACCGTGCTGCTCAGCTGCTTGCCCAGCGCCACCGTCAGCGTTTTGCCCGCCGGAAGCGTTACCGTGGGAAAGAAGCTCTCCGTATTGGCCGGAGGCGCCAGCTGCAGGAAGGAAATGCCGTCCAGCATGCCACCCACGGTCAGGTCATCCGGCAGCGTAACCTGTAGGGGCTGCCACATCTGCGCGTTGCGCACCACAACATTGAAATGCTCATTATTCGCCTTGCCGCTGACGCTGTCAAAGGCGGCCATAGCGCTTTGCAGTGCGCCGGAACGGGATGCCTCGGTGTCCGTCAGCATTTTCACGCTGCAGATAGCGCCGGGTACGTTCTTTTTCCCCGCCAGATCGCCGCGATGCTCCACCGGAACGACCAGACTGCCGCTATTGTCGACAGTCGCATTATCGCCGATATACCATCTGTCAGCGATGGTAATGGCCTCATAGCCGTTCATCAGTTTACCGCCCTCACTGATCGTGATGGCAGACGGTGAGTCGGTACCGAAGGACTTGTCGTAAAGAGCCATACTTCCGTTAACGGTGAGTGTACTCCCGTAGCGAATGCCGCCGTAGGCGTCAACAGCGCTGTCCGCTTTGACCTCCATGGAGCCTACGGTCAACGCCTCCGATGCGTAGACGTACGCGCCGCTCTCCACCGTCAGCTTACCGGTCACGGTAAGCGCCCGCTCTCTGCCAAGGAACAGCTCTACCTTGGCCGGCGCGGTCAAATCACCGCTGACGGTCACATCGCCGATGATATAGGCACTATAGTGCGCACCGCTCGTGTCCGCGGCAGCCGCAGCGCCGAGCTTCTGCAGATCAGCAGTCAGTTGCGCGCCGGTGGACGCCTCGCTGAACAGGTAATACGTAGCGCCCTCAGCGACAACAACGCTGCCGCTCACCTTGTCATAGCCTGCCTCCAGCTGGCCTTCCACCGTCAGCGTCTTGCCAGATAATACCTCCAGCCGGCCTTCACCCATATAGACGCCAAAGTCCTTGGGTATGGTCAGGTCGGAGGCAATCGTCAGCGTGGCATTGCTGTCCTCCAGCTGCGCCGCGCTCTTTGCAAAGCAGACATAACCGTCCGGAGCGGCTGCGATCAGCTCCCGCAGACCCTGCTCGCTCCAGAAATACGTATTCCCGTCCTTGTCCGTCACATAGTTAGCCGCCAGCGCCGTATCCACCATCGTGGTGGGGATCATCACCAGCAGCATGACCGCTGCCAGCAGTGTCGCCAGAATCTTCCGGCTTTTTATCCGCCATTTTTTCATCAAGCACTTCTCCCCTTTGTGTTGATTCTTTCTATCGCTCCGGGCTTCGCCCGATGCTTACTCTTCCTCCGGCAGCCGCAGCAGCTGATAAACGCCGCCGCTGGTGCCCTCCTCTCCGGCCAACACCAGCGTGTCGCCGTCCACCTTGAACCGGTAGTTGGCCGTTTCAATGGCGTCGTGCTCAAAGGTCAGCGTCACCACGCTGCCGCGGACACGGTAGGTAAATGCGTAATCCGTGCCCTGCACGCGCATGGCGCCGCTCTTTTCGCCATCGAACGTGTACTCCGTGGTGCTGTCGTAGATCCACGTGCCGCGCAGCTCTTTTGGGGAACCCCGACCGCGCAGCAGCATGACTGCGGCCACCGCCAGCACGATGACCGCCGCGGCCAGCGCCGCGTAATAGACCCAGTGGCGCTGGCCACCGCTTTTTTCTGTTCGTTTGCCCATGCTCTCCATGCTCTCGTTTCAGTCGCTCTGCCGTTCAGCGCCCCACGGGGCGAAAAATCAGGCAGAATCTGGAAATTGTCAAAAAAGGGACGGTTCGGGACTGACCCGAACCGTCCCTCTGCTCAAGGTTTGGTATTGCGCGTTATTGCTTTATGCCTTGCGGCGCTTCTTGCTGACCACAGCGGTGCCCATCAGGGAGCTGACGGCCAACATCGCGTACAGCGCGATACCGGCGTCCGCCGTCTTGGGGGTACCATCCGCCTTGATGGTGAACGTGCCCGTGCTCACATGGGTGGCACTCTCGATCTTAATTGTATACGTACCGGCTTTCAGGGTGGCCAGATACGCATCGGTCAGCGTCACGATGCTGCCGCTGCCATTGCTGCTGACGGTGTAGTACTTGCTGTCCAGCTTCTTGCCATTAACAGTCACCCTGTTGATGCTGTCGGCGGGCAGATCGGTGGTGAAGGATTGCCCTGAGGTGTAGGAGCTGCCGGAGCCGGAGCTGCCGCCGCTGCTGGTCTTGGTCATCAAGCCGTAGACCGCCGTCTTGTCGGAGGCGAAGGTGACGGTGTAGCCGCCGCCCACCTGCTTCAACGTGGCATTGATCTCTCTGGCCTGGGCGTTGCCGTCCTTGTCCAGATAGCTCTCCACGATCTTGGCGCCGGACCTCAGCGCGTTGTACGTCTCCTCGCTGATGGCGATGGTCACGTTCTGACCGTCAGCCAAAGAATCGCCCTTGTCAAGATCCTGGCCGTTCAAGCTCATGGTCACGTTGTACACTGCCTGCAGTTTGCTGCGGCTGCTGCCGCTGACATAGCCCTTCAGCTTCTCCAGAATCTTTTTGGTATTCGCATCGGTTTCGCTCTTAATTGCCTTATCCAGAACTTCTTCGACAGCCTCTTTCGCATCCGCAACGACCTTCTCGATCGCGGCCTTGATGGTAGCGTTATCCGCAGGCTGCTTGCTGCCGCAGGTGGTGCAGACGCCGTCCTTGTAGTTGTGTTCGCCGGTGGGCGGGATAAGATCGCCCGCCTTAGTCAGCTTACCGCAGCCCTTGCAGTAGGTGTCATCCGTGCGGCCAGCGGTCATGCAGGACGCCGCCACAGCGCCGCGCTGCTCTTCGCCGCCGGTGTGGTTGGCGGGATCCTTGGCCAGCGTCTCAGCGGCCACGGTGGTCTCGGTGGTCTTGTCAGCCTTGAACACCTTATGGCAGACGCTGCAGGTCCAATACTCGTTGTTGCCGCCCGCTTCGCAGGTAGGCGTCACGGCCGGGGTCTGGGTCAGCTTGTGACCCAGAGCGGCCAGCGTTTCAGCGGCCGCGGTAGTCTCGGTGGTCTTGTCAGCCTTGAATACCTTCTTGCAGACGCTGCAAGTCCAATACTCGTTGTTGCCGGGCTCGGTGCAGGTGGCAGCCTTCGCCGCAGTCTTGGTCAGCTTGTGACCCAGAGCCTTGATGTCCTGCACGTCCTTGGTGTCGGTGTAATCCTTCTTCTCAAAGGTCACCTTAGCGGTGTAGGTGGTGGTGCCCTTGTCGGTGCAGGTGGGCGCAACATTCTGCTTGCCGCTGACCGTGGCGGTCACGGTCTGGGCATGGCCGGTCGTCTCAGCCGTGCAGCCCTCGCGGGTGCAGGTGAAGGTCGCCGTGGCGGTCTTGCCGTCCTCGCTCCAGCTCCACACAGGTGCGCCATAGGTGTGACCCAGCTTGTCGATGGTCACTTCCTTGGTCTGGGTGGTGAACAGATTGCTGCTGAAGGTCGCCGTGTAGACGGTCTTGCCATCCACTGTGCAGGTGGCGGGGGTAGTGCTTATACCGATAAAAGCGACATCCGTCTCCACCGCTTCGCAATTGGTGCACTTGACAGTGGCTGTGCAGCTCTTGTAGTCGTCACTCCACTTATACTCAGCCGTGCCCCAGGCATGGACACCGGCAGCCTTCACATAGCCGCAAACGGTGCACTTGTCTTCCTCATTGCAGGGCTTGCCGTTGAATGTGTGCTTGATCACCGTGTCAGTCGCGTCGCAGCGAGAGCACTTGTGGTAGTGACCGGCGGCGTCCGTATTGACCCACGCGCCCGTGAAGTCGTGATCCAAAGCCTTGATCACCCAACTATCCTTGGCGATCTCGTTCTTGCCGTCCGCGTCGGAGAAGAACTTGCCGCAGTTACCGCAGGTGTAGTACTCGCTGTTGCCGGGCTCAGTGCAGGTGGCAGCCTTGGCCTCGGTCTTGGTCATGCTGTGACCCTTTGCGGGAATAACCGTCTGGGCTTCCAGTACCTCGTTACACACAGAGCAGTGCTTGCCCGCCGTCAGGCCGGTTTCGGTGCAGGTAGGCTCCTTGGCCGCATCCTCTACCACCGTATGCCCCGATGCCTTGATCGGCTCGGTCTTTGTCTCACTGCACACCTTGCAGGTGTAGGTCTTCACGCCGTCTGTGGTGCAGGTGGCGGGCACAGTCACCTTTCCCTCATCCCAGCTGTGCTGCCCGGCGGGCTTCACATAGCCGCACTCGGCTTTGGTGCAGGTGGCAGTGTCTTCGCACTTGTGGGAGGCATAGGTGTGCTCGGCCTTGTCGATGATGTCATGGCACACGGAGCATTCCTGCCAGTGGTTGGTTTCGTCATGCTTCCACTCGTACTGGTGGGCAATCACGGGGATCGGCTCGGTCTTGGTCGCCTTGCACACATCGCAGGTGTAGGTCTTCACGCCAGCTTTGGTGCAGGTGGCGGGCGTAGTCTCAACGCCGGCATCCCACGTATGTGCAGCCTTGTTCATAATGGTGCCGCAGCCGTACACGTTCCAGTGGTTAGTCCCATCGTGCTGCCACACGTCGCTCACATCACCGGGGCGGTCAGCATGCGCCTCGTCCTTTTTCTGGCCGCAGACGCTGCACCTGATGGTATGATTCGGTGCGCCTTCCTCATAGCCGCCAACAATCAATACCCACTTATGCCCGGTGGCAGGGATTGCTACTTTTTCGACCGTCGTCTTTTCACCAACAGCACCATTGTTGTCGAAATAATAATTATCGCAACCGGTACAAAACCAGTAGGCAACACAACCGTCTCTGTCGCAGGTAGGCTCCTTGGCGGGATAGAGCTTCAGATCAGTATGCCCGGCCTTGATAACGATATCGGCCTTGGTGATCTCCTGTGTGCCAGCGGCATCCTTATACAGCTTGCCGCAGGTAGGATCGCTGCACTGGTAGTACTCAATGTTGCCGTCCTCGGTGCAGGTAGCATCCTTGGCGGGAACCTTGGTCAGGGTGCAGGTGTGCGCGGGAGGTGTCACGCTCGTTTTAACAGTAATGTCAAAAGAAACCGTTCCGCCCGTCATATCATTTTCTGCGTCATCACCAATCAGGTTAATGGACTGATATGTCACCGTATAGGTTCCTGCGGGTGTATCAGCGGCAACACTATAAGTCGCAGAAATCAAATTTTTCCCCGCAGCAATTACTCCGGGATCATCAAAACTATCATCCGTCCACATAAGCTTCCCGCTTGGAACATCAACATAGTTCATTCCCTTGAAAGTCAGGATTTCAGACGTAATTTCAGTCAATTTCAGTTTGTCCGTTGCGCCTGTTTCCTTCAAAGACCATATTCCTTCAATTCCGTAAATTTCATAATCTCCGGTACCGGTCCAACTGACGGTAACAGTCCCAGGATTTGTACCGTCCAAAACAACTTCTCCACCTGTCACTTTCAGTTTAGAGAAGTCTGCGGCAAATGCACTGGTGCTGACAAGCGACAATACCATCGCCACAGTCAGCAGGAGCGAAATGCCCTTCGAGAGAATCTTCTTCATCAAAAATGCGTCTCCTTTCCGTTATTGCACTCAAGTATTTACCATGTCAGCGCTTTGTAGAATCTATGCGTAGAAGGAAGCATGCTACGCGCCAGCAGCGATTTATCCGAAGAACCAATCACTCCGTTATCGTCCAAATCAAGCGCAAAAGATTCGACAACTCCCAACTCCTTATAAAATTTATGCGTTGAGGGCAACAAGCTACGTGCAAGAACAGATTTATCAGAAGATCCCACGCTATCATTTTTGTCCACATCGCCCTTGATTACCAAAACGACCTCGGTGACGCCGTCAGGTGCGGTGAACGCGTAGCTGCTGCCGCTGGCAACTGCGGAGATAGCTACATATTTGCCATCGCTCCCCAGATAGCCGACCTTGCAGGGCTTGTCGTAGGTCACTGTAACCGTCTGGCCGTTGACGCTATACGAGCTTGCCAGAGACTCCGGATATGCCGTGACCGTCACCCCTGTAACAGTCGCCGCTTCCACCGTCACGGCACCGCCGCTGATATCGCCAGTATAGCCGTCCGCGCCGTCCGTGCTCTCGTAAAGCTCAAACCAACCGTCACCGGCGACCTTGGCCTTGAACGTCACCGTCACGATGTCCTTCGCCGGATATTTGGTTTCCACAGTTTTAGCAACGCTTATGCCCACCACGCCGTTGGCGTTGGCCTCATTGACAGTGGGCTTTACCTTCACCACCGCACCGCTGGCAAGGTTCGTATAGCCCTCGTTCTCGGTGATGCTCACGACCTCCAGAACGTCCTTATTGAACCGTATCTGCGAGATAAAGCTGATGATGCTCATTTTCTTATTGGACAGCGTGGCGGTGAACGTGTCGCCCACCTTGACCTTGTCCGCGCTCAGCGCCAGAGACAGGTTCGGCTGCGGCCGCGCGCTCTCGGGCTTCACCGTCACCGTGGCGCCCGCCACCGTGCTGGTGAACCTCTGGGTCACCTTGTCCGGTGCGTCGCCGTTGCCGGCCACCACGCCGGTCATGGACAGCGTGTAGTCGTCCACGCCGTTGACCTTGCCCATGATGGTCATGACCTCGGTCTTAGTGGTGATGCCTTTGCCCTCATCCGTGCCCGCAGCGCCGAAATAGCGGCTGCTGGGCGTGTACTCGAACTGACCGTACATGCCGTTCGGATTACTGGCACTCCTGATAAGCGTGTCCGTGTTCATGTAGCCGTAGCTGAACGACGAACCCGCTGCCAGCTCCGTGGCCAGCGTCAGGTTTGCCGACGGCACCAGCGTAAACTGGAACGCCCGGATGGGCACGCTGTCCACGCTCTCCGCATAGATGTGGAACTTGACGATCCGCTCTCCCTCGCCATAGAGGGTCGTCTCGTCCGCCTCTATGGTAAAGGCGGCGGTTTTATCGGCCAGATTGCCGCTGCCGGGATAGGTGTCCTCTGCGGAAACGGGCACCACCAGGCTCAGCAGCATCACCAGCGACAAAACCAGTGACAGTACTTTTTTCATGCAACTCCTCCTTACTCTCCTATGTGTACTATCATGGATACTCATTTGCTGCGGCCGTCCCTGCGGAACAGCCGTCCCAGCCCGCCGGGTATGACCAGCTGGCACACAGCGCCCGCTTCCGCCAGCACGCCCAGCACGATGGCCGCGATCCTCGTACCGGCGCCGCCCGTCTGCGCCGTGTCCGGCACAGGCGCGTCAGCCGCGCCGGG
>ERZ773178.3349-NODE-3349-length-13553-cov-6.411394_pt1 | contig 13553 bp, 9 predicted proteins | sample MGYA00580533_ERZ773178 | MGnify/ENA primary metagenome ERZ773178 (study PRJEB29015, sample SAMEA2737859) | human gut metagenome | biome: human gut; feature: human-associated habitat; material: faeces | place: China | collected 2012 ...
TTATCCTTCATCCGAATGATGTCATTGTGCAGATACCGGCCGGTATCGCGGAGGGCAAAAACCGGTATCCACGGAATGCCGATCATGTCTTTCGCCTTATAACCCTCGATCTTATTGTTGAGAGCCACAGCCTGACCGATTCTGCCGTTGGGGTTCTTTTGGGCAGCAAAATCGCCTGCGGATTCTTGCAATCCGCTTTTGTATTTACCGGCGTATGCGTCCGAGATGCTCAGCCGGAGCGTACCATCCGGACGAAAAACGCACCTGCCTTCTGTAAACACTTCCGTCGGATGCGCGATATATTAATTCGGCGTTGTCTTTCTACCGATCTGAGCAGCAATGCCGTAATCGCGGAGCGCGTAATACGGAGGGGGACGTCACACAGCAATGAACGCTGTCATCGTGCAGAGTTTTCAGAAGGTTGAGGCAATCGCCGGTATAAATGATGTCAAATTGCATTATGCGCCTCCTGCTTTATTGGATTTGTGTTTCCATTGAAATGTTGACTGTAAAACTCGACAGCATTTCAATGGGCTTTCAGTCCGAGAAAGACTCGTCCGCCCGGTGGTCGAAAATATGTGCGACTTCCTTTAAAAATGATGATGCAATATGTCAACCGCGATATCCGGCTGCATACTTTCCCATACAGATATCCAGGACTGCCCTCGCCGGCTGAATCAGCGCATCCTCATACTGACATTTCCACTGGATGTTCTGCACGATCCGTCCATTTCGAATACCATCGACGGTATCTCCGTCCTTCATGGGGTTGTCATTGTTCAACAGATAGGATGCCAGATTATAGGCATGGTTTACTACCAGGTTGGGGTCGATATCATGAAAATGATATTGCAAATCCTCTATATACAAAAGACTCAAACCAAGCGTGTCCACTACGCAGTCTTCAGTACCGTAAACATTGAAAAAACGAGCATTCACCGCATAACGGATAAAACGGTCAACACCGGTTATTTCCTTTTTTCTGATATCATCAGCCATAATCAACTTTCCGGAGTTAAGGTTGTAAACTGCCTCGCACTGAGGATATAATTCCACCAGTGCCTCCAGATAGTCCATAAGCATATTTGCGCGTTCCTTTGATGGCAGACCGCCGCCCAGCTTATCAGAAGCCGAAATCTGATATTTGCATTCGGAAAGAATGCGGTCGCGGTTGCTCAAACAATCCCACATTTGACCGCGCCTGAAGTCATCAATTGAGTTTGGCTCAAACTCAGCGCATTCGGAAATCAGCAGCATTACCGGAAGAGTGTCGTCATTCGTTTCGGAAATATAGTCATGAGCAATAAAACCTGCATGCGATTCGCAATCTCCAAGCTGCTCCGTTTTTCCAAGATGCTTCGACAATATCTCCGCAAACATCTCCTTTGAGGGCATCTCGCTTTTCTCTTTCATCAAAAGCTGCACCATGAACGCGCCGCCGGGGCATATTGCCGGATCTGTCTTTTGTGACAAATTCTGTTGGAACGGCTGCTTCTGATGTTGTTTTTCTTTTTGTCCTCTCCTCGTTCGCCCTTTTTTCAACTTATCCAATAAACCCATCAGCATTCTCCTTTATATTAACTATATTAACCTTGTAACCTTGGCTTGTCGTTCTGTTTATAATGAAAATATTATAGCATAAAAAAGTGAAAATTCCTATCACTTTATCGGTTGAGGACAGGAGCTGAAAAATGCAGCGATTTCGGAACCTGTATTAACCTGCATTGCAGATACATCCTTTCATTAAATATCAGCGATTCGGTGTGCGGCAGACCTCCGGGCGAAGCTCCGGGTCAATTAACTGAAAGAATATAACGTCGATATGGACTGTGTATCGGCGAGCTTTCTTGCTCTTTTTGTTGCCGCTCTATTGTGCAATAACAGGAACCGAGATGATATAATGTTTAAACCTCTTGCAATGCCGCAAAAGTACCGGCAGGCCGATGTTCACATCAGAAGTATATCGAAGTTGAAGATCATTTGTCAAGTTTTCGGGTGAAAGAATTCGTTGAAATACAAAAATGTAAAAATATGAATCCTTTCTGAAAACCGCATTCAACATTTTACTTCCGGAACCGTTTGCTGCAAATCATTGCTTATGCAAGTTGTTGAAACAAACACCACTGTATGGTACAATGTATGCAGCAAGTGAGTTTTTGCGGAGGAAAACAGGATGATACACTTAGAAGAAGTCAGCCCTGACAACTGGAGGCTTGACCTGCATGTTCGCAATGATCAGAAGGAATTCGCAGCGAATTCAATTACGTTGTTGGCAAGAGCGTATGCCTACAGGAATTCCGGCAGTCGCGCTTTGATTATATACAATGAAGATATACCGATTGGAATGGCTCTGTATTATTGTATAGATGGCGCATACGACTTCAGCCAGTTTTTTATTGACGAAAGATATCAAGGCAACGGATTCGGATATGAAGCAGCCGGGCACGTTCTTCGGGAAATGCAAAAAGAGGGGGACAAGTTCCGCATCGCTAAGCTCGCTAAGGAGCAGGGATCTGACGCTATCCACGACACTGTTCACGAGATGGCCAAGGACGAGGCTCGCCACTGCGCAGGCTTCGCTGGTCTCTACAAGCGCTATTTTAAGTAATCCGCCAGGGTTGCCCCAAAAAGGCATCGGATTACTGGGTATAGATTGAAATATGATTACATAAGTAAAAGTATTCAACCCAAGATAAAAGGACCTGCACAGAGAGGATTCACATACCCTCCTTGCGCAGGCCCTTTCAGTCGTTTAGGCAAACATGGCAGGTGGGAAGGCCTCAGCCATGGGATATACTAGTCAAGAATATAAAAAACAAAACGCTCTGAAACGCTTTAAGCATATCATCAACTGCATCGTATGGACGATATTCTCGCTCTACGTTTTGCTCATCGTACTGTTGCATCTGCCACCAGTACAAACCTTCTTTGGCTCTACCATTGCCGACGCTCTCAGCAAAAAATTCGGAACAGAAGTGAGTGTGGGCAGAGTAAACCTTGGTTTCCTTAATCGTATCATCATCGACAATGTGAGAATGCTAGACCAGAAAGGCGACAGCATGATCTATGCCACCCGTCTATCTGCCAAGGTGGATATTCTCCCTTTGAAGGATGGAAAGATCTCCATCTCTTCTGCCCAACTGTTTGGCCTGAATGCCAACCTTTACAAGCAGGATGACAAGAGCCCACTCAACATACAGTTTGTACTCGATTCTCTGGCTTCTAAGGATACCACCAAGCATACTCCACTCGACCTACACATCGGTAGCGTAATCATCCGCCATGGTGCCATCGCCTATAACCAGCGCAACGTGGCAGACCCAAGCGGCGTGTTCTCTACCCATCATATCGGCGTAAGAAACCTATCTGCGCATATCGTATTAAATCATTTAACTGACAACGATATCCATCTGCTGGTAAAGAAGATAGCACTGACGGATAAATCAGGACTTGAACTCAAGAATCTTTCTTTCAAATTCGATGCAGACAAGCAGAAAGCCAGACTGAGTAACTTCATCCTAGAACTTCCCCACTCCAGTTTGCAGCTGGAAGACCTGCTTGCTTCTTACCGCACAGACGACAAGGGCAAGCTCATCAGCGAATCGCTTCAATTTGAAGGCGGCATCAAGCCATCGCATATCACGCTGGCGGATGTGGCATGCTTTGCACCTATCCTCCGTAAATGGAATGATGCCCTGCTGCTAAGCACCCATTTCTCAGGAACCAGTTCTTCTGCACACATCCACCATCTGAGTCTGAACACAGAAAGCGGCAGCGTGGTGCTCGAAGCCAACGCTAAGGCGAACAAGTGGGACAACCAATTACGCTGGAACGTAAACATCGAAAAGCTGAAGGTTTCGGATGATGGCATCAGCCACATTGCACAGAACCTGGGCAACAAGGTGAAGATACCGAAGGAAGTGCTCCGCCTGGGCAACATCCACTATCAGGGCAACATTCATGGCAAGAACATAACAGGCAGCAAAGAGAAGAACAAAGCAGGCAGCAAGGGAAACAGGAATGCAGCCTCAACCAACCTGATTGCAGCGAAAGGCATCCTGCGAACTGACGTAGGAAACGTACAGCTCGACCTTTCGAAAAATGGAAATCTGCTGCATGCCAGCGTTGATACCAGGAGCATCAACCTGGGCAAAATTTCAGACAACAGGAAATTCGGAACCATCGCTGCCAAGATAGATGCATGCGGAACCACCCAGCATCTGATGGCTAACGGAAATATAGGACATATCATGTTCAACAAATATAATTTCCGCAATATCAAGCTGGATGGCAGCTATAACAAAGGACTCATCAATGGACTTGCTTCCATCGCTGACCCAAATATCAAACTGCAGGTAGCAGGAAAATACAATATCAAAAGAAAACTCTATGATGCCACCCTCAACCTGGAGCACCTGCAACCTGCTGTGCTCGGCGTGAAGATGGCAGACAAGGAATATACGCTGAACGATATCAAGGTAAGCGCCAAGAACGAAGGTGACGACAGCTATCTGGACATGGAAGCACCCTTCGCCGACCTGCACGTGAAAGGCAGATACGATTACGCAACATTGGTACAAAGCATGACCAACATGATAGCCAGTAAGCTGCCTACCCTGCCAGGCATCGGAAAGACAAGCAAGAAGGTGCACAACGACTTTACCATCCAGGCGCAGATAACCTCTACCGAGATTCTGCAACGCATGCTGGGCATACCTCTGCAGATAGCAGAACCCGTATATATAGACGGAAACCTCTCGGACAACGACCGATCCGTGAATCTCTATGCCTCCCTTCCAGCCTTTGCCTACAACGGCAAAGCCTACAATGGCGGCAAGCTGCAGATGCATACCACAGGCGACACGCTGAAGGTGGATGCACAGATACAGAAAGGACTGGCGGGTGAAAACGGAATAGAACTGCACGTGAATGCAGCCGCTGCCGACAACACCCTGAAGGCTATGCTGGGTTACGACAACCACTCGGAGAAGACACCTATCAAGGCGGCACTGAATGCCGAGGCGCAATTCTACAAGGCAGACGGAGACATCTCTACTGCCCACATCGGCATCCAGCCATCCGTGGTGCATATCGGAAACAAGCCATGGCAGGTGCATCCGGCAGAAATCATCTACAGCAAGAATCATCTGCAGATAGAAGATTTCGCCATCAGTCATAATAACCAGGAGATTGCCATCAACGGACTGGCTACGCCTAATAAGGAAGACTCCATCGTGGCGCAGCTGAAAGATGTGGATGTGGAGTACATCCTGAATCTGGTTAACTTCCACTCGGTGGATTTCGCAGGAAAAGCTTCAGGAAAGGCCATCGTGAAGAGCATCTTCAACGACCCGGATGCCTATGCGCAACTTGACGTAAAGGACTTTGAATTTGAGCAGGGTCCACTGGGCGTGCTCCATGCCAACGTAAACTTCAACAAGGAAGAGAGCCAGATAGACATCAAGGCAGTGGCTGATGACGGACCGGAACATCAGACGCTCATCGACGGCTATGTATCGCCTAAACGCAACTACATAGACCTGGGTATCGAGGCGCAAGGCACCAACATGAAATTCCTGGAAAGCTTCTGCGGCAGTTTCATGAACAACATACAGGCATGGTGCAGGGGTAAGCTGAACGTAGTAGGCGACCTGAGCAACATCAATCTGGTGGGCGACATTGTGGCAAACGGCAAGATGCACATGAAGCAGCTGGGCACAGACTACAGTTTCAAGAACCTGAGGGCGCATGCCATTCCGGATGACATCCAGCTGCTGGGAGACACCATCTACGACCGCAACCACAACTTTGCGATAGTAAATGGAGGCATCCACCACAAGCACCTGACCCGACTGAGCTACGACATCGACCTGAAGGCACACAACTTCCTGGGCTACGACACCCATGAGTTTGGCGACAACACCTTCTACGGCACGGTATATGCCACCGGCAAGGTAGGCATCCACGGCAAGAGCGGCGAAACCATCATCGACATTGATGCCCAGCCGGAAGCCGGTAGTATCTTTGTATATAATGTGGCAAGTCCTGACGCCATCAGCGACAAGAGCTTCATCCACTGGCACGAAATCATTCCGCAGCTTGCCGACAGCATCCCTACCATCAAGGAAGAGGATGACATCGACTTCTCGTCGGATATGCGAATCAACTTCCTCATCAATACGAACGAGAATCTGACACTGAAGCTGATGATGGATGCACAGAGCGGAGACTGTATCACGCTGAACGGCAACGGAGTAATCAGAGCCAACTGGTTTAACAAGGGTTCGTTCGATATGTTCGGCAACTATGTGGTAGACCACGGCGTATATAAGCTCACCATCCAGAATGTACTCAAGAAGGACTTCGAGTTTATGCCGGGCGGAACCATCGCCTTCGGTGGAAACCCATACAATGCTCCACTCAACCTGCAGGCAAAATATACGGTGAATGGAGTTCCGCTGAGCGACCTGAGCATCGGACGTTCGTTCTCAGCCAACAATATCAGAGTAGACTGTCTGATGAACATCACGGGCACGCCGCAGAGTCCGAAGGTAGATTTCTCGATGGACCTGCCTACAGTGAATGCAGATGCCAAGCAGATGATTTACTCCATCATCAATTCGCAGGAAGAGATGAACCAGCAGGTGCTCTATCTGCTTGCCATCGGCCGCTTCTACGCACAGACCAACAACAACCAGGCTAGTGAGGATGCCGCCCAGCAAAGTCAGACTTCGCTGGCGATGCAGAGTTTCCTGAGTGGAACCATCTCGCAGCAAATCAACACGGTGCTGTCGAATGTGGTAAAGAGTAACAACTGGAACTTCGGAGCCAACATCTCTACGGGTGATGAAGGATTCAACAATGCGGAATATGAGGGCATCTTGAGTGGAAGGCTGCTGAACAACAGACTGCTCTTCAACGGTCAGTTTGGCTATCGCGATAACGCCAATGCCACCCAGAGTTTCATCGGAGACTTCGACCTGCGCTATCTCATCTATCCGAACGGCAACCTTGCCATCCGCATGTATAACCAGACCAACGACCGCTATTTCACCAGAAACAGCCTGAACACCCAAGGCTTGGGTCTGATTATGAAGAAAGACTTCAATGGCTGGCGAGACCTCTTCGGTATCAAGAAGAAGAAAATGAAGATGAAGACGAAGAAGGAAAAGAAGAAGGAAAAGGAAAAAAAGGAAGAGAAAAAGAGCACGAAATAAGGTAGTGTCACTAGGCTCAGCAGAGCTGCCGACTGCAGTCAGCAGACGTGCTGACTAGGCTCGGCAGAGCTGTTGAGTCTAGTGGCAAACTCACAGAAGCAATACTCTTGAACCTGGAAAGCTATGCTTCCGAACTCGGAAAACCATGCTCTCCGACTCGGGGTGTATATTTCCCAACATGGTGTACTAAACAAAAAAAACTCCTTTCATACTCAAGTTGCTGATTTTCAACCAAGCTAACTTAAGTGTGAAAGGAGTTTTTATTTCATCTGATATTTCCTTGCGGAAGATGAGGGATTCAAACCCCCGATACCCGGAAGAGGGTATACCGGATTTCGAGTCCAGCGCATTCGGTCACTCTGCCAATCTTCCTCGACTTATTTTGTCAGATGCAAAAGTACTACTTTTTTTGCATCCGACAAAATATTCGGTTTATTTTTTAACTAACTTAACGCTAGAAGCTAATTATTAAATAGCATTACCCCCCATTTATCAATTTATTCCATTTATTAAATAGCTTTATCCCATTTATCAAATAGCTTTATCCCAACTGCTGCAAATATCTATCTGCCTCGATAGCAGCCTTGGCACCCGAACCAGCGGCTACAACGCCCTGACGATAGATAGGGTCAGCTACATCGCCTGCAGCAAATACGCCAGGAAGATTAGTGCTGGCTGTGCCGGGAACCACCTTGATGAAGCCCTGATCATCCAAATCGATGACACCCTTGAAGAGGTCGGTGTTAGGCTTATGGCCGATAGCCAGGAAGAAACCATCGATAGCGATATCAAACTTCTCCTCGTTAGCCTCACCCATGTGGCGAACCAGGTGAGCACCTTGCACTCCATCATCACCAAAGAGTCCAAGCGTATTGGTCTCAAAAAGAATCTCGATATTCTCCTTGTTCTTCACACGCTGCTGCATGATTTCTGCTGCACGGAGATAAGGCTTGCGAACTATCATATACACCTTCTTGGCAAGACCGGAAAGATACATCGCCTCCTCGCAGGCAGTATCACCACCGCCCACTACGGCAACCACACGCTTGCGATAGAAGAAACCATCGCAGGTAGCACAGGCAGATACGCCCTGTCCGCGATACTTCTCTTCATCTGCAAGACCGAGATACTTGGCAGATGCACCGGTAGCAATGATAACGGTGTCAGCCTCGATTTCGTTGCCACGCTCATCCGTGAGATGATATGGGCGGGAACCGAAGTCAATCTTCTCAATGCTTCCGTCACGGATATCAGCACCGAAACGGGCAGCCTGCTCCTTCATGTCCATCATCATCTGGGTGCCATCCACTCCGTTAGGATAGCCAGGGAAGTTTTCTACCTCTGTGGTGATGGTAAGCTGGCCGCCAGGCTGCATACCAGAATAAAGAACCGGGGTGAGTCCCGCTCTACCTGTATAGATGGCAGCGGTATATCCCGCAGGACCGCTACCTATAATCAAAGTCTTTACTTTTTCCATGATGTTGTCTATATTTTAAATAAAATGATTGTTACTATAATGCTATCGGATACCCACAATCTTGTGCATCTGCACCGACAGCTGCCACTCTGGGTGAGCCTTGATATACTTGATGCACTCATTCAGGATAAGATAGTTTCTGCTATCGTTCCCCACATCGCATGGCTGCAAATAGCGGAAAGTGCAGGCAATGCCATGGTCGCTGATTTGATGTTCGCCATCGAATATCAGCTTCAGCTCATCTACCTGCTTTACTACAGGTTCCCCACCCTCGGTGAAATCTACCTTTGGAGAACAGGTTACCCAGTCGATACCTTCAGGAATGGCATGGGTTCCGTTGGTTTCCATCGAGAGATAATAGCCTGCCTGATGAAGGGTAGATATAAGTTGCTCATCAACCTGCAGAGAAGGTTCGCCACCCGTAAGGACAATGAAACGGCATTCGCCACCTTCTTCCAGGCATCTGGACAAGATATCATCTGCACTCATTTCGCTGTAGCCACGAAAATCGGTATCGCAGAAAGGGCATTTCAAGTTGCATCCACTCATCCGGACGAACACTGCAGGTCTGCCCATCCATCTGCCTTCACCCTGCAGCGAATAGAATATTTCGTTAACTTTATACATTTTCAGAATCTTTATGGAATCAAGTTCTCTATGCCTTTTATCTTTTCTTCGTCGATAACCACTGCCGTGTTCCCGAAACTCTCCTGCACGCTTGCCTTATAGCACTCAGGAAAGAGATTCACCAGCCATCTTCCGATGTTTTCGGCAGTTGGATTAAAGTCGAATACCTCGTTCAGGTTGGCGTGGTCCAGTTTGCTATGCACGGCTTTCTTCACGTGCGTAAAGTCGATAACCATGCCATCCTGGTTCAATTCCTTGCCTACAAAGAAGAGTTCAATCTCCCAGTTATGTCCATGCAGGTTGCTGCACTTACTCTCGTAGCTGAGGGTAAGCGAATGCGCAGCAGATATTTCCAGTTTCTTTGAAATGAAGTAAATCATTTGTTCTATTTTATTATTATATTCTTCATGCAAAGATACATTAAAACATTTACAATACAAAATAAAACCGCATGTTTTTTGAAAAAAAAGCCGTAAATGTGCATGTTTTTTTCTTTCTTAGAGAAATTATTGCTATCTTTGCACTCAAATTAACAGATGCATGCCTTCATGGGACTGTAAAATGATATAAAAATGATATAAACGATAAAAAAGATATATGAATACAATTAAGAAGATTGTACTTACGGGTGGTCCTTGCGCCGGCAAGACCACAGCCTTAGTCAAGGTGATTGAACATTTTTCGAGTTTGGGCTACAAGGTCTTTACCATTCCTGAGGTTCCTACCCTGTTCACACAGTCGGGCATGAACTATCTCACCAAGAACGAGAAGTTTTTCTTCGAGGGAGAGAAGGCTACTTTCCTCACCCAGATAGGATTGGAAGACAGCTTTACCCGCATGGCGGAGACGCTGAACCAGCCGGTTATCATCGTATGCGACCGCGGCACGATGGATATCTCTACTTATCTTTCACCTGAGTTCTGGAATCGCATCATCTCTGAACAGGGTTATACCAATACCCAGCTCAGAGCCCGCTATGATGCCGTACTCCACCTGGTGAGTGCTGCCGATGGTGCAGAGCAGTTTTATACCACAGCCAACAATGCGCAGCGCCTGGAGAAGGCAGACGAAGAAGGTCTTCAGATAGCCCGTGAGCTGGATAAGAAGATTGTTTCTGCCTGGAAGGGACATCCTCACTTGCGCGTAATCAACAACCATGAGGATTTCAACAACAAGTTGAACCGAGTGCTCAAAGAGATAAGTAATGTGCTGGGCATTCCTCAACCTATTGAGGAAGAGCGAAAGTATATCGTGAAGCTGACTGGCGATGTGCCTAATGCCATCGATAGCGACATAGTTCAGACCTATCTTTCTGGAGAACCTGGTAGCGAGATCCGTCTTCGCAGAAGAGGTTTCGAGGGAGGCAAGTTTGTATATGTTCATACTTCCAAGAAGCGTGTTTCCGATAATGAACAGGTAGAAACAGAGCGCCAGATTAACGCAAACCTCTATGAGACCATGCTCCAGCAGGCAGACCCATACCGTTCTACCATCAGAAAGCATCGCAAGAGTTTCATCTGGAAGGGACAATATTTTGAGTTGGATGAATTCATGGAGCCTATCAAGGGCCTGATGATTCTGGAAACCAAGGGAATAGCCAAACATGAGAGCGTAAAGTTCCCGCCTTTCATCCAGGTTTTAGAAGATATCACTGGCAATACAAAATACTATAATTACAATATTGCCCTGAAGCGATAGAAAAGATTGATTGATTATTAAAAGATTGATTGATTATTAAAAGATTGATTGATTATTAAAAGCAATCAACAAAAAGAATGAAGGTGTATCATAAGTCATCCCCTACCCTTTTAAAGGGCGACGGGAGTTGAACAACTTATGATACACCTTCTTTTTATCTGATAACAGATTTTTTTCTGATAACAGAAACTTTTTTCTGATAACAGAAACTTTTTTCTGATAACAGAAACTTTTTTCTGACAACAGAAACTTTTTTTCTGATAACAGGAATCACTTATTCGATAACAGCACCAAACTGCTTGACGAATCTGATAGACTTTCCCTCCATATTGGCAGGTTTCTTCCATTTACCACCTAAGACAAGGATGGTGGCAGAAGAGTTGGCAGGAACCGCATCCACTGCTTCCTGAAGCTTCATGTAGTTTCCTCTACCCTCTGCACTCACCACGTAATCGTAATGACGAATGTGCTTCTTCAGCGCAGGCACCTGCTCTGCCAGGGCATCAGCCAAGGCATTAGCCACAACATGAGCACCATAAACATTATAATGAGTATTATCCTGCTTACCCTTTGATACCTGAGGATGCTCACCCGGCAGGAACCACATGTGCAACTTTCTGCTGCCCTTGATGCCAAGGCTAGTTTCAATATCATGAGTTATCCTGGTAGCATCCACAAACGGCACATTCAATGCCTTAGCCACATGACGTGGAGCCACCACGTAGGCTCCGTGGGTATCTATCAAGGTATCGCTGTTGATTTTCTCTTCTCCGGCATAAGCCTTTCCACGCAACTTCTCATCGTCATCATTCTCCAAATCAGCAGAATAGTAGCAGCGGCGCACCACACTGTTCATGAGTACAGGAATGCCACCCTTCTGTCGGGTTTCATTCACATACTTAGCAAGATGAGCATCGAAAGTGCCACCAGGAATGGTGTAACGATTAGGGAACTTCTTCTCATCATTATGACCAAACTGGATAATGACATAATCGCCTGGCTGCATCTTATCCAGAATTTTCTGCCATCTGCCTTCATCCAGGAAGCTCTTCGAACTTCTTCCGTTTACGGCATGATTATCAACGATAATCTGATCGTCGAAGCACCCCTGGAATACCATACCCCAGCCACGCTCAGGATAGTTTCTGTAATTTCCCTTCTCGGCAGCAGTAGAGTCACCTATGATGAAAATCGTAGTTTTATGACTGCTTGATGACATCAGCAAAGATATCAAGAGCACGGCTACCAGCGGCATCGCCACCAGGCGAAAGGTAGGAGGAAATATCTTTCCCAAAGAAATATTTTTATTCATTGTCATTGATTTGATTTGTAGTTTATAGCTTCAAAATGTATAATGAAAATACAAAATTATAACTTCGAAATAAATCGAAAATAAAAGATATCCGCCCCTCCATACTGAGTTTTCACAAATTCAAGCATGAAGAAAACGGATAAGCTGGGGGAAACCTTTTTCAATTACCCTCATTCCCCCAGCGTGTTATAAAGGTTATTTCTTAAAAGCAGCAACCAGCTCCTCGGCAGTAACCAGGGTCTGCTCACCGCTTTCCATATTCTTTAAAGTAACCTTGCCTGCAGCCATCTCATTCTCACCCGCAAGTACCACGAATGGAATCTGCTTGGCATTGGCATAGCTCATCTGCTTCTTCATCTTCGCCTTGTCTGGGAAAATCTCGGTGCGGATGCCTGCTGCACGAGCGGCACTCACGATAGGCAGACAGTAGGCTGTCTCCTTCTCGCCGAAGTTGATAAAGAGCACCTGAGTAGAGTTCACAGCCTCCTTTGGATAGAGGTCGAGTGCATTGAGCACATCGTAGATGCGGTCGGCACCGAAACTGATACCTACACCACTCAAACCAGGAAGACCGAAGATGCCAGTGAGGTTATCGTAGCGACCGCCACCGGTGATACTACCCATCGGTGTATCGAGTGCCTTTACCTCGAAAATGGCACCAGTATAGTAATTCAAGCCACGAGCCAAGGTAAGGTCGAGTTCAATCTCGTTGTTCAAGCCCACGGTTTTCAAGGTATCGAGGATAAACTTGGTTTCCTCTACACCCTTCAAGCCAATCTCAGAACCTTCGAGAACCTTGGAAATCACTTCAAGTTTCTCATCGTTAGAACCTGACAATGAGATGATTGGCTGCAACTTCTCGATAGCTTCCTCAGAGATGCCATCATTGCGGAGTTCCTCGTTTACATTGTCGAGACCTATCTTGTCGAGCTTGTCGATAGCCACAGTGATATCCACAATCTTCTCAGCCTCGCCGATAACCTCGGCAATACCAGTAAGAATCTTGCGGTTGTTGATCTTGATGCAGACACGCACGCCAAACTTGGTGAAGACGGTATCTACAATCTGCATCAACTCTACCTCGTTGAGGAGAGAATCAGAACCTACCACGTCGGCATCACACTGATAGAACTCGCGATAGCGACCCTTCTGTGGACGGTCGGCACGCCATACCGGCTGAATCTGATAGCGCTTGAAAGGCATCTGCAACTCCTCACGATGC
>ERZ773178.3358-NODE-3358-length-13528-cov-3.321309_pt1 | contig 13528 bp, 8 predicted proteins | sample MGYA00580533_ERZ773178 | MGnify/ENA primary metagenome ERZ773178 (study PRJEB29015, sample SAMEA2737859) | human gut metagenome | biome: human gut; feature: human-associated habitat; material: faeces | place: China | collected 2012 ...
AATTAATTGACATAACACTCATGTTTACGTATACTGACAGCGTGGGCAGAAAAGTGTCCTAAATAAGTACAATTTACATTTTATTATCTCACTCCAGGCCAGTGAGAGATGCGCGGAAATATTTTAGAGAAAGAGGTAAAAGAATGAAAAATTTCGAACAGTGGAATGGCTTTAAGGGCAACCGTTGGAAAGAAAAAATCGATGTACGTAACTTTATTGGAATGAACTATACACCATATGACGGTGATGCTTCTTTCCTGGAAGGACCTACAGAAGCTACAAACAAACTGTGGGGCAAGCTCCAGGCACTTCAGAAAGAAGAACGTGCCAAAGGCGGAGTTCTTGATATGGAGACAGAGGTAGTTACATCTCTGACAGCATATGGTCCCGGATATATTGATGAAGAAACAAAAGACCTTGAAAAAGTTGTTGGTCTTCAGACAGATAAACCTCTGAAACGTGCTTTCATGCCATACGGCGGTATCAAAATGGCAGAGCAGGCTTGTGAAACTTACGGATATAAAGTAAGTGACAAGATTAAAGATGTTTTCCACAACTATGAATTTAAAACTCACAACCAGGGTGTATTTGATATCTACACACCTGAGATGAAAGTAGCACGTCACAACAAGATCCTTACAGGTCTTCCGGATACTTACGGACGTGGACGTATCGTTGGCGACTACAGACGTGTGGCTCTGTACGGAATCGACGCTCTGATCGAAGGAAAACAGAAAGACTTCGCAGCATGCGACCGTCAGGGTATGAGACGTTATGACTTCCAGCTTCGTGAAGAGATCGCTGATCAGATCCGTGCTCTGAAAGGCATGAAAGTTATGGCTGAATCTTATGGATATGATATCTCCAAACCGGCCAAAGATGCAAGAGAAGCTTTCCAGTGGCTGTACTTCGGATATCTTGCAGCCATCAAAACTCAGAACGGTGCTGCAATGAGTGTCGGACGTATTTCCACATTCCTTGATATTTATATTGAAAGAGATCTTCAGAACGGAACTCTTACAGAGAAAGAAGCTCAGGAGCTTGTTGACCACATGGTAATGAAATTCCGTATGGTTAAATTTGCACGTATTCCTTCTTACAACCAGTTATTCTCCGGTGACCCGGTATGGGCAACTCTGGAAGTAGCAGGTATGGGACAGGACGGACGTTCCATGGTAACAAAGAACGACTATCGTTTCCTGCACACTCTGGAAGACATGGGACCGGCTCCGGAACCGAACCTTACCGTTCTGTATTCTTCAAGACTGCCGGAAAACTTCAAAAAATATGCAGCTGACATCTCCGTACTGACAAGCTCTATCCAGTATGAGAACGATGATGTTATGCGTCCGGTATGGGGCGATGACTACAGCATCTGCTGCTGTGTATCTGCTACAGAGACAGGTAAAGAGATGCAGTTCTTCGGAGCTCGTGCAAACCTTGCTAAGTGTCTGTTATACGCTATCAACGGTGGTATTGATGAAAAGAACAAAGTTCAGGTTGGACCTGCTTACAGACCAATCACATCTGAGTACCTTGACTTCGATGAAGTAATGGAAAAATACGATGCTATGATGGAATGGTTAAGCAAACTGTATGTTGATACACTTAACATGATCCACTATATGCATGACAAATACTACTATGAAGCAGCTCAGATGTCACTGATCGACACAGATGTTAAGCGTTCATTCGCAACAGGTATCGCTGGATTCTCTCACGTAGTAGATTCACTTTGCGCTATCAAATACGCTAAGGTTAAAGCTATTCGTGACGAAGACGGAATCACAACAGATTTCGAAATCGAAGGAGACTTCCCAAGATACGGTAACGATGATGATCGTGCAGATGACATGGCTATCTGGCTTCTGAAAACATTCATGCACAAACTGAACAAGTGCCACACATACAGAAATTCTGTACCTACAACATCAATCCTTACAATTACTTCTAACGTAGTATATGGTAAGGCTACAGGATCTCTTCCAGATGGAAGAAAAGCAGGAGAACCACTTTCACCAGGTGCTAACCCATCTTACGGTGCAGAAAAGAGCGGACTTCTTGCATCTCTTAACTCTGTTGCTAAGCTGCCATACGAGCTGGCTCTGGATGGTATTTCTAATACTCAGACAATCAGCCCAAGTGCACTTGGACACACAGATGACGAGCGTAAAGAAAATCTTGCACGTGTAATGGACGGATACTTCGATCAGGGAGCACATCACCTGAACGTTAACGTATTTGGTACAGACAAACTGGTTGACGCTATGGAACACCCAGAGAAACCAGAATACGCTAACTTCACAATCCGTGTATCTGGATACGCAGTTAAGTTCATCGACCTGACTCGCGAACAGCAGTTAGACGTTATCGCAAGAACTTGCCACGATCATATGTAAAAGCTATGAGCCATGCATCAGATGAGACAGATGTTATAATCAAGCTTGCTTGAATTATGATATCTGGATCAGATGATATACGGCGACAGCCGTCAGCGAGATGAAGCAAAGCGGAATCGAGCTGCGCATGGCGAATTACATGTAATAAATAAGAAAAGGAGCAAAACTATGACCAAAGGATATATTCATTCTCTGGAAAGTTTCGGCTCCGTTGACGGTCCAGGTGTCCGGTATCTGATATTTACGACCGGCTGTGCAATGCGCTGCCAGTTCTGTCATAACCCGGACACATGGAACATGAATTCAGGGACTCTCTACACAGCAGATGAACTGATTGATAAAGCCTGGAAATACCGCACTTACTGGGGAAGTAAGGGCGGTATTACCGTCAGTGGAGGCGAACCGCTTCTGCAGATCGATTTTCTGCTGGAGTTGTTCCAGAAAGCCAAAGAAAGAGGAATCAACACGACACTGGATACCTGCGGGAATCCATTTACAAGAGAAGAGCCATTCTTCAGTAAATTCCAGGAACTTATGAAGGTGACAGATCTTGTGATGCTAGATATCAAGCATATTGATGATGAGCAGCATAAGATCCTTACAGGACAGACGAATAAGAATATTCTTGATATGGCAAGGTATCTTTCTGATACCGGAAAACCAGTCTGGATCCGTCACGTCCTGGTTCCGGAAAGAAGCGATAAAGACGAGTATCTGCACAGACTTCATGACTTTATAGAAACACTTGATAACGTAGAGAAAGTTGAGGTTCTTCCATATCATACACTTGGTGTATATAAATGGAAAGAACTGGGAATCCCATATCAGCTGGAAGGCATTGATCCGCCATCGAAAGAGCGTGTGGAAAATGCGAACCGGATTCTTGAAACAGCGAAATATCATGCATAGAATCTGCCGCTGGCAGTTGTATACTTTGGTATTTACAGGACCTGCTACTGGCAGCTCCTTGCGAATGCATGGCAATAAAAATTACGGAGCACATAGAAATATGTGTTCCGTAATTTTTTTGTTATACCAAAGTATGCAAGAAAAGTTGCCAGTGGCAAGTTCTCTGTATCATGCAATTGTAAAAAGCTTCCGGTTATCAAAGAGATTGCAAGAATGTATCGAGTGGATAGAAATCAACAAAGTGTACAAGAAATATGATAAAAAGTCTTTTTTAGTATGTAAAATGTAGCAATTTGTCAATTTAGTCAATTAAAGTCTTGAAACATGTATAAAAATACGATAATATTATTTTTATAGATTTTTACCGAAGGAAGGAAGAAGAACTATGAATCTTAAAATTGGTGTGATTAAGGGAGACGGAATTGGCCCGGAGATTGTAACGGAGGCAATGAAAGTTCTGAATAAAGTTGCAGAAGTATATGGACATACCTGTGATTATACACAGTTACTCATGGGGGGAGCATCCATTGATGTTCACGGAGTGCCGCTTACAGATGAGACGATCGCCGAGGCAAAAGCATGTGATGCGGTTCTGATGGGTTCCATCGGAGGAGATGCAAAGACATCTCCATGGTACAAGTTAGAGCCATCCAAGAGACCGGAAGCAGGACTTTTAAAGATCAGAAAAGCGCTGAATCTTTTCGCAAACTTAAGACCTGCAGTGCTTTATGATGAACTGAAAGGTGCATGCCCGCTGAAAGAAGAGATTACAGAAGGCGGATTTGACATGATGATCATGAGAGAGCTGACCGGCGGTCTGTACTTTGGAGAGAGAAAGACAGAAGAAGTAAATGGTGTAATGACAGCACAGGATTCTCTTACATATAATGAAGAAGAGATTAGACGAATTGCAAAACGCGGATTTGATATTGCAATGAAACGCCGTAAGAAAGTCACAAGTGTAGATAAAGCGAATGTACTGGATTCTTCCAGATTATGGAGAAAAGTAGTAGAAGAAGTTTCAAAGGATTATCCGGAAGTAACAGTTGAAAATATGTTGGTAGACAACTGTGCAATGCAGCTTGTAAAAGATCCGAAACAGTTTGACGTTATCCTTACAGAGAACATGTTCGGAGACATTCTTTCAGATGAAGCAAGTATGGTGACAGGATCGATCGGAATGCTTGCAAGTGCCAGCTTAAATGAGACAAAATTCGGCTTGTATGAACCAAGTGGTGGATCTGCACCGGATATTGCAGGAAAAGGAATCGCGAATCCGATCGCAACCATCCTTTCAGCAGCAATGATGCTCCGTTTCAGCTTTGATCTGGACAAAGAAGCAGATGCGATCGAAGCAGCTGTTTCAAAAGTATTAAAAGACGGATATCGTACGATTGATATTATGTCGGACGGAAAGACTCAGATTGGTACAGAAGAGATGGGAAGTCTGATCGCAGCAAACATTCAGTAATTGTCTGCTGCATAGAATTACGGATTTACAGAGTTATATAGAAGAAATTGAATAGAAAGACAACAGGAGGATAAAAAAGAATGAGAAGTGATACAGTAACAAAAGGAAAACAGCAGGCGCCTCACCGCTCGCTGTTCAATGCACTCGGACTTACCGAGGAAGAGATGAACAGACCACTGGTCGGTATCGTATGTTCATACAATGAGATCGTACCTGGACATATGAATCTGGATAAGATCGCAAATGCAGTAAAACAGGGAGTTGCCATGGCAGGCGGTACACCGATCATGTTCCCTGCAATAGCAGTCTGTGACGGAATCGCAATGGGACATATCGGAATGAAGTATTCTCTGGTAACCAGAGACTTGATCGCAGATTCTACAGAGGCAATGGCAATGGCACATCAGTTTGATGCGCTTGTTATGATCCCGAATTGTGATAAGAACGTACCGGGACTTCTGATGGCTGCAGCAAGAATTAATGTTCCAACTGTATTCGTCAGCGGAGGACCGATGCTTGCAGGACATGTAAAAGGACAGAAGAGAAGTCTTTCCAGCATGTTCGAGGCAGTAGGAGCAAACGCTGCAGGAACGATGTCAGATGCAGATCTGTGCGAATTCGAGAACAAAGTATGTCCGACATGCGGATCATGTTCCGGAATGTACACAGCGAACAGTATGAACTGTCTGACAGAAGTACTTGGTATGGGACTTCGTGGAAATGGAACAATTCCGGCAGTTTATTCAGAAAGAATCCGTCTTGCAAAGCATGCAGGTATGAAGGTTATGGAACTTCTTGAGAAGAATATCCGTCCAAGAGATATCATGACAAAAGAAGCAATCCTGAATGCACTTACGGTTGACATGGCACTTGGATGCTCTACCAACAGTATGCTTCACCTCCCTGCAATCGCACACGAAGTAGGAATGGATTTCGAGATTGATTTTGCAAATGGAATCAGCGAAAAGACACCGAACCTCTGCCACCTTGCACCGGCAGGCCCGACATACATGGAAGATCTGAACGAAGCCGGCGGTGTATATGCAGTTATGGCAGAGCTGAATAAGAAAGGCCTTCTGCATACAGAATGTATGACAGTTACAGGAAAGACCGTTGGAGAGAATATCGAAGGCGTGGTCAACAAAGATCCGGAAGTAATCCGTCCAATTGATAATCCATACACACCAACAGGCGGGCTTGCAGTATTAAAAGGAAATCTTGCGCCGGACGGAAGCGTTGTAAAACGTTCCGCTGTTGTAGACGAGATGCTGGTACACGAAGGACCTGCAAGAGTATTTGACTGTGAAGAAGATGCAATTGCAGCGATCAAAGGTGGTAAGATCGTTGCCGGTGACGTTGTCGTTATCCGTTACGAAGGACCAAAGGGAGGCCCTGGAATGCGTGAGATGTTAAATCCTACATCTGCAATCGCAGGTATGGGACTTGGCTCAAGTGTAGCGCTGATCACAGACGGACGTTTCAGTGGTGCATCCAGAGGGGCATCTATCGGACACGTATCTCCGGAAGCAGCTGTTGGTGGACCGATCGCACTGGTAGAAGAAGGAGACCTGATCCAGATCGATATTCCGAACCTTTCTATTCATCTGGATGTATCCGATGAAGAACTTGCGAAGAGAAAAGCAAACTGGACTCCGAGAGAACCAAAAGTTACAACCGGATATCTTGCAAGATATGCGGCAATGGTTACTTCTGGAAACAGAGGAGCAATTCTCGAAGTTCCAAAAGCAAAATAAATCATGACAGGGGAATGAATGGTATGCAGTTAACAGGATCACAGATCGTAATTGAGTGTTTGAAAGAGCAGGGCGTCGATACCGTATTCGGTTATCCGGGCGGAGCGATTTTGAACGTATACGATGAATTATATAAACATAAAGATGAGATTACACATATCCTTACGTCACATGAGCAGGGTGCTGCTCATGCGGCAGACGGATATGCAAGAGCGACAGGAAAAGTCGGTGTATGTCTTGCAACCAGCGGACCGGGTGCAACAAACCTTGTAACCGGAATTGCAACCGCATACATGGATTCGATTCCGGTCGTTGCAATTACCTGTAATGTAGGAGTATCACTTCTGGGAAAAGATAGTTTCCAGGAGATCGATATTGCAGGTGTTACAATGCCAATCACCAAGCATAATTATATTGTAAAAGATGTCAATAATCTGGCGGATACGATACGTAAGGCATTCGTGATAGCCAAAGAAGGAAGACCGGGACCGGTCCTGATCGATATCCCGAAAGATGTAACTGCGAACAAAGCAGAATTTACAGCACAGGAACCAAAGGTTGTAAAACCATCCGAAGATATCTGTGAAAAAGATCTGGAAAGTGCAGTACGTATGATCCGGGAGTCAGAGAAACCATACATATTTGTCGGTGGCGGAGCGGTATTATCAGAAGCCAGCAAAGAATTATATGAATTCGTAAAGAAGGTAGATGCTCCGGTTACCGATTCCCTGATGGGAAAAGGAGCATTCCCGGGAACAGATCCGTTATATACCGGAATGCTCGGAATGCATGGAACAAAGGCATCCAACTACGGAGTCAGTGAATGTGATCTTCTGATCGTCGCAGGAGCAAGATTCAGTGACCGTGTAACAGGAAATGCAAAGAAATTTGCCCAGAATGCAAAAATCTTACAGTTTGATGTAGATGCTGCAGAGATGAATAAAAATATTCTGATCACAGAAGGTGTGGTCGGTGATCTGAAAGTCGTTCTTCAGAAGATGAATGAGCGTCTGGAACAGCAGGATCACAAGGCATGGGTAGAACAGATCATGTCTTACAAAGAGAAATATCCGATGACCTATCATCCGGATGTGCTTAGCGGACCGTTTGTTGTAGAAGAGATCTACCGTCAGACAAATGGTGAAGCAATCATTTCGACAGAAGTCGGACAGCACCAGATGTGGGCAGCACAGTATTATAAATATACAGAGCCAAGAACACTCCTTACCTCAGGAGGACTTGGAACCATGGGATATGGTCTTGGAGCTTCACTTGGAGCCAAGGTCGGAAGACCGGAAAAGACCGTTGTCAATATCGCAGGTGACGGATGTTTCCGTATGAATATGAATGAGATCGCTACCGCGGCACGCCATAATATTCCGGTGATCCAGGTAGTGATTAACAACCATGTACTTGGTATGGTCCGCCAGTGGCAGAACCTGTTCTACGGACAGCGTTACTCGGCTACTGTACTCAATGATGCCGTAGATTTTGTAAAACTTGCAGAAGCTATGGGAGCAGAAGGAGTACGTGTGGCAACCCAGGAAGAATTCAAAGAAGCATTTGCGAACGCGTTAAAGAGCGGACATCCGGTGGTGATCGACTGCCAGATTGACAGTGATGACAAGGTATGGCCGATGGTTGCCCCTGGCGCCCCAATCAATGAAGCTTTTGATGAAAAAGACCTGGAAGCAAAAAATGCAGAATAGTAAAAGAAAAAAGTAAAGGAAAGTGGAGGAACAACAATGAGCAGAGTGTACAATTTTTCAGCAGGCCCGGCCGTATTGCCGGAAGAAGTATTAAAAGAAGCAGCAGCAGAGATGTTAAACTATCAGGGCTGTGGAATGTCGGTTATGGAAATGAGTCACCGTTCATCGGTGTTCCAGGAGATTATTGAGACAGCAGAAGCCGATATCCGTGAACTGATGCATATCCCGGATAACTATAAAGTATTATTTTTACAGGGCGGAGCGTCTCAGCAATTTGCCATGATTCCTATGAATCTGATGAAGAATAAAGTGGCTGACTATATCGTAACCGGACAGTGGGCGAAAAAGGCAGCCAAAGAAGCAGAAAAATACGGAGAGGTCCATGTGATCGCATCTTCCGAAGATAAGACATTTTCTTATATTCCGGACTGCTCAGACCTCGATATCTCTGAAGATGCAGATTATGTATATATCTGCGAGAATAATACGATTTATGGTACGAAGTTCAAAGAGCTTCCGAATACCAAAGGAAAGACACTGGTGGCAGATGTATCATCCTGCTTCCTGTCTGAACCGGTAGATGTGTCAAAATACGGCGTGATCTACGGCGGTGTTCAGAAAAATGTCGGACCTGCAGGTGTTGTGATCGCAATTATCCGTGAGGATCTGATCACAGATGATGTATTAGAAGGTACACCGACTATGTTGAAGTATAAGACGCATGCAGATGCCAAGTCTTTATACAATACACCACCGGCATATGGAATCTATATCTGTGGTAAAGTGTTTAAATGGCTGAAAAAACAGGGCGGACTGGAAGCAATCAAAGAGCGCAATGAAAAGAAAGCAAAGATTCTTTATGATTATCTGGATGAAAGCAAACTGTTCAAGGGCACGGTTGTTCCAAAAGACCGTTCGCTTATGAATGTTCCGTTTGTAACAGGTGATAAGGATCTGGATGCAAAATTCGTGAAAGAGGCAAAAAAAGCCGGATTCGAGAACCTGAAAGGACACAGAAGTGTCGGCGGTATGCGTGCAAGTATCTACAATGCGATGCCGATCGAAGGGGTAGAGAAACTGGTAGAATTTATGAAAGCATTTGAAAAGGAGAATCTGTAATCATGTATAAGTATCATAATCTGAACCCAATTTCACAGGTAGGACTGGATGAATTCACAAAAGACTATGCACCTGTAAGCACACCAGAAACAGCAGATGCGATCCTGGTAAGAAGTGCGGCAATGCACGAGATGGAATTTGCACCGGATCTGAAAGCTATTGCAAGAGCCGGTGCGGGTGTGAACAATATTCCGCTTGAGAAATGTGCAGAACAGGGAATCGTTGTATTTAACACACCGGGAGCCAATGCGAATGGCGTAAAGGAACTGGTAATTGCCGGTATGCTTCTTGCTTCCAGAGATATCATCGGCGGTATCAACTGGGTACAGGAGAACGAAGAAGACGGGAACATTGCCAAAGATGCAGAAAAAGCCAAGAAAGCATTTGCCGGACAGGAGCTGGAAGGCAAAAAGCTTGGTGTGATCGGTCTTGGTGCAATTGGAGTTCTGGTTGCAAATGCGGCAACACATCTTGGTATGGATGTATATGGATATGATCCGTATGTATCCGTAGATTCTGCATGGAGACTGTCAAGAAGTATCCATCATACAACAAATGTAGATGAAATTTATGAAAACTGTGATTATATCACGGTGCATGTACCGGCACTTGACAGTACGAAGGGCATGATCGGAAAAGATGCACTGGGTCTTATGAAAGAAGGAGTGATCGTGCTGAACTTTGCAAGGGATGTACTGGTAGATTCCGAGGCAATGGTAGATGCACTTGTAGCTGGAAAAGTAAAACATTATGTCACAGACTTCCCGACACCGGAAATCGCAGGTGTCAAAGGCGCGATTGTAATTCCTCATCTCGGAGCTTCTACAGAAGAGTCCGAAGATAATTGTGCGAAGATGGCAGTCAAAGAAGTGATGGATTATCTGGAAAATGGTAATATCAAACATTCCGTGAACTATCCGGACTGTGATATGGGACTGAGAGGCGATAAGACGCGTATTCTGGTATTGCATCACAATGTGCCGAATATGATCGGTCAGATATCAGCGATCCTTGCCAAAGACAATATGAACATCGCAGACCTTACAAATAAGAGTAAGGGAAAATATGCATATACGATGATCGATGTAGATTCTGAGGTGCCGGATGGTGTTGTAGAGGAATTAAAACAGATTGGTGAAGTGTTACGTGTACGTGTCATATGTTAAACAAAACTTAATAAATTTGTAAGAATCCCTTAATTGCGAAATATGTCGAATTAGAGTATCCTAGGATTATGCAATGATATGAAATCTGGGGGGATACTAGGGATGGATAATACAGAAATTCGAAGAAGACGAAGGAATCGGAGAAGAGTAAGAAACATTCGGGTGGGTCTTACTCTTTTTACTATTTGTATAGTTGCGATTGCAATATCGGTAGTAAGAGGAATCCTGCGAAAACCGGCGCAGATAACCATACAGGTGGCGGATGTAGAGATTAAGCAGGGAGAACAGCTTCCGGCTTATTCGGCGGACATAAAGATCCGGGATAAAGATAGAAACAAATTAACAAAAGATTATACAGCAGAAGATTTCGCTAAAGATCTGAAAAAAGGAAAGAATATTATATTTTTAAGCAAAGCGGATGCGAATACAGAAGGAACGTATGTGATCATTGCGAAATTAAATTCCAATATTAAAAAAAATCTGGAAGGAGACTGGAAAAAGAAGGTACAGGTTACAATAAAGAACGGAACATGTAAGGTAAAGAATCCGACTGGTGTATGGGAAGGAAATAAATTTAAAAAATACGATGGAACATATATAACATCGGATTTTGTGGTATCAAAAGGAAATACATATTATTTTGATTCGGATGGAAAGAAAGTAACCGGCTGGCAGATGATAGAAGGTGCACTTTATTGCTTTGATAATAAAGGAATTATGCAGAGATCCGGCTGGGTGGCCAAAGATGATGGAAAGGCTTATCTGACAGATGAAGGAAAAGCACTGACCGGCTGGCAGACAATCAATGAAAAAGAATATTATTTTGATTCCAAAGGGATTGTAGCAACGGGAGAGGTAAAGATCGGACTTGAGAAATGCAAATTCAACGAAAAGGGTGAGCTGATTTCGAAAGAAAAAGTAGCAATAGATCCGAAAAAGCCAATGATCGCACTTACTTTTGATGACGGTCCGGGTCCAAGAACGTCAGAACTTCTGAATCAGTTGAAAAAGTATAATGCGCATGCGACATTTTTTATGCTTGGAAAAAATGTGAAATTATATCCTGATGCTGTAAAGCAGATGCTGAAAGACGGAAATGAACTGGGAAATCATTCATATGATCACCAGCAGCTGACAAAGATTGATGGTGCGGCAGTAAAAAAAGAAGTTGATGATACGAACCGGAATATAAAAAACATTTGTGGAAGTCCGGCAACGCTGCTCAGACCTCCGTATGGTGCAATCAATGATACGGTAAAGTCGAATGTGGGCATGCCAATGATTCTCTGGAATGTAGATACACTGGACTGGAAGACAAGGAACACGCAGAGCACGATTGACAGTGTAATGAAGAATCTGAAAGATGGGGATATTGTACTGATGCATGATATTCATAGTCAGACGATTGACGCAGCACTGGAACTTATCCCGAAACTTGAAGAAGAAGGTTATCAGCTTGTAACGGTTTCGGAAATGGCTGCGGCAAAAAAACAAGATCTGAAAGACGGAACGGCTTACAGTGATTTTACAAATTAAACAAAAGAACCTGCCAATGGCAGGTTCTTTTGTTATCACAGTATGCAAGAGAAGTCGCCGGTGGCAAGTTCTCTATATTTTTACAAAGTACCGTTGTGTTTCTCAAGAAGACGGTGAATCTTCTCAGTTGGATCCATAACTTTTCCGATACTGATGTCATGATTCATAGAATCAATGATCAATGCAATGAATTTACTCATGTCTGCAATCAGGAAATAAGGTTTTTCCTTTGCTTCGGCAGGAAGATAAGTAAGATTGGTAGTAATCACACGGTCGATATATCCTTTTTCATAATATTCATCGAATTTCTCGAATCCGTCTGTAAAAAGTCCGAATGTAGTGCAGACAAATACGCGGTTTGCTCCACGGTCTTTAATCTGTTTTGCAACATCGAGCATACTTTCACCGGAAGAAATCATATCATCAATGATGATCGCATCTTTTCCATCAAGATGTTCACCTAAAAATTCGTGAGCGACGATCGGGTTTTTACCATTTACAACCGTTGAATAGTCACGACGTTTGTAGAACATACCCATATTCACGCCCAAAACGTTAGAGAAGTATACAGCACGCTGCATAGCTCCTTCGTCCGGACTGATGATCATTAAGTGTTCTTTGTCTACTTTAAGATCCGGCTCAGCTTTTAACAATGCTTTCATGAACTGATACGGAGGATTGAAACTGTCAAATCCGTGAAGTGGAATGGAATTCTGAACACGTGGATCGTGGGCATCAAATGTAAAGATATTAGATACACCCATATCGATCAGTTCCTGAAGTGCGAGGGCACTGTCCAGAGACTCACGTTTGGTACGCTTGTGCTGACGGCTTTCATAGAGGAAAGGCATTACAACGTTGACACGGCGTGCTTTTCCGTTAGCAGCAGCAATGATTCTTTTTAAATCCTGAAAATGGTCGTCCGGTGACATATGGTTGGTATTGCCGCTGAGCGAATAAGTCAGGCTGTAGTTGCAGACATCGACCAAAATGTAAAGATCCATACCACGGACAGACTCATCAATCACACCTTTGGCTTCCCCAGAACCAAAACGTGGTACATGAGCATTTACGAGATAAGAATCTCTCTGATATCCACTGAATACTACATCATCCATGAATTTGTGTCCATCTTCATGGCGCCATGTAGTGATGAAATGATCGACTTCCTTTCCCATCGCCTGGCAGCCATCAATTGCGATGATTCCAAGTGTTCCTGCAGGGATGTTGTCAAGATTACGTTCGTTACGGCGTAACATCTTTTGTACCTCCTAGGTTTAATAATTTTTTTTGAATTCTGATATCGTCACCGGTCAGACGGAGCATAGAATAGCTGCTGCTGATACGTGAAAAAATTCGTTCAGAATAAATTGCTTTTATATCTTCGAGCGACAGGTTCGTAGATATGATTGTCGCTTCCTTTCGTAAGATTCGCTCATTAAGTATAACAAATAATTGTGAAACC
>ERZ773178.3364-NODE-3364-length-13512-cov-5.091179_pt1 | contig 13512 bp, 8 predicted proteins | sample MGYA00580533_ERZ773178 | MGnify/ENA primary metagenome ERZ773178 (study PRJEB29015, sample SAMEA2737859) | human gut metagenome | biome: human gut; feature: human-associated habitat; material: faeces | place: China | collected 2012 ...
GTAATGGGAAACTACCTCCCGGCGGGAATCCTCGGCATGGTCTCCGTGCTTCTTCAGGCGCTCAGCCTCTTGGGAATGCACAGGCTGAAAAAGCAGACCGAGGCACTGGAAAAGAAATACGGAACCGCCGACCCCGCCCATTGGACGGACTCCCTGCGGGAATATGAGACTGCCCTCCGGGCGTACAACGCCGCCCAGAAGGAATATCAGGACGCGCAGGGAGACGTGGAAGTGCGTCTGATGGTTATGCGCAAGCGCCGGGATTCCCTGTGCGGCGCACAGGAGCCGGATGCTGTCATGGAATTCTGGCAGCAGATCACGAACAAATGGGAAGCCTACCACACCGCCCGGCGGGAAGCCCAGCGGGCGCAAAATCTGGTGGATACCCTCAGCGCCATGGCAAAGCCTGTCCGGCCTCCCGTTGGCGTGGATACCCTGACCCATTCCCCGGCGGACACGGCGCGACTGCTGTCGGACTGCACCGAGGAGCAGCAGCGGCTGCAAAGCCGCATCAGCCAGTACAAAGGCCGGATGGAAGCCTTGGGCGACCGGGCGCAGCTGGAAAAGCAGCTGGCGTCGGTCAACGCCCGTCTTGCCCAGCTGGAAAAGACCTACACCGCCCTGACCATCGCCCAGGAGACGCTGGCGCAGGCGCGGTCGGAGTTACAGCGGCGATTCGCCCCCCGAATTTCCCAGCGGGCACAGACCTATCTTTCCGCCATGACCGGCGGGCGCTACCAGCGCCTGTCCATGGGCGAGGACTTCTCCCTCCAAGCCGGAACCGGTGACGAGGAAACCCTCCACGACGCCCTGTGGCGCAGCGACGGCACCATCGACCAGCTGTACCTCGCCCTTCGTCTGGCTGTGGCGGAAGAACTGACCCCGGATTCCCCGCTGATTCTGGACGACGCGCTGGTGCGCTTCGACGATACCCGGATGCAGGCGGCGCTGGCCATTCTGGAAGAGTTGGCGAAAAACCGTCAGGTCATTCTGTTCACCTGCCAGCAGCGGGAAGGGAATGCCGCAAACGCATACCCATTGTCCCGAAACCGGCGGAGAAAGCGCGGCTTTCTCCGCTGTTTTGGAAAAATTCCCATGGCTTTCTGTTGCGAAACTTTTCCAATTTTTCTCAGTTTTGTCATAATTTTGTAATTTCCCCCTTGACAATGGGGGTTTACTATGTTAGACTATCTTCTGAAAGGTTTAATTCATTAAACTTTTGTATTTCCAGATACACCCAAAGGAGGTATTCTGATTGGAAGTGCCCAAAATCTTTGAAAGCGAATACCGCTTCTGCCTGATTCTGTGGGAGCATGAGCCGATCAATTCCACCCATCTCGTCGAGCTGTGCAAGGAGCGGCTGGGCTGGTCGAAGGCCACCACCTACACCGTCATCCGCCGTCTGTCGGAGCGGGGCGTGGTAAAGAACGAGAACGCCGTGGTCACCGCCCTTGTCTCCAAGGAGCAGGCGCAGGCGTCCCGGCTGGACGAAATGGTGGAGGAAACCTTTCAAGGCTCCATACCCGCCTTTATCGCCGCCTTCTCCCGGAGCAAGAAGCTCACCCGGGACGAGGTGGAACAGCTGAAGGCACTCATTGACAATTACGAGGAGGATCGAACATGAACACATTGTTCCAGAACATCCTGACGGCCAGCTTCCACGGCAGCATCGTCATTCTGGCCGTCATGCTGCTGCGGCTGGTGCTGAAAAAAACGCCCCGGAAGTACATCTGCCTGCTCTGGCTGCTGGCGGGACTGCGGCTGCTGATGCCCTTCCAGATCCAGAGCGACCTGAGCCTGCAGCCCAGCGCCGACCCGGTGGCACAGGTGCAGCAGCAGATCAGCCGTTCCCAGACGCCCGCCGCGCCGGAAGATTTTTCCCCGGCCGATCTGGACGTCCCGGCGCCGGTGCAGACGCCTGAAGCGCTTCCGGACATCCAGACTCCCGTCACCACCGTGATCAGCAGCACCCCCTCCCCCGCCCCGGAAACCGCGCCGGAACCGGATACGGGCTTTGATTTCCTGTCGGTTCTGCCATGGTTCTGGCTTGGCATTGCCTGCTGCTTCGGCATTTACAGTCTGTACACCTACCTGACCCTGAAGCTGAAGGTTCGGGAGGCCGTCAAGATCCCCGGCGGCTGGGAATGCGACCGCATCGAGACCGCTTTTATTCTGGGCTTCATCCGCCCGAATATCTACATCCCCATGGGCATGACCCCCGAGGAACAGCGTTACATCCTCGCCCACGAACGCACCCATCTGGACAAGGGCGACCACTGGTTCAAGATGGTGGGCTTTCTGGCGCTGGCGCTGCACTGGTTCAATCCGCTGGTGTGGGCAGCCTACATCCTGCTGTGCAAGGACATCGAGATCGCCTGCGACGAGCGGGTGGTGCAGTTCATGGAGCTGGAGGAGCGGAAAGCCTACTCCGCCGCCCTGCTGAACTGCTCCACCAATCGGGCGCATTTCGCGGCCTGTCCCGTGGCCTTCGGCGAGGTGAGCGTCAAGGAGCGCATCAAGTCGGTGCTTTCCTATAAGAAGCCCAGCTTCTGGATCAGTCTGGTGGGCGTGATCGCCATCGTCTTCGTGGCGGTGTGCCTGGTGACCAGCCCCGCGGGAAAAGATGCGGCAGCCGCCGGGGATACCGAACCCACCTCCGCTTCCGACGCCGTTTCCGTACATAATGTGGACGAACTGCTGGCCGCCATTGCGCCGGACACCGTCATCCAGCTGGAGCCGGGAACCTACAATCTGTCCGGCGCCAAAGGCTACGGCCTGCCCTCGGAAAACCCCTACTACGCATGGACGGAAAAGTACGACGGCTTTGAGCTGATGCTGCAAAACGTAAAGAACCTGACCATCCGCGGCAGCGGCAAGGTGAACACGACTCTGGAATGCGACCCCCGGTCTGCCAGCGTCATCAATCTGAAGAATTGCGAAAATGTCACGCTGGAGGATTTCACCGCCGGTCACACCCTGGAACTGGGTCAGTGCAGCAGCGGCGTTATTTACCTGCAAAACTGCACCGGCGTGGGCATGAACCGTCTGGGCATCTACGGCTGCGGCATGATCGGATTGCAGGCGGCGGATTCCAAGGACATTTCTCTCGCGGACAGCGACGTGTACGACTGCTCCAGCAGCGCCGCCGAGATCATCAGCTGTGAGGACGTCACCATCTCCGGAACCCGCATTTACCGCATCGGCTCCGAGGAATACGGCGGATACACCTATTTTGATATTGGTTCCAGCCGGAATGTGACGGTGGAAAACTGCGAAATCAGCGACAGCAGCCTTATGTATCTGGCAATCGTTTCCGGAAGCACCGTTCAGATGAAGGGCAATCTGTTCTCCAACAACCGCAGCCAGCTGGAAGCATTCAACTTCCAGTATGAGTACCACGAAGATACCCAGACGCCGGCAGACGAGTCGAGTATGGTTCTGGACGGCAACCGGTTTGAAAATTGCAGCGTCCGCCGCTGGTTTGGAGACGACGGTACCGTCACGGACGGCGCGGGCAATCCTCTTACCGATGAGCAGATGAACAAGCTGTACTCCACAGGCGCGACCGAACCGACTCAGGCGCAGCTGGAAATCCACGTTTCCACGGTGGACGAGCTGATCGCCGCCATCGGCCCCAATGTGGACATCGTGCTGGACGGGGAGCTTTACGACCTCAGCACCGCCACCGGCTACGGCACCTCCAAGGGCGATTATTACTACTGGCTGGACGAATTTGACGGCCCCCAGCTGGTCATCGACGGGGTGGACAATCTGACCATCCGCAGCAATGACGGCAGCGTAACGGGACACACCATCGCCGCCATCCCCCGCTACGCCAACGTCCTGACCTTCCAGTCGTGCAGCTACATCACCCTCTCCGGCTTCACCGCCGGTCACACAAGGGAGCCCGGTTACTGCATCGGCGGCGTTCTGCGGTTCCAGGACAGCGACCACATCACCGTGGACAAATGCGGTCTCTACGGCTGCGGCATTCTGGGCGTAGACGCGGAATACTGCACCGATATACGGGTCGCCAACTGCGACATCTACGAGTGCAGCCAGGGCGGCGTCCAGTTCTGGAGCTCCGAGGGCATTGTAATGGAAAACAACACCCTGCGGGATCTGGCCGGCAGCGATATGGACTTCATCGACTGCAAAGATGTGACGGTAAACGGTGAAACCCTGATCTCCGCCGACATTTCCAACAGTCTGATCATCCAGTCGGAGTATCAGCAGGATTTACAGGCGCTTGACCGCTTCGTTACAGAATTTGCAAACGCATATTTTTACGGAGACACGCAGACCTTGTCCGCTGGTCTTTCCAAGGACTACACAGGCGGAGTGGAAACCTATTCCGGCAATACAAACGATGTGATCGTGTGCTGGCATGAGGTCACGTTGGATATGTGGAAAGAGGCAGACGCCAACGGCACCTATGAATTTGCCTACCCCTACCGCGAGAACGTTGACAGCGAAATTGCCTATCTGACCATTGTCGTTGTCAGAGAAAACGACGCATGGAAGGTCAGCCGCTACTCTCTGGCCGAATAAAACAAAACCAGTCCCTCCGGCCACGCCGGAGGGACTGAGTCTACCGAAAAAATGTCTCCGGCACGCGGCCGGAGACATTTTTGTTTGATTACGCCTTTTCCAGAGCCAGGGTTCTGGTGGTCAGGTCGCAGACCTCACGGGGTCCAAAGTACTGAATGGCGCCGGGGTAGACATAGCAGGTCTCTGCCGCCCACTCGGCTCTGTGCTCGGCGAAGAACCGGAAGGGCTTGCCGTCCAGCTCCACCAGAGCCTTGCGGATAACGGGCTTGTCCTTGCCGTTTCTTCTCTCCATGTTCATCATCTTGGTGATGGGCATACCGCCTGCCACCCACTCCTCGGCGGGCTTGGACAGGTTGGAGACCTTGGACAGATAGCCGGTGTAGCCATACTGGATCAGCATGAAGGCGTTGTAGCCCAGAGAGTAGCAGTAGTCAGCATCAAAGTTGGAGGGGAATGCGCAGCGGCCTTCGTAGCCCAGGAAGTGATGCTGGGTGGAGAACTTGCCGTTGTAGGTTCCGGCAGCCTTCCGGGCAGCCAGATTGTCTCTGACCAGAGCGGAGAACAGCTTCTCGGACTCAATGAGGGAGACCTGCACGTTGCCGTGGGGGTCGCGCTCCAGAAACAGCTGCTGCTGGATGCTCTGGGGCAGAATGGCGAACACGTCCATGGACTGCTTGGTGAGGCCATTCTTGATGAAGGCGTACTTCTCTTCCCAAGTGGGCAGGGCGTTGAATTGGGCGGTCTTCTCGCCAGCCAGCAGTTCGTTGATCTCCGCGATCAGCACGGAGAATTCGGGAACGAACTCCACGATACCCTCGGGGATGATGGCAACGCCGAAGTTCCAGCCCTTCGCCGCCCGGGTGGCCACGGAGTCGGCAATGTAGTCCGCGATCTGGGCAAGGGACATCTTCTTCTCGGCCACTTCCTCGCCGATCAGGCAGATGTTGGGCTGGGTTTCCAGGGCGCATTCCAGCGCCACATGGGAAGCGGAACGACCCATGACCTTGACAAAGTGCCAATACTTCTTGGCGGAGTTGGCGTCACGCTCGATGTTGCCGATGATCTCGCTGTAGGTCTTGGTGGCGGTGTCGAAGCCGAAGGAGCACTCGATGTCCTCGTTCTTCAGGTCGCCGTCGATGGTCTTGGGGCAGCCGATCACCTGAATGCCGCTGTTGTGGGCGGCAAAATACTCGGCGAGAACCGCGGCGTTGGTGTTGGAGTCGTCGCCGCCGATAATGACGATGGCGGTGATGCCGTGCTTCTTGCAGACGCCCTCGGCAACGGCGAACTGCTCCTCGGTTTCCAGCTTGGTTCTGCCGGAGCCGATGATGTCAAATCCGCCGGTGTTGCGGTACTGGTTGATGTATTCGTCGTCGAAGATCAGGTAGTTATCTTCCAGCAGACCGCTGGGGCCGCCCTTGAAGCCGTAGAGGACGTTTTCCTTGTCGCAGGCCTTCAGCGCGTCGTACAGACCGCAGATGACGTTGTGGCCGCCGGGCGCCTGACCACCGGAAAGGATCACGCCCACGATCTGTTTCTTAGGCACGGAGGTGTTCTTACCCTTCTGGAAGGTGATCTCGTTTTTGCCGTAGGTATTGGGGAACAGCGCCTTGATCTTTTCCTGATCCGCGACGCTCTCGGTGGCGCCGCCGCTGCACACACAAATATCAGAAATCCCGTTTCTGAGCATACCCGGAAGCTTGGGACTGTACTGGTATCTTGCTACCTGGAGAGGGGACAGTTTCATGGATGTATACACTCCTTACTGAATTTTGTTCAAAGGAGATTATACTCTATTTTCCGCCAAACGTAAATAGCAAAATTCTGATTTTTTCCCGGGAGAACTTTCAGGATTCCGGTTTTCCTTTCAAATCGGCACTGACGGCACCGCCGGGGGGCGTTTTTCTGGTGAAAATGAACATTTTGCCGGGACGGAAGTATCAAAATATTTATATTGAAAAACCCGAAAAATATGCTATAATGTCAGCGGAATAAAAGCGGGTCATGACCCGCAGTTTAAGAAAGGATGATTCCAAATGGCTCTTGTAACCACAACTGAGATGTTCAAGAAGGCTTACGACGGCGGCTACGCCATCGGCGCTTTCAACGTCAACAACATGGAAATCGTTCAGGGCATCACCGAGGCCTGCCGCGAGGAGAAGGCTCCCGTTATCCTGCAGGTCTCCAAGGGCGCCCGCGCCTATGCCAACCACACCTACCTGGTAAAGCTGGTGGAGGCTGCTGTCATCGAGTGCCCCGAGATCCCCATCGCTCTGCATCTGGATCACGGCCCCGACTTCGAGACCTGCAAGGCCTGCATCGACGGCGGCTTCACCTCCGTCATGATCGACGCCTCCTCCAAGCCCTTCGCCGAGAACATCGAGATCACCCGCAAGGTCGTTGAGTACGCTCATGACCACGGTGTCGTCGTTGAGGCTGAGCTGGGCACTCTGGCCGGCATCGAGGACGAAGTCAAGGTCGCTGCTCACGCCGCCTCCTACACCCGTCCCGAGGAAGTGGAAGAGTTCGTGACCAAGACCGGCTGCGATTCTCTGGCCATCGCCATCGGCACCAGCCACGGCGCTTACAAGTTCACCGCCGCACAGTGCACTCGCAACGAGCAGGGCATTCTGGTTCCGCCTCCCCTGCGCTTCGACGTTCTGGAGGAAGTCTCCCGCCGTCTGCCCGGCTTCCCCATCGTTCTGCACGGTTCTTCTTCCGTTCCTCAGAACTACGTGAAGATGATCAACGAGAACGGCGGCAAGATGCCCGACGCCGTGGGTATCCCCGAAGAGCAGCTGCGCCACGCTGCCGAGCTGTCCGTCTGCAAGATCAACATCGACTCCGACCTGCGTCTTGCCATGACCGGCACCATCCGTCAGTTCATGGATGAGCACCCCGACAAGTTCGACCCTCGCGAGTATCTCAAGCCCGCCCGCGCCAACATCAAGGAGCTCGTCCGTCATAAGCTCGTCGACGTGCTCGGCTGCGCCGGTAAGGCTTAAACCGTCAAAGGAGAAACGATATGAGTGAATTGAAAGGCGCCTGCATCATCGGTCAGTCCGGCGGCCCGACCTCTGTCATCAACGCCAGCGCCTACGGCGTGATCCGCACGGCGCTTGACTCCGACTGCATCACCGCCGTCTACGGCGCGGAGCACGGCATCAAGGGCGTGCTTGCCGACCGCCTGTTCGACATGAGCAAGGAGGACGCGCGCGAGCTGGAGCTGCTGAAGTACACCCCCTCCTCCGCGCTCGGCTCCTGCCGCTACAAGATCGCCGATCCCGATGTGGACGACACCGATTATAAGCGTATTCTCGAGGTGTTCAAGAAGCATGATGTCCGCTATTTCTTCTACAACGGCGGCAACGACTCCATGGACACCTGCAACAAGATCTCCAAGTATATGCAGAAGGTCGGCTATGAGTGCCGCGTGATGGGCGTTCCCAAGACCATCGACAACGATCTCTTCGGCACCGACCACTGCCCCGGCTACGCCAGCGCCGCGAAGTATATCGCCACGAGCTGCATGGAGGTCTATCAGGACGCGCGCGTGTACGACACCGGTATGATCTGCATCATCGAGATCATGGGCCGTCACGCCGGCTGGCTGACTGCCGCCGCCGCGCTCGCCACCGAATACGGCGCGGGCCCTGACCTCATTTACCTGCCCGAGCGTGACTTCGATATGGATAAATTCCTTGCCGACGTCGAGCGCGTCTACAAGGAAAAGGGCAACTGCATGGTCGCGGTCTCCGAGGGCATCCACTATGCCGACGGCAGCTTCGTTTCCGAGGCAAAGACCAGCGCGACCGACGGCTTCGGCCACGCCCAGCTCGGCGGCCTTGCCGCACGTCTTGCCGACGTTGTGAAGCAGAAGACCGGCGCGAAGGTCCGCGGCATCGAGCTTTCCCTGCTCCAGCGCTGCGCCGCGCACCTCGCCAGCGAGACCGACATCGAGGAGGCCGTCATGGCCGGACGCGCCGCGGTGGAGAACGCCGTCGCGGGCATCACCGATAAGATGGTCGCCTTCGAGCGAGGCACGGTCAACGGTCGCTACGCCTGCAAGACGAAGCTGCTGCCGCTCACCGAGGTCGCAAACGCCGAGAAGAAGGTGCCGCAGGAGTGGATCAACGCCGAAGGCAACGGCGTGACGCACGATTTCATCGACTATGCCCTGCCACTCATTCAGGGCGAGCCGAAGCTGCCGAAGGAGGATTCTCTCCCCCGCTTCGCCAAGCTCAAAAAGGTGCTGGCGAAGTAAGACCGCCTCGTGCAACAAAGAACAAAAGGAACCGCTTTCGATAGGCGGTTCCTTTTTGTATCGTTTCCGTCAGTCGTTCGCATGCCACTCACCCAAAATGTCTGTGGTGAGCGGCAGCGTGACCTCTCTTGTGCCGCCTTCCGTGTAGAGCGTCAAGGTGACGGTGTTATCCTCCGCGTGATAGGTCTCCGCCCGCGCGACCGAGCCAAGCGGCGCGCTCAGCTTCGCAAGCTGTGCATCCGCTTTCTCCCAGACAATGCCGCTGTGCTGCGAGATTCCCTCCGCTGCGTTCCAGCGGTAGACAAAAACGCGCGGTACGCCGGTGCCAAAGGTGCTGCGCGTGACCAGCTCGCTGCGCCCGTCGCCCGTAAGGTCGAGCGGCCACACGCCGTCGCCCCACTCTGTATCATCAAAGCCATGGCCAAAGGCTTCTCCCGCATAGACGAAGCCCTGCTCCGTCAGCGCATAGAAGTAACGAACTGTCATGCGCCCGCCTTGGACCGTTTCAAGCTCGAAGCCCGGGAAGCCGAGCACATCATCCCGCACGGTCAGGGAGACCTTCTCGGCGGCCTCGTCCTCCCCAATCCAAGTGCGGCGACCCACGCCGAACGGTATGTCGATCTCCGTACCGTCTGCGCCAAAGAGCGCGTAGCGCGCATAGCCATCCTCATCCAACTCGTAGACCCTCAGCGTGACGGTCTGACCGCCGACCTTCTCGGTCAGCGTAAGGAGCTCGGAGCCGGTGCGGCTCTGCAATTTCTGATCCATCGCGATGGTATAGTCAAGACCGGTGAAGGGCAGCGCGCCGATGAGCCGGAAATCCTTATTTTCATAGCTTCGGCTTCCGTTATGCACAAAAAGCAGGGTACGGTCATTGCCGCGGTCGTTCAGGATATAGCAGCGCGGCGTTTCTGCCGTGCCGTCCGCCGTCGTCAGTTCCTCGCTGCCATGGCCGGAAAGCAGCACAAAGGACGCCTTGGAAAAAAGATACTGTTCCTCCTCGGCAGGCCACACGACGTCGTCCGCCGGCTCGAGCTGGCGGAGCAGGGCGCATATCTCCTCCACATATTTCGCGTCGGTGACGGGGCCTTCGGGCTGATTGCTCTCAAGACTGTCGGGTTCAAAGTAAACAGCGTCGGCTGAATCCAGCGCGCTGATGAGCTGCTCCCGCAGCGATGCCGGCGTCGGCTGCTTCGCTTCGATAAAGGACCACACGGCACACAATACGGCAGCGAGCAAGAATATGGGCAGGGCGATCTTCCTTTTCATGGTACCTCTCTCTTTCTTTGTTATGTAAACAGTATAGCATGAAGCAGCCGGAAACACAAGTTACAAAGTGGAAACATTTTGGTTACAAAATGCAAGAAAGAGAGGGGTATCTCCCCTCTCTTCGCAATTTTCAGAGAATGATGCAGATGAGGCCGCCGCTGCCCTCGTTGATGATGCGTTCGAGCGTCTGGCGGAGCTTTGCGCGCGCGTCGTCCGGCATCCGCTTGAGCTTGGCCTGCAGGTCCTCGCTGACGATCTCGTGGAAGCTGCGCCCGAAGATATTCGACTGCCAGATCTTCGCTGTGTCGCCCTCGAACTCCTGCAGTAGATAATTGACCATGTCCTCGCTCTGCTTTTCGTTGCCGACGATGGGCGAAACGGTCGTTTCGATGTTCGCGCGGATCATGTGGATGCTCGGCGCGCTGGCCTTGAGCCGCACACCGTAGCGGCCGCCCTGCTTCATGATCTCCGGCTCCTCCAAAATGAGCTCGTCGACCGTCGGCACGACCACGCCGTAGCCCGTTTCGCGGGCGTCCCGAATGGCGGAGGATACCTTGTCGTAGTCCGCCTTGACGGCGGAAAGCTCCGTGAGCAGACGCATGAGATCGCCGTCGTCCGCCACATCAAAGCCGGACTGCTCGCTGAGCGTCTGATAGAACAGCGCCCGCGGAAGCTGAAGCTCTGCGCTGGCGGTGCCGCTGCCGAGCGAGATGGCGTTGACCTTTGCGCCGCTGATGCCCTCGTAGGCGCACATGGCGTCCACCGCGGGCGCGACCTCGCGGATGCGGTGCAGTCCCTTGGCGCCCTCGCGGATGCTGCGGTAAAGGCCGAGCTTGATGGCATGGTCGGCGGGCAGCGCCAGGACCCATGCCGGGATATGAAGCTCCAACTCGGTCAGCGGGAACTCGTAGAGGATCGCCTTGAGGATATCCCCCACCGCCGCGTCGTCCAGCTCCAGGCAGTTGACCGGCAGACAGCACACGCCATAGTGTGAAGCAATATCGCTTGCCATCGCCTGAACTCTGCTTGATTTCGGGTCGACGGCGTTGAGCAGCACGAGAAAAGGCTTGCCGATCTCCTGCAGCTCACGGATGACGCGGCCCTCAGCCTCGAGGTAGTCCTCGCGCGGAATGTCCGTGATGCTGCCGTCGGTCGTAATGACGATGCCGATGGTCGAATGCTCGCGGATCACGCGCGTCGTGCCCAGCTCCGCCGCCTCCGCCATCGTGACCGGATGGTCGGCCCACGGCGTTGTGACCATGCGGGGACTGTCGCCGTCGAGCTGTCCCGCCGCGCCGGGGACCATGTAGCCCACGCAGTCGATGAGCCGCACGGAGCAGCTCGCGCCCTCATCGAGCGCGATGTCCACGGCCTCCTCGGGCACGAACTTCGGCTCGGAGGTCATCACCGTGCGGCCGCTGCCGCTCTGCGGCAGCTCATCCTTGGCGCGCTCGCGGCGGTAGACATTGTCGATGTTCGGGATGATCTGCGTTTCCATGAAGCGCTTGATGAAGGTCGATTTGCCGGCGCGCACCGGGCCGACGACGCCGATATAGATGTCGCCCGCCGTGCGCGTGGCGATGTCCTGATAGATGCCGGTATTTGTGGTCATAGCGATCTCCTCCGAATCCTCACCGTTCTTGCTTCACTATATGAGCGCTCCGCGCGGGGTATGACAAGCCAAAAAAGAAAAAGAGCCTCACGGCTCTTTTCCCGGGAAATATTCAGCGGCGGCACGGAATGAGCAGCATCTCGCCGCCCGGCGCGTCAGCCTCGGCGGAAAGCTCGTTGGCGGTGAGGATCTCGGCAACCGTCGTGCGGTAGGCCTTGGCGAGATCCCAGAGCCGTTCCTGCGCGCCCATGGCACGCAGTACGAGCGTCGGCTGCCTGCCGCCGCTCTCCTGCTGCGGCTCCGCCTTGAGCGCGCACAGGCAGGCGCAGCGGCAGCGGCGGGTACATTCGAGGGTAAAGAGCGCCGGGAAGCGCACCTCAATGCCACCCGTCGTCGGGGTGGCAAAGACAGGGGCGGTACAGCCGCAGTGGCAGGAGCAGGACGCCTCCTCAGGCAGCTCCAGGGGGCAGGCGGCCTGGAGCTGCCGGGTGATGGAGGTGCGGGCGCCGTCCTCCGTGAGGTAGAGCACCGTCACGTTGGCCTCGGCGGTCAGCGTCACCCGTCTCCCGTCCCGGCTCTGGGTGATGGCGCCGATGGTCACATAGGCGTCCGACACCTCCTGGGCCAGCATCCCGGTTTCCAGGATCTCCCGCACTGTCAGCTCCTTCTCCCCGTGCTCCACCAGACGGCCCAGCGTATAGGTCCGGCTCTCCGCCGTAAGCTGGAAGGCGGTAGAGTACACATCCGTCAGCATCTGGAGCGTGCGCTCCTCCCGCACCACCGCTTGGGCCAGCAGCCCCATGGAGACGCTGATGGTGCGGCCGTCGCCGCTGTCCAGGGCGCAGTCCAGGCCGGTCAAAACCACGTACACATCACAGGTGGACTCCTCCCCCGCCCCGGTAATCTCCATGATCTGGGAGAAGGGCAGCTCGTATTCCGCTGTGCACAGTCCGCCGGCGGAGGAGCGGTAGAGCATCTGAAGCTGGCTCTCCCCCTTGAAAATAAGCTTGTTTCCGATGACCTTGGACTCACTGCACCGCAGGGCAGCGCGGCACTTCAGCAGCTCTTCCGCCTCCGGCTTGCTGCCGGACAGGCTGATTTCATCAGAAAATGTAAAGGGCTTCTCCTGCACGCAGACTGTGGTACAGGCATCACACTGCTCAGACATCTGCTGCACACCAGCTTCCTCCGGAGCCAGCACTCCGCTGCAGATGTCATCCTCCACCGGGGCATAGACCTGCACACAGAAAGCCAGATCCACCCGGACCAGCACCTTGCGGGGGTTGATCAGCCGGGCGTCTGCCCCCTGTACCCGCGGCAGGGCTACCACGCGGCACAGAGGCGTCAGCGCCGGGTGCTCCAGAGTACAGGAAAAGGGCAGTTCCACCTCCATCCGGCGTATCCCCTCTTCACCGTCCGGGAGGTAGAGCAGCGCCGCCCGTACCGAGCCGGAGAGCTCCACCCGACCATCCTGGAGCACCTTGTCCCGCAGGCATACCACGCCCTCGGTATCGCAGATGCGAAGGATATCCGGACAGGCATCCGGTACAATGCTCTCCAGTGTCTCCTCGCGGCAGACGGTTGTATCCAGTACGGCCTCATAGCCGCTCCGTTGAGTCCGATCCAGTTCCAGCTCCATAGCGTTCCACTCCTTGTACGGGCCGCAGCCCTTTTTCATGCATTCTGCTACAGAACTATATGTACAAGGTGGGAAGACTATGCCCGTGGCTCATGCGCCCCGGATGCCGAAAATGGTCTTGAGTATTCCGCGCAGCGCTTTGGGTGATTTAACCACGACGATCTTCATAGCACAGCC
>ERZ773178.3365-NODE-3365-length-13509-cov-18.065928_pt1 | contig 13509 bp, 10 predicted proteins | sample MGYA00580533_ERZ773178 | MGnify/ENA primary metagenome ERZ773178 (study PRJEB29015, sample SAMEA2737859) | human gut metagenome | biome: human gut; feature: human-associated habitat; material: faeces | place: China | collected 2012 ...
ACAACCTTTTAGAGTTTTTGCAGAAATACAACCATTGGTTTGTCTTCGTGATTCTGGAGGTGGTGAGCATGGTGCTTCTGTTCCAGTATAACAGCTACCAGGGCAGTGCGTGGTTTTCTACAGCCAATGCCGTGACGGGCAAGATTTATGAATGGGATGCCAACGTGGAGACTTTCTTCTCCCTGACCAAGGTGAACCAGGAACTTACCCAGCGGAATGCCTATCTGGAGCAGCAGGTGCAGCAGCTGAGCGACAGCCTCTATGGGGTAACCAAGGATAGTGCCATCTATCACCGCGACCAGTTTGCGCTGCTTCAGAATTACCGACTCATCCCTGCCAAGGTGGTGGCCAACAGTCTGGACAAGCCAGACAACCTGATTACCATCGACAAGGGTAGCGCTGACGGCATCCATAAGGATATGGGTGTGATAAGCGGTACCGGAGTGGTGGGCATCGTGTATCTCGTGGCTCAGCATTACAGCATCGTGATACCAGTGCTCAACGTGAAGTCGAATATCAGTTGTACCATCCAGGGCAGAGGCTATTTCGGCTATCTGCGATGGAAGGGTGGCGTTTCGGAACTGGCATATCTGGAAGAGGTGCCACGCCATGCCCACTTCAAGCTGGGTGACTACGTAGTAACGAGTGGCTATTCGGCTGTGTTCCCTCCGGGAGTAAGAGTAGGCAAGATTCTGCACGTGTTTAATTCTGCTGATGGATTGTCGTATAGAGTACAGTTGAGACTTTCTACCGACTTTGCCCGTCTGCGTGATGTCTGCGTCATCGATGATGCCGTGATGAAGGAACGCCTTCAGATTATGCGTGCAGCACAGGATAGTATCATGCCCGACGGCAATGCCAAAGGTAAAAATTAAAAGATCATAGTAAGAGGAGATATATAAGTAGCAATGAGTATAGATTTGATAAAACGACTCGGCATCTTCGTGGTGCTCGTGCTGGTGCAGGGATTGGTGTTCAACCATATCCACTTGTTCAACTGCGCCACCCCCTTGCTGTATATTCTCATGGTGCTCCATTTCCGCAGAAACCACCCACGCTGGTCGGTGATGCTGTGGAGCTTCATGATGGGACTTTGTATCGACGTGTTTGCCAATACGCCGGGAGTAGCTGCAGCTTCGATGACCTTCATCGGACTGCTTCAGCCTTATCTTTTCGAACTCTTCGTGCCAAGAGACAGTGCCGACGACCTGGAGCCGTCCATGCGCACCATCGGTGTCGGTTCGTATGTTCTCTACACGTTGGTTATCGTACTCGTTTATAATCTGGTATTCTTTACTCTGGAGACCTTCAATTTCTTCAATTGGATGGAGTGGCTCCTCCGCATCGGTGGCGGTACAGTCATCACGATGCTGCTTATCATGGCATTGGAGAGCTTCCGCAAGGGATAGAACCTTGCTGCAAGACAGAGAACAGTAAAAGATCAAACAAAAAATTTCAGCTATATATATAATATGGTGGATTACAATCTTGATAAGCGTAAGTATGTGATTGGTGGTGTGGCTATAGCAATTGTAGTCATATACGCCATTCGTCTCTTTACGCTTCAGATTATGAGTGAGGATTATAAGAAGAATGCCGATTCCAATGCCTTCCTGAAGCAGATAGAGTTTCCTTCGCGTGGCGCTATCTACGACAGAAACGGCAAGCTGATGGTGTATAATTCGCCTTCCTATGATATCATGGTGGTGATGAAGGAGCAGGAGGGACGTCTGGATACGATGGACTTCTGCAACTCCCTGGGCATTACCAAGGAGGCTTTCGAGAAGCGAATGGAGACCATCAAGGACAGAAACAAGAATCCCGGATACTCGCGATATACCCAGCAGCTCTTCATGAGTCAGCTTTCTGACAAGGACTTCAGCGTCTTCCAGGAGAAGATGTTCCGGTTCCCCGGTTTCTATGTGCAGAAGCGAAGCGTGAGAGAATATGTCTATCCATACGCTGCCCATGTCCTGGGAGATGTGGGTGAGGTTTCGCCAAGCGATATAGAGGAAGATGACTACTATCAGCCGGGTGACTATATCGGTAAGCTGGGACTGGAGAAGCATTACGAGAAGGAGCTTCGAGGTACCAAGGGCGTGAAGATTATGCTTCGCGATGCCCGGGGAAGAATACAGGGAAGCTACCAGAACGGAAAGCTCGACCAGCGACCTGTTGCTGGTAAGGACCTGACGCTGGGTATCGATGTCAATCTCCAGGCTCTGGGCGAAAGACTGCTGCAGGGCAAGATTGGAAGTATCGTGGCCATCGACCCAAGAGACGGGTCGGTGCTGGCGATGGTTTCTTCTCCTACCTATGATCCGCGCCGACTGGTGGGTAAGAATAGAGGAAAGATGCACAAGTGGCTCTCGCAGAACCCTTGGAAACCGCTCCTGAACCGTAGTATCATGGGACAGTATCCTCCGGGTTCTACCTTCAAGACTTCCCAGGCGCTGACCTATCTTACCGAGGGAATCATCACTCCGGGCACAGCCTTCCCATGTAATCATGGTTTCTCTTACAAAGGTCTGCATGTGGGATGTCATGGTCACCCGTCGCCTATTGCGCTGGTAGATGCCATCAGTACTTCCTGCAACGGTTACTTCTGCTGGGGACTTTATTATATGATAGGCAACAAGAAGAAGTATGGCTCGGTGCAGGAGGCGATGACTGTATGGAAAGACTATATGGTGAGTATGGGATTCGGCTATAAGCTGGGCATCGATCTGCCGGGCGAGAAGAGAGGTCTGATTCCAAATGCACAGTTCTATGACAAGGCCTACAAGGGCTCCTGGAACGGATTGACCGTCATCAGTATCTCTATCGGACAGGGTGAGGTGAACCTCACTCCTCTGCAGATTGCCAATCTGGGTGCCACCATCGCCAACCGAGGCTATTACTATGTGCCTCACGTAGTGCGTAAGGTGCAGGGCGAACCGCTCGATACGCTTTATACCCGCCGTCATTACACCAAGGCTTCGAAGCGAGCCTATGACTATGTGGTGGCTGGTATGAGAAGTTCGGCACTGAAGGGTACCTGTAAGATGCTCTCCCGTTACGACTTCGAGGCTTGCGGCAAGACCGGTACGGCCCAGAACCGTGGTCACGACCACTCTGTATTCATGGGCTTTGCTCCGATGAACAATCCTAGAATCGCCATCGCCGTGTATGTGGAGAATGGTGGATGGGGTGCCGACTATGGTGTGCCTATCGGCGGTTTGATGATGGAGCAGTATCTGAAGGGAAAGCTTTCTCCTGCTTCTGAAAGTCAGGCGGCACAGATGCAGGCCCGAAGAATTGCCTACGGCTCTAGTAGCAGATAATATACTGAAGTTTCAAATCAAAACTGCAGTTTCTATCTTGAGACTGCTGTTTCAATTCATTGAATAATAAAGACAATGGCTCAATCAGATAATAAACAACCAGCTGGTATTCTCCGTTCGCTCGACTGGTGGACCATCGGCATCTATCTGGCATTGCTCTGCTTCGGCTGGATCAGTGTCTGCGGTGCCAGCTATACCTATGGCGACAACGATATCTTCAGTCTGGGTGCCCGTTCGGGTATGCAGATTATATGGATAGGTACCTCCATCGCGCTGGGCTTCGTCATCCTGATGATGGACGACCGTTTTTTCGATACCTTCGCCTACGTGATCTATGCCGTGCTGATATTGCTGCTTTTTGCCACGATATTCAATCCGCATAGCATCAAGGGTTCGCACTCCTGGCTGGTGCTGGGACCGCTGCGACTGCAGCCTGCCGAGTTCGGTAAGTTTGCTACGGCGCTGGCTGTGGCGAAGTTTATGTGCAGCTATGGATTCAATATCCACAAAATGAAGCATTTTATGGCGGCTGTGGGCATCATCATTCTGCCTATGATATGTATCGTGGGACAGCGCGAGACGGGTTCGGCATTGGTATATTCCGCCTTCTTCCTGATGCTTTACCGCGAGGGAATGCCGGGTGCCATCCTCTTTACCGGAGTCTCGATGGTGGTTTACTTTGTGGTGGGTATCAAGTACGAGAACGTGACGATGTGGGATACCTACACCTCGGTGGGAAAGTTCACGGTGCTGCTGCTGGTGCAGATTTTCACGGCAGGACTGGTGAACAGCTATACGGGCAACAGGAAGCATGCTCTCATCATCCTGTGCTACTCGGTGGGCATCACGCTCATCTTTGCGCTCTTCTCCACCTACATCATTCCGTTTGACATCGTATGGGTGCAGCTGCTGCTCTGTGCGGTGATGATCGGATTCCTGGTGTATCACGGTCTGAGGACCCGCTTCCGCAACTATTTCCTGATTTCGATATTCGCAATGGGAAGTATTGCCTTCTTCTACAGTGCCGATTACGTGCTGAACAACGTGATGGAACCTCATCAGCGAGTGCGTATCAATGTGCTGCTGGGATTGGACGAAGACCTGGCGGGTGCCGGATATAATGTGCATCAGAGTGAGATAGCCATCGGTTCGGGTGGCTTGCAGGGAAAGGGATTCTTGAACGGAACCCAGACCAAGCTGAAGTTCGTGCCTGAGCAGGATACCGACTTCATCTTCTGTACGGTAGGAGAGGAGGAAGGATTCCTGGGTTCGGCAGGCGTGCTGCTACTCTTCCTGATGTTGATATTGAGATTGATACATCTGGCGGAGCGACAACCTTTCAAGTTCGGACGAATATACGGCTACTGTGTGCTCTCGGTATTCCTGTTCCACCTATTTATTAATGTGGGAATGGTGCTGGGACTGACGCCGGTAATCGGTATTCCGCTTCCGTTCTTCAGTTATGGAGGTAGTTCGCTCTGGGGCTTTACCATCCTGCTTTTCATCTTCCTGCGTATTGATGCCGGAAGAAACCTGGTAAGAAGCTAGAATTTTACAGCATAAAAAAATGACCAGTGAGATACGTCTCATTGGTCATTTTTCGTTATTTTCACTCCGATGTCGCTTACACCCGGAAGAATTTCTCGCTTCATATCATGGCGGATGGCGATATGGATGGAATCGCCTCTGTTTATCTTATAGATATTGATAGGGAAGTTGTACTGGTAGTAGCTGATGCCCTGTCCCTTGTTCTCGCCATGCTGGTTGATGAGCTGGCAGAGTACGGTATCAGTTTTCTCGATACGCTTGCCCTTGTTGGCAGGGTAGATGGTCTGGTTCACGATGAGTGTCAATGCCGTAAACGGATAGGCACCCGTGGTTCTCAGCCCCAGGCTCTGCCGGTAATAGCCGGTGGCAGCCATCGGAGGGATTTCGAACGATAGGGTATCGTTCTTCTCCCATCCTGCAATCGGCGTGTGGGCATATTCATCATATACCTTGGCATGATTGCAAGCGCTGAAGGCTATGGTTGCCACCAGTATGAAAACGAAATGAATCAGTCTTTTCATTTTTACTTCTTGTCCTCCTGTGGCTTGTTATTCTCGCCCTGCTGCGGCTTGTTATTCTCGCCCTGCTGCGGCTTGTTATTATTGCCTTGCTGAGGCTTATTGTTATTGCCCTGTTGAGGTCTGTTTCCCTGCTGGCGAGGTCCCTTGTTTCTATTATCCCTATTGCGGTTATTGCCGTTTGGCTGACGGTTATCTCCCTTCTCTGAACGGTTGCCGTTTGGCTGGCGGTTCTCGTTTCTTTCCGGGCGGTTCGCATTGCGGTTCTTGTTCTTCTTCTTTTTCTTCGCCTTGTCGAATCGGCTGAGATCAGACTCATTGAGCAGGTCGATACTCTTGGAAGTTTCCTTCATCTTGCCATTCTCCATCAGGCTGAGCGGTTTCTCGCCCTGTTTATTCATCTCGATGATTTCCTTGGCACGTTCTGCTGTGATGGTCTCCAGGTTGGAAGCCATGTTCTTGTCAGAAGAGTAGGTGATGAGTCCGGCAAGGATATCTACCTTGAACTGATGGAACTCGCCATCGGCAGTCTGAAGCACGGCATCCTTAGGTGGCATCTTTCTGCTTGCCTCTACATAGTTATCTACCTCGTAGTTGAGGCAGCACTTCAGTTTGGCGCACATGCCAGCCAACTTCTGAGGGTTGAGCGAGATGTCCTGGTAGCGTGCAGCATTGGTGCTCACACTTACGAAGTTCTTCATCCAGGTAGCGCAGCAGAGCTCTCTGCCGCAAGGACCGGTACCGCCGATACGGCCAGCCTCCTGACGTGCACCAATCTGCTTCATTTCGATACGGACATGGAAGGTATCGGCAAGCACCTTGATGAGCTGGCGGAAATCTACACGCTCATCAGCGATATAGTAGAAGATGGCCTTGTTGCCATCGCCCTGATACTCCACGTCGCCGATTTTCATCTTCAGGCCCAGGTCCTTGGCTATCTGACGGCTCTGGATCATAGTGTCGTGTTCGCGGCTCTTGGCTTCCTTTGCCTTGTCGAGGTCCACCTGCTTGGCAAGTCGGTAGATGCGCTTGATGTCATCCTGCGACTTGAGATTAGCCTTCTTGATCTGCAGTTTTACCAGTCGGCCGGTTAATGTTACTACACCCACGTCGTGACCCGGGTTAGCCTCTACAGCCACGATGTCGCCCTTCTTGAGGTCGAGGTTGTTAACATTGTGATAATATCCCTTTCGGGTATTTTTAAATTGCACTTCCACCAGGTCGGTGCTCTCAGCGTTTCCTGGCACATCGGCTAGCCAGTCGTATGTGTTGAGCTGTCGGTCCTGTCGTCCCACAGCCTTGCAGCATAGACCTCTATCGCAGCCATTCCACATTTTGAATTTCATATTTTTATAATCCACGATGTATTCTATTTTATTATTTATTGATTAATATATATTGCCCTTTCGGGGGATGTATTTCCTTTATTTTCTGATGAGCAGAACGATATTCTTCAGCGCCAGGTCGAAGAACACGATTTTCGGGTTGGCATTCTGGGCGATGAATCGCTTGCTTTCCTCGAAGAGATTGGAGATGTCGATGATATTCGCCTCGTTGATGAATCGGGCGAAGTTCCTGGCGAAATTCTCCTCCTCCTGTGTCATATAACTGAGTTCCGGCTGACGGAAATTATACATGAAACTCTCGCGCAGCATGTGCATGAAGTAATCGAGCATTCGCTTCTGCTTCTCTCTGCCGAAGGTGGCAACCACCTCGCTCCACTTCTTCAAATCGTGGATGTTGCGCATATAGGAGAGGCGCATCAGCATGATGAAAATATCCAGATGCTGGCGGTTTTCATTGCCAGAGTCCAGCTCCTCCAATGCATGGTTCCAGTTGCCGTTGGCGATTCGGGCAATGCGGTGGGCTGATTCTGCATCCAGCGCTCTTCGCTCAATGAGAGCTTTCTCTATCTCGGAAGTTTCAATCTTCTTCAGGTCGATACGCTGTGCACGGCTTCTGATGGTTTCGAGCAGGAGTTCAGGCTGCTCGCTTACCAGGAGGAAGAGTGTCTGATGAGGCGGCTCTTCCAGCAGTTTCAATATCTTGTTGGCGCTCGTGAGGTTCATACGCTCCGGCAACCATATCAGGCTGATTTTGTATCCGCCCTGACTCGACATCATGCTCAGCTCTCTCGAAAGATTGTCGGTCTCATCGGCGGTGATGATAGCCTGCTTGTTGAAGTCGGCATCAGTCTTGCCCATGCGCTGCATCCAGTCGCTGATCAGCACATACGGACCTTCCTGGAGGAGCATCTCACGCCATTCTTTCATAAAGTCGAGACTTACGGGCGTATGGTCGCCGCTCATCTCGGATGTCTTGATGGTAGGGAAGGTGAAATGCAGGTCGGGATGCTCCCATTTTCTCAGCATCGGGGAATCGCCCAGCAGATAGCTGGCAAAAGCCAGCGCCACTGCCAGTTTTCCACAACCTTGTGGACCGCAGAACATCAGTGCATGGGGCACACGATTCTCCTGAACCATCTCCATCAGACGGTTCCATATATCTTGCTGACCTATCACTTCACTATTTAACATTGAACATTGAACTTTAAAATAAAATTTTAGCTATCTGTTTCACGCTATCCACCGCCGAAACGGTGAAGAAATGGATATGATTGTATCCGTGATCGAAGAGATCTTTCACCTGGGCAGTCGTCCACTCGATACCGAGCGCTTTGGCATCTTCATCGCTCTTGCACTTCAAAACCTCCTGCGCCAGAGCTTCCGGGATGTCGCAATGGAAGGTCTTTGGTACCATGGTGAGCTGACTCAGCTTGGCGAATGGCTTCAGCGCCGGAACGATAGGGATGGTGATGCCCATCTGGCGAGCCTTCTCTACGAAAGCATAGAATTTCTCGTTGTCGTAGAAGAGCTGGGTGATGGCATAGTCAGCGCCCAACTGCTGCTTCTCCAGGAGATGCTGCATATCCATCTCCAGATTGGGAGCCTCTTCGTGCTTCTCTGGATAGCAGGCTACGCCACAGCAGAATTTATCACCCGGATGCTTGATCGGGGTGCCGTCAAAGAAGAAACCGTCGTTAAACTGGTTTACTTGCTTCAGCAGGTCGGTGGCATTGGAATGACCGTTTTCTGTTGGAGTAAACTGTCGGTCTTCCTTCGCCTTGTCGCCTCTCAGCACAAGGATATTGCTGATGCCCAGAAACTGGAGATCGAGCAATTCGTATTCGATGTCTTCCTTCGTGGCACCGCTACAGATGACGTGAGGGATGACTGGGATGTCGTACTTGTTCTGGATTGCGCCTGCGATGGCAACGGTACCAGGGCGGCGACGCACACGCTGACGAGTGAGGAGACCGTTTTCCAGTTCCTTGTAAACATACTCGCTGTGGTGTGTGGTAATGTTGATAAACCGTGGGTCGAAGTCCTTGAGGCTGTCGATGGTGCGGAAGAGAGCCGCAGTGCCATTACCCTTGAGAGGTGGCAAAACCTCGAAAGAGAAGCCTCTTTTGTCGCCCTTCTGATGTAAGAATTCTGCGATGTTCATATTACGTAATATCTATGTTCTCTTATTTTGGTTGCAAATTTACAAAAAAAATAGGGGAAATGTGCAGATTATGCGTATTATTTTAAAATAAACAGATAAAAATATAAAAATAAACAAATAACCTATAGTAAAATGGAACAACAACAAACGGGCTCTAAGGCCTATCTTTTCTCGATTGTGATGGTCGCCGTATTGGGTGGCTTGCTTTTCGGTTACGATACCGCTGTGATATCAGGTGCCGAGAAGGGTTTGCAGGCATTCTTCAAGGGTGCCGGTGATTTCGAATACACCGATGTGATGCACGGATTCACTTCTTCCAGTGCGCTGATCGGCTGTATCATCGGTAGTTCGCTTTCTGGTCTTTTCGCCAGCAGACTGGGTCGCAAGCGCTCGCTCATCTTTGCGGGTGTCTGCTTCTTTCTCTCAGCCTGGGGATCCATGGAACCGGAATCTTATCTCCTGCCTCAGGGACATGCCGACTGGACGTTGCTGGTGGTATTCAACTTCTATCGTGTGCTGGGTGGTATCGGTGTTGGTATGGCTTCAGCCATCTGTCCGATGTATATCGGCGAAATCGCTCCGAGCAATGTGCGCGGTATGTTGGTGAGCTGCAATCAGTTTGCCATCATCTTCGGTCAGCTGGTGGTTTACTTCGTCAATTTCATCATTATGGGTTCCCATGCCAATCCTATCTATGATGCTGCGGGTGCCATCGCCAATATGGTGGATGCGCAGTGGACCATCGAGACGGGTTGGAGATATATGTTTGGTAGCGAGATGGTTCCGGCAGGACTGTTCACCTTCCTGATCTGCTTCGTACCTGAGACTCCTCGTTATCTCGTGATGATCGGACAGGACGAGAAGGCATACGGCGTGCTTGCCAAGATCAATGGTTCTGAGAAGGCACGCGAGATTATCCACGATATCAAGAATACGGTGACCGTGAAGACCGAGAAGCTCTTCTCCTATGGCTTTATGTGTATCTTTGTGGGCGTGATGCTTTCTGTATTCCAGCAGGCAGTGGGTATCAATGCGGTGCTCTATTATGCGCCTCGTATCTTCCAGGATATGGGAATGGGTAATCCGATGGTTCAGACCGTCATCATGGGTATTGTGAATATCTCGTTCACGCTGGTTGCCGTCTTTACGGTAGAGAAGCTGGGTCGCAAGCCATTGCTTATCTTTGGTTCCATCGGCATGGCAGCAGGAGCCTTGGGCGTAGCCTTGACCTTTGGAAATGAAGCCTTGAGTACGGTTACCATGCTGAGTATCATGGTATATAGTGCCAGCTTTATGTTCTCCTGGGGACCTATTGCCTGGGTGCTTATCGCCGAGCTTTTCCCGAATACCATCCGTGGTGCGGCTGTGGCGATTGCCGTAGCTTTCCAGTGGATATTCAACTTCATCGTCAGCTCTACCTTCGTACCGCTGTTCAATATGCACCTGACTCCGGGCGATGATTTCGGTCATTGGTTTACCTATGGTCTGTATGGTGCCATCTGTATCGTTGCAGCTTTCTTCGTATGGAAGCTGGTACCTGAAACCAAGGGCAAGAGCTTGGAGGATATGAGCAAGCTCTGGAAGAAAGATTAGGATACTGAAATATAGGATAAAAAAAGTAAGGCGCGATAGCAGGAGAGCTATCGCGCCTTTTTATGTAGTTTTCACGCTGAGTGATAAATTCAGACCATATATTTGTAAGTTGTTTGTATTTAAAAGAGTATTAACTTAATTTTTTGAATTTGAATTCTCTAGCCCTCTCTTCTTACTTCTTCCATGCGTTGCGGAAGAGGAAACCTACTGTGGTGTTAGCAGAGTTGGTTGAGTTCTGGATGAAGTTGGTCTGGTTGCCATCCACCCAGATCTGATAGAGCGCGAACTGGAAGCCCAGCTGTCTTGGCTCCTTGAGTGTGCAGTAGCCGTAATACATCTGGCTAGGGATGAAAACAAGCACTACCTTGTGACTCTTGTTGTCTGTGCCATAAGCCAGATTCAACTCGACAGCATTAGGGCAAGCAATGAAGTAAGCTACTTCAGAAGTACTGTTTGGCATTACATTATACTTGCACTTGATGGTTCTTGGAGTCACCTTGGCGATGGCGGCAGCCAAATCCTTGTTATTGATGTGCTCTGCGAGTGCAGCCACAGGGAAGTTGGTCATTGTCATGGTGCTGTCGCCGTACATGCTGATGCTGCAAGATGATGCAACAGAGTCAACCTGATTTTTTACGTTGGCATCATTCTTCTTTTCGTAGAGAATGGCCATGTTGTTGTATGAACCCAATGACATAGCCTGCTGGAAGCTCTTCTGCTGCTCAAGGGTCAGGAAGTTCATACCGCTGTCACCGTCTGTGTTACAAGAGGTGAATGACATAGCTGCAAAGAGTACAGCCAGGATTGAGAATAATGTAATTTTCTTCATTGTCTTATGAAATTTTATTTTTGTCTTTTGTTATTTTTGTCTTATGAAATTTTATTTTATTCTAATTTTTTGTTTCTATGTGGGAATCTTTCCGGCACCTTTTGGTATCCGAGGGCATTTTTGCCCTACATTCCATTATATAAAACGCAGAACAGCAAGAATCTTGCATCTGTTTTTAGTTAATGAGAGTTAAAAGAATCCACCTCCCCGAACCATATACGAAAAAAGGACTTCCCTTATTGGAAAGTCCTTTTCTGAGACTGTGACTCGCATGGGGCTCGAACCCATGACCCCAACATTAAAAGTGTTGTGCTCTACCAGCTGAGCTAGCGAGTCAATCTCTAACTTTATGTTCAAAAGCGAGTGCAAAGGTACGACTATTTTTTGAAATCACCAAATATTTAGTCGTTTTTTTATTGTTTTTCTTCTATTTTACCCGTTTCAGTGGCAGTTTCCGGTAGATCCGGCCCTAATTTCTCTTCATATTGCGGCTTTTCTCTCGTTACATACCGCTGCCAATAAGCTATGAGAAGGGTGGTGAGCGGAAGGGCAACAATCAGCCCCAGAAAGCCCAGCAGAGCACCCCATATCGAAAGACTCAGGAGCAGGATGGCTGGGTTCAACCCCATCGCCTTGCCCATAATCTTCGGCGTAACCACCATATCCGTAATCACCTGCACCACGCAGAATACCAATACCGCCAGTCCGAAGACTACCCAGAAGTTCTGTCCCGTATCTGCCGCCTTGAGCATTGCCAGGAATGCCGTAGGAATGAGGGCAAAGGTATGAAGATATGGTACCAGGTCCATAATGCCGATCAGAATGCCCAGACCTATCGCCATCGGGAAGCCGATGATGGTGAAGCCGATGCAGAACATGATGCCCATACAGAGCGCCACCATTCCCTGGCCTCGGATATAGTTGTTGAGCTCGCGCTCTACATCCTTCATCAGTGCCGACCAGAACGGACGGTTCTTCTTCGGGAAGATGCGCACCCAGTTGGCTGTCAGGGTTTCGTAATCGAGCAGGATGAAGAACATATATAATAAGGTAATCATGGATGCCACGATACTCATCAGCACGGTTGCCGTCTGGCTCACTACCGAGAAAACCTTCGGCATCGTGGTCTTCAGGGCATCGCTGAAGTCCTTGCTCTTCAAGAACCGTTCTATGGTGGTCTGGTTGTCCTGCAGCCACTCCTTGATCAGCATCGTGAGATTGTTGGTATGGGTGGTTTGATGAACCCATCGGGTCAACACTTCTCCCAGTTTGTCAAACTGGTCGATCATCGGTGGGATGATGAGCCAGATGACACCCCCCACGATGGCAATCGCAGCTCCCATTGCCAGAAGAATGGAGATGGCACGAACCTTGACATGGAGTTTATTCTCGATGAACTTCACGACGGGATAGAGCAGGTATGCGAAAAACCATGCTATAAAGAAAGGAAGCAGTACCTCACTCAGATAGTTGGTGATGTAGAGTACTGCAATGACGAGGGTAACGATACCAGCCCATCTGATGAACTTGTCGAATGTAATCTCCTTACTCATTTACTTTGAACTTTGAATTTTGAACTTTGAACTTTATGATTAGCAAAGCTGTTGTATCTTTGCTCTTCACCCTTCGTTCTTCTATTTCTCCTGGCTGATGGCTTTCTGGTAGCAGTCTCTGCAGAGCGGCTCGTATTCATCCTGCTCACCCAGGAGCACGCGCTTGTCGTTAGCCACCAGTCGATGGCTGACGTATGCCAGTGCACCGCACTTCACGCAGATGGCGTGCACCTTGGTCACCTCGTCGGCGATGGCACAGAGCGCAGGAATCGGACCGAAGGGAACACCCTTGAAATCCATATCCAGCCCCGCCACGATGACGCGTACGCCGCGGTTGGCGAGTTCGTTGCAGACCTCCACCAATCCATTGTCCAGGAACTGAGCCTCGTCGATACCGACCACGTCGATATCCGAAGCCAATAACAATATCGATCCGGAAGATTCAATAGGAGTAGATCGGATAGAATTCTGGTCATGGCTCACTACATTGTCTTCGGAGTAGCGCGTATCTATCGCCGGCTTGAAGATTTCCACCTTCTGTCTGGCGAAGCTGGCACGCTTCATTCTTCGGATCAGTTCCTCGGTTTTTCCGGAGAACATCGATCCGCACACCACTTCAATTCTTCCGGGACGGTGTG
>ERZ773178.3373-NODE-3373-length-13490-cov-21.034462_pt1 | contig 13490 bp, 11 predicted proteins | sample MGYA00580533_ERZ773178 | MGnify/ENA primary metagenome ERZ773178 (study PRJEB29015, sample SAMEA2737859) | human gut metagenome | biome: human gut; feature: human-associated habitat; material: faeces | place: China | collected 2012 ...
CGTTTCCGATTTGACTATGCCGAACCGCAGCCTATCTTCGTACTCACAAAGATAGCGAAAGTCGAAAGCAAAAAGCTCAATCGAACTTAGTTTTTTTGCCGAACAAGATAAGCTCCGCGGGACGGGTCTCGCATTTTTCGGAGCGAAAAAGCACTCATATATTTTCTCTTTTCGTAATTTCGCATCCGAAAACAGTTGTGTCAAACAATTTTAAAGGCTATTTTCAGTTATTATAAATATCCGGACTTCGGTGTGTACCCCCGAAAAGTCTGGAAAAGAGAGTATGCAGATTGTAAGAATCGTTATTCTAACCCTGTGTTGTTTGGTCTTTGCCACAGCAAAGGCTCAGATTGATACGCAGTTCAGCCAATACTGGGCTCTGCCCGGCTATTACAATCCGGCAGCTGCGGGAAGTTCCGACAAGCTCAACATACTCACCTCCACCCGGCAACAATGGATAGGTATGCCGGGAGCCCCTCAAACCTATTTCGTGACAGGCGACATGCCTTTCAAATTCTTGAAACAGAACCACGGAGTAGGACTGGTCGTCACTTCCGAAACCGAAGGGCTATACTCCCATCTGATTTTAGGAGCGCAATATGCCTTCAAAATCAAATTATGGAAAGGAGTACTCAGCCTCGGCATACAACTGGGAATGCTCGACGAACGTTTCGACGGCACACAAGTCAGCATACCCACGAGCGATTACCATCAAGCCACCGACGACGGAATCCCCACTACCGAGTTGCAAGGCATGTCGTTCGATATGTCTTTCGGGGCATGGTACACCCACCCGTGGTTCTATGCGGGAATTTCGGTCTCACACCTCAACGAGCCATCGATCACCTTTGAAGACAAATACGAAACATACATCGGCAGATCCTATTATTTTATCGCCGGGAGCAATATTCCCATTAAAAACACGTTATATGAAGTGCAGCCCTCCATGATGGTGAAAAGCAACCTCAACATCACGCAGTACGAGTTATCCTGCCGTGTAAAATACAACAAACTGTTCTGGGGAGGCCTTTCATATCGCTGGAAAGATGCATGTATATTTATGATAGGTGCGGAATATAAAAACTTTATAGCGGGATATGCCTACGACTACCCGGTATCGGCCATTGTAAAAGCCAGTAGTGGAAGCCACGAAGTATTTCTCGGATACAGTTTGAAACTCGACCTGTCCGATAAAAATAAAAATAAACACAAAAGCATACGCATAATGTAGCCTATGAAAAAGATAATCGTGTATATCACCCTTGCCATTCTCGTCGCAGCATGCGCACCTTCGTCGCGCCATAGCGGTGAAGTTACAGGTGTCGGAGGTACGGCATGGAATGAGCCTACACCCTACGGTATGGTTCTCATTTCTCGTGGATCCTATAAAATGGGACCGGCCGAGAAGGACAGTATTTGGGGAACACAACAAGAACCGAGGGCTGTCTCTATCGATGCCTTCTGGATGGACGAAACAGAAATCACCAACTCAAAATACAAACAATTTGTATTCTGGGTACGCGACTCTATCATTCGGGAACGCCTCGCCGATCCCGCCTATGGAGGCAACGAAGTGTTCAAAATCGAAGAAGACCGGGAGGGAAACCCCATCAAGCCTCGGTTGAATTGGGATAAAGCCATTCCGTGGAGAAATCCCAATGAAGACGAAGCGCGAGCCATCGAAAGCGTGTACAGAATTAACCCCATTACGGGAGAACGCCAACTCGATGCCACCCAAATGAACTACCGCTACGAGATCTTCGACCACACCGAGGCATCCAAACGGAAGAATCGTCTCGACCCGGCACGCCGTGACCTCAACACCGACCATACCCCCGACTACGATGAAATCGTAATGATATCCAAAGATACCGCATATATCGACGAAGACGGGCGTATCATTCGCGAGACCATCACACGGCCGTTAGGCAGCGAGTTTGACTTCCTCAATACCTACATCGTCAATATCTACCCCGATACCACCGTGTGGGTAAACGACTTCGAGAATGCCTACAACGAGCCATACGTGAGACTTTATTTCTCCCATGCCGGCTATAACGACTATCCGGTCGTAGGGGTTTCGTGGGAACAAGCAAACGCATTCTGCGCTTGGCGCACCGCGCTCTTGAAAGGTTCGGTGGGACGTAACGCCGTTGTTATCGAACCTTACAGACTTCCCACCGAAGCCGAATGGGAATATGCGGCAAGAGCCGGGAAAAATGAGAACAAATTCCCGTGGACAGGTAACCTGCCTATGGCCGAAAAAGGGTGTTTCTATGCCAACTTCAAGCCCGATGACGGGAATTACGTGAAAGACGGAAACCTCATCACTTCGCCGGTAGGCTCCTATTCCCCGAACGAGTTCGGATTATACGACATGGCCGGTAACGTATCGGAATGGACTTCGACAGCCTATACCGAAGCCGTATCGCAAAATACCAGCGACCTTAACCCCGAATACAAATATAATGCGGCCAAAGAAGACCCCTACCGCATGAAACGCAAAGTAGTCCGGGGCGGTTCGTGGAAAGACGTTTCCAACTTCATTCGTTCCGATATCCGCATGTGGGAATACCAAAACGAACAACGATCCTATATCGGATTCCGTTGCGTTCGCTCTCAAATCGGATTCGCAAAAGCAAAAAGATAATATCAAAACCCGATAAAACCAATCATCAAGGATCATGGGAAAATACAAAAGATATAAAAACAGTATTGAAAAGTTCTTATCCAGCGATAAAGGACAACGATTTTTCAATTTCGCATACAGTATAGGTGCTGCGATTGTAATCTGGGGTGCTCTGTTCAAAATCCTGCACCTCCCCGGAGGCAGTCTCTTGCTTTCTATCGGTATGGGAACAGAAGTGCTCATGTTCATTCTATCCGCCTTCGACACTCCCCCGAAAACATATCATTGGGAAGAAGTTTTTCCCGTACTAAATAGTAAAAACCCCGAAGACCGGCCCGAATTTTCAGGAGGGAAAGGAACCGTCATTATCGGTGGAAACGGCAAAGGCGGAGGTAGTAACGGAGGGAACTACTCCGATGTCACCCCGTCCGATGCCAAAAGAGCTGTGGGAATACCCGAAGGCCTCAATTTAAGCGATGCCGACACGCAAAGCCTCACCGATAGTATTCAAAAAATGTCGGCTGCCGCCGATCAACTCTCGCGTATGGCAGAACTGACAGATGCAACCCAACAATACCTCACCCAACTCTCCGGTATAGCCGAACAGATGGAACAATTAAGGAGTGCGACCGAGAGCCTCACCGCCGTATCGAACACCCTCTTGCAATCTTACCGCAACATCACGGAAAACTCCGAAGGAATATCCGACACCTCGCAAGGATATGTTTCGGGTATGGAAACGCTCAACCGTAACATCAGTGGGTTGAATACCATCTATGAGATACAGTTGAAGAGCATCAGTTCGCAACTCGATAATATAGACCGTGTAAACAACGGGCTGAAAAACATTCGCGACATGTACGAACGCTCCGCTTCCGATAGCTCCCGTTATTGCGAAGCAACCGAAAAAATGACACAATATATACAGCAACTCAATTCGGTTTACGAAAAGATGATCACGGCAATGACCATCAACATGTACAGACCCATGGGAGGAGCTCCCGTGGAAATGCCCGAAAAACCGAAAGACGACACCGAACAAAAATAACACATGGCATCGAATAACAACAGACTTACACCCCGGCAGAAGATGATAAACCTCATGTATATCGTCCTCACTGCCATGCTGGCCCTCAACGTGTCGTCCGATGTGCTCAACGGATTCAAGCAAGTTGAAGACGGATTGGAAAGGTCTACTTCGAATGCTTCGCTGCAAAACGATGTCCTCTACCAAAAACTGGCCGACTTCAATAGTCAGAATCCCGAAAAAGGAGGACCGTGGTACAAAAAATCGCTGGAAGTAAAAAAACAGACCGCCCTCTTATACGACTACATCGACTCCCTGAAAAACGTAATCGTCAAGAAAGCCGACGGTAAAGACGGCGATGTAAATAATATCGAACATCAGGACGACCTCGAAGCAGCGTCATACATCATGTTGTCCCCCGCCCAAAAGCAAGGAATGAAATTGAGAAAGGAGATAGACGACTACCGCAATCTCATCGGCAGTTTCATGACCGACTCCATCAAAAGAGCAGCGATCGAAAACTACCTTTCGACCACCATTCACTCGGGCAACAGAACCCAAGCCCCCTCCATGTGGGAAACGACGCTGTTCGAAAATATGCCGGTAATCGCCGCCGTAACCATTCTGACAAAAATACAGAGCGACGTGCGGTATGCCGAAAGCGAAGCGCTGCACACCCTCATCAATAACATCGACGAAGGAGACGTACGTGTCAACCAGTTGAACGCGTTCGTTATTCCCAATTCGAAAAACATTATGAGAGGCGGGAAATATAGTGCCAACATCGTTCTGGCAGCCATCGATACGACCCAGCGACCGGCCATATACATCAACGGGAAACAACTCCCTCCCGAAAACAACGGCCTATATGAATTCGTCTGTGGAAGCACCGGAATATTCGATTTTCAAGGCTATCTCGAAGTTCCGCGCGGCGACGGCTCCATGACCCGTCACGAATTCTCTTCGTCCTACACCGTGGTAGAGCCGAGTGCGACCATATCGGCAACCTTGATGAACGTTCTGTATGCAGGTATCGGTAACCCTATCAGCATATCGGTTCCCGGCATCCCCAATCACGCCATTCAAGCTACGATGACGAACGGCACTCTCACCCGTCAAGGAGACAACTGGATAGCCAAACCGGCGAAAGTAGGACAAGACGCGGTAATAACCGTAACCGCCACAATGGACGGGCGGGCGCAAACAGTCGCCAACACTCAGTTCCGGGTACGGCAACTCCCCGACCCTATGCCATTCATCGCCTATAAAGATGCAAACGGTTACGAACAAAAATACAAAGGAGGGAAACCTTTCCCCAAAACACGACTGCTTTCTGCGCCCGGTATTCAAGCCGCAATCGACGACGACCTGTTAAACGTCACCTATCGGGTACTGCGATTTGAAACGGTCTTTTTCGACTCTATGGGAAATGCGATTCCCGAGGTTTCCGACGGAGCCAATTTCTCTCAACGACAGAAAGATTCGTTCCGCAGACTATCGAGAGGAAAACGGTTCTATATATCGAGAGTCCGCGCCGTCGGCCCCGATGGTATAGAACGCGATCTGTCACCTATCGAAGTAATTGTAAACTAAGGCCAATATGAAATATAATTCAGCAAATATGAATACCCTGATAAAAAGCTGTTTGACCCTCTGCCTGCTATGGTCGGCAATAGGGAGTCATGCACAAGTAATCAAAAAAAGCGATACCGATGACTCGAAAAAGACAAGCAACCAACTCAGCGTCCGGGCTCAATCGCTTTATGACACTCAGGATGCATCGGATGCCGACATTCCGTGGATGAGGGTAATCTATCGGCAAATCGACTTGAACAAAGAAAAAAACATGCCGCTCTATTATCCCGAAGAGTCCACCGAAAATCAGGAGAATCTTTTCAGAATTGTCATGAAACTTTTGGCGAACAACCAGATACCGGCATACGAATACCTCGATGGACGAGAAATATTCACCGACGAATATCGCATCAAAGTAAAAGAAATGTTCGACCGCTTCCATATTCTGTATGCCCCGGCAAAAGGATACTCCGAGAAGAATCCCCGCTTCACGGTAGAGGAAAGCGATATACCCTCCAACGAGGTACTCTCCTACTATATCTTGGAAAAATGGATATTCGACCGCCGCACCTCGCAGGTAAAACCGTCCATCGAGGCCATCTGCCCGGTACTTCACCGTACGGGCGACTTCGGAGGCGAAGCAGTCAAATACCCCATGTTCTGGGTTAAATACAACGACATACGCCCCTACATCGCACGCCAATACATCTTGGCGAGCAACGAAAACAACGTACAGCAATACAACTACGACGATTACTTCCAAATGCGAATGTACGAAGGGGAAATCTACAAAACCCAAAACCTGCGGAACCAGTCGCTCATGCAAATGTATCCCAATGACTCCATTCGGAAACAAGCACAAGACAGCATAGAAAAACAACTGAAAAACTTTAATGAAAATCTATGGGTTCCCTCCCCCGAAGAAATAGCGAAAGCCAAAGAAGAGCAAGCGGCCAAAGAAGCAAAAGAAAACGGAGAAACGCTCGACAATGACAAACAAAAGAAAGAGAAAAGCCGCACCGCTCGTTCTTCACGGGCAAAAAAACAAAAAGAGGCAAAAGTAAAAAAGCAAAAACAGCCGAAACAGCAAAAATCATCTGCTGCCCCCGTACGCTCCGTTCGCCGAACCCGTTAAACGACACTAAACTATAACCGAATTGAGCTGCTGTATATAAAGAAAGAGTTTCCTGAAATTCAGGAAACTCTTTCTTTTATGTCTCTCAAATTCTTAATATTAATTTAAGCGAATCGCCCATATCGGGTTGTCCGATTCAGATAAAATTTTTATCTTTGTCCGTATTGACTTTATGAAGGATACCATATGCAAATGCCTCCAAAATCTACGGATACGAATCTAAATCCGCAAACGCAGGAACATTTTCTACTTTCTTTTGAAAGGCCCGCTTCCTCTTCCGAGGATAATACATTACTCACATCTTCCGACAAACTTACGATCGTATTATGTACCCGGGGTTGTAAAACCGTGCAACTGAACTTTACAGAATATGTACTCGAACCCGGTAGTCTCGCCTTCCTCTACCCCAACACGATTTGGAAACCGATAAAAACGAGCAGTGACTTTCAGGCACAGTATCTCTCGATGAAAGAACATTCGCCCAAAGAAAGAAATGCTTTTTTGGACTTGGAAACCATTTTCTCGTTAAGTACCTATATCGCCAGACACCCGCATACGTCCCTTTCAGCGAATGAGTCGATGGTGGTCGAAGGCTATTTTCGTCTGATACAAAACAGATACGAGGCCCACGTAAACTATGCGATCATACGTTCTCTTATTTCTGCTTTCATCTTGGAGTTAAACCAAATGTTTGCCATACGGGTAGAACGCAAGAAATTGAAAATATCCCGTAAAGAAGATATTCTATGGAGGTTTCTCTCCTTGCTTACCCAGCATTATAAAGAAAATCGCAGCGTCGATTTTTATGCCGATAAACTTTGTATATCGCCCAAGCATTTATCCTCGGTCATCAAGCAATTAAGTCACAAGACCGCTCACGAGATCATTTCCGACGTCGTTATTATGGCCGCCAAACAACTCCTAAAAACCACGACGCTAAGTATCCAAGAAATTTCGGAAGAACTGAACTTTGCCAATCAATCTTTCTTCGGCAAATTTTTTAAACAAAATACCGGACAATCTCCGTCCTCATATCGAGGTGAATGACCGTCTATAATAAATAACACACTATTCACAAATAAAAACGATAAACGACATGAAGAACATTGTGCTATTTCTATCGGCCGCTTGCCTGTTATCCGCACCTATCTTCGGACAACAGCAAGAAAATCGATTTGCCGAAATTACCGACCCGCAATTACTCAGTATCAACAAGCTGCCGCCTCATGCCAGTTTCACCTCTTACATCGACGAGACATCGGCTTTGAACAAAGACAAGGCGAACGGAAGTTTCTACCTACCTTTGAACGGGATATGGAAATTCCATTATACCGAAAAATTCAAAGAAAGACCCATGAATTTCATGGAGCCCGATTTTAACACCGCCGATTGGAAAGAGATAAAAGTCCCCGGAAACTGGGAGCTGCAAGGATTCGGCGACCCCATCTACGTAAACGTAGGGTATGAATTCGTATCTCCGGGATTCGACAAATATCTCCAAGAGCCCAATCCTCCTATGGTTCCCGAAGCGTGGAACCCGACCGGTACATACCGCCGGGATTTTGCCCTCCCCGCAAACTGGAAAGGAAAAAGAATCTTTCTAAGCGCCGATGCGGTAAAAGGTGCTGCTTACTTCTATCTGAACGGTGAATTCATAGGTATGTCGAAAGCAGGGAAAGTTCCGGTACAATTCGATATAACTCCTGTCGTAAAACCCGGGGAAAATACCTTAGCCGTACAAATGCACAGATTCTCCGATGCCAATTATTTCGAGGGACAGGACTTTTGGAGGCTGACCGGATTTGAAAGAGACGTATATCTCTATGCCCAGCCGCAAAGCCGAATCGCTGATTTCGAAGTACAAACACCTCTCGACTCATCATTCAAGAACGGGGTATTCAAACTCGATGTAAAAGTACAAAACGACGAGGTTAAGGCGCGTTCCATTTCCGTTTCGTATCGACTCATCGACCACGCCGAACAAACCGTAGCCCACGGGGAAAAAGCGATAAAACTCGACAAGAACAGTTCACAATCCGTCTCTTTTGCAGAAACGATAAACGACGTAAAAGCATGGACCGCCGAGACTCCGAATCTATACACACTACTTATTTCGACTGCCGATGAAACAGGGAAAATCGAAGAATGCATTCCTTCCCGTATAGGGTTCCGCACCGTCGAAATCAAGAACAAACAACTGTTAGTCAACGGGCAACCTATCCTTGTAAAGGGGGTTAACGTACACGAGCACGACCCGCTTACCGGTCATTACATAACCGAAGAAACCATGCTCAAAGATTTCGAGCTTTGGAAAAAATACAATGTAAATACGGTTCGTACTTGTCACTATCCTCAACAAAAAAGATTTTATGAACTATGCGACGAATACGGATTCTATGTCATCGACGAAGCCAACATAGAGTCTCATGGTATGGGATATAGCTTACAAACCGGAGGAAGTCTCGGTAACAATCCTCTCTATTTACCAGCTCATTTAGACCGTCTTAAAGACATGGTAGAACGGGATAAAAACCACCCGTCTATCATCACATGGTCTCTGGGGAACGAGGCGGGGAACGGTTACTGTTTTTATGAAACTTATTTGTGGCTGAAACAACGGGATCCGTCTCGTCCGGTTCAATACGAACGTGCCGAACATGAATGGAATACGGATATCGTTTGCCCCATGTATATTTCCCCGAAAGGAATCGAAGCATATGCTCTTAACCCCAAATCGCATCGGCCTCTTATCCTCTGTGAATATGCCCACGCTATGGGGAACAGTTTGGGAAACTTCCAAGATTATTGGGATATCATCGAAAAATACGATCTTCTTCAAGGCGGCTGTATATGGGACTGGGTAGATCAAGGACTCGAAAAGACAAATGAAAAAGGCGAAAAATTCTGGGCTTACGGCGGTGATTACGGAGATACCGGAACTCCCTCCGATGGAGATTTCTGCATCAATGGTATCGTATATCCCGACCGGAAAATAAAACCACAGACCATTGAAATGGGCAAGGTTTATCAAAATATCAAATTCAAAAACTTCGACCGAACGAAAGGAACGATCGAAGTTCAAAACGAATTTTTCTTCACAGACCTCGACAAATACGATTTCGCTTATGCGGTAAAAGGGAACGGGAAAGTATTGAAAACCGGGAAATTCACCGTCTCGTTGCGTCCGCGTCAGAAATGTACGGTTACATTGAACGGGCTGCCGAATATGGATAAAGAAACCGTAGACTATCAAATCGAATTCGAGGCCAGACAGAAAAAAGCGGAACCTTTCCTTCCGCAAGGTTATGTCGTAGCACGCGAACAAATCTCGGTCAAACCGGCCGTCAAGCCAGTTGCAAAACCCGATCAAGGAGTCGTCTCACAAACCGATAATGGTGACGAGACGATTTTCTCCGGCAAGAATTTCAGCGTTACATTCGACAAAAACAGCGGCTTGATCACCTCGTACCGGTATAAAGGAACCGAATATATCCTCGACGGATTCGGACTCCGCCCCGCTTTTTGGAGAGCTCCGTTAGACAACGACTACGGCTATAACTCACCCAAGCTATTGGGTAAATGGAAAGAAGCCTCCCAACAGCCCCCTGTCGCCCGTTCATTCTCCATCGATAAAAAAGAGAACGATAACGTTCGTGTCGTTTGCCGATACCTTTACCCGCAAACCCGGTCGGAATGGGAAATCTCCTATACGATATTCGGTAACGGGGCTATCAAAGTAGACAACACGTTCGAGGTATCCGATCCCCAAGCGCCCATGATTCCCCGCGTAGGATTGCGTATGCAGTTACCCGACTCATTCACCCGGTTGGAATACTATGGCCGAGGACCGTGGGAAAACTACATAGACCGCCGTACCAGTTGTTTTATCGGGCGATACGAAGCCAACATAGCCGACCTTTACGAGCCGTATGTACGTCCGCAAGAAAATAACCATCGCACCGATGTGAGCTGGTTTGCTCTTACAGGCAAAAAGAACGCTTTGCTAATCGTCGCCGACAGCTTGTTGGAATTCAATGTTTCGAACTATCCCCTCGAATCGTTCGATAGCGGAGACCATCGTGACGACGGTCGTCAGCGTCCCGAAAATCCCGGGCAACGTCACAACTGCGATCCCAAGCCGGCCGAACTGGTCGACCTGTTCATCGATTACCGTATGATGGGACTCGGCGGAGACGATTCTTGGGGCGCTCAGCCTCATGAGGAATACCAAATCAATTTAGCTCCCGGAAAAATTTCTTACGGATTCAGCTTAATTCCTTTGGATAAAAACGCTAACTTTGAGAAAGCCATCAAACAATACTAAAATTGCCGAATATATCCCGGAATGACTTCCGGGATATATTTATAAATAAACATTTTATGAGTCGATTACCCAAACTGTCTTTACTCGTTCCGCTCCTGTTTCTCTCCTCTTGCAGTTTATTCAAAGAACTATCTTCCGACGATGTTACCCGAATTACATCGGAATATTTCGACGAAAACCACGACATGGTATTTTATTCGACCTTATCGCTTCTACAAGCCGAGCAGTTCACTATCGTGCAAGCCGACAAAGAGAGCGGAATCATACGAGGTACACGACACATCGAGCGGGACGATGTAGAAAGGAATTTAAAAACCTTCGGTACAGCTACCGAAAGGGAATCGACCGAAGCCGTATTCCTCATTCTACCGCTTTCCGACAAACGTACGGAGGTAAAGCTCTCTCTTTACCGGAACGAACTGACCGTTACCCGCAAAAACGAAGTCAATCAAAAGCAAACCTCCCATACCATGCTTTTGAAGGAATCGACCTACGACAAATGGCTGAACAAATTAAAAGCCGAAGTGAAAAGAAGAAAAAAGCTCGTTTAATCGCCCACCGAGAGTCTCTTGTTTTTCAAACGGCATTCGCGATAGCCTATCGATGTCTTTGGTGGCTATCTCTTTCGACGAACTTTTTTAGAAGATTGTTTTTTCAGCTTGACAATGGGATCGACCGCCCGATGCGAAACATGATTTATCGTCGAAAGATCTGAACACTCCTGATTGTTTCGCAAAAGAGAAGCAGGTGCGACAAGCGGGACTTGCGACTGCTCACGGTCTTCTATATCCGGCAATTCGCACTCCTCCCTGTCCATATCGATGTCCGCCACCCGATTCGCCTCTTTCGGAGAGTCCGACTCCGACACAGCAACTTCGGGCATAGCCTCTTTTTGATTCGCAAACAACTCCTCGAACTTCTTTTCATATTTGCGGGCATAGCGTTCGAGCGTGTTGATACAAGTCATGACACTCTTCACTTCGTCACGATCGTTTATCACATCTAAACCGAGCAACCGTTCGTAGTACCGGAACAATACTTCACACCTCAACATCTCTATCTCCATACGGCGCATCGACAGCTGTTCCACCATTTTTTGTTCTTGTGTTTCCATTGTTTTTTCGACAAAGTAAAAACAAGTCACACACTCATTTATGGCATGATGATACAAAAACAAAATAGAAAAACCGGTTAAAATATTGCAAAATTTATTTTTTTATTTATCTTGCAAACGTTAATCTATAAACCATAAAACCATGAAAACAAACAGCCGAAAGCATTCAATATATTATAAGAATATCGGAGGATATTTATCCTTAGCATGGGCTGTTTAGGATTAACCGAATAGACACTAAGGCCATTCATAAGCTATCGACTAAAATTACTATTAACAAGAGTTCATATCAGCAACATATGTTCGAATTAAATAAATACGAAAAACAAGTGGAAACTAATATCTCTATTTGTTTCATCTTGATGCTCATGAGCGATTTGGGTACAGCAGTAGCATGGGTAGGACTGGCAGCCTGTGTGATACTGTTCGGCCAATTGGTCTATTATCCCTTTCGGTGCAAGAAAAAAGACGAATATTTATTTGTGCCGTGGTGGATTCTTTATCTGCTTTATTGGTGTATATTTACTTATTGGACTGTTCATAATTTAGTTGCCGCATCATGAAAAAGAAAAGCAAATCGGTTATCCGCTTGAAATACATCGAGCTAATCGCGTTCATGGAAACATGGCTTGCGGGGCTTTGTTTCGTTGTAGGCATCAAGTGGCTCATCGGGCTGTCGATAGCCTTGTTTGCCATACCGCTGTGGGGGCTAATCTCCCATCGACGTTGGTGCAGAGCTCACAACGAACCGTATGCCAACTGGGAGTTCTTCTACACCGTTATCGCTTGGATCGTATATATATTTATAACGCTTGTCATCTATTTCCATTTCTTTACGTGAAGTTACACAAAGTACTCCGTAATGCTACGGGACACGGCAGGGGAGTGGTTGCTGCCCAATATGCTCCGCTTACCACGGTTTTCAACCCCTCCGTCACTGCGTGACACCTCCCCTATATTTTGCATAGCAAAACACCCCGCAATGCTACGGGGCACGGCAAGGGAGGTGGGGAATAGTTCAGGCTTGCTGCATAGCCGATATTTTAATCGACAGAAAAGAAATAAAAAAGAGAGGGTACATCGAAACGATGTACCCTCTCTTTATAGAGCGGAAGACGAGGCTCAAACTCGCGACCCTCAGCTTGGAAGGCTGATGCTCTATCAACTGAGCTACTTCCGCAAAAACAGACCGTATCAGAGTTATCCCCTCCCTCACACCGTCTCTCGACGGCGCCGGGCCTGCAACTCCAACCGGCACTCTTTTTTGTGGGAAGTGATGGATTCGAACCACCGAAGGCGTACGCCAGCAGATTTACAGTCTGCCCCATTTGGCCACTCTGGTAACTTCCCTTGTTTTGCTCCTCTCCCGTGAGGAATTCGCTTCGCTCGTCTTTCCCGGAGGAATTGGCTCGTTTCACTCGGCTGCGCCTCGTTCCACTTCGCCGATCCCGCTTTGGGGAGGCTTTCGTTCTACCGGCGCCCGGTCGCTGCTTCCGTTACAAAAGTTTCTTCGAAACCTCACATCTGAAAAACCTTGTCTGCGTCAGGCAAGCCTGTGCCGCCAATCTTTTTCATCTGTGCCGCTAACGCGGTTTTGTAACTTCATTTCGCTTCCCTCGCGTCGGCTTTCCGAGCCGATGGAGGGATTCGAACCCCCGACCAGCTGATTACAAATCAGCTGCTCTG
>ERZ773178.3389-NODE-3389-length-13434-cov-12.524852_pt1 | contig 13434 bp, 10 predicted proteins | sample MGYA00580533_ERZ773178 | MGnify/ENA primary metagenome ERZ773178 (study PRJEB29015, sample SAMEA2737859) | human gut metagenome | biome: human gut; feature: human-associated habitat; material: faeces | place: China | collected 2012 ...
TCTATGGCGAGCACAAGCGTTACGATTTCTTCGTGAAGAATCTGCTGGGTGTGAATCCGCCGAAATGGAATCAGATAAACAGCAAATAATGATGATAGGTTAATCTCTTGTCATTTTCTTTTCTAAGAACTCTTTCTTTTGAATATAATTTTGTAATTTTGCACCATCAATCGAAAAGACAAGAACAATGAAAAAGATCATAACAATCTTAGCAGCCGTCTTCCTGATGGCGATGGCGCCTGCTTCTTCCTGGAGCAGAAACATGGTGAGGGAGCCTCTGGTGCGTACCATCACGATGAACACGGGATTGCCGAGTAATGCCGTGAGAAGCATCGTGCAGGATAAGAATGGATTCATCTGGTTTGGTACCGATAACGGCCTCTGTCGGTATGATGGTTATCAGGTGCAGAATTTCTATAACCCGCAGATGAAGTTCGACCAGTATGTGAGTGCGCTGGAAGCCTGCGACGAGGGACTGCTGGTGGGAACTTCCAAGGGTGCCTTCCTCTTTAACTTTAAAACCGAACAGTTTCAGAAATTAAGCGATAAGATTACTTCCATCATCTCTTATTTCTCTGTTGATGACAATCGAAATGTGTGGGTTTCTACTCTAGGACAGGGTCTCTTCAGATACAATCTCATAACCCATGAATGTCGAAATTATCAGATTAAGGGAAGCAAGGGAGAAGTGGTGGCTACCCTGGTGGATGTCAACAACCAGGTGTGGGCTCTCTGCAATCATCTTCCTTCATCACTCGTCCGACTCAATAAGGCGAATGACAGCTTTGAGATGGTTCCTTTAAAGGGAGATGCATCCCGGCTCTATGGAATAGCCATGCTCGCCAATTCGGATGGAAGCATTCTGGTGGGAACCTGGAACGATGGATTGTTCCAGGTGGATACCGATGGTGCTACCACCCAGCTGATTAATGCCTCGGTAAGCAATTCCGTGCATCACATCCACAAACTCTATAACGACCGGAATATCAATGTGCTGATTGGTAGCGATGATGGATTGGTGGAATACGATATCCAGAAACGCAGCTGGCGAATGGTTTCAGAAGTGGATAATCCGAGCCGCAGTTCTGCCGAGCGATTCGTGTATGGCATCACTTCGGATAAGGAGGGCGGTCTTTGGATAGGAACCTTCTATGGCGGAGTAAGTTACATTCCTTCTCCTGCCATTAGAAACCGATTCGAGATGCATTCTGCCGGTACTGGCGGACAGAAAGGTAACGTGGTAGGAAGATTTGCCGAGGATGCCGGACATCGTATCTGGGTAGCTACCGATGATGCGGGAGTAGATTGCTTTGATCCGGCAACGGATAGCTTTGTTGATTTCCCAGGCAAGCAGGCTGTGGCACGGTATAATGTGCACGGATTACTGGCAGAAGGGGATGATCTCTGGATAGGAACTTATGGCAACGGAATCTTCAGAATGAGCTTGTCTTCCGGGGCGCTGAAGCCTTTTCCTTCAGCCGACGAAACCTTGAGAGGCAGCTGCTATTGCCTGTTCAGAGACGGCAAACGTCAGCTTTGGGCTACTTCTATGAGTGGAGCCTGTATGCTGGATGAGCAGAAGCAGATTTTCAAGAAAATGAAATCATTCAACAGCCTTACCATCGATATCAAGGAAGATAAGAAGGGTAACATCTGGTTTGCTACTCAGGGAAATGGACTCTGGTGCTACCGACGCAACAAGACCTGGAAGCAGTATCTGAATGATGCGAAGGATTCCACCTCTATCTGCAGCAATCAGGTAAACTGTGTGCAGGAAGATGCCAAGGGCAGACTTCTCGTGGCTACGAATATGGGATTGTGCGAGTATCAGCCATCCTCAGATTGCTTCCGCCGCATCGCCATCGATGCGCCTAGTCAGGATTTTGCATCCATCATCATCAATCAGGATGAGATGTGGCTCTCTTCTGACAAGGGACTTATCAAGTGTGTGCCGGGGGAACCTACGCTGCTGTTCAACCGTTATGACGGACTCACCTGCGACCAGTTTATGCCGAATGCCCGCCTGCTGGCTTCAGACGGCAGAGTGTATCTGGGTACTACGCAGGGATTCAATACCTTCTATCCTTATCAGGTAAAGATCAATCACGTGGTGCCTCCGGTGGCAATCACCTCTCTCGAGCTTTTCAACAAGCACGTGGAAGTGGGATCCGAGAAATTGCCGGAGTCGCTGAACCACATCGAGCAGTTAGATCTCTCGTATGATGAGAATATGATCAATCTCTCGTTTGCGGCTTTGAGTTATGTTTCTCCGGAGAAGAATCTCTATTCCTACATGCTCGAGGGATTCGACAAGGACTGGGTTACCACGAGCGAGCATCGTGCCACCTACACCAATCTTCCTGCCGGAACCTATACGTTCCGAGTGAAGGCTGCTAATAACGACGGCGTGTGGTCGCAGAATGAAGCCAAGCTCAAGATTGTGGTGCATCCGCCTTTCTGGTGGTCGTTGCCTGCCAAGATTCTGTATCTGCTGGTTATCGGCTGGCTCATCTGGCTCTACACCCAGTCGAGGGTGAAGAGAGAGAAGCGCCGCCATCAGGAGGAACTCGACCGTCTGGAGGAGAAGCAGGAGCAGGAGATGCGCGATGCAAGACTGCAGTTCTTCACCATGATTGCCCACGAAATCCGTACTCCGGTTACGCTGATTATCGGACCGCTGGAGAATCTGAAGGAGCAATGGCTGAAAATCAGCGAGAGTGTGAAGGATGGCGAAGCAATGAACCAGACCCTGAACGTGATAGACAGAAACGCCCAGCGACTCCTGACGCTTGTCAATCAGTTGCTCGATTTCAACAAGGTGCAGCAGAAGGGACTGCAGGTTCATTTCCGATTGCAGAATATTTCCAAGCTGATGCATGCGGTGGCAGAACGATTCGAGCCTACTTTGCAGCAGAAGGGAGCCCGATTGGAGGTGGATTATCCTGCCGACGATTTTTCGGCAATCATCGATAGCGAGGCGATTACCAAGGTAATCAGCAATCTGATGACCAACGCCACCAAGTACACCCATGATTACGTGCATCTCTCGTGCCGACTTGCCGAAGACGGCGAGCATTTCATCATTTCGGTAGAGGATAATGGTATGGGAATCAGTCCTGATGAGCAGGATAAAATCTTTGCAGCTTTTTATCAGGCTCACGACAATAAGCCGGGAACTGGTATCGGACTCAACATCGTGAAGAATCTGGTGGAGGCTCATCACGGAATGGTTGAGGTGAAATCGGAAGAAGGAAAGGGCGCCACCTTTATCGTCACCCTGCCCGTCAACCAGGAAGATGCCGTGGTAGAAAAGGAGAGCGATGAGACTAAGAATCCTATCTCAGAGGAGGATGAAACGATGATGGAAGCAGACGGAAATCCTGATGATGCATCAACCGCAGAGAATGCGGAAGATGCCCAGAAGGGTTATCGTCCTACGATGCTGATTGTGGATGATGACGAGGATATGAGAAACTTCGTGCAGGCACATTTCGCCAAGTCGTATCGGGTGCTGACGGCAGAAGATGGCAAGCAGGCGTTGCGCATTCTGAACAAATGTGATGTAACGCTGATAGTGAGCGACTGGATGATGCCGGAAATGGATGGTCCGGAGTTCTGCCGTTGTGTAAGAACGAATCCGAAGACCAGTCATCTGCCATTCATCATGCTCACGGCAAAGACCGATGATGCCAGCAAGGCAGAAGGTATGAACTGCGGAGCCGACATCTTTATCGAAAAGCCATTTTCGATGAAGTATCTGGAGGCGAGTGTGAATCATCTGATAGAGATGCGCAGGCTGCTGAAGAGCAAGTTCTCGCATACGCCGCTGGAACCTATCCAGGAGATTGCACCAACCAAGATTGATAATGATTTTCTGGTGCAGATGGAGAAGGTGATAGAGGAGAATCTCTCGAATCCGGAGATGAACGTGGCGTTCCTGGCTGCCCAGTTGGGAATGAGCCGAAGCTCGCTGTTTAACAAGATCCGCGGTTTGGCTGATGTTACGCCTAACGAGATGATTCAGGTAATCAGGCTCAAGAAGGCTGCTCGCCTGCTGCGTGAGAAGCACTATCGCATCAGCGAAGTGAGCTACATGGTGGGCTTCAGCAGTCCTAGCTATTTCACAAAATGTTTCCAGAAGCAATTTGGCATGAAACCTGCCGAATTTGCTGAAATGGGATAAACGGGAATGGAATAAACAGGAATGGGATAAAAAAGAAAAAGAGAACATTGCAAAACGCGATGTTCTCTTTTTTGTTTTTATTCTTTTTAATCAGATTATTCTTTCTGAATCTGATTATTTCTTCGTTGCCCTGATAAAGAAACCTATCAGGCAGATGTAGGCGATGAGTGAGCAGACCTCTGACATTGGGTTCACCCACCAGCTTTCTGCGATGCTAGCCTCTACGCCGCCAAATTTCAGCAGGGCGCTGACTACACCCATCAAGGCTCCACCGGCAATGAAACCGCTGGCGATGAGCGTACCCTTCTCGCCACGCTCCGCATTCACCTTGGCATCCTTGCTGCGCGAAGTAACATACCAGTTGATGGCACCACCTACCAGCAGCGGAACGTTCAGCTCCAATGGAATAAACATACCCAGGGCAAAAGCCAGGGCTGGAATCTTGAAGTAAGTGAGCACGATGGCAATCACGGCTCCGATGCCGTAGAGAATCCAAGGTGCACCCACACCATTCATCAGCGGGTCGATGACCGCAGCCATCGCATTCGCCTGAGGAGCAGCCAGAGAGCCGGAAGCGAATCCGTAGGTCTCGTTGAGCAGCATCATCACGCCGCCCACGGTAGCCGCACTCACCAGGGTGCCGAGGAATTTCCATCCCTCCTGCTTCTTAGGCGTAGTACCCAGCCAGTAACCAATCTTCAGGTCGGTAATGAACGAACCTGCCACAGAGAGAGCGGTACAAACCACACCGCCCATAATCAGGGCTGCAAGCATTCCGCCTGGGCCTCTCAAACCTACAGCCACCATCACCACAGAGGCGAAGATGAGTGTCATCAGGGTCATTCCTGATACAGGGTTGGAACCCACGATGGCGATGGCATTGGCTGCCACGGTGGTGAAGAGGAAGGCGATGGCTGCCACCAGCAGGATGGCGATGACGGCGAAGAGCAGATTGCCATCCATCACACCAAACCAGAAGAAGAGGAAGGTGATGAGGATGGTGACGAGCGAACCGATGGCGATAATCTTGAAAGAGATGTCGCGCTGGGTGCGCTTCACGTTCTCATCCACATCGCTCTTGCCCTTCAGCTCCTTGGCGGCAAGTCCTACGGCGCTCTTGATGATGCCCCAGCTCTTGATGATGCCGATGATTCCTGCCATGGCGATACCGCCGATACCGATGCTGCGGGCGTAGGCACGGAAGATTTCCTCCGGACTCATCTCGCCCACGGTCTTTACGATGCTAGGATCCCAGGCGCTGAGCACGCTGTCGTGGAAGATGACACTCATGCCTGGCACTATCAGCCACCATACTACGAGTGAACCCAGGCAGGTGAAGAATGCGTATTTCAATCCGATGATGTAACCCAATCCCAATACGGCTGCACCTGTGTTCACCTTGAACACGAGCTTCGCCTTGTCGGCAAGGTCGCATCCCAGACTTACCACACGAGAGGTGAAGTTCTCGTTCCACCATCCCAGACTGGCTACGATGAAGTCGTAAAGACCACCCACCAGTCCGGCGATGAGCAGGGGCTTAGCCTGGTCGCCTCCCTTGGCTCCGCTCACCAGCACCTGTGTGGTAGCCGTAGCCTCAGGGAACGGATATTTTCCGTGCATGTCGCTTACGAAGTACTTGCGGAAAGGAATCAGGAACAGGATTCCCAATACGCCTCCCAGGGCAGAAGCCATGAATATCTTCATAAACGAAGTTGTCATTTCGGGATATTTAGCCTGCAGGATATAGATGGCTGGCAGGGTGAAGATAGCTCCTGCCACTACGGCACCCGAGCAGGCTCCGATGCTCTGGATGATGACATTCTCGCCGAGCGCCTTGCTTCGCTTGGTGGCGGTACTTACGCCCACGGCGATGATAGCGATTGGGATGGCTGCCTCGAATACCTGACCCACCTTCAAGCCCAGATAGGCTGCGGCGGCAGAGAAAATGACCGCCATCACGATACCCCAAGTCACCGACCATCCGTTTACCTCGGGATAAACCTTGTCTGGCGACATCAGCGGCTTGTATTCCTCCCCGTCCTTGAGTTCGCGGAATGCGTTCTCGGGGAGCTGCAAATTATCTTTTTCTTCCATTATTTTTCGATTCTGATGATGTATTCACTCATGAAGCTGGCACCTGGCTGCAGGCTGTTCATCATGTACTTATCCTTGAACTCGCCGGTGTATTCAGCCCAGTCGCAGACACCGAACCAAGGCTCGATGCAGACGAATGGAGCGTGGTTGCCCGGATTCCAGACACCTACGGCAGGAGTCTTGAATTCTACGGTTACGTGTGGCTCGCCCTTCTCGTTGAGCAGGGAAATCTGCTTCACCTGACTTTTGTCGAAGATGTAGGCATCGTCAGCGAAAGACTCGTCTGTTACCTCCAGGATACCATTGTCGGTCTGAACAGTCTCGCGTGCGTTAGGGTCGATGCAGCCTCCGATGGTAGCGAAGAGGCGGGTTGGGGCCTCGTTGTCGAGCTTGAGGAAAGCCTTTAGCTTCTCTCCCTTCTTGCAGCCTGGTACCTTGAATGCAGGGTGACCGCCAATCTGGAAGTAGATTACCTTGTCGTCGGTATTCTCAACGTGCCAGATAACGTGGAGTTCGTTGCCGGCAAGGCGATAGGAAACGGCGAGGTTGAAGTGGTAAGGATAGTTCTCGAAGGTCTCCTCGTTGTCGATGAGGGCGAAGGTAAGGCGATCGCCGGTCTTGCCAACGAGCTTGAAATCTACGAGCTTGCCAAAGCCGTGACGTGGCAGGGAGTATTCCTTGTCGCCGATGCGGTAAACGCCCTTCCACAATCCGCCTACGATAGGGAAGAGGAGAGGAGACTGTCCGCCCCAGAATTCCTTGTCGCCATCCCAGAGATATTCGTTACCATTGGCATCCTTGATGCTCTTGAGTTCTGCTCCGTGCGCTGAAATTTCAACGGTGAGCTGATCGTTTTTAATCTGTTCCATAGTTACAAATGTTTATTGTTTAGTTTATATTTCTGATTCTATTTTGTTTGTATTCTTTAATGCAAAGATATTGCAAAGGTACTATTTATTTTCGTAAAGAACAAAAAATGTGGAGTTTTTCTCTGTTGATAGAAGATATTTATCCGATTTTGTTAGTTTATCTCGAAAATTTGCAGTACTTTTGCAAGCCAATAAAAATAGAAACGTATTAATATATAATTATAGATAGATACATATCATATATAATAAGGTATAGAAAAAACTTAGTAATTAGTAAAAAAGCATTTTAATTAAAAATGACAAGCAGTAATAAAGTGAAAGGCTTTGGCAGTAATAAAGTGAAAGGCTTTGCGGCGGGCGTTGTAGCTGCCGTGTGTTATGGTACAAATCCTTTGGGCACGTTGGTGCTCTATGGTGACGGATTCAATTCCAGTTCGGTGCTCATCTATCGCTATCTCCTGGCGGTATTGATGTTTGCCGTGGTGATGCTGTTCCGCAAGGAGAGTTTCAAGGTGAAGTGGGGGCACATGATCCGTCTTGCCACGCTGGGCTGTATGTTCTCCCTCTCGTCGGCTACGCTCTACGTCAGTTTCCACTACATGGCGGCGGGAATAGCCAGCACCATCCTCTTCGTCTATCCCATCATGACGGCGATACTGATGACGGTGTTCTTCCATGAGAAGGTGACGTGGACCACCACGCTCGCCATTCTGCTGGCTGTATCGGGAGTGGGCTTGCTCTATCAGGGCGACGGCAACGACAAGTTGAGTACGGCTGGTTTTGCGCTGGTGATGTGTTCGTCGCTGCTTTATTCGCTCTACATCATCTCGGTGAATCAGTGGAAGAATCCGGGCATGTCGAACATCAAGTTCACCTTCTACATTCTGGTGTTCGGACTCATCACGATGCTCATCTATTCGTTCATAGCGGGCGAGAAGATTCAGATGCTGCAAACTCCGGTGCAATGGGCTTATGCCGCCCAGCTTGCATTGTTGCCAACGGTATTGTCGCTTTTCTTCATGACCATCTCCATCAATCTCATCGGCAGCACGCCAGCCGCCATCATGGGAGCCTTGGAGCCTGTAACGGCGGTCATCATCGGCGTCTGCATTTTCGGCGAGAGTTTCTCTCTTCAGCTTGCCATCGGCATCCTCGCCATCCTTGCAGGTGTAACGATAATCATAGCCAGGAAGAAATAAGATAGGGAAATTAAAGATTAGAAGAAAATAAGAAAATAGAAAATCCTAAGATACAAAGAATGATGTATCTTAGGATTTTTTATTGAATGCTAGATGTTATTCTTCCGGATGATATTTCTTGATTAAAGTTTCGAGAATTGCAATTTTCGCATTCAAAGCATTAATCTCTTCACTTTGTAGCTTTATCATTTCATTGGCATTTTGTAAAACCGCCTCAGTATTGGCAACTCTAGCGCTGGTTTCAGCAATCTTGTCCTCTGCTAGTGCAATATTGTTTTTCAACGCACCATCATAAGACTCCAAATTCTCAATTCTGGTATTTGTTACGGCCATCTTTTCCTCAACTTGCTGGTTGAGCATTTCTGTTCTATTTAAAATATCGTAACTCATTTTCATTGATCTTTCCTCTACCTCTTTTATACGATACTCCAGATCCTGGCTAACTTTAGCCAGACTATCGATGGTGTTCACCATGTTGCCTGAAATCGCTACCTCGCCATCATTGAAGGTAATCTCCTTGATGTCGTTGTGACCCAATGTTACTGTGGTGCCGTTACTGAGCGTAATCACCATATTGTATTCTTTCTGAGCGAAAGAGCTGACAGCTGTCATCAGCATAACTACCATTGCAAGTAAAAAGTTCTTTTTCATAATCGTCTGATTTTAAAATTGTTGTTAATGTTGAATTTTGAATGCGCCTTTCTCCGTCTTTACCACAAAGATGCCGTGTGGCAACTGGGTGAAGTCGATGTCGATGGTGCCCGAGTCGTTGGCCTTCAGGCTTTTTACTACTTTGCCATCCAGGGATACTACCAGCACTTTAGAACCGGCTGTCAGCCCAGAGAGTTTCGAGCCGAAACTGCTGGAGAAGCTAACCTGGTTGATTCCGGTGTCGCTCTCTGATGGGAAGAATTTGAACGACTTGACGTTAGCTGCCTCTACGGAGACAGACAGTCCCTTGTCGTTCTGGCAAACCAACAGGTTCTCCTTGTACTGGATGGTTGGATTGTCGGCGATGAAGAACTCATAAGAACTCCCCTCAACTGTGGTCACAACCATCTTGGGCTCGTTGTTAGCCTGTGCAATAACCGGCGACATCAACAGACCGCAAGCTAAAAGCAATCTGATCATTTTCTTTTTTCTCATAGTTCACAGTTTTTTGTTAGTAAAATTAATGGCAAAGATATGGATTTAATTTCAAATCAACAAATTCTGATGCGATTATTTTTATTTTCGAAGCGTTTTTTAACGCTTTTCTATCCCAACCTTATGCGTTCCGCTACCCACGCTCATCAGGGGAGGATTTTCTCTCATAGTCTTAGGATTTTTTATTGCATATAATTTTGTGATTACGATATTTTTGCTTACTTTTGCAGGATAGAATTAAAACGTAGGATTATGGAGAATGTGAAAAGAGTACCATACGGAGTTTCGGATTTCGTGAAAGTTGTGGAGCGAAATCAGTATTACGTGGATAAGACCATGTATCTGCCTCTTTTGGAAGAGGAGGCAGACAATCTCTTTTTTATTCGCCCTCGCCGTTTTGGCAAGAGCGTATTCATCAGCATGCTCCATGCTTATTACGACCTACGAACCCAGGATAGGTTTGATGCGTGGTTTGGTGATTTGTGGATAGGCAAGCATCCTACTCCCTTGCAGGGTAAATTCCAGGTTCTTCATCTCGACTTTTCGCAGGTAGGAGGCAGCATAGAAAAGCTTGAGCAGAACTTCAACTTTTATCTGGGTGTGGAATTGGACGGCTTTATCCGGGATTATCAGGAATATTATAGCGAGTATGCGATTAAAAAGGTGGAAGAAACGGAAACAGCGACGGGTAAACTGGCTGTTATCCTGAACGAGGCGAAATCAAAAAGATACCCTCTTTACCTGATTATCGACGAATACGACAACTTCACCAACACCGTGCTTAACGAACAGGGTGAGGATGTGTATTGGGCAATCACCCATGCCGAAGGTTTCTATCGTGACATCTTCAAGAAGTTCAAGGGTAATTTCGACAGGATTTTTATCACGGGAGTAAGTCCCGTGACCCTGGATGATGTGACGAGTGGTTTCAACATCGGCTGGCATATTTCTACGAAGCCGGAGTTCAACCAGATGTTGGGCTTTTCTACGGAGGATGTTCGGGGGATGTTTACCTATTATAAGGAAAAAGGGGCCATCCGTCCGGATAGCGATATTGAGGCGATTATCAGTAACATGAAACCCTGGTATGATAACTATTGTTTCTCGGCGGATGCTTTGGAAAAACAGAGCAAGGTGTTTAATTGCGATATGATTCTCTATTATCTCCGCAATTACATGAGTTCGGGTGAGGCCCCGAAAGAGATGATTGATCCCAACACTATGACGGATTACAACAAGATGCGCCGGCTTATCAATCTCGACAAACTGGATGGCGACCGCAAGGGCATTATCAGAAATATTGCCGAGACGGGCGAGATAACCTGCAGGCTGGAGGAAACTTTTCCGGCACATCAGATTACGGATCCCGATGTCTTCCCAAGCCTGCTGTTCTATTACGGCATGCTTACTATCAAGGCCACCCGAGGGGATAAGCTGATTCTTGGGATTCCGAATAATAATGTGAGGAAGCAGTATTACAGTTATTTGCTGGAGATGTTTTCGGAAAAAGCGTATCTGAATACCAATCAGCTTACCGATTATTATTACGATATGGCGTATGATGGTAGATGGCGTGAGGGTTTGCAGTTTTTGGCAGATAGTTATGCTAAGGTTTCGTCTGTGCGTGATGGTATTGAGGCTGAACGCAATCTTCAGGGTTTCTTCATGGCGTATTTGAATCTGAACAATTACTATTATACGGCTCCGGAGCTAGAGTTGAATCATGGTTTCTGTGATTTCTTCCTTTTGCCGGATTTGACTCATTATCCAACGAAGCATAGTTATATCTTGGAGTTGAAGCTGATTCCTAAAAAGGAAAAAGGTATGACTGCTGAGGCTTATCAGTCTGCCATCCAAAAACAATGGTCAGATGCTGAAGCGCAAATCAAGCGATACGCTGAGGCTCCAAGAGTAGAAGCGCTTCGTCAGGGCACCCAGTTGCACAGAATCATCCTGCAATTTGACGGTTGGAAATTGTATAGGATGGATGAGGTGTAGAAGGGGGGAAGTATGGAAATATAATATATGATTTTGTAACTCGCAAGGATTTGGGGAGAAAAGTTTAGGAAAAGTTATGGCTGATAGGAAAAAGACAGCAGCGACAAGGCACAGGAATCCTGCGCTTTGCCGCTGCTGTTTTTATCTGTCGATTTCCGCACTTGGATGAGGAGTTGCAATCCAAACCTTATGCGTTCCGCTTCCCACGCTCATCAGGGGCGAATTTTCTCTTGCCGTAATTCTCCGCAGATCTTCTGATGCAGCGGTGCGTTTTCACTCTCGCAACGCTCCAGGTCGGTTTCGCTTTTCAGACGCTTCAGGAGGTTGGGAGCTATCTTGAAGTTCATGCCTTTTACGCCCACCTTCCGATAGGGCATCTTGTCGGCATCGTCCTCCAATTCCTTGGGCTTGTTATCTTCAAAACCGATGGTGAGGGAGAAGATGCCGATGCCATCGAGTTTTACGTTGTAGCCCATCGAAAGCATGGTGACAAGAATATTGGAGATGTTCTCCAATATAGCCTTGGTGGTGCTGGGAGCGATGCCGAGGTTGTAGCCCTTCATCTTTTCCACGATGTCGTTGGTGTCCATCGTTCGGTTGGTTACCACCTTGGGGTAAACGGTTCTTTTGCCCGTATTGCGAAGGTCGTTCATTTCTTGCAGTTTGTAATTAGCCATAGTCTTTTATTATTTTTAGGTGATACATTCCTGTTTTTAATTCTCGTGATAGGTTCCGTTTGCCATTGGCGTACGTTTATCCGGTGTTGGCGTATAAGCGTCCGCCTTTGTCGGATGTGCATCCGCCACTGGCGGATAGAACCTTTTCGCCTGCAAAGATACAAAATCAAGGGGCGAAATGCAAGAATTGTTCGGGAGTTGGAGTGACGAAAGCATATTTCCTGATCTCTTGAACTAATTGTTATGCAACTGTATGGTTAACTTCTGAGTTTATGACGAAAGTATTGTTTAGACTGAAATAATTCCTCTCTTTTCCTTGGCGGTTTCAAGAAAAAAACGTAACTTTGCAGCAGGAACTATAAAAAAGAATAAAGAGTATGATGGGAATATTGCAAGTTGCCTCTTATATATACAAGCGTTATATGGATGATTTTGGCGCTCGTATTGATGAAATGAAGTTGCATAAGCTACTTTATTTCGCGCAGCGTGAGTGTTTGATTCAAAAGGGTGAACCTATGTTTTGAGCACAATTTGAGGCTTGGAAATATGGTCCTGTCATGGTTCAGATTCGCCAGCATTATAAAAATGATTCTTTCCCTGAATTGATGGATAAAGAGCAGGTTGTACGATATGAGCCAGTGTTTGACATGGTTTTTAAAACTTATGCTCCGCAGAAGTCTTGGAGTTTGAGTACTTTGACGCATGGAGAGTATTCTTGGAAACACGCAAGAGAAGGCTATGATGAACAGGATTCATGTGAGATAGAAATGAAAACAGAAGACATTATGGTTGACGCCAACAGGGTTCGTGAAAGACGAGCAGTTTTGCGCCAATTAAATCTTTATACTGCATAAACCATGAGAATAACAGAGGAACAAATGGCTTTGATACGTTCTCTTCGTTGTGAACGACTGGCTTCTAATATTATTGACAATTAACGGGGATGTTTCCAGTGGTTGACAATAAAACGAATCAAGGCTGCCTCCGCAATGAAATCGGAGACAGCCTTGCAAGATTGAATTATAATCTTACCCTTTATTCTTCTTTATTTGGTTAAGGATTCAGACAATGAATGATGCTTTTGCCCTTACAGGGCGCATTGCTGATTCCTTGTTTACCCAGGGCGATGCCCTGGGCTAGGTGCTTCTGCCCTTTCAGGGCGTGTGGAGCAAACTTGCGAAATTTCAATTATCTCAGAATATCCTTCAGCGCAAAGTTGGCGAGGATGCTGGTGCTCTGGCTCAGCATGCGGATGAACTCCTGCGCCG
>ERZ773178.3395-NODE-3395-length-13416-cov-123.828306_pt1 | contig 13416 bp, 9 predicted proteins | sample MGYA00580533_ERZ773178 | MGnify/ENA primary metagenome ERZ773178 (study PRJEB29015, sample SAMEA2737859) | human gut metagenome | biome: human gut; feature: human-associated habitat; material: faeces | place: China | collected 2012 ...
CTCTTCTTTTTATGAGATAAAAACTTATCTCATTCTCAATTACTTATAAAAAATACGTACTTTCCAATAAAGAAACGAACAGTTTCATGGTATGAAACAAAATATTTCATGCCATGAAACCGTAACCTTTCTCAGATGCCATCCATCGTAAGTGTTTCAACAAAAATATGCAGTATCTGATAGAGTGTAGTGAGAAAATCGTGATGGATGATAGATAATTACATAAAATTTGTTCATATGAAGGCTGCATCGGGTTACAAATATGGCTGCGTCGGGTTACGAATATGGCTTCATCGGGTTACGAATATGACTGCATCGGGTTACGAATATGACAGCGTCGGGTTACGAATATGACAGCGTAGGCTAACGGAGACGTATTTGTAAGCTTATCGAGACGTCTGCATTAGCTAACTGAGACGTCTGAACTCGCTGACTGAACTACTTGAGTTGCTTGACTGAACCACTTGAGTATTCTTCTTCATGTACTTGCGTGCAACCATAGAAACTTTTTCTGTAACTTTTGGTTCAAGTACGGGCTGAAGGTCCACAAGAGGGTGTGTGGAGCTTACTTGCGAAAGTTCAGTTAAACAGGATTAATCAAGATGGCATCTCGACGCTTCAGCCATTAAAACAACGAGGGCTGCAAACGGCATTGTTACCGTCTGCAGCCCTTACTTATGTTAGAATCCGATTCCTCAGATTACACTCCCTCACCTGGGTACTTCGGATCATTCGAGCCGAAGCCTGGTCCCATACTATCCCATTCTTCTTGCGTTATTCCACTTCCGGTACTTCCTCCACCGGTTTCTTCTCCACTTCCTACCAGGATGCAAGGGGTATTCATTTCAAATACCTGAATTGCAGGTGATATATACTCTTTCTTTTTCATAATACCTTGTTGATTAATTATTTAACACTAAATTTCTTTCCATTCTTGATATAGATGCCCTTGCGAGGTGTTCCCATTACGCGCTGACCCTCTAAGGTATAAATGACTGATGAACCAGTCTGTTTGCCATCTCCTAAGCTGATGATGCGGATACCAGTGGTAGAACTGTCATCAGGCAAACCGATACTGAACAGCATGGTACGTGAAGAAGCCGACTGTGATGGCTGGACGTTCAGATATATGCGATAAGGAGACAAATCACCTGTATGGATACCAAACTTACCATCTGCACGGAAACTGTAGCTTCCCTCTGCCATAGGAGTGGTAGTATAAACGCCACCTATTGAGGCATTTGTCAGTTCATGGCAGATAGTCATAAAACCACTCTTACCATCCCAGTCTCTCAGAGTCAGCGACTTGGCTGTTGGATTTGCAAAGAAGTTGGCGCTGTACTCTACATTCTGTGCCGTTGCAACCAAATTCTGAGAAGCGTTCTCTGCTGCAAGCTTAACAACCATTGGTGTGCCAGCCTCGATGACAGACTGCTCATCGAGCATAAGAACGAACTTCAATACACTTGCATCATTTGTAGGCATGTGAATCATCATATTTCCTACAGGATAGCACTTCTCTGCACCAGCAACATCAGCTGCTTTGATATCGAAAGGAAGGCAGAGTGTTACATAACCCTTCTGTCCCTCAGTGAGCTGACGGCTATACTGAAGTTTCTTCACCGTGAACTGAGCCTGGGTGTTGATGGCTTTAGCATCGGTAAGGTTCAGTTCCTCGACATAGAACTTGCCATCTTCTGCCTTTGTAGCCTCCAGTGTTCCATCTGCATCTGCTGCATACTTATGAAGAGTGCAGTTCTCGTTGCGGCAACCCTTCTGGTAGATGTGCTTGTCGGCATCAAACTCTACTCCTTCAATGTCAAGATGGTATGTGGTAGACTTCAGGGTAGGATCATTGCCATACTTGATAGACTTATCATCTTTGTAACAATAATCATAAGCTGCAAAGTATACAGTATTGCCCTCCGCAGCAACAAGCACAGGATAAGCATCTGCATCAGTTTCAGAGAGTTTCTGATACCAAGCCAGTTTGCCTTCTGATTTGCTTCCGTTGAGCAGGTAAGCCACCTCGCCGCTCTTCAGCTGCTCTGGGGTGAATGCCTTGACCACGTCAGCTTCATTCTTACCGTCAGGATAGGTCAATGAGCCTTTTCCTATAGCCTTTACGGCTTCACCAGTCTGTTCAGTTTTATTGATGGTAAGCTTCGCGCTGCTGTTGTATGCCAGGATGCCAGAAGCGGTGCCGGAGGAACTGTTTATGCCTCCAACAAGGATACCGGCATAACCTATAGAAGTAGCAGTAGAAGTAACATTACCAGTGCCAAGCACATTGTTCAGTTCGCAATAATCAGCCTCTCCTATCAAATTTCCGACATAAACAGTTCCCGTTACATCGCCATAGTTAGCACTGTTCTGAATGGTTCCTGAGTTAAAATATCCAGCAATGCCGCCAACGCTGTATTCCGTACCTGTTACGACACCATAATTGGCGCATGAAGTGATGGAATTGTTGACTTGCATATGGCTACCAACAACACCTCCTACGTAGAATCTACCATTCACTATTGCATGGTTTTCGCAGTTGCTGATGTCGCCACTTGCTCTTCCTGCTATTCCGCCAACGGCATCTTTTCCTTTTACCGAACAGTTAGCCAAGGTCTTGATATTTTCAATAATACAAAACTCTTCGTATCCTGCCAAAATTCCAGTATAATTACCAGTACTATTCACCTTCGCATTGTCGAAAGTGATGTTCTTGATGCTACCCTCCTCATCTGCATAGCCAAAGAAACCGGCATGATCAGAGGTAGCATTGATGTAGAGATTACTGATGGTCTTCCTGTTGCCATCGAATATACCTTGATACTTATTATCAGAGTTACCAATAGGAGTCCAGCTGAGTTCTGCTACCTGTGCATCAGCCTTATGGCATACAGTGCTCATATCAATTTCTTTCACATCATCGGCAATCTTTGCACAGGCGCTAGGGTGACCTCCATTCACGTAGTCACGGAACCACGCCAGATGATCTGCCGTCTTCAGCACAAATGGTTCCGCCTCGGTTCCTTTACCAGTCATACTTGCTGGCAATTGCAAAGGGGACAGTTTTACATTGAGCGTAACTTCGCCTTCGATGGCATTGCCACCATATTCTCTTGCACCGATATAATAAGTGGTGCCTTTCGTTACATCGTAGGTGATTTTGAAGTCGGGACTATTGCTACTATTGTCCTTAGTCAAGCAAGATGCAGCCGTGCGGCTCTCCCACAGGGTGCCGTAGGTATCTTGACCGTTGCTGTTTGCCGTCACCTCCAATGTGCCATCTTCTGGAGCTGTATATTTATAAAGGTTGTAACCGCTGATTTCAGACATGCTGCCCAATGCCTTTTCAATTGTTATTTTATTGTCGCCCAATGTCAAGAAAGGAATTTCTTTCTGACACTTCGTGCACTTGTCGCTCTCATCATATTCGTGTCCTGTAGCTGATACTACAAAACTGCTCACCACTTGTGTCATCTGCTTGTCCGAGAAAGATGCATGACAAACATCACATACCCAATATTCAATGTTGCCATCTGTGGTGCAGGTAGCATCCATGGATTTGTGATGTGTGGGACTATCGCCATGCTTAAACGTAAATGTACCCTCTTGTGCAGGCTTGATATTGGTGAATGTACCTGAACCTTCCAACTCTCCAGAACATTTCATTGTCACAGGACGATTCGAATACACCTTATTCGTAGAGCCAAGTAAAGGATAATCGTCGGTGTTCAGTTCTTGCCCCCATTTTGCACTTTCTGAGGCATTTTCCTGGAGTATAAAAGTAACCAATCCACTCTTCAACTGTTCTGCAGAAAATGCCTTTATCTTTTCAGCAGATGTCAATGAGCCTTTTCCGATAGCCTTGACAGCATCACCTGTCTGCTCAGTTCCATTGATGGTAAGCTTCGCACTGCTGTTGTATGCCAGGATGCCAGAAGCGGTGCTGGAGGAATTTCTTATGTTTCCAACAAGGAGACCGGCTTGACCCATTTTAGAAGTAGCAGTAACATTACCAGTGCCAAGCACATTGTTCAGATTGCATATTTGAGCATATCCTATCAAGTTTCCAACATTGAAAGTTCCCGTTACATCGCCATAGTTGGCACTATTCTGAATAGTTCCAGAGGAAAAAGTTCCAACCATGCCACCAACTCTGTTTCCCGTACCTGTTACGACACCATAATTGGCGCATGAAGTGATGGATTTGTCGGAAGACTTATAGTCACCTACAATACCTCCTACATAATATGCACCCTTCACCATTGCATGGTTTTCGCAGTTGCCGATGTTGCCGTTAGCATCTCCTGCTATTCCGCCAACGTTGTTAGTTCCATCTACCGAACAGTTAGGCAAGGTCTTGATATTTTCAATAATACAAGAACCTACGTGTCCTACCAATATTCCAGTGTTAGTAACAGTACTCTTCACCTTCGCATTGTCGAAAGTGATGTTCTTGATACAGCCAGCATCAGCATAGCCGAAGAAACCGGCAAAATTAGAGGTGGCATTGATGTAGAGATTTCTGATGATTTTCCCGTTGCCATCGAATGTACCTTGATACTTATTACCAATAGGAGTCCAGCTGAGTTCATCTGTATTCTTGGCGGCATCCTTCGCATGGCAGAACTCAGACAAGTCGATATCAGCAATCAGCTTGGCAGATGCTGATGAGTGAGTAGTTCCTGCTGCTTCGCCTTCGTCCCCAATAGTTCCGTTCACATAGTCGCGGAACCACGCCAGTTCGGCAGCTGTGGATATCTGAAAAGGAGTGTCTACTCCATTACCAATGGAAGGTCTGGAAGGCGTTTGTGCCCATGCCCCCCCCATAAGGCATGAGGATAGCCATCACGAGCAGCAACATCGTGACGAGCCGATTCGGTTTGAGTAATTGTTTCTTTTTCATACACGTTTTGTTATAAATGATTAATGTTAATATTTTGTCTTATATATCAGCTTGCCAGTTTATCGCAAAGATCAGGAGCTTTCCTCTATGATGGGATAGGCTTCGCTATCATGTCCATTGGATCATCAGAGCGAAGATCATTCCTGGAAACATAAGAGGCTTGTCTGTATGATGAACAGGTATGTCGGACAGCAAACCGGCATGGCTCCTATTTCGCAATCATGGAGCAAATATACAAAAAATATTTGGAAAAAGGTGTCGCATTCCCCTGCCTAGGTGTCGCATTGCTATCATTTAGGTGTCGCATTGGTGGGGGAATGCGACACCTGAAAGGGGCTATTCCCGATAAAAATGGCTCTTTTCTCTGGCATTTTACAAAAATTAGTAATTTCTGCTTTTTATCTTCTCTAGCTGAATTTGTAGCCAGATAGTCACTCTTTTCCGTCTCTCAGAGCCTCCCGAAAGTCCGTTTTGAGTGATGGCAATAATACGAAAAGAGGGGCAGCATGTTCGTTCTGCTGTCCCTAGATATAACCTTCGCAAAGCCTGTAATGAATCATTCTATCGCACCCTTTAGAAAGATATAATTGTAAAGATTATGTGTCTTTTTTGTGTTTTATACAATAGGCAGACTGATTCCGTTGATCTTCTGATAGATGTCGAGCGCATAGATGTCAGTCATGCCGCTGATGTAATCAATTACCGCCATGATGCGCTCCTCCAGATTCTCGTTCTCTATATCATACTGGCTGCTTACCCGGCGCAAGAGCTGCTTGGAGTAGAAGCGCGATGGGTTGACGGCAGCTTCGATGAAAACCTCCATCAGAGTTGCCATGATTTGATAACCCGAAAGTTCTATGTCGAGTACCGGCTTGCTTTGGTAAATCTTAGAGTAGGAGATCTTCTCACATTCCTTGTATGCCTTTTTCTGGCGCTCGGAAATATGGTCGATGAGACTGCCCTCGAAAGTTCCGGCAAGGATCTCCTCCTCGTGAGCCAGGAAGGCAGCCACACATTCGTTCTCCAGTTTGCCGATGACGCTGGCTCTCATGTAAACCACTTTCTCGTTTTCGTCACTCAGTTCTTCGTCGATGATACGCTGGCGTATCTTCTGCTGGATTTCTTCATCAAAGAAACTCAGCAGCAAGTGCTCCGTCTCGGCAAAGGAAAGAATCTTGAGTTTATGGGAGTCTTCGATGTCCATGATTTCGTAGCAGATATCGTCGGCAGCTTCTACCATATATACAAGTGGATGGCGGGCGTATTTGAGAGGCTCACCCGGTGCAGATTTGCAAAAAATGCCCAATTCATCGGCAATTTTCCTATAAGATTCCGTTTCTGAAGCAAAGAAACCGAATTTGCCGTGGTTGCCGGCAAGACAGCTTGCAAACGGGTATTTCACGATGGAAGCAAGCATGGAATAGGTCATGACGAAACCACCCTGACGGCGCCCCTTGAACCGGTGGGTCAGGATTCTGAAGGCATTTGCGTTGCCTTCGAAATGCGTAATATCATCCCAAAACTCCGATGAAACCATTGATTTTATCTTCTGACCCGGTCCTTCAGAGAAGAAAGTCTGGATGGCTTTCTCGCCGGAATGACCGAAAGGCGGATTGCCCAAATCATGTGCCAGACAGGCTGCACTTACGATGGTACCTATCTCTTCGACGAGCGTATCCTTCAGCTCAGGCCGCTTCCGGATGACGTGTCGGGAAATGTCGTTACCTATCGACATGCCCACACTTGCCACCTCCAGACTGTGGGTGAGGCGGTTGTGAACGAAGATGCTGCCCGGCAAAGGGAAAACCTGCGTCTTGTTCTGCAGGCGGCGGAATGCCGATGAAAAGATAAGACGGTCGTAATCGCGCTTGAATTCAGAGCGATCATCATGGCGCTCGGCATGCTTATGCTCCTGTCCGAAACGCTTGTTGGATATGAGTTGTTTCCATTCCATATTATTGTATTACTTGATTCTGTAGCGCAAAAATACACTAAAGTAAGCACAAATCAAAATAAAATATGATAAATTACATGTTTTTATCCTCAAAAATTCATTTATTCCATCAAAATTGCTTATTTTTGCAGATTATTAAACTCAGACACAGATAAAAAAGAAGAAGTCATGATAAAAGTACAGATTATCAACAAGGGGCATCAGCCTCTACCGGCGTTTGCCACACCTCAGAGTGCCGGCATGGATTTGCGTGCAAACATCGATGAGGCAATCGTGCTTCATCCTATGGAGCGACGACTGGTGCCAACCGGTCTTTATATGGCTTTGCCAGCAGGTTATGAAGCGCAGATCCGTCCTCGCAGCGGTCTGGCTTTGAAGCATGGCATTACCGTACTGAATACGCCGGGAACCATCGATGCCGATTATCGCGGCGAAATCATGGTTCTGCTCATCAATTTCTCTACAGAGGATTTCGTTATCAATGATGGCGAGCGTATAGCCCAGATGGTGCTGGCTAAGCACGAACAATGCGATTTCATCGAAGTTAATGAACTCGATGAAACCGAACGTGGAGCCGGCGGATACGGTCATACGGGTGTAAAATAACAGATTATTAAAGATAGAATAGAAAGGATTAGAATCGTGAAGATGAATCTTAGAAATATCAGTTGGGCAATGGGGGTGGTCTTGCTGGGTTCGGTAGCCATGCCGTCGCTTGCCCGTAAAAAGAAGGTGCAGCCGGTTCAGAAGTCGGCGGTTCAGGAGGACCATCTCTCTCCGAACGACCGCCAGCGCTACAACTATTTCTTCCTGGAGGGAGCGCGCCAGCAGGCTGCCGGCAATTATTCGGCAGCTTTCGACCTCTTTGAGCATGCCCGGAAAATTGACCCGAAGGCGGCTGAAACCTATTTCTATGAGTCGCTTTTCTATTCTCAGCTCAAACAGGATTCCCTGGCACTTGCCTATATGCAGAAGGCAATAGAACTGAATCCGGAAAACCAGACCTATGCAGAGCAGTTGGGCAGATATTATATAGGTAGCCAGAAATACGATCTTGCCATCGATGCCTATGAGAATCTGTATGCCAAAAACCACGATAATACCGATGCCCTCCGCATCCTGGTTCAGCTTTATTCCCAGAATAAGGATTATAAATCTGTACTCAAAACCATTTCGCGTCTTGAGGTGGAAGAAGGTGAAAGCGAACAGTTCACCCTCTCTAAAATGAGAGTTTATGAACTGATGAACGACAAAAAGGCTGCCTATCAGGAACTGAAGTCGCTGGTAGACCAGCATCCGCTGGATATGCAGTATAAGACAATGCTGGGCAACTGGCTCGTACAGCACGACCGCCAGAAGGAAGCTTACAAGTGCTTTACCGATGTGCTGAAGGAAGAGCCTGACAATTCCTATGCCCAGATGTCGCTTTACGACTATTATAATGCCACCCATCAGGAGCAGCTTGCCGAGCAGATGCTCGATAAGATATTGATGAGTCCGAAATCGGATCTGGAGACCAAGGTGATGATGTACCGCTCTTTCATTCAGAAGAACGAGAGCGAAGGTGGCGATTCTACCAAGGTGATTGCGCTGTTTGACAAGGCGCTCAACGTGGCTCATCCGTCAGCCGAAGTGGCAGAGATGAGAGCTGCTTATATGAGTTTGAAGAAGATGCCAGCCGACTCTGTTTGCCGTGCCTTCGAAAAGGTGCTTACCATAGCTCCGGATAACGTGAATGCCAGAATGCAACTCGTACAGATGCTCTGGAACGAGAAGAAATATGACCTGGTTTCCCTGCAATGTAAGGCAGCTCAGGAGTATAATCCCGAAGAAATGGTGTTCTATTACTTCGGTGGAATGGCGTATTATCAGAAAGATAAGGAAGACGAGGCGCTCCGTGAGTTCCGTCTCGGATTGGCGCAGGTGAATGCACAGTCGCCTGCCGACCTGGTATCCGACCTCTATGCCGTAACCGGCGATATCCTTCATAAGAAAGGTGAAGAGCAGGAAGCCTTTGCGGCTTACGACTCCTGTCTGCAATGGAAAGATGATAACGTGATGGCGCTGAACAACTATGCCTACTATCTGAGCGAGAAGGGCGTTGACCTGCATAAGGCTGAGTCGATGAGCTACAAGACCATCAAGGCAGAGCCGAACAACGGTACTTATCTGGATACCTATGCTTGGATTCTCTTTATGGAAGAACGCTATGCTGATGCCAAGACTTATATAGACCAGGCACTCAAAAACCGCGATTCCACCGCAGATAACAGTACGGTTATTGAGCATGCCGGAGATATCTATTATATGAATGGTATGGCCGATGAATCCGTAGATTTCTGGAAGAAAGCCTATACCGGAGAGAACCAGACTGAGGTGCTGGCATGGAAGATTAAGAACAGACAATATATTACCGAAGAAGAACTGAAGAAGCGTAATGCGCCAAAGCAGAAACCTGCCGCTACGAAGAAGTCAGTTAGAAAAGGTAAGAAGAATAAGTAGAAAAATCAAGAAAGATGAAATATACAATGAAGAAGAATAAGATGATGCTGCTTGCCGCAGCCTGCAGCATCCTGCTCCTTGGTTCTTGCGGAACCAGCAAGAATGTACAGGGCTCTGGCTCCTCATCAGCCAGTCATCAGAAAGAGAATGCCACCAAGGGTTCTGCCTCTCGTCAGAGTGAGACGCTCAAGAAGTTGGCTTTCGTACAGAAGGTTTCAGACAATCAGGTGTATACCAGGAATATTGTAGGCAACATGTCGTTTACTCTCCAGGCTGGTGATAAGGACATTACCGTGCCGGGCAAACTGAGCATGCGTAAGGATGAAATCATCCGCATCCAGCTCTTTATTCCTATCTTGGGTACAGAGGTGGGCCGTCTGGAGTTTACTCCCGACCATGTACTTATCATCGACCGTCTGCACAAGGAATATATCAAGGCAGATTATACCCAGGTAGACTTCCTCAAGAAGCAGGGCATCTCCTTCTATTCTCTGCAGGCTCTCTTCTGGAACCAGCTTCTCCTGCCGGGCGAAAGAACTGTGAAGGAATCAGACCTGAAGAAGTTTGATGCCACCTTGGATGTGGCAGGAGATGCTGTGCCGGTTAGTTTCAGAAACGGCAATATGACCTATGCCTGGACAGCCAACCGCACTACCGGCCGTATCACAGCAGCTGATGTTGTCTATAAGAGTGCGCAGAACGGCACCTCCAATCTCCACGTCGACTACGGCAACTTCAAGAGTGTAGGCGTCAAGATGTTCCCTGCCTCCCTGAATCTGGCGATGACCACTACTGCCACCAGGAAAAAGCAGGAGGCTAAGATCAGTCTGGAATTGAATCAGGTGAAGACCGACAGCAAATGGAGCACTCAGACAGAGATTTCCAGCAAATACAAGCAGATTTCTCCAACAGATGTGCTCAGCAAGATATTGAGTATGTAGATGCTCATCAAGAGTTTGAAATTATAGAACATGGGTTTTTAATATAAGAAATGAAGCGAATCTTATTATTCATCATGGCAATCACCTTCTCGCTCGCACCTTTTGCGCAGAAGCATTCTGCCCAGAAGAAGCCGGTGAGAAAGACTGCCGTAACTGCGAAAAAGAAGGCTGCTACTCCTGCCAGAAAGACGAACAGCAGAAGTCATGTGGCCAGAAAGACATCCAAATCAGCTGCGCCAACCAGAGCAGAACGCAAGGCGGCAACCTATAGCAATGCCTCTATCCGAGGTTTGCAGGGACAGCGCGCTTCTATCCAGAAGAAGATCAGAGAGCAGGAGCAGGCTTTGCAGAGAAATAAGGCGGATGTGAAGAAACGTCTTGAAGACCTGATGGCGCTGAACGGAGAAATAGACCAGAGCCAGAAGAAGATTGACGGCATCCAGAAGGATATCCATCATATTGACGGCAATATCGGCATCCTGCAGGCGCAGTTGAAAACGCTTCAGCAACAGTTGCAGGACCGTAAGAACAAGTATATCCGTTCCATGCGCTATATGAGCCGTCATCATACGGTTCAGGACAAGCTGATGTTCATCTTCAGCGCCAAGAATCTGACACAGATGTATCGCCGCCTTTCCTTCATCCGCCAGTATTCTTCCTATCAGAAGGTGCAGGGCGAGGCTGTAAAGGCTAAGCAGAAGCAGGTGAACGAGAAGCACCAGCAGTTGCAGCATGTTAAGGGACATAAGAACACCTTATTATATAAGGGTAAGCAGGAGAAGACGGCATTGGAAGGCAAGCAGACCCAGCAGCAGGAGATGGTGCAGGGACTGCAGAAACAGCAGAAGACCATTCAGGCTGTGATTGCCGACCAGCGTCAGAAAGATGCGGCAATCAACGCTCAGATTGACCGCTTGATTGCTCAGGAAGTAGCCAAGGCTCGTGCCCGTGCTGCTGCCGAGGCTAAGAAGAAGGCCGCTGCCGCTGCTGCCGCCAAGAAACGTGCCGAGGAACTGGCTCGCAAGAAAGCTGCTGCCGAGGCTGCTGCCAGGGAGAATGCCCGTCGTATAGCCGAAGCCAAGGCGCGTGAGGCTGCTGCCGAAGCTGCCCGCAGAAAGGCTGCCGAAGAAGCAAGACTGGCTGCCGAGGCTGCAAGAAAGGCTCAGGAGGAGGCTGCTGCCCAGGCTGAGGCTAAGGCGAAGGCAAAAGCGCAGGCTAGGGCGCGTGCTGCTGCCGAGGCTGCCAAGCGTGCCGCCGCAGAGCAGGCTGCCCGTGAGGCTGCTGCCGAACAGGCTGCAAGAAAGGCGGAGGCTGAAAGACAGGCTGCCGAGTTGAAGGCAAAGATGGATGCGGAACGCAGTACCCGTGAGATTGCCGCTGCCAAGAAGGAGGCGCAGGAGGCTTCTACCTTGAGTTCGGTAGACCGCATGCTGAGCGGTGGATTCGAGGCTAACCGTGGCAGATTGCCGATGCCTATCAGCGGCAGTTACCGTGTGGTGAGTCATTTCGGTCAGTATAATGTGGAAGGCTTGAAGGGCGTAACGCTCGACAATAAGGGTATCAATATCCAGGGCAAGCCGGGTTGTGTGGCTCGCAGCATCTACGATGGTGAGGTGAGTGCCGTCTTCGGTTATGGTGGCATGTGGAATGTGCTGGTCCGTCATGGTGCCTACATCTCTGTTTACTGTAATCTGAAATCGGTCAGCGTTCATAAGGGTCAGAAGGTAAGTACCCGTCAGGCTTTGGGTAGTGTTGGCTCTGAAAACATCCTCCAGTTCCAGCTTCGCAAGGAGACAGCCAAGCTCAATCCGGAGGCTTGGCTGAGCCGATAATGTATGAATAGTTGCAGCCGGTAGTATTTTTACTGCCTGGTTGCTGTAAATGATTCAAGTTTCGCAAGTTTTTGCCCCACACGCCCTGTTTTGCCCCACACGCCCTGAAAGGGCAGAAGCTCCTAGCCCAGGGCGTGCTGCTTCTGGAGCTTTTGGGCCTTCAGCCCGTACTTAAGCCATATGCGAAAGTTCAGTTGTTAAGTCAGAAAATAGAAGACAATCGCTTGCAAATTGTGCAAACGATTGTCTTTTTTTTATGCTATTTATTCAACTTTTCTTCATCTGCTTTTCAAAAAGTATTCTTATTTTTGCCGACGAAATCTTATAATTCAAACTTAATACATTTTGTTTATGCAGAAATTTTATACGTTGATTTGTACACTGGTATTGCTGCTGAGCATGACCTTCATGGCTCCAGTTTCAGCACTTGCGGCAGACTATACACCAGTGGTAACGGAAAATGAAATCTCCGTGTTCTTGGAGACAAGTTATGACAATGCCAAGATTTGGGCATGGAATGACAAGGTGGATCATTTTACTACTGCTAAGTGGCCTGGAGATGCCATGACTTTGGTGGGAACTAAAGATGGCAAGAATGTCTTTAAATGGACATATACAGCTGGTACTGAAATCCCTACAGGTGTTATCTTTACTCATGATGGTGAGCAGAAGCTGAATGGCGGTGATCAGGAATTCAAGAATTATGGTTATTACGTAGAAGGTAAATATACCAAGACCATTGAGACTGCTCCTGCAGGCAAGGTAAAGGTGTTCTTTGATAATACAATAGAGAACCTGAAGAATGTATATTGCTATATTTATAACGGAACTGAGGCTTCTGTAGAATGGCCTGGCGTGAAGATGCAGCTCGACGAAGAGACTGAGTATAACGGCAAGAAAGGCTATTATTCTTTGGAGGTTCCTGCTGCTTTCCTTACAGGTTGTTTCGTCATCAATAATGGCGAAGCAGGTTCAACTCTTCAGGGAGAAACGGTTTATGTAAACGGTAAGGTTGTTACAGCCATAGAGAATACTACCATCACAGCTGTGAAGAAGACAACCGATGATGCCTGGTATTCTATCACAGGTGTCCGTATCAGCAAGCCTGCTCAGCCAGGACTCTATATTCATAATGGTAAGAAAGTAATCATCAGAAAATAATAGCAGAATATGAAAAAGACAATCAATTATGGTCTTCTGATGTTGGTGATGCTGTTCACTATGGCATCCAACATCTTCGCAGACAACAAATATGGTCTTAAAGACAATATTCAGGATGGT
>ERZ773178.3397-NODE-3397-length-13415-cov-17.936003_pt1 | contig 13415 bp, 10 predicted proteins | sample MGYA00580533_ERZ773178 | MGnify/ENA primary metagenome ERZ773178 (study PRJEB29015, sample SAMEA2737859) | human gut metagenome | biome: human gut; feature: human-associated habitat; material: faeces | place: China | collected 2012 ...
TACAACTTTTTATCGAGAAACTGTTATTTTTACCCTACTATTTTGGGGTGGGAAACTTTAGTTAACATAATTATCGCCATTATTGCAACAAATGAGCATAGGCCTCTATTGCCTTGCATGCTATCTGTTCTGCCTCTTCTATCGTAGTCATCAACTTACCGCCTGAGGCATTAAGATGACCTCCGCCATTGAAAAACTTGGCTGCAACCTCATTACAAGGAAAATCGGCTACCGAACGAAGACTCACCAGCACGCGGTTCTTTACCTCTGTGTCTTCGCGCAAAGATATCGAGAATTTAAGACCACGAATACGCAGCGGTTCATTTACCAATCCTTCCAAATCGCCTTTTATGAAATGATATTGCTCCATCTCCTTGCGAGTAACACAATAATAAGAGGCATGTAAATTTTCAAAAACACGCAGTTTCTTATCCATGATATGCCCGCGGAAACGGATAGAATTGGTAGAATAATTATTGAAAACCTTGCGGTAAATTTTGTCCTTATCTATGTTCTTAGTTAGCAGTTCACTGATAATAAGATAGATAACGGGTTCATTAGAATTATAGACAAAACCTCCAGTGTCTGTCATCATGCCACAGTAAATGCATGTAGCCCATTGGCTATCCATCTGAGTAAAACCATCAAGTTGCCAAACGATTCTGAATATCAATTCACTCGTACTACTCATATGAGGATGAGAAATAAGTAAATCTACAGACATAAAAGGATCCAGATGATGGTCTATCATCACCTTCTTACCCTGATAAGATGTAAGAACTGGTTCCATCTCATCAAGACGGCTGGCACCATTGAAATCCAAACAGAAAACCAGATCTGCATTAGTAAAGGCTGCTTTAACTGCTTCCGGGTGCTTATCATAGCGAATAATTTCTTCTGTTCCAGGAAGCCAACTTATGGCATCTGGTATCATATCTGGTACACAGATTGTGGAATTCTTGCCCAAGGACTGCAAATAATAAAACCAGCCCAAGGAAGAACCTATCGCATCACCATCAGGTGACTTATGACAACATATTACTATACGATGAGAAGCCGCTATCATCTCTCGAAGGGTAGCGGCTTCTTGTTCTTTTAATATATTTATCTCCATGAAAGAAATATATTTACTGAAAAAGATTAGGATAAACGAATTTATCTTATCAAAAGTACTTATTAGAAAAGTTTGTTTGGATAAACACCCTCATCTATCAGACTCTGAATCTTCTCAACTACGCTCTGGCGGTCTGCTGAGTATGTTACACCAAACCACTTACTTGTAGTATCCAAAACCTTGACTGTAGAAGTACCTTCATTAATCAGTTTGTTGACCATCAACGGGATAAAGAACTCAGCTTTCTTGTTCTCCATATTCTTAGGATCGCTCAGGAACTCTTTGAAATAAGCCTCACTGTGCTCGAAATAGTCAGGAGTAAAGCCCCATACGTTCATAGAAACTGGAGTATTGTCACCTACAGCTACCCACTGTCCTTCTTCGTCCTTATAAGATACCTTACCATCAATACGCATAATCTCTGTACGCTCTACACAAGTAGTCAGATTCTCATCTGCATCCTTAGAGCAAATACCACGTGCAACAGTACCATTGTCGCTCAAAGTATTGCCTACACGGAAACCTACCATTGCATAGCGATTCTTGCTACCCTCTGGAAGTTCAGAAAGGAACTTGCCGATTACCATAAAGCAATCACGATTATAGAAATCATCACAGTTGATAACACAGAAAGGCTCGTTGATAACATCTTTAGCCATCAATACGGCATGATTGGTACCCCAAGGCTTCTCACGGCCTTCTGGTACAGAAAAGCCTTCAGGAAGTGCATCCAAAGACTGAAAACAGAGTTCTGCAGGAATATGTCCTTCATATTTTGAAAGAATCTTCTCACGGAACTGATCCTCGAAATCCTTGCGGATTACAAAAACAATTTTACCGAAACCAGCCTGGATAGCATCATAAATGCTATAATCCATGATAGTCTCACCGTTAGGACCTAGACCATCAAGCTGTTTCAAACCACCGTAGCGGCTACCCATGCCTGCCGCTAAAAGCAATAGTGTTGGCTTCATATTATTTATTAATTAATAGTTGATAGTTTAATACCGACTGCAAAAGTACTAAAAATTTTGCGAGTGCCACTATTTTTTCTCCTTTTTTTTTGATTTAATCAAATAAAAGTAAAAGTTCTGTCGTTTTATAGCATTCAATGAACAATTTACTATATTCAGAAAAACATTTTACTGTATTTCGAGAAACGCCTACAACATTCTAAATGCGATGTTCAAAAATAATTTTCGACATCTATAGAAACTTTTATCGATATCTACAGAAACTTATTCTGGTATTTCTAAAATTCCGGCATTCTTAGAAAGGATAGCCCACGGCAAAATGGAAACTATGAGAATCTTTGAATCGGTGAATATTATAAAATCCGTTTTTGCCAGTTTCGTAAGGAAGATGCAATCCAAGTCCCCAATCCAGACGAATCACAAACATTCCCATGTCATATCTGACACCAACACCCGTACCCACAGCCATCTGTTTAAAAAAGTTTCGGGCATAAAATTTTCCATTTTTACTATACTCCTCTTCATGGATATTCCAGACATTACCCATATCCAGAAATATTGCACCATACAAATCACCCCAAATTCTTGGTCTATATTCCAGATTGGCAACAAACTTAATGTCACCCGTCTGGTCTATATATGAGAACTTACTATTAGTAGGCGCAAATTTGCCCGGTCCGATACTTCTTACATTGAAAGCTCGGATGCTATTGGCTCCTCCTACATAGAACTGCTCATAATAAGGAGCTTTTTCCGTATTTCCATAACTCCAGACTACACCAGCATTCAAATGCCCAACAAGCGTGGATTTTTCCGTCAACTTCCAATATTTTACGAAATCAGTCTCTAACTTAAGAAATTGTGCAAAAGGATTTTTAAACATCTGCTTATCCTTATCATTCCATTTTTTGCCTGCTATCAGATAACCTGTTGCCAAGACATTACCAGCTTCGCTCACCGTAGTAGACCAGGTGATAGGATGACGATAGTTGAGCGGACTATTATAGGTATAGGTATAGCTCATCTTTGGCACAAACTGATCGCGCATAGATATCTGGAGATACGGATGCTTTGATAGTACGCTATCAAAAGCTGCCGTTCGAGCATTCATGTACTCGTAAGAAAGGACAAGAGGACTGAATGAATGATGATGCTGGGAAGAAGTGGACCAGTTATATGTCAATTCGCCAGACACAACATGACGACGAAAATAACTTGCCCTATTTAGCACATTCATAGAAGTCTTGACGGTAGTTGTCGGAGTTCCATAAAAACGTCGTGGAAAACGCCCCGCCCTGAAGCGTCGCTCGTTCTGAGCCATTGTGCGAAACATATTCCAAGGAGTTATGATTCGTGGGAAAGATAATGAAATATCCGAACCATACTCATAGGAATTTATATGAGTTGATTTAGCACCTTCTTGTTGTATAGTCTGCCATTCATAGGAACCATGCAAGTTGATATCCAGTTTTTCTCCACCTTTAAAGGCATTTCTCTTAGTCAAACCTATCACAAGTTCAGGCCCTACTCGTCCTGTAGTCTTTCCCTTTGCATTCGCCTCGATATAGAAATCATAGGGTTTGTCAAATACCAAGTCGATAGTCGCATCCAATGTATCACACAGGGATACACAGGAATCATTTACCAACACCCTGTCATTAGAAGAAAGACGTGGCGAAAACTGAATACTGGTATAGCTAAACAATCCCATTGCCTGCAGATGATTTTTAGCAGCCTCCTCATTTTCTATCTTATAGAGACGGTTTGGGAAAAGCTTTAAGTCTTTCAAAACAACTCCTGCACGTATCGGCATCTTTCGTCCATTATAGTAAAATTCCAGCTTGCCCCTTACGAAAGAATCTTTCAATTCTTCCATAAAATTTCTTTTAAAATTGAATTTCACATGACCAATGTACCACTTGCGCAAAGCCATAGTATCAATGCTGTCGGCCATAATCAGACGAACTTCTGCCTTACCCGGCGTTCCTAAAGTATCAGCCAGATAAGATGCATATCCATTTTTATAAAAATAATAACCATTATTACGGAACAACCGGGTAATACGCTGACGTTCCTCTTCGAGCCGAGAGACATTAAATGGCGAACCTGTTCGGATAACAGCCAGGTTTCGGGTAGAATCTATCAGTTGCTGACCTTCATTCGGGAATCCAAGATACTTGACAGTATCAAGCGTCCAAAGATGTCCCATATCTACATGATAAGCAACTTTAGCTTTTTTCGGATTGTTGTCAGTAATAACATCGTAAGTAACTTTACCATTAAAATAACCATACTTGTCCAACTGATTTTCTGCAACCTGCGCACGAAGTTGAGGATTTACATTCGACATCAGCTTCGGTTTAGAACCAAAAGCCTTTGTTATCCATTTAGCAACACCTCCTTCTGACTGCGAAAAGGCATTCCATATCCATAATCTTACGGGGAAAGGAGTACGATAATAACTACTTCCAAAAAGGGCACCATTTGGAGCCGAAGCCAGTACATTCTCCATTTCCAACATTGTAGTATCTGCATAGCCCGATTTTTCGTAATTAGAATATTCAATAGGCTTCAATCCCGTAAAAAGCTGCTGCCCCTCTTTTAATGCACTCGTAGAAGAACATGCCAGCAAAAAAGGTATTGACATTATTAATGTCAACACATATATAATAATGTATAATTTACTCTTTCTCATAATCATTCATTAATCAAAGATAACCAAGAGGTATTTTATTACTGCTTCTCTCTCAACGGATCAAAGAATCGAGGCTTTACAGAAGTACTATCCTCCATTTTTTTTCTCACAATAGTATCTTGTCTAACATTTTTAACTGGAACATCTTGTTTTTCCGTCTTGAAACGGAAAATATCCTTGAAGTGTTGTAACTTTCTGCGCCACATAAAACCAACGCCATATTCGCCGACCAGGCCTTCCAACCAATCGTAAGTATTGTTGTTATAAAAAGCACGGATATACTGCGAAGCACCTTTATTAAGTCTATATTGCAGCTCTACATTATTGAAGAACGAATCGTTATTTCCAGCATTCTCCATTTCTGCTCCAGAAGAAACTTTTCCACCTATGGTGAAACTCAAACGATTATTGAAGAAACGTTTGGCAAACTTGAAATTATAGTCTGTATGCGAAGCTCCGGAAGCGTTCGTAGAATTATCCACGCTCATACCAAGATCCAGTCCCAAAGATCGCATGGCAGAACCTGCTATATTATTGATTTCCGAGTTCAAGAAACTACTCAAGGCACTGTTCATAGAGAAATCGCTGGTATTTCCACCAGAAAGATACATACCAGATGCAAGCATCGTAACTGCAATTTTACCTCGTTCCTCAATACTCATTGTATTCAATTCATCCTGCATTGTCATATCATTAGGAGCAGAAATGATAAACTGAATACCTGGCTTACTCAATGTCTGGGTCAACTTCACACCACACACAAAATCCACAGAGCGACCTGTTCCCTGTCCCTCATTAACAGTAGATTTCATATTTTCTGTCGCAGTAATATTAAGAATAGGATTGAAAGGATCACCCGTAAACTCAAGGTAACTGCCATCTTGTATGGTAAAGGTCTTCAATGGAATAATTGGCAATGAGTACTTCATCGCTCCATTATTTAATGTATATTTACCAGTCAACTGAATATTATCGACAGGGTTATATTTCATTTGCAAGTCACCGCCACCCATCAAATCTATATAGTTCGTCTTTTCTTCATTCAGAGCACACAGAATATGAGCAGATTCATCAATAGACATACTGAGCATCATATCAAATCCTTCAATGGCTGGACGCACAATAGTCTCTTCCTTACCACTCTTAAAATCAGTGAACTTCACCAACTCATCCAACTGAGAATCGGTTGACAGTTCTGATTCACGTAAGACATAAGTCATATCTGTATTTCCCAACACATCCAATTTTCCACGCATCTGAAGGCTGGTCAAAGGACCTTTCATCATTGCAAAGAAATTGACATAAGCCTTACCAAATGCTTCAGAGCGCAAATTCTCCTTAGCATCTATCAAAAGGAAGTTCTGAGCTCTCATACGTAAGTCGAGCATCATTCTGTCCACATTAGAGAAATCCAGATTTCCTTGCAGATTTAGCGGACTCTCATTGTTTGCATACATCATGAAGTTTTCGAAGAGTAACTTGCTATCTACGATACGCACAGGATCATCGTCAAAACGCATAGAAATTCCATACGGTTCACTTATCAGATATGCAGAATCCAGATAAACCTCACCTTCTACATGCGGTTTATTCAGAGCACCCTTTACAGCAAGTTCACCTTCCCCATATCCTTTCAAACCAAGCAACTGGTCTGGAACAAATCCATTGATAAAGTGAAGCGGAATCTTATCAAGCCCTACAGTAGCATCAAGATATCCGGCTCCTTCAGACTGATAGGTACCCTTAACTGTTGCCACATCCTCACCCTCATAAGTCAGAATGCCATCTACATAATGAGAACCATCGCTCTTAGGCATATAGACAAATTCAGACCCAACATCGCCCATCGGACATTTCTCATAGACAAGGTTATCAATCTTCAGATTAGAAGAAACAGAAAGTTCTTCCTTTGTCTGAATAACGTGGAAGTCACCATCCATGATGCCAGAAATATCAGGCATATAAGGAATGACGCTCAGAACCTTATCCAGGTTGAATTTACTCAAACTGACCGTTATATCCTGCAATGCGTCCTCATTTTCATCATTAGAATAGACTCGCACGCCCATACCACCAGAAGCAGTCAACAACAGATTAGCCGATACTCTCTGGTCATCAGAGAGCATCAAGTAATTATCAGCATTAGCCTTAAACTTCTTATAGCCAAGAATTGGATGCGTATCCGTAAGTGAAACTTTGATTCCATTATCCTGCATCAAAGCCGCTAATCCTACATCAAGACCTAATTTATTATTGGCATCATAGAGTTTTGCCTTAATATTCGAACCTTTTTCCTGCAATTCACCATCCACCAAGGCACGGAAAACATATTGTGGATTTTTCTTATTATTTTCAATTCTTGCAGAATAGTGGATGGTGTCACCCTTAGTATGCACAAGAGCACGTATCGTATCCAACTGAACACCTTGGACCACCATAGAATCAACATGAAAAAATCCATTCAATCCCATAACAGGAGAGGCACTCAGATCCATCTCTATAGTTTTAAACTGATATCCACAATATTCGATGAAACGGGAAATAAAATTATTTTTTCCTGAAGAAAGATAAATATGCCCTAAAGGAAAATTCTGGCGAAGACGAATCTGGTCTATCTTGCGATTCTTCATCTGACTGAATATTTCTCGTTGCAATCCATCTATATGTCCAAGCAGTTTTTTATACCCTCCATGAGCATCCATATTAAGATGAAAATCACCACAATCTACAATAGCATGAGTTGTATCCTTACGCGTGAACACATCCAAGAGAACATCTACAGGTCGATAAACTTTATTTGCTGTACGCAAAGTAATATCACCCACAGAAGCTTGAAGATTATAAAAATCTTTCAAATCAGTATTGACATCCATGTAGCCACACAAAGCTGCCTTCATCGGTTTTTCTACCAATTGCAACAGATAAAGGTCTGCCTGTCGGACATCAGCTTTTATAGTTGCCTGCACCTTCTTCGTATTAGTCAGTGCATCCAAACTTACCAACCCTATAAGAAATTGATTTTTACTATCCACATCAGCATGCACCTTTCCGTGAGCAACATGAGCAATCGCCAGTACATTATTTATCTTATATTTCCCATAATGAACTGAAGATACTTGAGCCTTAGCAGCCAAACGGGTGGAAGGTGACAAGAAATCAGTACCCACTCCTTTGGCTTTTATATTACCACTAAAAGCATACAAATCCTGTTTTGGAAGGAAATGCTTCGCCTGAACATTCTTGGCCTGAATTTTGGCATCGTAAGCCAGACGTCCCAAATCTATTCCACCAGTAGAGTTAGTTTTTGCGATAACAGAAGCATCTATATTCAAACTACCTCTGCCCTCAGTTAAAGCCAACTTGGTAGCATATCGTTGACCATCAACATTTATATTTCCCTTAATTCCAATACCATTAGGAACACATATTTCTTTCATCAAAGAAGGCTCCAACATGGCTGTAATGAAACCTAAGTTGTAGGTACGAGCATTTAAGTTGACATTTGCCTTCAACTTATTCATATCTGTCAAACTGCCCAATGTTCCATGGGCGGAAATTTCAAAGGCAGAAGGTAAGACAGCCTTCAACCCATCAAAGGCCAATTGCTGCAAGTTTCCTTTTACCGATCCTTTCAACTTAAGAGGGTAATAAGGCCACAGTTTTTTCATTTTTTCAGGCATTGCATCGCCTGCAAAAAGCATCAAATCAGATTTACCCAGACTTCCATCAATCAATGCAGCGAGATGCCCAGGATTACTCTCAGCGAAAGCATTCATATCCATATCCACAGTAGCCTTCAACTGTGATACAGGAGTCTTGAGATAAAAATCCGGCAATGCTAATTTGGTAGAATCCATCACGAATCTACCATTCATTTGCGATATAGACAAGCCGCTCTTTTCCTTAAATTGCGCCTCACGAATTTTGACATCTATTTTGGAATCACAATAATAGAACGAATCCGCCTTCAAATTCATCCCAGATAAAGCCAGATGATTGAAGTCTATACCAGAAACGGGCTTTTCGAAATTATTGTCATAAGAGACCCATCCGTTTTCCCAATCCAACTTCTTAACCTGATATAATCCTTTGAAAAGATCAAGATACGTTTCTTGAGCTAACGCATTACCAAAATAAGCACTTACCTGAAGAGTATCCCCAGGCATATGCAACGTAAGATTAGTGTTTTTTAATTTCAGCTTTTGTAGATTGATTTTCCAAAAGTTTTCACTTGGGGCAGTATCTGCAGGTACAGTATCACTTAGCTCAACAGCCAATTTAGCACCAGCGAGCAATGCATTCTCTACTAAAACATGCTCATTGGCTAAATCAATACCATGTGCCTGGACACTGAGTTTTCCGACATTTCCTTTGATACGCGCCTCGTGAATAAAATTGGCAGTATTCACTTTCATTCCATCGAAATCCAACTGATCAACCATCACTTGACTATGGAAAATAGGCATCAGTTGAACATCAACTATCATTTTTCTAATGTCAGCAATAGTATCTTTTTTTCCACGCAATGAAAGATTAGTGCTATTTTTAAGAGAATCTATAGGTTGCAGAACCTGCACACCTTCCACGCCAAGCCGTAAAGGGAATACCAGTTTTACGTGATCCACAGTAACATCCATGCCCGTAGATTCAGAAGCATACGCTGCCACATGCCTTACTGCCCAATTCTGAACGGGTGGCAAATAAAGCATAACAGCAAGTATCATGATGAGGAGTATCGGAGAAAAGAGAATGAAAACACTCCATTTGATATACTTCTTCATAGGCATAAAGGTTTAGATGACTAAAACACTTCTAAATTGGTGCTATCGCTCGCCATAGATTATCATCCGGCAACGGAGCTTCAATTGATATCAACTCCTTAGATACAGGATGTAGGAATTCAACATGATGAGATAAAAGACAAATACTTCCATCAGGATTGCTACGTGGGGAACCATATTTCAAATCTCCCTTGATAGGACACCCCATTTTAGCAAGTTGACATCTTATCTGATGATGACGGCCGGTCATAAGGTTCACTTCCAATAATGTATAATTGTCTGTACGACCAATTACTTTGTATTTTAGAATTGCTTTCTTGGAATTTTTCACCTCATGATCATAAGCATAACTTTTATTCTGCTTTTCATTTCTAACAATCCAATGAGTCAAAGTCGCCTCTGACTCCTTAGGCGTATTCTTTGTTATTGCCCAATAAGTCTTATGCACATCTCCATCACGGAACATATTATTCAAACGCGAAAGAGCTTTAGACGTTTTGGCAAAAACTACAAGCCCAGCAACAGGGCGATCAAGGCGATGTACCACACCCAGGAAAACATTTCCCGGTTTGTGGTACTTGTCCTTAATATATTTTTTCACAGTCTCCGAGAGAGGCTCATCACCGGTTTTATCACCTTGAACGATTTCACCACTTCTCTTGGAGACTATTATAATATGGTTGTCTTCGTAAACTACCTGCATTATTTTTTAATAAAGGATAGATTACATATTCATACCACCATCGATCTGGATAACCTGACCACTTACGTAGCTAGACATATCAGAAGCGAGGAAAAGGCAAACGTTAGCGATATCCTCAGTCTGACCACCGCGACGCAAAGGAATCTTCTTCATCCAATCCTTACGTATATCCTCTGGCAACTGTGCAGTCATAGCAGTCTCAATAAAACCAGGAGCAACGGCATTAGCACGTACGCCCTTAGGACCCAACTCCTGAGCAATAGACTTAGCAAGCGCAATCATACCAGCTTTAGAAGCAGCATAGTTACACTGACCAGCATTACCATGTACACCTACAACAGAAGCCATATTAATGATAGAACCACCACGCTGGCGAAGCATAATAGGAGAACAAGCATGAATGAAATTGAAAGCAGACTTCAAGTTAACATTCAAAACTGCATCCCACTGAGCCTCACTCATACGAAGCATCAAACCATCCTTTGTAATACCTGCGTTATTTACGAGGACATCAATAGAGCCAAAGTCTTCATAAATCTGCTTAACGGTCTTCTGTGTCTCCTCAAAATCAGCAGCATTACCTGCATAAGCACGGCAAGTTACTCCAAGAGCTTCAATTTCTTTACGGGTAGCCTCCAAACCAGCTGCCATTTCGTCATTGAGTACAAGATCTGTAAAGGCGATATTAGCACCCTCAGAAGCAAATTTCATAGCGACAGCTTTACCAATGCCGCGTGCAGCACCTGTTATAAGGGCTGTCTTACCTGTTAATAATCCCATTTTGTAAATATTTTAATTGAATTAGTACTTCTTTATCTATTCAGATAATATCAGATAATAAAAAATTCTCGAAATAATTAAAGTTTCAGACCGGATTTTCCTAAAGCACCATATACAACTTTGGCAACCAAAGGCCTACTAGACTCAACATTCAATCCATGTCCCAATCTGCCATAAATAAATGGAACTTCCAATCCTTTAATACAATAATGCGTAATATCCGCCACTAAGTCAACATTATCTATATCGAACTCTCCTTCTTCCTTGCCTTCGGCATAAACACGTCTGAGAAGTTCTATTTCATCTTCATCAAAGTTTTTTCTTGCCTTTTCCACCATCCATATATTACGGAAGAATTCAGCTCTCAAGTTTCCATTACGCACTACAGTTTCCTTAATCATACTTAAATGCGTATAAATCAACTCAATAATCTTATCCTGTGGTCGGATTTTACTTGTAGCAACCTCATCCAGTTTATCAGAAAGGCGCTCCAATTCAGACTCTATCACAGCATAATACACATCTTCCTTTCTACTGAAATATGTATAAAGAGTGCGACGTCCTTTACCAGAAGCCACAGCAATATCATTCATGGTAGTATTAGCAATACCATTCTTAGCGAATAGTTGTCTAGCGACATCTACCAATTTCTGTCTTGTTTTGGATATTGACATGATCAGATACCTCCATATTGATTTTAGTTGCACAATAATTTATCAATGTGCAAAAGTAGTAGTTTTATTCGACATAAACAAAAAATAAGTGTTAAATCTTTGCACATGGGTAAAATTATTAGGCAATGAAGAAAAGCTATAGAGATATAAAACAAAAAAAATGGTAAGAAGAAAACTTCTTACCATCATTTAGTTGCGGCGGCAGGACTCGAACATGCGACCTCCAGGTTATGAGCCTGGCGAGCTACCAACTGCTCCACACCGCGATATAACATTCATTTCTGAATTGCGAGTGCAAAGGTACTACTTTTTTTAAATCTAACCAAATAAAAATATCAAAAAATCAATATTTTAACCGCTTTTAACATTTTTCTTAATTATATTAGCATAAAAACAGAAATTTCATATAAAATAAGTGATAAAATGATAGAATGACCTTGAGATTAAAGAAGATCATAAAAAAAATCCGATCTGCCAGAAGCAAATCGGATCATATCAAAAAACTAATTACTTTTTCAAAAGTTTCATGACTTTCTCAAAATAGCGTTGCGTTCTCTTCACATTATAATGATTACCACCATTCCAAGCGCGAATTGCACGTTCTATACTATTAAGAGGATTGTAAGCTGACTGCAAAAGCAGAAACATTTCCTTAGACTTTGAAATACTAAATCTATCAGATAGTTTATAGCGCTTCTTGCTATTCCTTTTTTTAAGAATATTATTGCATTCAGCAACACAGATAGGAGTAATTTGCATAACTCCCACAGAGGAACCACTTTTTGCGTATCGGTTACCTCCACTCTCAACCTGAATTATAGCCTCCATCACTGGATTCCAATCAAATTCATTAGAGGATGCATTTTCAATTGAATTTGTTTCAGCCGACGCTGAAACTACTTTTAATGTCAGCATAAAAATGCTAACTAATACCATTGTTATTCTCTTCATATTAATTATTTTATGGAACCTGAAAAGCTGAACTACAACATCAGTGATTTCGCGATGACAACTTATGAGAAAAAGAACGGTTGTCAGTCTCAGTTCCGTTAGATACCTTAACGGACAGTTATCTCAAAATATCGAAAAAACTATCCTTATTCTTATCGTTTGCAAAGATACAAAAAAAAACTCAAATATGCAAGTAATCTATTGATTATCAGCACTATTTTATAATTAAGAAACACTTTTAAACACATTAGATTGACGAATATCAACAAATTCAGCAAGGTTTTTAAACCCAATTGCAGATATAGGAATAAAACAAACTATGAAGTAAAATAAAGATTCATACATAAAAGAATGATATCAAGATACAGAAGAGAAAAGAAAAGAGAGCAAGAAAACAACGTAAACTTAAAGACAAAACACAAAAAGGTGAAAGAAGAAACCTAAACAAATTTTTCATAAAATTTGGAGAAAAATAATCTGCGAGAAAATCTGCGAAATCTATCCCAGACCGACAGGTCTAAAATCTGCGAAATAAAGAAATGACAGGAAAAAGAAGAAATGACAGGGAAAAAGAAGAAAATCAGAGAAAATCCGTGTAAATCCATGAGAAAAATAATCAATGAAAAAAATCTGTGGGAATCCGTGAAATCTGTGGGATTTAAATAATCAATGAAAAAAAAAACTGTGGGAATCCGTGAAATCTGTGGGACTAAAATAATCAATGAGAAAAAATCTGCGTCATC
>ERZ773178.3434-NODE-3434-length-13283-cov-13.849637_pt1 | contig 13283 bp, 16 predicted proteins | sample MGYA00580533_ERZ773178 | MGnify/ENA primary metagenome ERZ773178 (study PRJEB29015, sample SAMEA2737859) | human gut metagenome | biome: human gut; feature: human-associated habitat; material: faeces | place: China | collected 2012 ...
ATCATCAAAGGAGCAGACATACCTATATTATCAAATGCTTTTACTATATTGTTAACTGTTTCTAATACACTCGTTAATACATCTAAAAATGTTTTAACACTATCCGTACTTATTGTAGTTGTAACTAAACTATTAAATTGTTCTTTTAATTTTGTTATTTTACCTTCTATACTATCTATGAATCTAGCATTCCTTTTTGTTCACATAGATTCGCTATTTCTATGCAGTTCTCTTATGAACTTCTCTATATTTCTATAGATGAGCAGACTATTTCTTCACCCTCGTCTTTACGTTAGGGGCAACCCACTTCCACTCGCTTGAGTGTAAAAGCATTTCAGCTTATAGTCGTTTGACCTTCCTATTTCTAGGCTTGGCAACCAAACATCCATTGTTCCGATACTTAGGTTCTCACCATATATCATTCTAACTATTGTTTCTGAGTTTCCTCACATTCATAAGACTTTCTTACTATATCTTATTGTAGTTGTTAGACTTTAGGAGTTACTGGTTTTCGAGTTGTGTCCCACATAAATTTCTCTATGTACGGAGAATGTTGTTTCTCTTTTTCTGCTGATCCAACCATGAATCCATCGTTATATTCCTTGTATTTATTATAAGTCGCTACACTTATAACGTTGCATAAAGCAACCTCATACTTTCATATGAGAGTAGACTATTTCATCACCTTCAGCATTACCCGTTAAGGGCAAACCACTTCGGATATCAATCGCTTATATCCTACGAGCATTTCAGCTCTAGTCGTTGAAGTTTATTCATGTTTATTTATTTTAAGCTTATTAATTATTATATTTTCAATATTATCAAAATCCCAATATGGAATCCTTATTAATTTAATGTTGTTTTCATTACAATACACATTTTTAATCGTATCTTTTATTTTTCTAGTGATAAAATCATCAAATCCACCAAAATGTTTTACTATTTCAAAATGTTGAACGCCATCATATTCAATACATAAATTATAATCTGGTAAGTAAAAATCAAATGGCAATTGTCTTTTAAATTTACAATTTTCAAATTTATATTCTACTATGTAATTTATTTTTAATTTCTTTAATATATTTTCTACTTTTTTATTTCCATTTGAAGAATTACATATTATACATCTATGTCCTTGTTGAAAATTATCAAAATTACTTGTATAAACATGACCTTTATCGCATTTTATATCCAAAGGTTGTCTATTGTTAGTATAATTTTTAGTAAGTAATTCATATCCAACACTATTTATTGTATTTTTAACCCATTTATATTTATGTTGTTCTTTATTTTTTATTTCTTTTTCTTTGCAAATAGGACATCTAATATTATTTACAAAATAATCATAAGTTTGTGGATAAATATGACCATTTGGACATTTAATTTGGAGTTCTGTTTTACTATTTTTATATTCAGATAAAAGTTCGTGACCTTCTTTTTTCATTCTTTCATATACTTCTTTAGTTGTTAATCTTCTTTTTTTGTTATCACATTCTTTACATCGCTTTCCATTTTTAAAATTATTCCAATTCATTTCTATATGATGACCATCTGGACAGATTAATTTTAATTTTTCATGTGCATCGCAATATTCATTTGATTCTATTATATATCCATATTGTGACATATAATATTTAATATATAAAAATGTATTTTTATTTTTATTATTTTTCTTACAAATTGGACAAGATTGTCCTTCTTTAAATTTGTTTAAACTTTTTTCAAAAATATTTCCACAATTTAAACATAAAAGCTTTAATACTTTGTTGTTATTGACATATTTATCTGATAATAATAAAGTATCATTTTTTAAAAAATAATCATAGACATCTTCGTATTTTAATTTTACCATTATTTTCACCTCCTATTACTTATTATTTCCATTTTATTGAAATTTAAGCTTAATTTAAATAAATACAGAATCTTACCTGCACGAACATCCATTGTGATATGGTAATTACTTTAACCATATCTAAGTACTTAGGATTTAACCATATACTTATCCTTGCGTTGTTTCTACTTTCGTACCTTCATATCGTGATTTCTCCGATATTGTGGTGCAAGGCTTTAGGAATTACCTGCAATTCAATTTGTGTCCTATGCACATTTCTGTACATACGAAGAATGTTATTTCTTGTTGGTACTGTACGACAGTATCCCAGTTGTTCATTAAAGCTTGTAATGTGTTCAAATGGTGAGCACCACCTAATGCATCTGCTATACCATTTTTCTGAACATCATTCATATCATCCCATTTATCTGCTAATTGACTAAAGATAGTATAAGCATCTTTTACTTTGTTAGTATCCCAATCTACTATTTTGATACCAGCTAATTTTTCAAATGCTTGTGCAGTTTTGTTAGCAATAACATCTCCTTCTTTCATGGAGTAAGTAACCCCATTAAGACGATTTATCATTGTTTTAAAACTATTTCCTACTTTCAGTTTGTTCTTAACGTGGAGCTTTTTATCTATTAATAGTAGGTCAATTCCTACATCCACCTCTGGAGGTTTCCCTCATTTTCATCGATTGGTTATTTCCAATCCAGCTTAGCATATATTTTCATCTAATTTTATATAAAGATGTTGAGTACTCTTGGAGAGATTATTCCTTTCATCATAATGGTCACTCTCTATGCGTTACAAAGGATATTAGATATTATCCTTCTCGGTATTAGCTTGTCTATAAAAATAGATTTAGCCTCTCTTACCATGTACATCACTATACATATGACCGATTTTACTCAATTCTATTATAAGTATTTATATTTACTTATAACGGGCAAGTATCCACCCGCATTTTGAACCGTTTCTTGAGCGCCTACAATTAATCCTATACCTTCATTTATATCCATACCATTAGATTTAAAAGCTGAAGCACTTCGCATCAATGCTTCACCTATGTCGGCTGATGTAACAGCAAAATTATTCGTTATATTCAATTAGGTTCGCTACTTCCTAATCAGTTCTCTTATGAACTTCCCTATTTTTCAATAGGATACTAGACTATATCTTCATCTTATAATTATTATAAGAGCTTTCCACTTCCATTCGCTTGAATGTACTTCCTTGCCAGGAATAGTCTTTGAAGTTTATTCATATTGATTTTATAATCAACTTAGAATCTTACCTGCTGATTTTCCAATTCTTAAATTTTTTAAACATTCACACTTATCTTTTCAGATTATGTTGTAGTATTTAAGACTCTAAGGAGTTTTCAGCAATTCAAAAAGTAAAATAATACAATCACTTGTATTATTAGGCGATTAAACTTTCACCTGCATAGTTTGCCTGATCCATATAATCAGTTAATCTACTGTAATTATCACCAGCACCTTTAACTTTGGTACTCATAGAATCTAATGATTCATCAACGCCACCATAAGCCGACATTATTGATTTTAAATATTTGTCCGAATCCTCTTCTGAAATATCCTTATATTCATCTAGTTCGCTACACTAGACAGTTCTCTTATGAACTTCTTATACTTTCATATAAGAGTAGACTATATCACATTCTTTTTTAATAAAAAAGAACCTCACCACTTCCACATATCAATAGCTTATATGTGTACTTCCCGTCACGGAATAGTCGTTGAAGTTTATTCATTATTATACATTTAATTCTTTATTTAATATATTGTTTATATTTTTAAGTTCATTATAAGATATTCTAATTAATTTTATATTGTTTTCTTTGCAATAAATGTTTTTAATTGTATCCCTAATTTTAGTATCTACAAAACCTTCATATCCACCGAAGTATTGTTTAATAACACAATGTTGAAGTCCATCAAATTCAATTAATACATTATAATCAGGCAAATAAAAATCAAAAGGTAATTGACGTTTAAATTTACAATCTTTAAATTTATATTGTTTTTTATATTTAACATTATGATTCATTAAATACTCTTCTATTTTTATTTCTCCTTTTGAGGTTCTACATTGAGGGCATCTATTTCCTTTTTTAAAATTATCTAAACTACATTCATAAATATGTCCTTTTTTACATTGGATAATTAATTTTGTTCTATTATTTTTATATTCTTTCGATATTAATTTTTCGCCAAAAGATTCTATATATAATTTTACTTCTTCATAAGTTAATCTATGATTCCTTTTACAATATGAACATCTTTTTCCTTGTTGGAAATTTGCAAATTTTGTATCATAAATATGACCTTTATCACATTTTACAGTTATATAGTCAGATACTTTTTCATATTCTGATGAAAGTAATTCATAACCATTATTTTCTATATATTCCTTTACATCTTCAAGCGTATATTTCCCCAATCTTAATAATCATCTCCTTATTAATTTATATATTTAATGTATAATAAAAAATCTTACCTGCTGATTACCCATTGTTCAAAACACTTAGGATTTAACCTTATGTTATCCTTATTACTTTTTTCTACTTTCGTAACATTCACGCTTATCTTTTCAGATTACGTTGTAGTGAATAAGGCTTTAGGGCGTTCCAGCAATTCAATGAGTTTGCTATATTCTTTATAAATATAGGCGGCTAAACCGCTACATTTGCGTATAGATTGACATTTTTAGCATATTCCATAGCTCTATCAATATTACTTACGCCTAACTGTAAAGCTGATGCTGTTGAATTAATTATATCCGTAGCACTACGAGCAACATCTTGTCCAACTTCTACTGCTTTTTGTCTTACATTTTCTAATTCTTCAGCAGTACCATGAAATGAATCTGGTGCAACTTTAGTTAACCCAACAAATGCTTTATCTAATTCTCTAATAGTATCACTTATACCATAAATAGCTTTAGTTATTTGCATACTTATAATGTTACCTAGAGAGAATGTAGACATTGTTGAATATAGATTACTAAAGAATGTACTTGTTCTTTTAACACCTGTTTGTAATCTAGCAGTTTCATCTGTAGCTTGTTTTAATTCGTTTCTAAAATGTTTTATAGCATTAGCTTGTTTCCCAACATCCATTTGTGATATTTGATTTAATTTTTGTTTAAGTTGTTCAGCTTGTTCAGTAGTCAATTTTTCTTCATTTTTTAACTGAGTGATTTTGTTTTTTAATGAATCTATACTAGCATTATTGCTATCAATTTTCATACCTTGTTTAGCTTGATTTTGAAATTCTTTTATTTCTTGTGTTGTTTCATTGATTTTACTTTTTATAGTTTCAAATTCAGATGCAACTTTTTCATCATTAACATCTAAATTTTTCAATTCATTTTTATACTGTTCTAATTTAGATATCGCTTCATTGATTTTAGATTCATCTATGTAAGCATTTGAACCAATTTTCCATTGTTTCATTTCTTTTAGCTTATTTAACATAGTATCAATCTGTTTAGTTTGTGAATTTACATCACCATCTATTTTCATGCTTAATTTAGCTGAATTTTGCAACTCTTTAAACTCAACCTTACATCTATCTAATTTTTTTATAATGTTTTCAATCTCTGATTCAACATTAGGTTTTAAATGCACATCAGACAATTGAGTTCTTAAATCTTTAACTTTAGCCTTTAAATTATTTAATTTTCCTTCATCAATAAATGAATTTACACCAGTTTTAGATTTTTGAGCAGAATTAATTTTGTTAATAAAATCATTAGTTGTTTTTATTGCACTTCTAATATTGTCGTTAGTTTTTATATCTATTTTAATTGATGAATATTTCTCTTTAATACTTTCTAAATTAGTTTTTATATCTTGTAATTTAGTTTTTGCTCCATCAGTTTTTAAATCTACTTTTTCACCTTTGATTTTTTCAATAGTTTTTAAGAGATTTTCTAAATCATGTCGCTGAGTCATAGTCAAATTAGAATTTTTTAAAGTATTTTCTAATGAAGTTTTTAAGGATTGAGCTTCTTTTTGAATTGTTTGAAATTGAGATGCCATACTTTTAGTCATATCAGCGTTTAACTTAATCTTAGTTAGTTCACTAAGTTTAGTTTTACATTCTTCCGCTTTTTGTGAAACTAAGTCAATTTCTCTTGTTAATGCATTATACGATTCAGCATTAGTTGTTTTAGCTCTTTGTTTTTCAAGGCTTTGTTTTAACTTTATTAATTCAGCATATTTTTGCTTTTGTGTTTCTAAATTTTTAGTAATTGTGTTTACATCTTTACTATTGTCAATTTGTATTTTGGTTTTACCACTTAATTTATTGATTTCTTCTAATACGGTTTTTAAATTCTTTAAATTATCTAATGCGCCATTATTTAACTTAAAAGCATCATTTAATTTTTTATTAACATCACTTAATGAATCTTTAAATGTTTTTAATTGTTCATTAAGCTTAGTTACATCTAATTTTAAAGTAATCTTCTTTTCTTCTAATGATTTTTTAAGATTCTCTAACTGTTTTTCAGAATCACCTTTTTCAACTTTAATACCTAATTTAATATTAAATTGATGATCTGCCATTTAATTCACCACCTTATTCTACCTTCAATCCTCTGGAAATAAGGTATTGTTTAAATTTAACAGGAATTTCTCTATCTAATTTTTGATAAGAACCTTCGGTAATATGCGTTAAAGGATAAGTTCCACCACCTTGACTTGTACTTCTTCTAACTGTTCCACTATCCTCCCAAGCAATCATAGGAAAGAAGTGACCACCTTTCCAACTTTCCCAATTACCGTTATCTTCAAAACTTGCAGTAAGAAGCTTATCACCAATAACAACTTCTGGCGTATCTTTTAATCGGTCTGTTCTTTCATATAATTCAGGCTCATGGTCATTATATATCTGTTCCTCTATTTCATTACTCATAGTTTCCTTAAAATCATCTTTAAGTGAAACTAATCCATCTTGTGAAATTCCTTCTACATATCTTATAGCTTCTTGTATATTATTAAAATCCATTATTAATCATCCTTTTTTAATTCATCTATTTCATCTTGGATTTTCTCTGCTTTTTTCTTAATGATATCTACTTTTTGAGATTTTAATATCATTAATTGGGTATATTGTAATTTTTCTAATTCATTGATAGCATTATATTGATTAAGCAACATTTCCATTTGCAATTCATTAAATATATCTATTATATCTCTCATTAGTAATAATAAATTACCAGTTGGATTAGCCAACATATCTACTATTGGTTCATCTATTTCTAAATCAGTACAATTTAATAATATATCTGTATATAATTCTTCAGCTATTTCTGAATCATTTTTATCATTATTGCTTAATTCTTTTATTCTATTAAGTAATATTTCTCTCTGTTCTTGTGTCGGATTAAATACATTAACCTCTCTAATTTCATCATCTATACTAAATATAAATGAATTTCTTAAATGATTTCCTTTTAATTCACTTATCTTCATTAATTTACCCTCCCATCACTAATTAAAATTTTATATTATTTTAAATCTTGTTGATTATCAAATATTCTATCTATTCTAGCATTAAGCTCTTTAACTACTTCAGTTATTCTTTCATTTAATATATATCCTTGTTTAGCACTTAAAGCCACTTCACCATTAGTAGTAACTAAATTATTAATGACTTTAGGTTCTATTTTATTAATAATTACCTTCTCTTCTTTTATTGCACCATCAGTAACACTCCCATTAACTCTATATATGAATGGTTGTGTAATTAACATTTGTTTATCATGTGAAATTCTTAATTCACATTTATATGCCCCTTTCGTATTTGTAAAAGTATCATCTATTGGGAAATTTATACGATTGTTTTCTTCATCAACTTCACCAATACAAGATACCCATTCTTTTAGCATAGGTGGTTTACAAACAAATAATTCAACTTTATAACCTTTTAATTCAGCCTTTTTTATTTGTAACTCTTTTGTTTTTCCATTTTTATATAATTCAAGACATATATTGAATATATTATTGTCTTTTGTAAAAGTTTCTACCTCTGGAACAATAAGGATATCTTCATCTATATTAAATTTTAATTTGAATGTTCTATCCATAATTCCCTCCTTTTAAAATAAAATTTAAAAATACATAAAAAAAATAACTCCCTATTTTCATAGAGAGTTATTAAGTGTCTTATTAATTAATATATTCAATTTTATACTGATTCACCAGTTTTAGGTTCTATTGTAAATACAAAATCTTCATCACCAGATAATATATTAAATTGTACTTCAAATGTAGATAAATCTACTGAAGATAATGATAATGAATTGTCTACATTTGGTTGCACTTTAGGTATTTTCATTGTTTTAACACCAACAGTACCGTCTTTATAAACTACTGTGAATGTACCTTCATAAGAATAACAAGTTGAAGGTACGTCTTTAGGAACAGTTATTTTACTTGTTGCTGTATCTATTGTACCACCTACTAATAATGCTAAAGCATCATCACTCATACATTCAGAACCTAATGTAAATGTTCTTTCTATTGAAGTACTCCAAGTGATAACATCTACTCCATCAGCTCTAGCTGTTATTTTATCTGAAGATGTTTCCATATCGAAGGTATTACAAAAATCTACTTTTATTGTTTTTGCACCTCCACCTATTTCAGTTAGTGTACCATTTACACATTTTTTTATTGCATATAAATCTGCACTTGTTTTAGCCATGTAATATTTCCTCCTATTTCATATTAAGTACATCATCGTGTACTACTCTAGTTTCTTTTTTCCAGTCTTTAACTTTCTTTAAATCAACTTTATAATTACCACCTGTAGCCAATAAATAAGAATCCTCTTTATTTTCTTTATATATTTCAGTAACAAAAGTATCTTTTAATTGCCATACAGTCCAATTTTTAATTGCTTGATAATCTAAGTTTCTATAATGAATGACATCGTGTACCATAATTTCAAATGTCATAATATTATCTTTTAAATGTTTTCTTTTATATTTTTCTTCAGCTTCTCTAACCATTTTTATTAATTCTGGTGAACCTTCTATTTTTTCTTCTGGTTTAGGTTTTTCAAAATATAATATTTCAAATATAACATCACTAAGTAAATGAAAATTTCTATCATTTATATTTGCAATACCTTTACCATCTTTTTTAATAATTATTATGTATTCACCATCTATTTCACTTAATTTAACTTCAGAAGCTTTATATAAAAATTTTAATGATTTAAATAATAAATTTATTAATTCTTCATTTTTCCCCAATGAAGTAGATAAATAAGTTAATAATGGTATGTTTAAATTTTTAATATCTTCATATAACATCATTGATTGTTCAATATAAAATGGTCTAATAAATTCATTTATATCATAATCATCCATAAAATCATCTACTACGAATTGATTTATAATTCCTAGCTCATCTTTTTTTAAATCTATTGGTTTTCCACTAACACATTGTTTAGGAAATTTCATTGTTATAAGCATCCTTCCAATAAATTATTTCAAATTGTGTAGAATAACCATTATAATCATAATAAGGAATACTATACATTGGTGAACAACTTTTAATTGTTAAATCACCAATACCTTGTAATTCTGGAGTTTTAGTTAATATTTGTCTAATTCTATCCGTTACTACTAATTCTCGTATTCCATTTATTGTTTTTCTGCATGATTTATGGCATATAACACCGATTTCAATTGTTAATACATTATATAAAGAAGAAACTCTAGCACCATCAGAATAAGGAGCATCGCTTTTAACATTTATAAATAATGTAATATCTCCTTCTTTGATGATTTTATCTATCTTTCTATCGACAAATACTTTATTTTCATTTAAGGCTGATATAGGATTTTTAACATCTGGTTGTGAAAGTATATCTTCATCTAAAATATTGTTGTAATATAGAAATTTATTAACTTGTTTATCTAACATGAATATTGTTGCTAATTTTGTCATGTAATTACTTGAGAAATTCTTTATAATACTACCCATATCCTATACCCCCTTAATTAAAATTTGTTTATCAATTATAAAATTACCTTCATCATTATTAACAATTAATCTTACTGTCTTACCTATTAGATCCATATTATAATTACAATGTAACGTACATATATTATTTTCAACAGATATAGTTATTTCTTTTGTATCGGTTTCAAGCTGATAACTTATCATTTGCTTTGTTCTAAATATATATTCATTCTCTTCACCTATGTAACAAATATCATTACCAACAAATAATTCATCAACATATTTACCAAAATTATTATAAGCAATATTATCTTCAATATCATCATCTGGCAATCTAGGTACTTGTAATAGTATAAAGTTCATTATACCGTCACTACCATTTGTATATCCATTATATTCGTAATCGACTCTATTTGTAACTCTGTAAGGTACATCATGATTTACTAAGAATCTTGCTCCAACATTTATATTTTCAGTTATTGGATTTTTACCTATAACAAATCTACATTTACTATCACCATAAGACATATATCTACCATCATTCATTCCATCTGAGTAGCTTTTGTTATTATCTATGAATTTTTTATTTCATACTCTGGAGATTTCTCTCATTTTCATCAACTTGTCGTTTCAAGTTCAGTTTGGCGTACATTTTCATCTTCAACTTTACTTGTTAAGATGTTGGACACTCTTGGAAAGGATTATATTTATTCACCTTCTACGCTCTACATTGTTAATCAGCCTTTCGTAATCTAATTAGTTAACTCGGTATTAACTTGTCTATAAAAAATAGATTTAGCCTCTCTTATCATATATGTCACCATATATTTGACCGATTTTGCCCAATTTTCATATACCATATTTCTATGGTAGGACGCCCTACATTTAAGCGTCATATTGTGTATATTAACAGGTATATCATATGTTGTACCATTTAATTTATATTTTACTATTTGATTACAAACTTTGAATATCAATTTCTTATATAAATTTAAACTCTGATGTTCTTTAAATACAGCTATCCACCAACAATTATTAAACCATATGTACGAACCAACATCCATGTCAGCATTTTTATCAACTAAAATTTTCTTTTCATCATAAGCTGATTTATCATTGTTTGTAATATCGTTTATATTCACTCTAATAGTTCCATTCTTTTTTAAATCTGGAAATTCACCATTTTTAGTATATTGAACAATATGAGTGGTTAATGCTTCATCCATAACCTGTTGAAATCTATATTCAGCATCTTTTAACAAAGATTCTTTACAATTTAATGCTCTTTGTGTTCTAATTTTATATCTTTCAAAATAACTCATTATCCATTCACCTTTTTCCCTTTGAACGAATAACGATTAATCCTATTTCTAAATTTATAAAAACTATCATTATATAAAGTATTTAATTTGTCTAATAGATTAGCGGGTGATTTAATGTTATAATCACTAGTTGTAATTATTAAATCTATCATTTTTTCAGTATTTATCTTTGGTTTTAACCAATATAAAATCATACCATCAGCTAATATATATTGTTCATTCAATGTTAAATCTTCTTTAAATGAATAATCTTCTATCGTTAAGTCTTTTTCGCAAATATCAAACATTGAAATAGCACCTTCTAAATAAATTAACATTAGTTCTTCAGCTAATTCTTGTTCTAACTCAGCTATTACATCTTTGCCTATTTGTGCTAAAAATCGTTTATAAATATCTTGAACAGAAGTTGCCATAAAGCACCTCCTATCTTTCATTTTCACCTATTAGCAATTGTAATCCTAATAAATTACAAAGAATTGTTTCTTTACTACGAGGTAGTATATATTCTTCAGTTGCATCCAGGTATATAGCTTTACAAGCAATTCTTTTAACATAATCTCTTGATTCATTTTCTAATTTAGATTTAAATTCGGCATCAGAACTATCAACTATAAATTCTTCAAGGTAATCATATCCAGCTTTATCATAATCTTTTAATTTTAAATATTCCATTATATCAACTAAATTGTATTTTTCATTATAAACATCAGTCATAACTAATACATCTTTTGTGAAAAAACCTTTAGCATCCCTTACTACTTCTTCAAGTTCATCTAAAGTTAATACTGTATCTTCAGAAGGACTTAAATCAAAATAAGGTATACCAGTTTTTCTACTAACAAAATAAGCATTACCATCGGATATATTTAACACTTCAACTTGTATCTCACTAGCTTGTTTTCTAAGTTCTATTTTCTTTTCTTTAAATTGTTGTCTTCTTGATACTGTTTTAGTTTTTGGTTTTGTTTCTTCTACAACTTCTTTAGTCTGTGTTTCAGTTTGTTCTTCTGCTTTTTTCTTTTCTAAATCAGCCTTACTTACTCTTGCCATTATTAATCTCCTCCTATTTTATATAAGTCCCCTTAATAAAAAGGGAACTGTTATTAATTATTATATTTATCAAATTATGCAGATATTTTTATCATTGCAAAATGCATTGCTACTGGGACACCAACATGGACAAATCTTTCCATTTCCATTTCTAATTGATAATCTTTTCTAGCTAATGTATCATTAGAATCTAATATTGTAACTCCACCCTCGTATGTAACAACTGCTAATTTACCATTTGCATCTGGAACAGTTATGATTAGATAATCATCTGGTATATGGAATTTATTATTTTCAACATCATAATATTGAGTTAATTCTACACATCTTGTACCTTCAAATAATTTTACATAACCACCATTTCTTCTATCTTCATTATCTAAAACATAATCATTTCCACCAGAATTAGGTATAGTTGCTAATGCTGATTTAGTACCTAATACAACTGGTTCTACACCAGTAGCACCTTTAACTTTAGCTATCATTTGTTTTAATTTGTCACCAACACCATCAGCATTTGTAGTAGCTTTTAAATTAGTATTAACAACATCATAAGCATCAAAAACAGTTTGTATAACCATCATTGTTACTGTATGATCAAAAGAATCTTTTACTTTATTAACTAATTCAGTCCAAGAAACTCTACCAGTTAAAAATTCAAATGCTTCTTCATATATTTTGATACCTAATCTAGTCATTTTAGTGTCTAGTTTACTATCATGTAATCTTTGTCTATCAGTCATTCCAACACCAGTTGCTATTTGACTAACTTTAAATAAGTCTTTATTTTTAACTTTATAAGTTTTCTTATCACCAAAATCACAAGACTCAACTAATATATATCCACCTAAGTCAGTTAATTTTGGTAAGTTTACTAATGGTTCTAAAACTTCTTCTAATAATTCATAGAATCTAACTTTATTTTTTTCAAACCATCTATTCATTTTTTCTTTTCTCGCAGGTGGTTCACCTATTTCATTTATTATAGCCTTTCTTATCACGTCTTCTGCTTCTGCAACTGAGTATTTTATAACAGTATTGTTATAACAGTCGAAAGCAGTTTTTTGTA
>ERZ773178.3445-NODE-3445-length-13262-cov-11.393125_pt1 | contig 13262 bp, 12 predicted proteins | sample MGYA00580533_ERZ773178 | MGnify/ENA primary metagenome ERZ773178 (study PRJEB29015, sample SAMEA2737859) | human gut metagenome | biome: human gut; feature: human-associated habitat; material: faeces | place: China | collected 2012 ...
CGTAGATGGCACCCGCAGAAGCATCCTTCAAAATCTGGATGGTCTCGATATCATTTGGAGAGAAGTCACGGATAGTGGTACCCATTGGCACACCGTCGATGACATAGAGAGGAGCCGTGCTACCGAAGGAGCCGATACCACGGATACGTACGCTAGGGTCGGCACCTGGCTGACCGTCGGATGTAATCTGTACACCAGCCACCTTACCTTCAAGCATGGTAGAGATGTTGGAGTTAGATACCTTCTTCATCTCCTCAGCGTTCACGATAGAAACGGAACCGGTAAGGTCGGCCTTCTTCTGTGTACCATAACCTACTACAACCACCTGGTCGAGCAAGTTATCATTTGTAGAAAGTTGGATGGGTTCCAGGATGGCGCGTCCGCGTACAGCGATTTCACGCTCCTTGAAGCCCAAGTAGCTTACGATAAGAGTTGCGTTTGCCTTGACGCGGATCTGGAAGTTACCGTCTAAATCGGTAACTGCGCCGGTCTTGGCATCCTTTGTCTTGACTGTTGCACCGATCATAGGTTCACCCTGATCATCTACAACTTGTCCCTTTACTGTAATCACCTGATCTTGTGCTACAGCAGCCATCGCTGTCATTGGGGTAGCAAAAGAAGCACCACCGACAGCTCCCAGGCATAGCATCATAGAGAATAATTGTTTCCTCATTGCTTGTTATTTTTTAGGTTTATGATTTTGTTTATTCTTGCCAGTTTTTAAATCGATTGCTCGATCCAGTTTTTAAATCGATTGCTCGATATCAAACGTTGTTTTGTGGTGGCAAAAGTACAATTAATCACAAAATAGCGGGTGGACAAACGCATTTTATAGGTGGACAAATTGCAAAAAGGGTGGATTTATACTATATTTCTTTAGTTATCCACTTTGTGTGTGCCCGCACATACACTTTCACAACTTGCAACAGAAAAAGAAACAAAAAAATATCTGCTAAGTCTGATTTTGCTATGCAGACTTAGCAGATACACATTTATCCACCCCAGAAAGAGGAAACATTTATTCCCTGAAAGGGATAAGAACCGCTATTCCTTGAAAGAGGAAGGAGATGCCCCATACTGTTTGGTAAAGCAACGGGTGAAGTATTTCGGGTCGTTGAATCCCACACGATAGGCAATCTCGGTGATGTTGCGATTGGCCACATTCTCCATAATCAGTTTCTTGGCAATATCCAGGCGATAGTTACGGATAAACTGCGCCGTAGGCAATCCACACTCCGCATTGAGTTTCTTGCTCAAGATGCTCCGGTTCATTCCCATCGCATCGGCGAGTTCCTGAACGCCAAACTCGGAGTTATCATAGTTCTTCTCCATCACTTCCATGATGGAATCCATAAACGGTTTGGTGTGTTCAGCCACCTCCTTCTTATCCGCCTCGATGGTTTTCTGCTGACTTTCCTGATAGCGCTTCTGGTTTTCTAGAATCATCTGGATACGACTCTGAAGCTTGCCAGGCTCGTCACTATCCTTCAAGGCAGCCTCAATAGGCCGATACAAAGTCTCCACCTCTCGCTCACGCATCTTATCCAACTTGCGGATATAGGCATACTGAGCCAAAGCGATGATGCCGATGACTATTATGGTAATGAACCACCAACTCTTCCAGAAGTAAGGCGTCACCTTCACGGCAATGGAGATGACCTGCTCGTTGCTAGAATCGATGGAAGGGATGTATTTCACCTCAAACTCATACTTGCCTGCCGGCAAAGTGGAATAGCGTACACTATGCTGCCCCGGCTGCAGCTGAACCCATTCGTTCTCATATCCCTTCATGCGATAGAGATACACGCCCTGGGTCTCGCTGCCATAGTTGAGTGCAGAGAAGTAGATGGTGAACGACTTATCGCTCTCATGGATGCTGATTCTCTTAGCGATAGAGATATCATCATCCAGATAATCGCTGCCAGCAAAGGTAGGCTGGTTATCTACCAGGAGTTCGGTGAAGCGCAGTTTGCCTACCTCATGCACCGCAGGATTAGCTCCCACCACCGCCATCATGCCTCCATCCGTACCCAGGAATATCTCGCCCTTCGCATTGCGGATGGCTCCATTAAAATAGAACTGGGCACTGAGCAGACCATCGTTCTTATAGAAACTGGTAAAGGTCTCGGTTTTGGGGTTGAAAACCGAAAGTCCGTTATCGGTAGCAATCCACAGCATGCCCTGGTTGTCTTCCACAATACCCTTCACCGTATTGTTCGCCAATCCCTGATTGGTGGTAAACGACTTCACTTCAGCCTTTCCCACCTTATTATAATAATAGCAGTACAGGCCATAGCCATTGCTGCCGAGCCAAATCTTTCCATCCTTTGCCTGGCAGAAGGAAATTATCTTATCTATCACTCCACTCTCCGGGTCATCGAGCTTATGAGGATGATACTGCACGGCAAACTCATCCTTGCCACGGCGGGATTTCAAGTTTACCTCTACCATACCCTGTACACAACCCATCAGCAGCTTGCCATCCTTGGTAATCAAAGCGCCGATGCAGCCTCGCACATTCAGGCATCCCTTGAAGGGTTCTGTAATTTGCTGGTGCTTCAGGTCGTAAAAGAAAAGACCGTCGTTGGTTCCCAGCCACATGCCATCATTGATAGGGTCATAGGCCAGGGCACCAGCAAAATTCAGGAAATGCTGATGTTGAGCATCCACCACAAGAGGAGTAATCTTGCCCGGCTGCTTAAGGTTCATCACGGCAAAGCCCGTACCCCAGGTTCCTATCCAGAGGTTGCCACGGTTGTCAGCGGCAAGCGTAGAAACACTGTTATGAGGCAGTCCCGAGTTTGCCGTTGTATAATGAGTAAAGTTCTTGCCACCAGGAGCCAGAGAGTTGAGTCCGCCTTCCACGGTTCCTACCCACAGGGTGCCATCCGGTGCTGCATACATGGCATTGACGGCATTGGGAGAAAGACTTCCCGGGTTAGAGGCATCATGGCGATAGAATTCGAGCTGCAACTGGCGGGGAGCCAACTTGGTGACACCACCCGTCTCCGTGCCCACCCATATCTGTCCGTTCTTGGCAAAGAGACTGTTCACGAAGTTACTGCTCAATGGATTAACTGCAGAAGAACTATTCCAATGCTCAATCTCGCCAGTCTTGTCATTGATGATGTCCACGCCACAGAGCGTACCCACCAGGAGTTTATCATCCGGAGTGACAGCAAGACTCGTCACCACTTCGTGCTGGAGCGAATGGTCAGTAGCCGAGCAATGATATTGCTGCTTGGCGCTATTGAAGAGACCACGGTTGGTGGCGATCCAGATTTTACCATGATAAGAGATGATTGCACCGGCATAGCGTCCATCGAGCGGTGGGAACATAGAGGAGATATCCCTGGCAACCAACTTATTGTTCTTTACCGAGAACTCGCTCACCACACCATTGTTGCACAACACCACCGTTCCCCGGCGATATACATCGCTAAGTCCCAGGTCGGGCGCATTGAAAGGATAGGCAACAGACAAGACGCTGTTCACCTCGCCCTTTTCATTAAAGCCGAAACGGGTAAGGAGGTTGATGGAAACCATCCAGATATTGCCCTTGGCATCGCAATACATTCGGGTGCAAAGGTTCTTCAATGCCTTCCTGAGCTGAGCCTCCACCTTCTCGTTCTCGCAAGGAGGAACGATGGGCTGCATGGTATTGAGGTCTAGCACCTGTGGACCTTCCTCGAAGGCAATCCAGAGGCGACGGAAATGGTCTTCATACACATTGCGGCAACTATTGCTTCGCAAACTGATGCCATTGGAACCCAATCCGAAGTTCACGAAGTTAAAGCCATCGTAACGCACCAGACCACCACCATGGGTACTGATCCATACAAAGCCGTAAGAATCCTGAAAGATATCATCGGCAAAATTATTAGGCATTCCTGCTGCCATGTTGAGGTAGCTTACATTAAAGCGACTAGGCAGACCACCTTGTGCAAAACTGCCCAAAGCTATGAAGAATGCTGCTATGATGGAAAGTATGTATTTAGCCATTAATTTTTCTTTTGCTCTTTTCTGTCTTCTATCTTAACGTAAATGAAAGAACCTATAGCAATCAAAGCCAGAAATATATACATTCCTAATAATCCGTAATCCATATTATTTTCCTTTCTTTTTTAAATTCTCTTTTCCTCGTTTGACAAGATACAACCCCATTCCAAACAAAAGTGCAGCCAACAGAACAGCTGACACCAATGTCCAAACAGAATCATCCTCTTTACCAAACATCCTAACTAAAACATAGGCTGTTATAATATACTTAGATATATCTAACATCCATTTTCCTAATTCTTCAATCATTTTATTAAGTTTTTAACTCTCTACGTGCAAAAGTACGAAGAATAATTGAAACAAAAGAATAAATACAAGAAAAAACGCTCCTAGAAGTGTTAAATTACAATTCTAGGAGCGTTCATATATGAATATACCTGCGTTGGCAAGCGAAAGTACTTACATTGAGCAACGAAAGTACTTTCATCGAGCTACGAAAGTACTTTCATCTCAAAGCTCTAAAATCATGGATTATATGCTGAGCAGATTTTCATATAATGAAGTAGCAGTATAGCTTTAGGAACTTCTTGCTGATTGCGATAAATGCAACCCATGAGGTAATGAGCCGTCATTTTATCATTAGAGGTTCCCTTGGATTCATAGTAATCCACCACTTCTTGAAAGGCTGAGTCGGAAGGCATATCAAGATAAAGTTTATTCTCTACCTTTGCCATCAGCAGGCGATAGCGCATGGAGATTTTCTGCGACTTACCACGTTCCATCTCCTTACCATACAGACACAAGCTATCAATGTAAACAATAAGAATATACCTTTCTTCATTATTTTTAAAAGTTTACTTGTTGCAAAAATAACCATAAATTTAGATATATCCAACTTTTCCTAACATTTTTCCATTTTTCAACATAATATTTATGTATTTTCCTTTTCCCATGTCTCCAGGGCTCTTCCTATCACTTGATCCATGTTGTAATACTTGTATTCTGCAAGCCGTCCTCCAAAGATAACATGTTTTTCTTGCATCGCAAGTTTCCTATATTTAGCATAAAGTTGCATATTACGTTTATCATTGATGGGATAATATGGCTCACTCTTCCCCAACTCATACTCTACAGGAAATTCACGAGTGATAACAGTCTTGGGATTGGTATAGACATCATCCCCAAACATCTCAAAATGCTTGTGCTCGATGACACGAGTATAAGGAATCTCTCTATCCGTAAAGTTCATCAAAGCAACACCTTGATAATTTGGTATGTCTAGCGTCTCCGTCTCGAAGCGAAGAGAGCGATATTGTAGGTTGCCGAAACGTCCACCATAGAAGTCGTCAATTTTTCCTGTGTAGACCAACCTGTCAGCTATATCTCTCCAGTTATCATATAAATCTTCAAAGAAATCACATTTTAGCCTCACATCACTTCCATCCAACAATCTATCAATCAATCTGTTGTACCCTCCAATAGGTATACCTTGAAAGGAGTCATAGAAGTAATTATTATCATACGTTAACCGTACAGGGAGCCTGCGAATGATAAAGGGAGGGAGATCTTTGCAATATCGCCCCCACTGCTTTTCCGTATATCCCTTGATTAGCCTCTCATAAATATCTCTGCCTACAAGCGACAAGGCTTGCTCCTCAAGATTGGTCACTTCACCAACAAATCTCTGTTCCTGGATTTTACACCAAGCCTCAGAAGGAGTATTTACCCCCCACATTCTATGGAAGGTGTTCATATTGAAGGGGAGGCTATACAACTCGTCCCTATAGTTGGCGATGGGATTTAAGGTAAAACGATTAAAGGTTACAAACTGATTGACAAAATCCCAAATTTTTTTATTTCCAGTATGGAAAATATGTGGACCATACTGATGTACATGAATATTAGCAATATATTGACCATGAGCATTGCCCCCAACATGGCTGCGTCTATCTATGACAAGACAAGTCTTGCCAGCCTTGCAGGCCAAGTGAGCAAATGTGGCTCCAAATAAACCTGAGCCAACAATCAAATAATTATATTTAGGATATACCATAATTTATTCTTTTAAAATTATTGTTACAGATATTCTATGCTAATTACCCATAGGTCGAACTGTCTTATCTATTTTATTATAATATAACATATACGTCAATATCAGTCGGTCAGAGAATGACAAAACGGAAGCATCACATCTTCTGAATATTTCTCTTAACCGCAAACAAATCTCAGTTTTTTTTCTTAATGTAAATAATTTCCACAAGTCATAAGCTTGTATAATGAGTTGACTTTCCAATTTCCACTTATTTTTCTGTTTCTGAAACCATTTTTTTAAAAACATAAGTATCTCTTCCTGTCTAATACTCTTCTGAAGACCGAATGTCTGCATGAACATTGTCCTTGCCATATCATGATAAACCTTAGACTGAGACATATCACCAATCATGTAAAGGAAACAAATGTATGCAACATAATCATCAAGGGAATCATTCTGAGAACAAAATACCTTACTTACCATTCCTTTTAGCTGCCCTATCAATCTCCAATAGGTCTCCCTATCACATAAGAACTGCGGAACATACCCTTCTTCAATGGCAATATAGCCATATTCTACGACATTGGTCACCAGCCCATATTTTCTCAAGTAAGCAGCAGCTTCTTGACGATGCTTGAGCTGTCCTGACTGTATAGGACGAGTATGAACTACCTCCACGTCATCTATAATCGCCATATCACGGCAGTCTGCATCAATCAAAAGGGTCCAATGAGTCTCCACCCCCCAGCCAGTCTCATTCTCCCCAAACGTAAACAGCACTTTCTGCAATGCCATATTAGAGAAACAAGGAACCATCATTTCCACATAGTTAGTATAACGCAGCCTGCTATAGGGATCCTTTAGAGTATGCTCCCACAGATAATAAGACCTAACCAAGGCTGGCTGAGCTATTTGCAGATGATAAACTTCCATGGCGGCAAACATCAAATTAACAGTATGAGCATCCATTAATATGTCATCATCAGGAATGAAGAAGTACTTGTATTTAGTCAGCAACCAAAGATTTTCCATAAGGTATTCATATACAACTTTCAGTTTATAGCCTACCTTATGGCAAATATTTGAAGCATCTCCCCCAAAAATATCAAGAGAATCATCATAAATAATCAAATGAAGGTCGAAATTGCAATGGGTACCCTTGAGCCATTCTCTATGAAGGCTTCGGGCTCCCACTGCAGAGATTACACAGTTGTCCATAGACATCACTTTTTTAAATAGTCCATATACTTATATCCATGCAAATTATAACTGCTGATGAAAAACACCTGATATGCAGAATACTCATAAGCCAAACGAACAATTTTCCTCATATCTTTATTATGCTTCAAACGCTTCAATATGAGATTCAACTCTGGACGCCTTTCCTCTTCCGTTTTCTTTGGAATATACCCTTGCTCTACAAAAGACAGAGAAGACCAATAGAACATCCAAAAACGCAGTTGCTCACCTTTCGTCCAAGTTGGACGTGACAAGAGGTCGATAAAGATACCAAACAACTTGGAGTCATTCATCTTATCTTTCAATATATACAGGAAAAAGTTCAAGCCATCAGAATCATAGTTGGCTCCAATGGACAGATTTATCAACTTTCGACAATATATACTGTCATTGATTGTTTTCAGCTGCCCCAACCTCTCAATATACTCTTCTATATGCTTCATTTTTTGTCCTTCACTATTATCAATTTGCCATTTCCAAACTATAAATTCATTATAATTGTCAGGAAAAGCCCTAAAGTAATTAACTTCGGTTATCTCTGACGGACTTTTCAATAACTCTTCATAAGCGGAACTAACCTGAAGATGCAAATTATCTGTAAAGGAAGAATGAGCCTCCAAAGTGAAAAACAACAAAATGAAAATTGAGTAAAACACTTGTTTCATATTTGTTCTATTAAAAATCCTCACTAATACTTATTACTATATTCTGATGCCCATATTTCTCGAATAAGCTTGACAGTTTGATTAAGGTATCACCACTTTGTCCCACACTGTATGCCTTTTTGTTCTTATCATATGAAAACGAACTACCAGGAAGAAGACAACCCGTTGAATCCATATAATAATTACCTTTATGAATGGCTATACCTTCACGCCCTGGAACACCCTTCAAATACCAATCATATTTTTGTATTCCCTTAATTCCAGGCACAATAGAATAATCCCCCGCCAAAATGGCCTTCTTATGACCTGACATAGTGGCTTCAGTATAATTGATTTCCCTTTCCAAAAAGAAACCATTTATCATGGTGGTAGAAATCATATTGCCATTTTTATCATAAGCTACGGCTGTAAACTTACTCAAAGTGGAAACACCTGTCTTTGCTAATCTTACAGAAATAACTCTAACACAACTGCCTGTAGCCAAATGGCGAACCGGTTCAGGGAAAGCCTTGTCTAAATTATTGCTAGACGAGGTTCCTACGTTGGAAACATTACCACCCGAATTACTTCCGCTCGCAGTACCATGACTTGAGCTAGAATTTCCACTGCTGCCAGAAGATCCACTAGAAGTTCCACCACCATTACTATCGGAAAGACTTGAACTACAGCTATCTGATAAAAACCAGGGATCACTTATCTCATCCCAAGAACTATCCCATGAGAATGATCCATAAGAACCATCAATATAAATATCAGAAGCTACATAGCCTAGCCCCTCAACATATCCACCATTCCAAGGTTTTTCACTATCCAATATACCATAGTATTCCTCCTGGGTATAGGGATTAGAGGAACTGCCCTTTGGAGACGTACTGTCCGACTTAGAAGAACGTGCGTATTTTTTAATTTTGTCCATAATCATTTTTTTTATAAAATAAATAGTACTCTTGATGTTTCATTGAAATTCTGATTTCTCTTGTCCTATTTTTATCCAGCACGAAACCATTGCTTGCAAATCGCTGGATTAAAACTTGCTCATCATGGCAGAAATGTCTAATGCGGCTTTGACTATCCGAAATACTACAACTCACTAATATATAAGAGTCGGAGATTCTTGCCAAATTAGCGATAGCCTTGTCTAATTTCTCCTTTGGGATATACGGCAAAACATCCTTACAGACAACCAGGTTAAATTTATCAACCTCCCCAAGGTCTTCTGTCAAATCAACCACACCACATGCCTCGTCATCCTTGGGCAATATTCTTTGGGATAATTCCTTTGTATATGGATTTGCGTCATACCCAGCAAAATCCAGTCCATGACTTCGCCAGTTAGCCACATAATATCCAGGACCACATCCCATGTCCACTGCCGACTCAACCGACAACTCTGCACATAGACGCCCAACTTGGGCACAGAAATGCCTGCTATACTCATAAAGTAAATAGCCATCATAAAGCCATGCTCCACTTTCGGAAACCATGGGAATACTCTCGCTTCCGTACGCCAAATAACGATCCACCAGGCGCAAAAGTTTCTCACTACAAGGCATATCTATCTTTCTTGCAAAAAGAAAGTCACTCTCAAGCAGGCTCAAAAAATGCTCCTCTCCCAGGTTAGCAGGTCTATTTCCATTCTCATATCTCCACAAAATGAATCTACAATTGGAACGGACTATACTTTTCATATCTAACAAATTGAGCAAGACCGTAGCAACATAACATTCTTCAGGAGCAAAAGTCATCCACATACGATTGTAAAATGCTGGACTATCACGAGTGTACTCCAAAAGCATCCTCACAGCCTTTTGGGTAACGGAAAACCACTGAGAACTGCCATAAAGCAAATCAAATTCATCCGGTATAGGACGTTTGATGCCTCTCTTGATTTGAGACATGACTTGTTCATGCACCCATTCCTTGGGATTGTCCTTATTTTGCGCAAGGTCGAAAAAGTAGAAATATTGGAATCTGCGATAAGTACCATGCTCCCACTTTGGATTGGGGATATTAACATACTGCAAGTATTCCTTTCCTTGGTTTCTTTCAAAGAAATTCAAGAAATACCCAAGGGGCTTGAGAGGATAATCCTGACCGCTAAAAAGATGAAAATAGTCATATTCTCCATATTCGAAAGCTTCGCCAATCAATGCTAACTCACTTTCAAGGACACTGCTTCCACCCCAGTTTACCTCATACTCACTCGACACTAGTCGCACGTAAGAATACTGCCAAAGAGGTTCAAGATCACCTTCAGAAAAAACCGCCTTCTTATCAAAATGAACAAACACATCACAATCCTCTTGGAAATAACCAATGAAGCGACAGAGTTGTTCCACATTTTTGTGAGCCATTATAAGAATTGCATGTTTCATGACATCATATTTATCTCATTTACACATAATACCTTCATTTCTTGTAATAAATAACAACTAATGAGGCGTTCTGCCAAAAAGCCGACGGCACGCTGCTGATAGTCGACATTGTCATATGGGAAATCCAACTCTGCCTTTTTGCGATATATATTTGCATTCATAGCAAGATGATTCCTGCGATCAAATTCAAAAAGTTTTCCAAACAAAAACTCACAAAGCCGAGAATAATCATCCCAATACCTCACAAAGCAACAAAAAGGAATGAACACCCTGCCCTCTAACAGATAATGCGAATACTTATTTCCACTACCATAGATGTCATTTACGATATTCACCACATCATACATATCATGATAGTTGTGGGACAACTTGTAATGCTTAAAAACATCACACCTGCTATTCATTGCAAGCACTTGGCATTCCCCTTTTTTCAACTCTAACAATCGACCAAAAGTACGACGATAGTGGGAGAAACCGACAATCCGACTCCTTTCATTATTCTTCCACACCCAATAAAGTGTAACCATTTCAGAGTAAAAGGCATTGAGATGATTGATATTATCTCCACCAATCTGCAAATCTCTACCATTGAACAGCCGGGTAGTTTCATCCTCTTGAAGGGAATATTGCTGAATTTGCTCATCTTTATGATAAGTAATCCACATTTGATAATCTTTCATGTTTTTTTATTTAAATTAAACTTTAACCATAAAATATTTAATGGTTTTTTCCAATCCATGATGCAAATCGACAGATGGTTTCCAATTATCTAAGATTTGTTGAACTCCTGACAAGAATGGGCATCTAACCTTAGGATCATCAGAAGGTAACTCTTGAAAAATTACCTCAGACTTAGAATTCGTTATTGCTAACACCATTTCCGCTAATGTCAAGACGGAAATTTCATATGGATTACCAATATTCACGGGTCCAGTGACACCATCGCCCGTTGCCATCATTCTCAACATTCCATCTAACAGATCATCAATATACATGAATGAGCGGGTTTGACTCCCATTGCCATAAACGGTAAGCGGCTCACCTCGTAAAGCTTGAACTATAAAATTGGAAACTACACGACCATCGTCCATTGCCATCCTCGGTCCATAGGTATTAAAAATACGAACAATCTTAATATTCACACCATATTGACGATAATAGTCCATACACAAGCTTTCTGCACAACGCTTACCCTCATCGTAACATGAGCGGATACCGATAGGATTTACGTTACCATGATAGTCCTCGGGCTGCGGATGAACGTCAGGGTCACCATATACCTCACTTGTTGAAGAGAAGAGCATTGGGCAACCGAAATGGCGGGCTAACTCCAGCATATGGATGGTGCCCTCCACAGAGACACGGGTCGTATAGATGGCATCTCTCTGATAATGGATAGGAGATGCGGGACAGGCAAGATGGTATATTTCATCAATGCCCTGGGACTTCAACCCCTCAACTGCCAGACTATCCAAAATATCCATCTGAAGAAATACGAAGTTATCGTTTCCTTGGAAATCCCGGATATTGTCCATACTTCCTGTGTACAAGTTGTCTATGCAGACAACTTGATTGCCGTCACGCAATAGACGCTCGCAGAGGTTGGAGCCGACAAAGCCGGCTCCACCAGACACCAATATACGTTTACTCTTACTATCAACCTTATTCATTGTCTTTGTTTTATTAATCTATCATACGGAATCACTTAATAATGATAAAAAAATAACTTGGTACATTTTTGTGCCCTTTTTGTGAAGTAACACATGGTTAAAGGATAGAGTTCCGAGCTCTTCCTTTGCCTCATATTTACTGTAATTATTCTTTACCATAATTTCTTTTTAACTTATTGATTATTAACTATTTATATTCTTTAATCTGCTAGAAAATTTATATCTTTACAGCTGATTTCCAGGCAGTTATAATGAATACAAAGATTCTAGCAGAAGTCTTTTCAGAGAACGACTTGATATACATCCAGCAATTAGACGAGCGCTAGCGTCGGCTATCTCACCATAGGAAACAGCCATGACACTGCTGAATTTGTGTGTGACAACATCGCACGCATTTGGAAGGACTACCTGCAATGGATGTATCCCAAGGCAACCGCCATCTGCATCTTATGCGATGGAGGAGGTTCCAACTCTGCCTCACATCATATCTTTAAGCAGGAGCTTTTAAAGTTAGCCAAATCTCTTGAATTGGATATTATCATTGTACATTATCCACCATACTGCTCTAAGTATAATCCAATAGAACATAGACTGTTTGCACATATAACAAAATCCTGGAGTGGAGTACCATTGCTGTCTGCAGAATATGCTTGCAAGAAAGCGAATGAAACTACGACATCCAAGGGATTGGTTGTTGTTACCTCCATCAACTCTAAGGAATATCAAACTCAAAGAACGCTTGACGAATCATATGCATCCGAAAGACAAAAGCGAATCATATTTGATGAACAATTGCCTAAGTGGAACTATGTCGTTAGGTGCAAATCTGCTTAGTATTTTTGTACCTAGTTATTTTTTAACTGTTACTTAATTTACTAATATTTATATAATGTTGGCACCAAACATTATTAGAACTCTATTGTACCATGATACATAATATTCCCATCAGAAATGGTAATTTGATAGTTACCACTCAACTCTTGAGGGAGTTCCAAGCTCGTACCTATAATATAATAGGTATAAACTACTCCTTCCTCACTTTCTAGTATGAGTGTGTAGCCTTCTACTTGACTTGGTACAGTTAAAATACGACCAGTCAAATCTACAACCAAAGGACGCTTAACAGACTTGCTACCTCTTGGTCTATCTTGAAGTTTAGAGACTAAGCAATATGACAAATCATAAGGCTTGGCTCGTAAATGAGCAGGGCATACAAGCAATGCCCCCCAGCCCGTCCGAGAACGGCCGTTTTGGGGTGTATCATAGAGGGCAGAACCGCTAT
>ERZ773178.3446-NODE-3446-length-13257-cov-3.758143_pt1 | contig 13257 bp, 10 predicted proteins | sample MGYA00580533_ERZ773178 | MGnify/ENA primary metagenome ERZ773178 (study PRJEB29015, sample SAMEA2737859) | human gut metagenome | biome: human gut; feature: human-associated habitat; material: faeces | place: China | collected 2012 ...
CGCATAATTAAACCGGACTAAAGTCAAAAAATAAGGAATATTATCCACTGGCATCAACCCTGAAATCCTGCACCGCGTGGCGTCCATCTCCGCAAACGGTCTCGACTCCATGCCGTGGTGCGGCGCGGTTATGACGATGTTCGCGGTCTGCGGCGTGACGCACAAGGATTCCTATAAGGACGTTGCGGTTGTGAACATCGTAATCACCATGACCGGCGCGATCTTGGCGATCCTTCTCGGTACGATGGGGATCTGCTGAGAAAAAAGTTGACATTTTTTGAGAAAATCATACGATATTCTCAGCCAAAAGCAGTAAAAGGAAACAAGCGAGGAAAATCCATGCTTAGAAGAAGTTTGATGATCAACCCGGCAGACTCCGTTGTCTGTGTGCTGGAGGACGCGAACAAGGGCGATACGGTAAAAACACCGTCCGGAGAAGAGATTATTTTGCTGGAGGATGTTGAATTCGCACATAAGGTATGCATTAAGGATCTAAAGGCGGGAGACCCCGTGATCAAATATGGCGAGGAGATCGGCTATATGCTTGCCGATGCGCCCAAGGGGACATGGATCCACAACCATAATATGGGATGCGACCGCGGTAAGAAATGAGGAAAAGCGTAGTGGGACATACATTTATGGGTTACCGCCGACCGGATGGCTCGGTAGGTACGAGAAATTATCTCATCATTCTGCCCTCCGTTTTCTGTGCCAATACCACGGCGGAGAAAATCGCGGCACAGATTCCTGGGGCTGTCGCTATGCCGCACTGCGTGGGCTGCTCGCAGGTCGGACTCGATTTGGAGCTGACGGCCCGCACGCTCAAGGCGATGGGCTGTCATCCAAACGCAGGTGCGGTGATCGTGATCGGTCTCGGCTGCGAGCGATTTAATCCGCAGGAGCTCTACGACGCCGTGAAGGCGACGGGGAAGCCGGCTGGTCTGCCTATTATGTGAACTTCTACGAAGACACTAATATCGTTTCTGAAATCTGCTCAAAAAGCGGTTGGAAAATTGGTGTTCTTCCTATCCGGGCCTATTAACTAACAATCCTATAAAATAAGCGTCATGAAAAAACACATTATATTATTTATAGCCATCTTTTTTGCCAGTGTATTACATGCACAGACAATCAACATTAGAGGAACCGTTACCGACACGAGTAATGAAACATTGCCAGGTGTATCTATAACCATAAAAGGTACTCAAACAGGAACAGTAAGTGATGCAAACGGCAACTACAGCATCAGGGCCCAAAGAGGAAATGTTCTGGAGTTTACTTTCGTGGGTATGGTAAAACAATCTGTTACCGTAGGAAAGCAAAATGTCATTAATATACAAATGGCAGCAGACGCCATTAATCTGGACGAAGTAGTAGCAATCGGGTATGGTATTGCTAAAAAGAGCGATTTAACGGGTGCCGTTGCCTCTATCAAATCAGAAAATCTTACTAACTCCAAAGTAGGAACAGTGACAACTGCCCTGCAAGGACTTGCCGCCGGCGTGCAAGTCACTACCGGCTCCGTAAAACCGGGTGGAGATGCTTCTGTCGTTATTCGTGGAGTAGGTTCGCTCCGAGCCGGCAGCGAGCCGTTATACATCGTCGACGGTATTCCCGTACAAGGAGGTTTGCAGGATTTATCTTCCGGTGATATTGAATCTATCGAAATATTAAAAGACGCTTCTTCCGCATCTATCTATGGCTCGAGAGGTTCTAATGGCGTAGTACTCGTGACTACCAAGAAGGGTACAAGCGGAAAAGCCAAAATCTCCCTGAATGCCTCTTTCGGTACGCAACGAATGTTGAACAAGCAAGATTTGATGAACGCACAGCAATACTATGAATTAGTATCCATTGCCCAGCCTAACTACAAATGGACATCAGAAGAACTACGCTTGCTAAGCCGTGGTGAATCGACCGACTGGCAGGACGCAGTGACCCAAAACGGGCAATACCAAAACTATAACTTCTCGATTTCCGGAGGGAAGAACGATATACAACACTTTTTAGGAGTAGACTGGTATGATCAGAAAGGTACGATCAAAAACTCGTCTTTCAATAAGCTGACCGTCCGATATAATATGGATGCCAAACTAAACAAGTGGCTGAGATACGGTGTACGTTTCAATGTCATTGAGTCAAAGCTCATGAATATCAATGAAGAAGCCGATTCGGGATACGGAACTATGTTCAGTGCCATTAGTTCACAACCGACAGCTCCTATCTATACCGAAGACGGAGAATACTTCGATGGTTTCCTCAACACGAGAGCAAATCCGGTGGCTATTGTTGACCTACTTGACAAAGCCACACTCAAGTCCAGATTCGTAGGTTCCGCCTACATCGAGATAGAACCGATAAAGAACTTGAAATTACGTTCCGATAACGGCGGAGAACTTGTCTTTTATAAAGTAAATACTTACGAAGACGGCCGTATGGGACAGCATTATACGGCTGGTGGCCATGCTAATGTGATGTCGAACAAGAAAAGATATTGGCAAACAGAGAACACTGCCACTTATTCATTTGACATCAATAAAGAACATCAACTTTCTGCAATGGCAGGTTTCTCCGCTTCCAGAACAGATTATGAAGAAGTAACCGCCGACTCCAAAAAGTTATCATCTATTCTCAAGTATTACAATTTGCAAGGAGCGGAAGAACATGGACCGAACTCTTCGTATGCAGTCCCATCTTCTCTGGTGTCTTTCTACGGACGATTCAATTATAATTTCAGCAACCGCTATTTGGCAACATTGACGATGCGCGGCGACGGTTCTTCCCGTTTTGCTCCGGGACACCGATGGGGATTCTTTCCGTCACTGGCTCTTGCATGGCGTGCTTCTGAAGAAAGTTTCATCAAAGAAAACGCTCCGGTCATCAGCAACCTGAAGTTAAGAATCAGCGCCGGCAAACTAGGTAACCAGAATATCGGAGATTTTGCTTATGCCCCGACAATCGCCCTCGGAGGAGCTTCCGCTAATTACATTTTAGGTAATAACCTGGTAACCGGCTCCGTACAAACCTCTATTTCGAACCCGGAACTGACTTGGGAAAAAGCCAATCAACTAGACTTGGGTATTGACTTCGGGTTATTCAACAATCGGATAGCCGGTACGATCGAGGCCTACTATAAGCGTACGACTGACCTGCTATGGGAAGTACCCCTTCCGTTGGAATCCGGCTTCGGAACTTCACTTACCAATATCGGCAAAATTGATAACAAAGGTATTGAATTTACGCTGAACACGGTCAACATCAGTACCAAAGACTTCTTATGGACAACTGCCTTCATGATTTCTTATAATAACAATAAGATCAAAGAACTTTATGACGGCAAACAAGATGTCAATAAAACATTGTTTGTGGGACGTCCTATCGGACAGTTCTACTTATTGAAATCCGAAGGTATCTGGCAAACCAATGAAGCTGCCGAAGCTGCCAAGTACAATGCCCAACCCGGTGACCGCAAGATTCTGGATGCCAAGAAAGACTATGTCATCAACGGAGAAGACCGTGATTTCTGCGGAGTTTCCACTCCCAAATATTATGGTAGCTTTACGAATACATTCTCATATAAAGGTATTGACCTTACCGCGTTCTTTACTTTTGCAGGAGGACATAAAATCAACAATTCACTGAACCGTTACCTCAATTCTTTCAATGTATGGGGAAACATGAGTGAAAACTATTACAAATATTATTGGAGACAAGACAGACCGAACAACAAATATCCGGCTCCGAGAGTTGGTAGTGCTTATGCCAACGGAGATGGTACCGACGCCAATCTCCAAAAAGGTGATTATCTCCGCCTCCGTAATCTGGAAATTGGTTATAGCTTGCCGAAAAACGTCATCAGAAATATCAAAGCCTCAAATATCAGAGTTTATTTCTCTGTACAAAACCTATTCACAGCTACGGAATTTACGGGATTTGATGTAGAGTCCAGCGACAATACCAATCCTTATCCGAACGCCCGTAGCTTTATCGGTGGTATTTCTCTTAACTTCTAAAAACAGAAACATTATGAAAAAATATTTATCAATATTAGCTTTCAGTTGCCTGACATTATGTAGTTGCGACAACTTTCTTGACTTGACACCCCAAAGTGTACTAACACCGGAAAATGCTTATGAAAAACCGGAAGACTGGCAGCAAACTCTTTATGCCGCTTATGGCACGCTCCAGGAAGTCTTTGTCGGGAAATATACCATTACCCTTACTGAATTCGGAACAGATGAAGTAATTCCGTTTGATATGGGTTGGGCGGCTTATTCCCAATTGCATTACTATACTTTTTCCGCTTCACACGAATTCCTGGACAATCACTATCGGCTCTGTTACGAAGGTATCAAACGTTGCAATGCAGTTATTGATATGCCTTCGGATGCAGTCAGTGCGGATCTTCATAATTCCATGATTATGCAAGCTCGTTTTTTAAGAGCGATCTACTATTTCGACTTAGTAAGAATGTACGGTGGAGTTCCCTTATGGACAAAATCATCCATTGACAGAAGTGAAATCATGAGACCGCGCGCTACGGTTGACGAAGTTTACACACTGATTACGCAGGATATGGAAGCAGCTCTCGGCCTCCCTACCTCCTGGCCGAATGCCCAAGATAAAGGAAGAGCCACTTCATACGCTGCCCAAGCTTTGCTGGCACGCATTTACCTTCAGTGGGGAAAACCGGAAGAAGCATTAAAATACTGCCGGATGCTCGAAGGCAAATTCAAATTGTACGATAATCTAAAGGATATATTCGATCCTAAAAACAAGAATCAGGAATATGAGAATATATTTGAAATTCAATTCAAGCATTCCGGTTCATGGGGACTGGAGGGAAGTATCCAGCATTCTTATTGGGGACCTCGTAATGTAGGCGGACCGACCAACTTTGGCGGCTGGGGCGGATTTGGTCCGACACAATATTTATACGATTCTTATGATAACAACGATAAACGTAAAAAAGCATTCTTCATCACAGAATATGCAGGCGTCACCCAGACACCTCCTTCTTCCGGCAAATTCTGGGACGCAGAAACAGGTAATGTGATTGAAGATGATAATCTGAATTTTACAATGATTCGTTATGCAGACGTGCTTTTGATGAAAGCGGAAGCGCTGAACAGCATTGATGACACAAGTAATGATAAGTATGATGCCTTAAATGAAGTACGAGGCAGGGCAGGACTGACTTCCATAACAGCAGCCGATAATCTAAATAAAGAACAATTTGCCGAAGTCGTACTGGAAGAAAGATTACATGAATTATGTTGTGAACACCTGCGCCGCTGGGATTTAATCCGCTTCGGCAAACTGGGCGAATATATGAAAGACCATGCCGGAGTCACCATCCAGCCTTATCATGTTCTATACCCAATTCCACAGGCAGCCGTCGATGCCAATGACGCTATCACAGAAAACAACGAAGGATATTAACATAAATCATTTAGCACATGAAAAAATTTATTTTTATCACAGGACTATTGATGAGTATCTTCTTTTATTCATGTAAAGAAGAAGACCATGGCATACTCCCTCCTATCGAAGGGGGAGGAACTATAGAAGTCAAAGACGGAAGAGTTACGGTCAATCCGGCAGAATATCTTTATGCGATACGAAATCCGATGAAAGGTTTACGTGAATTCTTCGGCCCGGGCTATGACAAGGTAAGAGACGAATATCCGTATCCTTACGGCTCCATCATTAAAGAATATATGCAATGGAATATGCTGGAAAACAATGAAAGCGACGGTGTCGACAAGATTATAGCTTACAGTAACCACAGGTGGCAGGGAGTAGAAGATATCAATGTCAAGGTTATCCCACGTATCTATATCGTATGGATGGAACCCTGGCATGGAGGATATGCCAAGAACACTTATACAGACAACCCGGACGACCTGAACGGTTGGCATTGGCCAAGCGACATTCCGGGAGAGACATACGATGAAGACGATCTTAACGCTCCTATTATTGGAGGCTATTGCCACCCTACTTTTCAGGAAAGAGTGAAAAAACTGGTAGAGAAGGCTGGACAAGCATGGGACAACGATCCGCGGGTAGCGTATGTGGAAATGGGGATTATCGGCGAATTCGGGGAACATCATGACCCGGACATCACCACAGTATGGGCTCCTCACGACCAACCCAATCATGTAGAGAACCGTACCTGGTTACCGGGCATTGAAAAGGTGTTGGGAGATGCATTTACCGCTGCCTTCAAAAACAAGAAAGTAATGGTTCGCTATGCGTACGAGTTTAAAGATTATGAATTCGGAATCTATTGGGATTCATGGGCTATTGATGAAGAAAAGGTGCGTGGCTACGAGGAAATGAAAAAGCTCGGCGACCGCTGGAAAACTCAACCGATAGGTGGAGAAATAACCTGGAACTGGGGAAGCCTCTATAAATTCAAATCTTTTGAAGAAGTGGTGGCAGATGAAAAGACAAGAGACCTGGTCATCCAGCAAATACGTGATTTGCATTGCAACCACTTGGGAGGCATCACCTGGGCTAACTTTAACGACCCGTCTTTTGAGCCAAACGCTGAATTATTGCAAAAGACAATGGGGTACCGTTTTGTTTTATCCAATTTCAGTTACCCAACAAGTATCAAGCCGGATGAGCCGTTCAAAATATCATTTGACGTAACCAACACAGGCTCGTCACCCTTCTATTATGACTGGCCGGTAGAAATATCCCTGCTAAATTCCCAAACCAAGGAAGTTGTATGGAGCAAAACACTGAAGACTCCCAAGATATCCCAATGGATGCCGGGAGATAACTGGAACAACTCAACCAAAGTTTATACCCAACCGGCTACTCCGAACCATGTTGAAGAAGAACTGACTTTAGACAAGAAACTGGATACGGGAGATTACATCATCTCTATTGCTGTGCTAGATCCGGCCGGTATGCTTCCTTCACTGAGATTCGCCGTTCAGAACTACTTTGAAGGAGGACGTCACCCAATGGGACATATCGGCGTCAATACCGAGCCTATCTATTTTGAGATACCGGTCAGCAGTTTTAATGACATGAGGCAGGATAAAACCCTGAAATATAAAATCCAATAACCAATAAGCTTAATGAAATCAAGCATCAGAAACATATTACTCCTAATGGCATTCGGAACGTTATCTGCTTGTGGTGAACAAACCGTCACGGTTTCTTACCAGGAGTATCCGAATGCATTCAGGAATCCGATGAAAGGCTTCAGGGAATTCTTCGCTCCCGGTATCGACCGGGTCAGGGAAGAATATCCCTACCCTTACGGTTCACTGACAAAAGAATATATGCAGTGGAATATGATCGAGGATGACGCCAATGACGGGGTAGACAAGATTATCGCTTACAGCAATCATCGATGGAAAGGCGTGGAAGACATAAATGTCAAGGTAATTCCCCGGGTTTTTCTTGTATGGTTGGAGCCCTGGCATGGCGGAAAACCTAAAGACCCCACTAATCCGGACGACTTGACCGGTTGGCACTGGCCCAAAGGAATAGATCCGGAAAAAGGTCCTTATAAACAGAAACCGAACTCCGTGGGCGCCTATGTAGAAGAAAAAGACAAAAATACCCCTATTAGCGGGGGGTACTTTGATCCTTCTTTTCCTGAGCGCGTAAAAAAACTGGTAGAGAAACTCGGACAGGCATGGGATAACGATCCACGGGTAGCGTATGTAGAAATGGGGATCATCGGCGAATGGGGAGAACACCATGATCCGGATCTCTCAACTTACTGGGCTCCGCACGACGAACCGGAACACGTAGCTAACCGGACATGGATTCCGGGCATGGAAAAGATCCTGGGAGATGCCTTTGCCAAAGCATTCAAAAACAAGAAAGTAATGGTTCGCTACGCCTATGAATTTAAAGATTATGAATTCGGAATTTATTGGGATTCATGGTCTCAACCCCAAGAGATTGTAAGAGGTTATGAGGAAATGAAGAAGCTGGGTGATCGTTGGAAAACCCAGCCGATAGGTGGAGAAATTACTTGGAACTGGGGAGATTTAGCCCGGTTCAAATCTTTTGAAGAAGTGGTGGCAGATAAGGATACCCGGGAATATGTCATGGAACAGATCCGGAACCTGCACTGCAATCATCTAGGCGGAATCACCTGGGCAGACTTCAACGAACCGGAGTTCCGGAAAAATGCAGAGATACTGCAAAAAGCCATGGGGTACCGGTTCATTATCAATGAATTCTCTTACCCGAAAGAAATTAAGGTGGGAGCACAATTCCCTATTTCTTTCAAAGTTGTCAACAGCGGATCGTCTCCATTCTATTATAACTGGCCGGTAGAAGTAGCTTTACTAGACCCTGAAAGTCATCAAAAAGTGTGGGGAAAAATATTGGAGGAAGTAAACATCTCCGAATGGATGCCGGGAGATAATTGGTCTGTAGATGAACATAAATACCAAATAGCTCCGCCAACTTATCACATCCGAAAGAATATTTCTATTGACGCCCCCATTGCCAAGGGAAAATATATCCTGGCTTTAACGGTACTCGATCCGGCCGGTATGCAACCTTCGCTCCGATTTGCCAATGAGAATTATTTCGAAGGCGGTTATCATCCAATGGGCTATATCGGTATTGGTGAATCAGTTGCCGATACCCGTCTGAATCCAGATTTATTCTTCGACATTCAAAGTGACAAGTCTTTAAAATATCAATTCAAACAACCCGATAAATAATCAGTAACATGAAAATATATAAATATATCACATCTGTTGCACTCCTTTCGTTCTGCTTCTTGAGCGCCTGTAACAAGCCTACAGAAACGAAGATTCCTGTTCCCGTGATATTCGACACGGATGTCGGCAATGACATTGACGACGTGCTGGCTATGCAAATGCTATTCAACTATGAGAAAGCCGGAACAATAGATCTGCTAGGTATCACAATCAGCAAGTCCAACCCTTATTCAATTGAATATATTGACGGATATTGCCGCCTCAACGAGAGGGGAGACATTCCATTGGGATATGCATACAACGGAGCTACTCCCGAAGACGGAGGTTATCTCCGCCAGACTTTGGATACCATTATTGAAGGCAATAAGATACTGTATCCTCAAAGAAGCATAAAAGACAATCTGCCGGAAGGATATAAGTTATTACGGAAATTACTGGCTTCACAACCAGATAATTCCGTGGTATTTATTGCCGTAGGACCGGAAACGAACCTTTCACGCCTGCTACGCTCAGAAGCCGACGAATACAGTCCTTTGGACGGCAAATCACTCGTTGCCCAAAAAGTGAAGCTGTTGTCCGTAATGGGAGGACTCTATGGGAACGAGTTCGATTTCCCCGAATGGAATCTAGTACAGGATATAAATGCCGCACAAACCGTATTCAGCGAATGGCCCACTCCGGTCATTGCAAGCGGCTGGGAACTAGGCAACAAATTGTTGTATCCGCATCAGAGTATCTTGAATGATTTCCCGAACGCTTACAAACATCCTCTTTGTGTATCTTACCAGATATATGACAAAATGCCATACGACAGGCAAACTTGGGATTTGACTTCTGTCATACAGGCCATAGAGCCGGAGAAGGATTATTTTGAACTGTCAACAAAAGGAACGATTACAATAGACAGTGCAGGACACAGTCTATTTAATGCGTCAGACAAAGGACAACATCAATATCTTATGATTCAAGGAAATGAGAATATTCAGAGAACATTAGGTGCCATTGTCCGCCAGGTGACAGGGAAAGAAGAAAAGAATATAAACCAATAAAGAAAGAGTCATGTTTATAGTCAATAGTTATACACTAGCCATTATCTTTTGCTTCATAACCATGATATGTTGGGGTTCCTGGGGTAACACCCAGAAACTGGCCAGCAAGAACTGGCGTTATGAGCTTTATTACTGGGATTATACAATCGGTATCTTATTATTTGCCTTACTTCTCGTTTTCACACTCGGAAGTTTTGGAGATTCGGGGAGAGGTTTTCTGGAAGATATCCGGCAAGTAGATACCAGATACATAGTCAGTGCCTTGATCGGAGGAATTATTTTCAATGCTTCCAACATCTTACTTTCAGCTTCGGTCTCCATAGCCGGAATGGCGGTTGCTTTTCCGTTGGGCGTAGGACTTGCCTTGGTCCTAGGTGTGTTCATCAACTATTTCAGCACTCCTAAAGGAGATCCGTTCTGGTTGTTTACTGGAGTAATCTTGATTGTTATCGCTATCATCTGCAATGGAATAGCGGCAGGCAGACAACAAAAAAAGGGAAATAATAATAGCAAGAAAGGGATTATTCTTGCGGCTATTGCCGGCATACTTATGTCTTTCTTCTACCGTTTTGTGGCTGCTGCCATGGACCTTAACAATTTTGACTCTCCGACTCCGGGCATGGCTACTCCATACACCGCTTTCTTTATATTCTCAATCGGTATCTTCCTGAGCAACTTCCTATTCAATACAGTTGTTATGAAACGCCCGTTTGTAGGAACTCCTGTAAGCTATAAAGAATATTTTGCAGGAAAAGCAAGCACACATCTGGTAGGTATCCTCGGAGGATGTATATGGGGATTGGGAACTGCTTTAAGCTATATAGCCGCAGGAAAAGCGGGAGCTGCCATCTCCTACGCTCTCGGTCAGGGAGCACCTATGATTGCCGCCTTATGGGGTGTATTTATCTGGAAAGAGTTCACCGGTAGTTCCAAATCAACCGACAGACTTTTAGGAATCATGTTTATTCTGTTCATCACAGGATTATCATTCATCGTTTTATCCGGAGGAAACTAATTATGAAAATGAACCATATTCTTTTCCTACTAACAGCAGCCTTCTGTTTTCCTTCGATAACAGTTGCTAAAATAATTGAGGCCGGTTCGCCGGACAAGAAAAATGTGATAACTATCGAGACTGACAATCAGGTCAGTTACAGCTTATCCCGGAATGGAACAAAGATTCTTGATACTTGCCCGCTCTCACTTACAGTCGGAAACGACACTTGGGGAACAGACAAATGTAGAAAGATAACTCGTAAAAGCGTTTCGGAAAAAGTGGAATTTATTGTACCGCGTAAATATAAAGAGACAGTGGATAATTATAACCAGGTTGAGCTTATTTACAAAGACTATAAAATCGAATTCAGAATCTATAATGACGGAGTGGCCTATCGTTTCGTAAGTACTGCAAACAATAAACAGCCTGTAAAGAAAGAGTCGGTATCTTTCCGCTTCGGACAGGATCACACCTCGTACACTCTTTTAACCGACCAGCTACAAAACTGGTTTGAGCAGGATTATACGGTAAAGCCGATCAATGCATTACCCAAAGACAGTTTCTCCGTAGCTCCTGTAATGGTTGAAGTAGACAAATACAAAGTATTATTAGCTGAAGCCAATCTCTATAATTATCCGGGAATGTACTTACAACCCGCCCAAGAATCCTTCCATGGCATTTTTGCCAATTATCCGGATAAGGAAGTGCCATACGAAGGGGATAATAAAATCTATGCCTCCACACGCAAAGATTATCTTATTCCCACCTGCGGGAAACGGGTCTTTCCATGGCGGGTAATCGGTACCTTCGACAATGCTTCTTCCATATTACAAAGCGAGCTTATATATTTACTCTCCGAGGAGAAAGAACAAGCCGCCGACTATACATGGGTTAAACCCGGTAAAGTATTATGGGACTGGTGGAATGACCGCAATATCTATCATATAAATTTCAAAAGTGGCATTAATACCGATACATATCTCTATCTGGTAGACTATGCAGCCAAACATCACATCGAATATGTCCTGATCGACGAAGGCTGGTCGGCACGTAACGATCTGTTAACCCTCAATCCCGATGTTGACATTCCGCGTATCTGTGAATATGCAACAAAAAAAGGAGTAGGTATCCAGTTATGGTCGAAATGGGTAAACATCATGCGACAAATGGATGAGGCTTTTGCACAATTCAGCAAATGGGGAGTGAAAGGAGTCAAAATAGACTTTATGGACCGTAATGATGCCAAAATGGTTAACTTCTACGAACAAGTAGCTATTAAAGCCACTCAATACAAATTATTAGTAGACTTTCACGGTTCTTACCCCAACGAGGGCATGAGACGCAAATACCCGAATCTGATGACACGCGAAGGAGTAATAGGACTGGAGTATAACAAATGGAGCAAAAGAGCCACGGTTACACATGATGTAATCATCCCTTATCTGCGTATGTGGGTAGGCCCAATGGACTATACTCCCGGAGCTATGCTTAACGCACATCCGGAAACATTCTATGAAAATCAACATGAACCGATGAGTCAGGGCACACGTAGCCACCAGTTAGCCATGTATGTAGTCTACGAAAGCCCGTTGCAAATGATTTCGGACAGTCCTACTAAATATGACAAGAATCTCCGGAGTTTTGAATTTATCAAAAGTATTCCTACAACCTGGGATGAGACAGTCCCTTTGGAGGGAGAAGTGGGCGAATATATCGCTCTTGCACGCCGGCATGACGATACATGGTATATCGGAGTAATCAACGGAGCTACCCCACGGCATATTGAGATTGATTTATCATTCATAGGAAATGGACCGAAGAAAATAAAAGCACATATAGATGGAGTAAATGCCGGCCAACAGGCGAAAGACTCCCAAATAATAGAACAAGTTATCAAGGACAACGAAAAACTGCCCATAGATATGAGCAGAGGAGGAGGATATACAGGTATTATTCATATAGAGAAGTAACATTTTACGGTTACTCAACAAAGCAGGCTGCCTCTTTATATCGAGACAGCCTGCCTTTATTTTATTCCCAATCGTTTCAGACGGTAATATCCAGTAAAATCTTTCCTTTTGCGTTCAGAACTTTCACTCTCAGTTCGTCTTTTTTCTTTTCCAGAATCATCACCGTAGCGCCATCCATTTTATACCCGCCACCGATAATAACCGGATAATTGTTGCCCAGCTCACCTTTCGGATGATAAGCATATTTATGAGTATGTGCATTCAGACTGATATTGAAAGGCTTTACGGACTGCGCCACCGGCGTGATGGTCAATTCCGGCTTCCTTGACGGCATGAGCGTCGCCGACGCCAAGAAGGCCATCACGGAATACCTGACGGAGAAGCACATCGGCGAGGCGAAGGTCAACTTCAAGCTCCGCGACTGGGTCTTCTCCCGCCAGCGTTACTGGGGGGAACCATTCCCCATCGTATGGGAAAACGGTCACCACCGCGCCCTGCCGGAAAGCGAACTCCCCGTACTCCAGCCGGATCTG
>ERZ773178.3480-NODE-3480-length-13150-cov-7.437419_pt1 | contig 13150 bp, 10 predicted proteins | sample MGYA00580533_ERZ773178 | MGnify/ENA primary metagenome ERZ773178 (study PRJEB29015, sample SAMEA2737859) | human gut metagenome | biome: human gut; feature: human-associated habitat; material: faeces | place: China | collected 2012 ...
TTGGGGCACCCTCCGTAAGGAAGGGACTCCAATGATTTGTATTTAGCTTTTTTCGCGGATTGTGGTGTCATAATCCGATGCTTGCTATCCCTGTGGACACGACGGCAAATGCTTCGTATTATTTATTTATAATAACTCCTTTGTACCAAGTCGGAATGGATTTCGTCATATTCTCATACCAGCTTAGTACATCTTTTGCTTGATTTATCATTACTTGAATTTGGCTCTGCCCAAAAGGAATTGCCCAAGGCACAGAAGATAAAGTATTACTGCTAATATAAAGTGCGAGCAACTCCCAAAACGGAATTGGTATGTCATTGCTGAAGTATCCGTTTACCATTCCGGTTGCAAACAAAGGGGTAGCTTGAGCGCACCACACAATGCGGTTAAATTCTTCCCACGGATCTCCGAAGTCATTTCTATTAAAATCAATGATGTAGAGTCGCTTATCATTCCCTATCATCATATTGCCGATATGGTAATCTCCGTGCTGATAGGTTCGAGGGCGACCGCTGAGCAAATATCTGTGAGCGTTAATGTAATCAATGAAGGCTTGCCCATTTTCGTACTTGACAGGACATTCTTCATACATCTTGATTTTGTGGTCTACTTTACGATTAAAATAGATTTCCCAATCTTCTATTTCTTTCGGAGCGGGGATTTTATGAATTTCTTTTAGTATTTTTCCCGCTTCAAAACCATAAGAATACTGTTCTTGGTTTGTTAAATTATGTATATTTTCTTCTGCATCAATGCCATCTATCCAAGTTTGAATAGAATAAACTCCTTCATCAAATGTGCCGAACTCTAAGGGGCGGCACATTGGTACACCGAGAGCTGCTACCTGACCCATAAGTTCATATTCACTTTTCTTCCTGTCATACTGTTCAATCGGAGAAACACGAAGCAAAAATTTATTTCCTTGCTCGTCGGTAACACAGTATTTTCTATCTTCTGACCAACCTTTATCTATTAGTTGCTTTGTAATAAATTCATGTTGTGGCATAGCCTTTCATCCTTTCAAAGAATTATTTGCCTTACAAAAATTATTCTTGGGAAAATTATATTTCTTATTATACAGAAAATAAAATCATTATTTACTATTTTTTGCTCCTACCGTAATCCTTCAATATGATTGTTTTTCCTATAAATCCAAATTCCGGCTGACGACAAAACCCAAGGGAGACAACTTCCTTACGGAGCATCTCCCTTGGGGGGGTCTTTTTTTGCATATTACGCTCCCGCAGGGGGCTTTTTATTTATTCATCTTCTGCTTCGGGGGTGAAAAGCTCCTTCGCGACCTCCAGTACCGAATCCAGACAGGAATTATCCAGTCGGTTCCAAATGAGATATCGGTTAAAGTATTTTTCGCCCTTCAGTGGGATAAACCGCACCGCGTCGGTGGCGGAAATGGGCTGGTGTTCCTTGTACAGCACGGTGATGCCTACACCGCAGGCCACCATCATCAGCAGGGAGGAAACCGTCTCCGCTTCTCCCACGATATTGGGAGAAAACCCGCCGGCTGAGGCGTGGTCAATAATGGACTGATACCCGGCAATGGAGGAGGAACGGGAGATAGCGATAAAGTTTTCATACCGCAGCTCGCTAAAGGAGACTTCCTCCCGGTCCGCCAGAGGATGAACGGAGGATATCACTACATAGTCCATCCGGCGGTCCACCAGCAGATACTTGCTTTCGGCGCTTCTGGGGCGGCCGCTGGCAATGATTACATCCACCAGGTCGTCATCCAGCGCCCGCAGCAGCCGGGTCGGGGTATTAAATTTCAGCTCAATATGAATACCGGAGTGCTTTTCGGTGATGGCACGCACCAGCTTTACCGCTAATGGCTCAAAGGAATCGATAGGGACTCCCAGCCGTACCCGTCCTACAATGCTTTGGGAGGCGGTTAGGGCATTCTGCACGCCATCCTGGTAGGTGCTTATGATCTTGCGGCACTCTTCGGCAAATACCCGCCCCGCCGGGGTCAGAGAAACGGTGTGGGTGGTGCGGTTCACCAGCTTGATCCCCAGCTCCTTTTCCAGCGAGGAGATGCTTCGGCTTAGGGCTGGCTGGGTGATATACTGCTGGCTGGCCGTTTGGGTAAAATTAAGCGACTGAGCTAACGCGTAGTAACATTCCAATTGAAAGATCGTCATGGTTTTGCGTGTCCTCCATTCGTTTGGGCCACAGTATTCTCTTTGCCTTCCCTAATATTTTACCATGCGAGTAAGAGGAAAGCAACCAAATACAATATACAAAAATCCGTCAAATCGCTGGAATCATGTGCTTTTTGCACAAATATCACAAACAATATCACAGCACTTTGACTGTTATGCAAAAACAGCATCAATCAAGCTCGTTTCTTGGCATTTCACAATTTCGACATACTTGGTTATCATGGAAGCGTAGATTAAGCTTCCGGAAGCGAATCTTGTGTGTTTTGGGGGTCGGCCGCCCCCGGAGCGCGAAAAATGATTCTGGCGCGAAAGTATCGCGCCGCAGGAGGATTTATCATGACTAGACAGCTTCTCAAGGGCATCCGTGTGCTTGATTTCACCGACTTCCTGGCAGGTCCCTACTGTGGTATGTATCTGGCCGATATGGGCGCCGATGTTATCAAGGTGGAAAACCTGACCACCGGCGGCAACTTCGTCCGCAACGCGCGCCCTTTGGAAAAAAATAGTGGACTGAGCATGTATTTCCAGAATCTGAACCGCAATAAGCGCGGTGTTGCCATCAACCTCAAAACAGAGGACGGAAAAAAACTGTTCAGCGAATTGGTAAAGAGCGCTGATGTACTGCTGGAAAACAACCGTCCCGGTGTTATGGGCCGTTTGGGCTTCAGCTATGAAGAGTGCAAAAAGCTGAATCCGCGCCTGGTTTATGCTTCTATCTCCGGCTTTGGTCAGTATGGCCCCAATGCCAATCGTCCCGGCTACGACCTCATCGGCCAGGCTATGGGCGGCAGCATGAGCATCACCGGCTGGCCGGGCAGCGAGCCCACCCGTGCCGGTATGGCCATCGGTGACCTGTTCGGCGGTCTGAACGCTGGCTTCGCCATCTGCGCTTCTCTGTATAACCGTGAAAAAACCGGCGTAGGCAACCACATCGATGTCGCCCTCGTCGATTCCATCTTCTCCGGCATGGAAGCCAAGATGATGCAGTATGTTTACACCGGTGTCAGCCCCGTCAAGACCGGCAATAAGTACATCACCTCTGCACCCTATGATTCCTTCAAGGCCAAGGACGATTATTTCGTCATCGCCTCCGGCACCGATAAGCATTTTGAAAAGCTTTCCGCTGCCATGGGTATGCCGGAACTGGCCCAGGATCCCCTGTACTGCGATACCGAGTCCCGCAAGAAGAACGCGGATTCCCTCAAGGAGATCATCGAAAAGTGGACTGCCGATAAAACCGTTTCCGAGGTCTGCAAGATCATCGATGAGGCAGGTATCCCTGTAGCGCCCATTTATAACTGCGAGCAGGCCGCCAACGATAAGAACATCGTGGAAGTGCGTGAGATGCTCGTCAAGGTTCCCGCGCCTGTTAAGCACCCCGATGCTCCCAAGGAGCTGACCGTCATTGGTAACCCCCTCAAGATGGAGGAAGCCCCCTGCGTCTATTACAAGGCCGCTCCGGATCTGGGCGAGAACAACGAAGAGATCTTTGAGTCCCTCGGCTTCACCAAGGAACAGCTCGAAGCGTTCCGTGCCGAAGGCGTCATCAACTGATAACTGACAAGGAGGGTACAAGTTTATGTCACTTCCTAAAGAGGTCCATATCCAGGAATGCTGCCCCCGTGATGGTTGGCAGAACCACGCGGAGTTCATTCCTACCGATGTCAAGATCAAGTACATCCGCCGTATGATCGATTGCGGCGCCAAAGAGCTGGAAGTCACCAGCTTCGTCAATCCCAAGGTCATGCCCCAGATGGCCGATGCGGCTGCGGTGTTCGAGGCGATCAAGCCCTACGCTGCCGAAAAAGGCTGCACCCTCAGTACCCTGGCCCTCAATAAGCGCGGCGCCGATGACGCCGTCGCGGCCGGCTCCCATATGCTGTCTTTCGTGGTCAGCGCCAGCGAAGAGCACAACCTCCGCAATTCCCGCCGCACCATTCAGGAGAGCATGGCTCAGTTCAAGGAGCTGGCCTCCCAGCAGACCGGTGATGTTCGCATCCAGTTGGCTCTGCCCTGCGTGTTCGGTTCTCCCTTTGGCGATGAGATCCCGCTGGAGCGTCTGGATTGGATCGTAGAAGAGGCCCACAGCGTCGGTGTGGAGTACTTTGGCCTGGCCGATACCTCCGGTATCTCTACCCCCACCCACACCCGGGAAGTCCTCCGCCACATGATCGGCCTGGTCGGCGCAGATCACATCTGCGCGCACCTGCACGATACTCACGGCATGGGCATTGCCAATGCCTTTGTAGCCTTGGAAGAAGGCGTCACCCACTTTGATGCCTCTCTGGCGGCCATGGGTGGCTGCCCCTTCGCCCCCGGCGCCAAGGGCAATATCGCCACCGAAGACCTCGTAAATATGTGCGAGAAGATGGGCATTCACACCGGTTATAACCTGGAAATGCTCACCCAGACCGCCCGCGATATGTGCGAGGAGATCCACGCCCATCTGGGCGGCAGTATGGCGCTGGCCTGCCACGGCTAAGATGCCGTTAATTCCCGGCTTTCCTTCCCGCACGGTTGCGGTACAATTAGGTCATATGTGAGAGATCACATGAGATAAAAATTCGGACAAAAAAGAAAGGAAGAAAATCATGAAAAGAAGTATCATCGCACTGATTATGGCACTGGCTATGATCCTGACCCTGGTTGCCTGCGGCAATAGCAACGGCGACAACAACAATGGTGACAACGATGTTAAGGCCATTCAGCTGAGCCTGGGCCACACCAACAACACCGATCACCATTATCAGGTCCTCGCTGAATCCTTCAAGAAGATTGTTGAAGAGAAGTCCAATGGACAGCTCATCATCAATATCTTCCCCGCCGAGCAGCTCGGTTCCGGCTCCGAGATGCTGGAGTCCGTTAAGTCCGGTACCCAGGATATGGTTCTGGATCCCGATGCTTACCTCGCCAACTATGATCCGCTGTTCAATGTTATCGCTATGCCCTATGCGTTCACTTCCTGGGATCATGTTCTCACCTTCGCTGATAGCGATGTAGCTGCTACCCTCAATACCGCTATCGAAAAGCAGGGCATGACCATCCTGGGCTGGGCTGCCAATGGCTTCCGTGTTGTTACCTCCAATAACGAGATCAACAGCCCCGCCGATTTCTCCGGCTTGAAGGTTCGCGTCGGCTCCGCTAAGCTCATCGCTGATATGCTGACCGCCCTGAACGCCAACCCCACCACCCTTTCCATGAGTGATACTTACAGCGGTCTGCAGACTGGCATCGTTTCCGCTCAGGAAAACCCCACCTCCAATATCATCGGCAGTAAGTTCTATGAGGTTCAGAAGTATCTAGCTGTTACCCATCATCAGTATGTTTCCGAGCCCCTCATCATGAACAAGGCCAAGTTCGATAGCCTGTCTCCCGAGCTGCAGCAGATCCTGCTGGATGCTGCCAAGGAAGTCTGCGCTGCTGATGTTAAGACCGTTTCCGAGTCCGAAGCTTCCGACCTCAAGTTCATCGAGGAGCAGGGCGTTACCATCACCTATCCCGATCTGACCGCTTTCGAAGAGGCTCTGGCTCCTGTAACCGAGTCCTACTGCAAGCAGTACGGCGATGAGTTCACCGCCCTGTACAACCAGCTGAAAGGCTAACTGATTGAGTCATCTCCACGGCAGAGCCGGGCACACCCGCCCGACTCTGCCCCTCCTCAAGTTCTCTTATCAGTAAAGGAGTAATTCTATGTTCCGCAAAACGCTGAAAACTGCGGTCGGAGCCTTCAACAAGGTCTGCAATCTCCTTTTGGGCATTGTCATGGTCGCCATGTTCCTGGTTCTGCTGCTGCAGATCATTTCCCGCTTTATCGCGTTCATTCCACTGCCTTGGTCGCAGGATCTCATCGTATTCCTGCTAATCTGCAGTGTGTTCCTGGGGGCCTGCACTGCTACGGCCAATAATAAACAGATCCGCTTGGAATTCTTCGTGGATCTGTTGCCCAAAAAGCTCACCGAAGTCATCCTCATCATTGCTGATCTCATCAGCATTGCGTTCCTGGTGGTCGTTACCTCCCAGGCCTTCCAGTTGACAGGCGAGAATATGCATGTTATTGTTGGCTCTTCTCCCATCACTTATGGCTGGTACTACTTTGTGGTAGGCGTTGGTGCCGTTGGCATGATCCTTAACTTCATCCTCCTCATTGTAGACCGCTTCGCTGATCTCTTTGCCAAAAAAGGAAAGGAGGAAGTCACCGCATGACTGCATTCCTGTTGATTTCCACCGGCATTCTGCTCCTTATCGCTGTTCCTATCGGCATGGCGATGGGCACCGCCTCTCTGCTCACCATTCTGCAGGGCGGCACTCTCAATGCGCTTATCATCACCCAGAAGCTCCTCAGCGGCGTCAGCAAGTTCTCTCTGCTGGCTATTCCCATGTTCACCCTGGCCGGTGAAGTCATGACCCTGGGCGGTGTTTCCGATAAGCTCATCTACCTGGCCAACCGTGTGGTAGGCCGGTTCAAAGGTGGCCTTTCCATGGTCACCACTTTGGCTTGCATGTTCTTCGGCGCTATCTCCGGTTTCGCTACCGCTACGGCCGCTGCCATCGGCGGCATCATGGTAGAGCCCATGGAAAAAGCCGGTTATAAGAAAGAATACACCGCAGCTGTTATCGCTTCCTCCGGTCTGCTGGGCCTCATTATTCCTCCCAGCGGCACCATGCTCATGTATGCCATCGTCGCCGATGTCTCCGTCCTGGAGATGTTCACCGGCGGTATCATCCCCGGCATCATCATGGGCCTCAGCCTTATGGTCGTCGAGTACTTCCGCGCCAAGAGAAACGGCTACGGCACCTCCGAGCTGGATATCGCTGAGTTCCATACCCAGAGCAAGGCCAAGATCGTTATTCAGAGCTTCCTGGCGCTGCTGTCCCCGGTCATCATCCTGGGCGGTATTTACAGCGGCAAGTTCACCGCTACCGAAGCCGCCGGCGTATCCGTTCTGTACGGTTTCATCATTGGCTACTTTGTGTTTAAGCAGCTCAATATCAAGAAAGCCTATGAAGCCTGCGTCAAGACCGGCGTCAGCACCTCTATGATTCTGTTCCTCATCGGTGCGGCTGCCGTGTTCGGCTGGATGCTCACCATGCAGCAGATCCCCAATCAGATCGTTGCTGCCATCAGCGGCATCACCGATAGCCCCGCTGTCGTTCTGCTGCTCGTCAATCTGGCCCTGTTTGTGGCCGGCGCCCTGCTGGATAATGTCGCCGCCATCACCCTGCTCACCCCTGTTCTGGTCCCGCTGATCAGCGCTTATGGCATCGATAAGACCTTCTTTGGTATTATCATGATCATCAACCTTTCCATCGGCCAGATCACCCCGCCCATCGGCATGAACCTCTTCGTCTCCGCCAGCATCTGCGAAGTTCGCCTGGAGAAGGTCATCCGGCAGGTACTGCCCTTCCTGGCGGTTCTCATTATCGACCTGTTCCTCTTTACCTACATCCCCGGCATCGTCACCGTGCTGCCCAATGCACTGCTGCACTGATTCCGGAATTTAGCACAGGCCATACTCCGGTCGGTTTTCCGGCCGGAGCTTCCCTGCATCTTATCCCAATAGAACGGAGGCACCAGCCATGCTGTTTTTCCTGCTTTTCATCGTGCTTATGCCCGCCCTTACCTATGCGGATTACCGCCTGTACGGCAAAAAGATGGAAGAGACCCTGGCCGCCCAGCCGGATTACGACCAAAACCGCGAAAACTACGATGCCCTGCTGGCCAAGCTGATGGCCCGCCAAAAGAAAACCGATACCCTCGTCTGCGCCGTGCTGTGCATTGTGGCCTTCATCTTGGGCGTCTATACCTCCACCGCCGGCGGCATTATGTAACGGTTAATAATATTTGGGGATGCCATATATTCCCATTCTTAGCAAAAAGCCTTCCATCGCGGGGGCTTTTTGTGCATTTTTTAGGGCGTTTCTGCAATTCACACCGCTTTGCCCGCATTTCGCCCCCTGGGCGAAAAATACCCCCTTTTAGGGGGTATTATGGGGGCTGAAAGTAGGGCCTCTGCGCCCAGTAAAACCACAATTTTAAGAAAAACGAAAAGGAGGCCCACCCCCATGAAAAAACGCCTGCTCAGCGCCCTGCTCGCGCTGGCTTTAGTCTTTGTCCTGCTTCCTACCACCGCCCTGGCAGATACCCCCCCCGAAACCGATGATAATGTAAAGATCAACGGCACCCCTGTCACCGTTGGCAATGATATTTCCCTCGGTGATGGCAACGGCACTTACTCCTACGATAAGTCCACCCGCACCCTCACCCTCAATAATGCCACCATCACCGCCACCGGCAGCAACATCGGCATTGATTTTTGCGATACAACAAATTATGTAACCTACAGTGTGATCCTTACCGGAGAAAACACCGTAACAAGTAATAAAATTGCAATCGAAACAACTCCCAATACAAACCTTACTTTTACAGGCGGCGGCAATTTGAAGGCAATTACTAACGGCTACTACCAGGCAATAAGAGTGTATGGTACGCTTACAATCGATAATTCCACATTGATAGCCGAATCGTCGGCCGATACAGCGACAACTGTGATTTGGACTCTGGCAATGACTGGGGATAATGCCAAATTGGAAATATCCAACAAGAGGGCAGCCAACATTGTCGCAGGTACAGCTGGTCCAGCATCAAAAAATATCGATTGGAGCAACTACCAATTCACCACAGGCTCTTATTCCGGTGATGCTCTTACAGAAAGCGATCCTGAGGTGTGCAGCTGGGGGACCTTGAATGAATACCTTGGTTTTCCCACAAAGAAATATTCCCAGTACATCTGCATCGCAAAGAGAACCACCCCCGCCCCCACCAAAACCTCCGATGTCCTCATCGCTGGCAAAGACGCCGTTGTCGGCGTGGAAACCTCAATCCCATCCGCCAACGGCTCCGGCACCTATTTCTACGATCAGGCGTCTAAAACCCTCACCCTCAAGGATGTCAACATCGCTAGCAGTAGTATTATCAATGGCATCCAGTTTACAAAAGAGGGAACCTATACCATCAATCTGGTAGGTACCAACACCATGAGCGGTTTTAGTACTGGTATTTCTGCTAATAGTGCTGATCAGTATGTTAGCAACATCAATATTACCATTACCGGTGCAGGCAGCCTTGAAGTATCCACTACAAGCTATGCCATTGCCATGAACAAAGGCAATCTCAAGTTCGAAAATACTGGCGAGATAAAGCTAACGACCAGTAACATAAGTAAGAAGTATAATGTCCTCTCGGTGAGTGGCAATATTACCATCGCCGATATGGAAAAATACAAAGTTGAAGGCATAGTACAGGATAACACAAAAGATGGCGGCGACACTGTAACCCTTAGTGAGGCAAGCCATCTCAAAGGTTATAAAAATCCCGACGGTACAGCGATATGTTTGAAGACCATCACTATCACCCCTGCCGCCGCCAAGCCTTCCACCATCAGCTACGATGGCACAACTCTAAAGCAGGGCGAAACCATTTATGGTGAAACCAGCGGCACCGCTACCGTAGCCGCGAAAGGCAATACCATCACCTTGGATAACTTCAAAGGCAATTACCCCCTCGAATTCAATGCGGAATTCACACCTAACTCCATTACCCTCATAGGAGATAGCACCCTTTCCGCAGTCGAGACTAAATATCAGAACCTCACCATCTCCGGCTCCGGCTCCCTTACCGTCGGTTCCATCCGGGTAACTAATAACGATAATATATCCGCAGACCTCACCATCACCGGCGGCGCTCATGTTACCGTCAATAGACCCAGCAGCGAGGATAAACCCGCTGTTGAGGTCAGTGGTAACCTCACTGTGACTGGTGAGGGAACGCAGCTTAGTGCGGAATGTACCGCTGCTACCAATCCTGCCATCGAAGTCGGCGGCAATGTTACCATTTCCGGCAACCCAGGCATCAATGCGTACACCGTAAAGGCTTATAATAAATATGCCACCCAAAGAGGTAGAGATGACAAACTTCGCCCCAGTCAAATGCCGTCGGCCTTTGAAATAAGCGGAAACCTTAGCATTAGTGGCAGCGCACAAGTAATGGCAAAGACCGATAGTGATGGCGCTGCGGTTTGGATGCCTAAGGAGAAGGTTATCAGCGTTGTAGATGCGTCCCTTATTGCTCAAAATAGTTCTCACAATTTCTCTACCATTTCTTTCGGTGATGAAAATAATATGGGTAATATTTACGCCAAGGGACAGGAAGTTAATATAGTCGCCGAGAATATGCTGCATAGCAACAGTAGATTAGCACATAGAGCAATCAAGGCATTCATTTATAATCACTATAACACTGGAGATAGTAACCCCTACTACATTAAGGTAGTAAGCGAAGGGGTACAATCGGGTGGAAATGTAAATGTTATCCCGGGTCACTGCACCAGCACCGGCGGCTATAAGGTCACCATCACCCGCGGTGATGCGTACACCACCCCCCAGGTCGCTGCCAATTACACCATCGCAGGCCAGACCATGTATGTAGGCAAGTACTACAAGACCGATGCAAATGGCAATATTACCGATGGTACTGCACAGGATTACAACATCTACTGTGATAGCGAAAACGACTTTACCCTCAATAATGCTACCATTAGCAGTACCGGTACGGGTGGCAGCACGGGCGTGATCATGACCAATCTAAATGCTTCCAGTAACGAGATCCATATCAAGCTGATTGGGACAAACAGCATTAACAATGCTGGCCATCATGCCATCTTGGGCGAAGGAGCATATTCGACAATTTTCATTGAAAATGCTGAAAATGCATCCAATGCCAGCCTGACTATCAGCGGCAATTACCTGCCGGTTTATTCCTATGGCAATGTTACCATCAATGCCGAAGTAGTAATTAAAAATACCAATGGCAATCTTATTTCCACCAATAAAGATGGCCACGCCAACGGTGCATTTGACTTAGGCTCCGGCTATAAGTGCTACGCCAGCACCAGCACTACCGGTAACCTGCTGGAGGAATTCAATTCCGCAAACTACAGCACCTATAAGTACCTCCGCGTCACCACACTGACCCTCGAAACCGGCGGCGGCTCTACCCACCAGCATGTTTGGGATGAAGCATGGCACGACACAGGAGATTATCATCATGCTCATCAGTGTACCATCTGCAAAGCTTATGATACAACTACACAAGAGCTGCACAATGTGACTGGTCATAGAGACAATCATGATGGCTCTCATTCGAACATCTGCGGCAGCTGTGGTTACAGTGCCAAGGTAAGCCATTCTTACACATGGGCTCCCAATGCCAATGATAATGAAAAGCATATTGGCACTTGTGTGTGTGGAAATGTAGTCGAAAAAAATCACAATTTCGTAGGTGATGTTTGCAGTGACTGTGGCTACGATAAATCCACTGGCACAACTTGTGAGCATGTTTGGACCACTGAATGGACAATAGATACAGTAGACAATGAGTATCACTGGCATAAGTGTATAAAGTGCAATGCTATAACAGACAAGAAGCCCCATGCGTACACAATAGTTACTGACAGCGGTACAAATCATATCCGTGAGTGTGAGTGCAAAGTGTTTTATGTAGAGGATCATATCTCCAGTGATTGGATTATCGATACCCCTGCAACCGCCACCACAGCCGGTTCCATGCATAAGGAGTGCACAGTTTGCAAACATAAAATGCAGACTGAAGTAATCCCAGCCACCGGCGAGATCGTCCCTCCCACCCCCGATAACCCCGGCACCATCGTCATCATCCGCCCCGCCGAAGAGGAGAAACCGGCCCAGCAGCCCAATCCCTCCACCGGCGCCAATGACCTGGTCGGCCTGGCCGTCGCCGCTGCCGTCGCCGCAGCCCTCGGCTCCGCCGCCCTCCTCCGCAAGCATGATTAATTGCCCCACCAAAAAGCTCCCCTCCCGGGGAGCTTTTCTCTTGACAAATCCCCGCCCAGGGTGTATAACATTCCCATGGTAAATCTACCGCTTTAGTCTATTTTAATAAAGGAGGTCCCCTTATGGCAAAAATCTACACATCCGCCGCCGGGCTCATCGGCCGCACCCCCCTGTTGGAGCTCACCAATCTTGAGAAAAAATACGGCCTGAAGGCTCGCATCCTCGCCAAATTGGAATACCTGAACCCCGCCGGCTCGGTCAAGGACCGCATCGCCCTCGCCATGATCGAGGATGCCGAGAAAAAGGGACTCCTTACCCCGCAGTCGGTCATCATCGAGCCCACCTCCGGCAATACCGGCATCGGTCTGGCATCGGTGGCCGCCGCACGGGGCTACCGCATCATCATCGTCATGCCAGATAGTATGAGCGTGGAGCGCCGCCAGTTGATGAAGGCCTACGGCGCGGAGCTGGTGCTCACCCCCGGTGCGCAGGGCATGAAGGGCGCCATCGCCAAAGCCGATGAGCTGGCAGCGGAGATCCCCCACAGCTTTATCCCCGGCCAGTTTGTCAATCCCGCCAATCCCGAAGCCCACTACACCACCACCGGCCCGGAGATCTGGGAGGACACCGACGGCACGGTGGATGCCTTTGTGGCAGGGGTTGGCACCGGCGGTACCATCACCGGCATCGGCCGCTACCTGCGGGAGAAAAACCCTGCCGTCCGCATCGTCGCCGTCGAGCCCAAAACCTCCGCCGTCCTCTCCACCGGCGTGGCGGGCAAGCACGGAATTCAGGGCATCGGTGCCGGGTTTGTCCCCGCCGTGCTGGATACCGGGGTCTATGATGAGATCATCCCCGTCGCCGATGAGGATGCTTTTGCCACCGGCCGCCTTGTCGGGAAGAATGAGGGCGTTTTGGTCGGGATCTCCTCCGGCGCCGCCGTCTGGGCAGCATTGCAGCTGGCGCAGCGCCCGGAAATGGCAGGCAAAACCATCGTCGTTCTCCTGCCCGATACCGGCGACCGCTACCTCTCCGGCCCCATGTTCGCCGAATAACCGGCCCCCTTTGCCCGCCTTCCGGCGGGCTCCTTTTTTTGGCGGGGAGGG
>ERZ773178.3484-NODE-3484-length-13136-cov-4.165278_pt1 | contig 13136 bp, 10 predicted proteins | sample MGYA00580533_ERZ773178 | MGnify/ENA primary metagenome ERZ773178 (study PRJEB29015, sample SAMEA2737859) | human gut metagenome | biome: human gut; feature: human-associated habitat; material: faeces | place: China | collected 2012 ...
TATCCTGCCTAAAATTACGAAAAAGGAAATGACAGTCTTTGACGACGATGCGGCAACTGCATTCCTGCGCGCCATTCAAGGGCATGTTCATGAGCTGCTTTACAAGGCCGCTTTGTTCACCGGGATGCGGGAGGGGGAACTACTTGGCTTGACCTGGGACTGCATCGACTTTACAAACGGAACGATCACTGTCCGGCAGCAGGCGCGGCAGGAGCAGAAAAAGGGCGGCAAGTATTATTTCTCTACACCCAAGAACGGGAAATGTCGGGTTCTGACGATTCCGCCGAGTGTGCTTGCGCTGTTTCGTGCGCAGTAGGAAAAGCAGAACGCCATGGCAGCATATGCTGGCACGGCGTGGAACAATGAACACGATCTGGTGTTTACCAATGCGCTGGGAGATTTTCTGTCACACCGCACCGTCTATGACTGCTTCAAGCGCATCGTCAAGTCTATTGGCATGGAAGATATGCGCTTTCACGATCTCAGACACAGCTACGCAGTTGCTTCCATCAAAAACGGAGACGACATCAAAACCGTACAGGAAAACCTCGGCCACGCCACAGCGGCGTTTACGCTGGACGTCTACGCCCACGCAACAAACCAGATGAAGAAGGCCAGCGCAGACCGGATGGAGCAGTACATCAAAAGCCTGCAAGGAAGCGAACGCGCAGATTGATTTTTCTGCTGAAACGGCTTATACTGTTTGCACAGCATAAAAAATACATTTTTAACGAGCCGATACCTGCATCGGTTCGTATTTTTTATACCGCAAGGCTAAAAATAAGGCTAAACTTCTGTTTTTGGGCAAAGAAAAACCTTGAAACCATTGCGGCTTCAAGGTTTTTGTCTGGCAAGCAGCACCCTTTTAGATTCCCCGACCTAAAATCTCTTGAAATCTCAAGGGTTTTCGCGTTTCCTGCAAGCCATAATAAATCAATTTCAAAACTTTGAGCTGAACCAAAATAGATACTTACCTTTTGTTAATTTAATTAGTGTGTGCTTCCAAGCGAAAAAAGTGCTGAAATTCAAGCACTTTTGGCCTGCTTATGATATAATCAGTGCAAAGGAAAGCTGCGATTCAGCGCAAAAACCTTGCACTTGAGTTGGAGGTCGGACATGTACAAGCGTCACAATGGTCAGATTTCGTTATTTGATGAGCCGGAATTTTTCGGAACAATTCCTCTGAATCCAAAGAATGAATGGGTGCGTTTAGGCAAGATGATTCCATGGACAGAGTTCGAGGAACAATATGCCGAAAACTTCAAAAGCGCAACCGGACAGCCAGCAATCTCTGGGCGAATGGCACTTGCATCTGTACTAATCAAACAGCGGTACAAGATTTCCGATGATGATGTTATTGCTGAAATTGCTATGAATCCGTATCTGCAACACTTTCTCGGATTACAGCAATTCCAGTATGATGCGCCCTTCCGTGCCAGCGCGATGAGCCAGTTCCGCCAACGGATCACGCCGGAGATGCTGGCGTAGGTTAATGATTACATTGTTGACCGACCGGAAGAAAAAGATGATTCGGATGACGAGCCGTTTGGTGGCCACGGGGTGGGAGAGCATGAAAACGAAGGAACGCTGATTCTTGACGCAACCTGCGCACCTCAGAATATCCGTTTTCCGACAGATGTGTCTGTTTTAAATGAGGCCAGGCTAAACACAGAAGAAATCATCGATGAACTGCATGGCATAGGTGCATTCGGCAGCAAGAAGCCGAGGACTTACCGTCAGGTAGCAAAAAATCAGTATAACGGTTTTTCGAAGGCAAGAAAAAAGTCAAAGAAGATGATCAGAAAAGCGATGCGACAGCAGCTCGGGTATCTGAGACGCAACCTGAAAATGATCCATGCGACGGATAAAAAACTGAGGGAGGAGCTTTCTGCAAAACTGCAGGAAAGGCTTTCTGTAGTAGAAGTGCTCTATGCACAGCAGAAAGAAATGTTCGAAAAAGAAACGCATCGGATCGACGAGCGCATTGTCAGTCTGAGCCAGCCGTGGGTGAGACCAATCGTAAGGGGAAAGCAAAATGCCCCTGTCGAGTTTGGCGCCAAGGTTGAAATGCGCGTTGTCAACGGCTATCTCCGCATAGAGGATTTGCGATGGGATACTTTCAACGAAGGCACCACGCTGCAGACATCCGTTGAATCCTATCGAAGATGCTTTGGTCACTATCCTGCGCGTGTACTGGCAGACACGATTTTTCGGACGAGAGAAAACCTCAGATACTGCAAGGAGCGCGATATCCACATCAGCGGACCACGTCTTGGGAAAAGGCCAGTCGATCTGTCGGTATACCATGAACAGCTTCCTGGTCATTTGTCTTAAGAACGATCACGAATCCGGAGAGCGCGGAGAAATTGAACGACAGTTTGGAGTAGCAAAACGGCGGTATTCTCTTGGCTGCGTTGTAATGAAATTGAAGCACACGAGCGAGGTCGACATCTATGCTTCCGTCCTCGCTATGAACCTGTGGAAGAAGCTGCGGCTTCTTTTTGCCCAAATTTATTGTTTCCTTTTTGGCAGCCCGCAACGGTTCGCTTTTTGAAAATACGGCCTTGTGCAGGAGACACTACAAAAATGTCAACTGCGGTAGCCCAGCGGCTGCGCAGCTGACAAGCGCGGCGATTCTCCGCTTTTTCCCGGAAACAGAACATACGGCGGGTGCGAAACCGCAGCCGCCGTGCGTTTGAATTATCTGATAATGCCGAAGCCGGAAAGAACGACGATCATCAGGAAAATCGGACAAACGAATTTGACCGTATTGAACCAGACTTTGCTGAATCTGTCGTCCAGCGTACCGCCGTTGGTGATGGCATTGACAGCGTTCTTCTTGCCCCAGATCCAGGCAATCAGAACCGCGGTGCAAAGCGCGATCAGCGGATATGCGATCTTGCAGATGAAGTTATCATACAGCGAGAAAATATCCTGGCCGAAGATCCGCACATCGCCCCAGATACCGAAGCTGAAGCTGACGGGAATGCCGAGCAGCATGCAAAGCGCGGAACCGAGCACAGCGCTCTTCTTGCGGTTGATCTTGCCTTTGGAAAGCTCCATGACGTTCGGAACGAAGATTTCCAGAATAGACACAGAGGAAGTCAGGGAGGCGAACAGCAGCAGAACGAAGAACAGCAGGTTCCACAGCCACGGCATGGGAAGACGGGCGAACAGAGAAGGCATTGTGACAAACAGCAGCGACGGGCCGGAGCCGACGTCAATGCCGAAGGCAAACGCGCTGGGAATGATGATGAGGCCTGCAAGGAATGCAACCACGAAATCTGCGATAACGATTTTGACCGTAGACGACGGAATGTTTTCGCTGTCCGGCAAATAAGAGCCATAGTTGACCATGCCGGTCGTGCCGATATTCAGCGAGAAGAAGCACTGTCCGACCGCTGCGGCCACCAGACCGATGCTCATTTTGGAGAGGTCCGGCTTCAGATAGTAGGTGATGCCTTCGCCGATGTTCGGAAGTGTCAGAGCGCGGATGACAAGGACAATCAGGATCACGAGCAGCGCAGGCATCATGACCTTGGAGGCCTTTTCAATGCCGCCCTTGATGCCGCCGACCACGATGATGGTCGTCAGGATGTGGAAAATCAGTGCGCCGACCAGCGGGCCAATCGGGGAGCTGATAAACGAACCGAAGAATGCGCCGACCTCGCCGGCATCGGCCATGTGCGCAAGCGGGCCGAAGGACATGACGATGTAGTACATCATCCAGCCGCCGAACACGGCGTAGTACGCCTCGGCAAGAAGCGCACTGAATACGCCGAGATAGCCCATCCAGGTGAATCTTCCGTCGATCTTCCGGTAAGCGAAGATCGCGCTGCACTTGCCGTTACGGCCGATGAGGAAGTCCGCCATCAGCATGAACGCACCGACAAAAATCATGACAATGATGTACGTGACCAGGAACGTTGCGCCGCCGTACTGACCGGTCATCCACGGGAACTTCATAATGTTGCCCAGGCCAACCGCAGAACCGGCCGTCGCCAGAATGAAACCGAAGCTGCTGCCCCACTGTTCCCGTTTGGCTTTCGGCGCATGGTTGTTGTTATCTGCCATACTTTTCTCTCCTTTACTCTTTTGCTGCTGCATTTGCAGCAGCGATTTTATTGTTCTCCGCCGGGGTTGACGGTTCAAACAACCTCGTGATAGAGTTTCGTATACTCTTCATCCGTCAGATCACGCTTGACCTGAATCGACAGCTCCTTAACCTTATGCAGAAGCTCTTTGACTTTGTCCTTATCTTCGATCTGTGCAAGGCCCAGCCGCTCGTTGACCAGCGTGACGTTCGCCGCGCCGCTCTTCTTGCCAATGTAAATATGCGGCGCCGGCTGGCCGGTCATGGAGAAGTGATAAGGCATCATAATCAGGGGGTTCATCTCCCGGGATTTCAGCCAGTAGCCGGTGGGCAGTCCGGTTTCCCAACCGAACAGACGGTTGCCGACGATTGCCTTGGTGGGCGGAACGGGCTTGCCGGAGCGTGCCGCAACTTCATGCGACAGACCGAGTAGCTCGTCATACTTGATGCCGGTGTCCTGACCGTACAGACACTGCAAGCTCATAACCAGCGGTTCCAGCGGGCAGCTTCCGGCACGTTCGCCGATGCCGTTGACGGTGACATGCGCGCAGAATGCGCCTGCCTGCAAAGCAGCGATCGTCGTCGGAATCGAAAGACCGAAGTCCTCGTGGAAATGCGCCTCGACCGGCTTGCCGACGCGGCGGAGCAGCTCTTTGACCATGTATGCCGCGCCTTCCGGAGAGAACGCGCCGAACGTATCGACCAGCGCCACGGAATCAAAGTGGCCGCCTGCGTCCAGAACGCCGTTGAGCAGCGTGGACAGGAAATCCATATCGGAACGCGAAGCATCCGATGGGAAGAACGTGACCATCAGACCGAGCTCATGCGCATACCGGGTTGCTTCGGAAGCGGCCTTGATGGCCTTTTCCATGCCCCAGCGCATGCCGCCCTGCAACATCTGCTCGCTGCCGGGAACCTCGATGACAACGCCGTCGACGCCGCACGCCTTTGCAACGTCCATGTCGCTCATCACGCCGCGGACAAAGCAGTAGATTTTCGCCTTCAGGCCGAGCGCGCAGATTTCCTTGATTGCCGCCGCGTCTTCCTCAGACGTCATCGGGCAGCCCGCTTCAATGCGGTGCACACCGGCCGCGTCCAGATGCTTTGCGATGGCGACCTTGTCTTCCCTGGTAAAGATGATACCCGGCTCCTGCTCACCGTCGCGCAGCGTGGTGTCCAGAATTTCAATGTGCTCCGGGAAATGATAATTCTTTGTAACCTCAGGCAGATAGTTTGCGGGGCTGACCCACCACTTGCCTTCTTCTTTATAAGCCATTTTCATGCTTCCTCCTTATATTTCTGCCCGGAAAACCGGACCGACTTACAGTTGTAAAACAATCCTCGCGTCCAGAATCGCGCAGCCGTTTTCATACACGCGGCATGGATTGAGATCCACCTCCCGAATCTGTGCAAACGCCTGCATCAATTCTGAAAGCCGCTGCAACAGCTGGCACACGCCCGCCCGGTCCAGCGGCGGCGTGCGAAATCCGTTCAAAACCGGCGCGCAGCGCAGCGATTGCAGCATACGCTCTGCCTGGCCTTCCTGCAACGGCGCCAGACGGAACGCCATATCCTGAAATGCTTCTGCATAAATGCCGCCCATCCCGGCCGCCATCAAAGGCGTGTCATGGAGCCGGGCCGCACCCAGCATCACTTCAAATCCGCTTTGCGCCATCGGCTGCACCGTCACGCACGCCGAGGGGTCGAGGCGTTTCATGGCAGAATCCATCTGCAAAAACGCTTCTTTCACCGCAGCCCGGTCTTGCAATCCCAGCCGGACACCGCCGACATCTGTTTTGTGCTGTATCACATAGGACTCTACCTTGAGCGCAACCGGATAGCCGAACGCTTCGGCCGCGTCTGCGGCCTGCATGGCAGTGTGCGCCACAACCGGCACCGAAACCGGAAAGCCTGCCAGCGCAAGAAGCTGCTTTGACAATCGTTCCGGCAAAACCAGCTGCTCATTTTTTGGAAAATCGCGCAAAAATTCTTCCACCGCGCAGCGCTGCGCAGCTGTCAGCATGGGCTGTACATGCTGACTCTGACACGCAGAGGCTTTGGCGTATCCGCTCAGTGCCGCCACCGCGTCCGCCGCGTCCTGCGGGTCGCAGAAACACGGGATTCCGGCCTGCTCCAGCCGGCTGCGGTCATACACCGCAAAGGCCTCGAAGCTGCTGAGAAAACAGGCGACCGCCGGTTTTGCGGCTGCACGGACCGCTTCGATCAGCTCTGCGTCGGGCAGGGAAAGATGCGGATTCAACGAGAAAAAGCCCAGCAGCAGATCATATTCCGGCGAAGAAAGCAGCGTCTTCGCCGCCGTTTCATACGTTTTCGGCGTCAGGCCGTTGGATGAAATATCCGCCGGATTTTTCAGCTGCATCTGCTTTCCGGCCTTTGCATCCAGCGCATCGCGCAGCGCCTGCGTGGGCTGCGGCAGTAAAACGCCGAGGCTTTCCATCCGGTCGGTTGCCAAAATCGCGGGCCCCGCCGTATTGCTCAGTACGATGGTCCGCGCCCCATCCGGCCTGCGGCCGCAGGTCAGCGCTTTGAGCATCACCGCGCAGCTGCGGCATCCGTCCGCTTCCAGAAGTCCATATTGCTCCACCAGATCGTGCATCACCCGGCTGCTCTGCACCAGTGCGCCCGTATGAGACGCGGCCGCTTTTTTCCCGGTCGTGCTCTTTCCGTCGCGCAGCAACACAACAGGCTTTGTCCGGTTGACCTCTGCTGCCAGACGCAAAAACCCTGGAAGATCCCGCAGGCCTTCAAAACAGACTGCAATCGCCGCTGTCTGCGGGTCCTGGGCGAAATATCGCAAAAACATTTCTGCGTCCAGCACCGCCTGATTTCCGATGCCTGCCCATTTGGCAACACCGCAGTGCTGATCGCGCAGGGAGGCCAAAATGGCCATGCCGACGCCGCCAGACTGGCTGATGACGCTGACGCTGCCTTGTGCAATCCGGTCTGGCAGGAAGGTGCAGTTGAAAGAACAGGCCGTGTTAATCAGGCCCAACGTGTTTGGCCCGAGCAGTACAATCTCATGTTCCCGGCAAAACGCCGCCATCTCCTCTTCCAATGCCGCGCCTACCGCGTCCGTCTCCTTGAAACCGGCGCTGATCACGATAACATGACGAACAGCGGCCTGTGCGCACTGGCGGATGCAATCCATCACGCGGTTGCGGTTGACGGCAATTACTGCATGGGACACGCTCTGCGGCAAATCCAAGACCGAGGCATAACAGGGTTTTCCAAAAAGCCTCTCATACTGCGGGTTGACACAGTAGACCGGGCCTGCAAAGCCATCGGTGATGCTCAGAACAAGCCCGCTTCCGATCTGTCCCGGTTTTTCTCCGGCGCCGATAATTGCGACGGAATCCGGCCGGAAAAGGCTATCCGGTACGGTTTGCATGCTGCCTCAGTCTCCCTTCTCTGTCTCAAAGCTCTTGAATCCCAGTGTATTTCAACCTTATAAATACACTATACCATGTTCTCGTAATTTGCAATCCATTAGTTTGCACAAGCTTTCCCGCTATTTATTGTCAAACTTTGATAAATCAGAGATAAAAACAGCAAGATTCCGCAAACGCCAAACATATTCCCCACGGAATCCTGATTTTTTTGAACAGATTTTTTGGGGTCTTAAAAATATTTTTCGTGTAGTTTGTTAAATAAATTGACAATGTTAGAAGATTCATATATACTCAAAACTATAAAAACCAGAAGCCAACATCACATAAAGAAAGGTTGTTACAAACGTATGGAGTATCATTTTTCTGATCGTATTTCCAATGTTCGCCCTTCTGCGATCCGCGAAATTCTGAAATACGCCGCATCGCATCCCGAAGTCATCGCACTTTCGACCGGAAGCCCCGCCAACGAGGCCATTCCGGTGGACGAGATCAGTGCCATCTCTGCCCGCATCTTCCGGGACATGCCGCTTGCCGGCCTGCAATACAGCATGACCGAAGGCTATCCCGCGCTGCGCGAGTCCACAAGGCAGCGGCTGAAAAAAGAGTTTGGCATCGGCCGCGAGTTTGATGACCTGATTATCACCACCGGCGGACAGCAGGGTCTTTCCCTGACGCCGAACATCTTCTGCAACCCCGGCGACACGGTCGTCGTGGAGCTTCCTACCTTCGTCAGCGGCATCAACGCCATGCGGATTCACGGCGCAAACGTCGTGGGCGTCGAGATGGACGAAGAGGGCATGGAGCTGGACGGGCTGGAGCATGCATTCCGGACCGAGCCGAACGTCAAGCTGCTCTACGTCATTCCGACGTTCCAGAATCCGAGCGGAAAAACCATGAGCCTTGCCCGCCGCAAGGCGATCTATGCGCTGTGCGTCAAATACGGCGTTATGATTCTCGAGGACAACCCCTACGGCGAGCTTCGCTTCCGCGGCGAGGACATTCCGACCTTCAAATCCATGGACGACGAGGGCATTGTCATCTACAACGGCTCTTACTCCAAGGTGCTTTCCGCCGGCATGCGCATCGGCTTTGTCATGGCGCAGAAGGATGTTTTGCAGCGTCTGACCGTCGCCAAGCAGTTCAGCGACTGCCACTCCAACATCTTCTTCCAGATCGTCACCGACGAATGGCTCCGCACGGCGGATGTCGACGCGCATATCGCCAAAATCCGCAAAATCTATCGCGAGCGCTGCGATTTTATGCTCAAGCTGCTCGACGAGCACATGGATAAGCGCGTCACCTACACACGTCCGGACGGCGGCCTGTTCCTTTGGTGCACGCTGCCGGAAGGCTGCGATTCTCAGAAGCTTGCAGACCTCGCGCTGCGCAAGGGTGTTGCCTTTGTGCCGGGCCGCGACTTTATGGTCGACAGCGCCGCACCCTGCCGTGCGTTCCGCCTGAACTTCTCCACCCCGACCTATGAGAATATGGAAAAGGGCATTTTGCGCCTGTGCGACGCAGTTTCTGAATATCTGGCTGGCAAATAAGAACGGGAGGCAACGCTATGAATCTCAAACCGATTATCAATCCGGCCCGCGGCAAGCTCCGCGTGCTCGGCTATTGCTCGGGATCCGGCAACACGCTCTGGAAAGCCTACGAGCTCCAGAAGCAAATGGAGCAGAGCATCGAGGGCTGCCCATTTGAGATTGTCGGCATTTTTGCAGACAACCCCGACTCCAAGGCTGTCGCCGCTGCCAAACAGTATGATGTTCCCTGGGAAGCCATCGACATCCGCAAGTATTATGCCGACCGGGAAAAGCCGCTCAAGGACCGCGAAGTCCGCGCCGCATATGATCAGGAAGCGATGGCGCTTGTTGAAAAGTTCCACGCCGATATGATTTTACTTGCCGGATATGTCTGGGCCACAACGGATATTGTCCTCGACAACTATCTGGTCGTAAACGTTCACCCGGCGGATCTTTCCGTGACGGACGAAACCGGCCACCGCCTGCTTGCCGGGGCAAACGGCATCAAATCCGCCTTTGACCGCAACATGGATTATCTGCGTGCCAGCGCACATCTGGCAACGAAAGAGCTCGATGCAGGCCCTCTGCTGGTGCGTTCCCCGAAGGTTCCCGTGGACTATACGCTGCACGAGGACTATGAGACGCGCTTCCGCCACTATCTCAAGCTCGTCAACGACCAGAACCGACTGGTCGGCGCACGCGCGGTTCTCGAGCTGGCGCTGGGCAATTTCAGCGTCGATGACGAAAACCATCTATATTATAAAGGAGAACCCGCTCCGCAGGGTCTGAGCATCGAAAGCTGGGAGGAAAACAAGCCTTCGTTTCAGCGCGGCCATGACAAACTGCTAAACCCTAAGAGCGTGGCCGTGATCGGTGCATCCAACCGCCCCGGCATCGGCCACGCAATCGTAAAAAATTTGTTGGACATGGGCTATTGCGGCAAGGTCTTCGCCGTCAACCGCAAAGGCGAGGACGTTCTGGGCGTACCCGGTTATACGGATGTGCGGGAAATTCCCGGCGACGTAGACCTCGGCGTTCTCTCCGTTCCCTCGGCGGGCATTCTGGATGTTGCGGAGGCCTGCGGCCAGAAGGGCGTTCCGGCGCTTGTCTGCATTACCGCCGGATTCCGTGAAATCGGTCCGGAAGGCGCGGCCCGTGAAAAAGAACTGATGCGCATTGTAGACAAATACAATATGCGCATAGTTGGCCCGAACTGCATGGGCGTTGCAAACACTGCGCCCGGCGTGCGCCTGAGCGCGACCATTCTCTCCGAGACGCCGCCCGTCGGAAGCGTGGCATTTCTGACGCAGTCCGGTGCGCTTGGCGCAAGCTTGATCGACTTTGCAGGCGAGCTGGACGTCGGGTTCTCCGTCGTCGTGTCCATGGGCAATATGACAAACGTCAATCCGTGTGACCTTCTTCCGATGCTGGAAGCCGATGAAAATACCAAAATCGTCTGCATGTACATGGAGACCATTCCGGAGCCCTATCGCTTTGAGCGCGTCATGTCCCGGATGACAAAGCCTGTTATCGTTGTCAAATCCGGCCGCACCACAAAGGGCGCCGCTGCGGCAAGCTCGCACACAGGCTCTCTTGCCGGCAACGACAACGTGGCCGACGCGCTGCTCAAAAAATGCGGCGTCATCCGGGCGGAAAATCTGGAAGATGCGTTCCTGCTTGCCTCCAGCATGACGAAGATGCCCCGCCTGCGCGGCAACCGCGTCGGCATCATCTCCAACGCAGGCGGCCTTGGCACGCTGACCACGGACGCTCTGGTCAAATACGGCTTTGAGCTGCCGGAGCTGAGCAGTGAAGAACGTGCAGAGCTTGCAGCCAAGCTTCTGCCCGAAGCTTCCACACACAATCCCCTCGATCTTGTGGCGCCTGCGCCTCCTGCGCACTATGCCATCGCCGCGCACGCCATGATCGACAGCGGCAAATATGACGCGATCATCGTCGACTGCGTCCCGCCCGCAACCATTGATACCGGCGAAGTGGCGCAGGCCATGGTCGATATTCTCAAGTCCACCAGCATCCCGATCTTCTCGTGCTTCTTTGGCCCGACGCTTGGCGCAGCCGGCCGTGCCGTGATGAAAAAGGGCGGAATCCCGACCTTCTCGTTCCCGGATCAGATGGTCCGCACCATGCGCTATATGGTGCAGCCCGAAGAAGCGGCCTGCGACAGCTATGACTGCCATATCTGCGCGCAAAGCCGCACCGAAGCGCGCCGTCTGATGGAACATGCAGAATCAAACGCCTATCTGCCGGCGGAAGACTGCTTCCGTCTGCTGAAGCTCTATAACGTGCCGATGGCGCAAAGCGCGTATTTACCGGCTGGCGGAATGGCGGCTTCTCTGGCGCTCGACTATCCAGTTGTCGCAAAGGTGGACCATCCGGAAATCATCCACAAATCCGATGTCGGCGGCGTCCGGCTCGGCATTCAGGACGCCGCGGCGCTGGATGCGCTGCTGGCAGAATGGACGGCCAGATTCCCCGGCCTGCGCGGCATTCAGGTGCAGCAGCAGATCAGCGGCAATCTGGAAATGATCATCGGCGCTTCCGTTGACCCGGCGCTCGGCCACAGCATTCTGACCGGTCTGGGCGGCACGCTGGTTGAAATTCTCAAGGATGTCTCCTTCGGCCATGTGCCGCTGTCCTCACAGGACCCTGGGCGGATGCTCCGTTCGCTTCGCAGCTATCGCCTGCTCGAAGGCTATCGCGGAAGCGCAAAGGCCAACATCGAGCAGTTCCGACAGATTCTGATGCAGGTCAATCAGCTTCTGCTCGATTTCCCTGCAATCTGCGAAATGGATATGAACCCGCTGATCTTCGACGAGACCCGCGGTGCGTTCTACGCCGTTGACGCGCGCATCAAGATTTCCTGAGCTTTTTTGTCCTCTCTTTTTGACCACCCATCGCAGATTTTTCTGCGATGGGCGGTCTGCCTTTGCTTGACTTTTCCCGCAAATCCACCTACAATTAGGGAGAATCTATCGTATTGCATCTGTACGCAGAAGTCCAAATCCCCGGAAAGAGAATGGAATTTATGAATCATGAAGATAAAGTAACATTTACCATCAATCAGGTTGCAAAAATTCTCGGCGTCGTCCCGGCCACGATCCGAAACTGGGAAAAGAACGGGATGATCTCCTCCAAGCGTTCGGCCAGCAACTACCGGATCTTTACGCTCGATGACATTGAAACACTCAAGAAAATCAAGGAATACTCCGTCGACAAGCACATGGGTACGCAGGCGATCAAAATGCTGCTGCCGTCCCCCGGAACCAGCGCGCTGGAATCTTACGTGCAGCAGCAGAAAGAAGTGTTTTACTCCAAGAAGCTCATCAGCGAAAAGTGGCGTCAGATCCGAAAGCAGCAGGGCTACACCCTCGAAGAGGTCAGCCGTGCGGTCGGTATCTCCGTGGCGCATCTGAGCAAGCTGGAAAACGGCGGCAATATTTCGCTGGATATGCTCAATAAGCTGGCGCACTTCTATCGGGAGAGCCCGCTGTACTTTATGGAGCCTGCGGCGCAGGAAAATCGCCTCGTCCGCAAAGGCTGCGGAGAGCCCATTCAGCTTAAAAGCGATCCCGGCCTTGAAATGTATTCGCTGATTGCCATGCGCGAACACACGATGTACCCGGTTCTTTGCGTGGTCGAGCCCGGCTGCGGCAATCTGACGCCGCACACACACAACGGAGAAGAGCTGATCTATATGCTCTCCGGCGTCGTGGAAGTGCGCCTCAACGACGATCCGCCCTATATCCTGCATCCCGGCGATACGTTTTTCTACCGGGGCTCCGATGTCCATAGCTGGCAGAATATTTCGCCGAAGCCCGCGCAGCTTCTGTGGATTCATTCGTCCATTTCCAAGTAAACCATGTGCGCATGGGCTTGAGCTTTATGCGAAAAAACGCGCTGTGCGGATACGAAACAATCGTATCACACAGCGCAAAAAAGAAACGGGTTTATAGAAAATTTGGTGGTCACCAAATTTTCTATAAACCCAAATGAATTTGCATCTGACGATGCTGAACTCATTTTAGTGGCTACCCTGTCAATGCACCATGGCTGCGGTGACCTTGCACCATTTTAGCGGTTTGGCTG
>ERZ773178.3486-NODE-3486-length-13128-cov-12.786124_pt1 | contig 13128 bp, 10 predicted proteins | sample MGYA00580533_ERZ773178 | MGnify/ENA primary metagenome ERZ773178 (study PRJEB29015, sample SAMEA2737859) | human gut metagenome | biome: human gut; feature: human-associated habitat; material: faeces | place: China | collected 2012 ...
CGCTGAAGCATTCCACCAGCTTGAAGTGCTGGTGCACCATGCCGATGCCCAGTGCGTTGGCATCGTTGGGGTTGCGGATGGCAACCTCCTTGCCGTTTTTCAGGATCTTGCCCTGTTCCGGCTGATACAGGCCGAACAGCACGCTCATCAGCGTACTTTTGCCCGCGCCGTTCTCGCCCAGAAGGGCGTGTACCTCGCCCTTGCGCAGTTGCAGGGTGATATCATCGTTTGCCTTGATACCGGGGAATTCCTTGGTAATGTGGAGCATCTCGATCACATAATCCTCTGCCAATCTGCTCACTCTCCTTTCGTGCCGTAACGACACCTTTTCTATACTACAAACCATTATACCTGATTTTTTGCGGTTTGCACACGGCTTTTTGATTTTTTGTCAAAAAGCACAAGTAAAAGTATTACTTTTGTACGGTCTGCACGATTTCCAATCTGATTCTCCCACACAGGCATACAAAAAGGGCGGGGTGCCCCTGCATGAGCACCCCGCCCCTATTACGGGAGTAATTCCGGGATAGCGATTACTGGATGTAGTTGACCTTGGTGAACTCGCTGACGGTGGGCTTGGTAGCGTCGTCGGAGCTGTTGTCCACAACGAGCTCGCCGGAAGCGATCTTGGTCTTCAGGGTCTCGTACTCGTCCTTGGTGAAGGTCTTGAAGTTCCAGCTGTCATCAGCAGTGGGCAGACCAACGTAGTCGCCGTCCTCCAGACCGAAGTTGCCGTTGGTGGCAGCGATGCTGCTCCACTCGCCGGCCTCAATGTCGCCCAGAGCGGTGCTGACAGACTCAGACAGGCCCTTCATGGCAGAGGTGATGAACGGGTTGTAAGCGTAGCCGTCCTTCTCAACGCCATTAGCACCGATGTAGTTCTGGTCAACGTCAACGCCCACAACGTAGCCGTTGTTCTTCAGAGCAGCCTCGACAGCGGAGGTGTAGATGCCGCCGCCGCAGGCAAAGACGATCTGGGTGCCGTTGGCATACCAGCCCTCCATACGGGAGGTGATGTTGGCATCGCCGTAGAACTGGCCGCCGTAGAAGTAGTTGATGTCAATGTTGGTGCCCAGCTCCTTTGCAGCAGCGTCAGCGCCCTGCACATAGCCGTAGCCGTAACGGATAACGGCGGGCACAGCCATGCCGCCCAAGAAGCCCAGCTTGGTGTAGCCGTCCTTAACAACGGCGTAACCTGCCAGATAGCCTGCCTGCTCCTCCTTGAAGGTGATGCAGTAGCAGTTGGCGGGGATGCTGTCGGTGCCGATATCGCCCTGGGTCACATCGATAGCGATGAGCTTGACGTCGGGGTACTGCTCAGCAGCCCATGCCAGAGAGGCACCGTACAGGTAGCCCACGCAGACGATAACGTCAGCGCCGTCGTTGACAGCCTGACGGATCATGGTCTCGCGGTCCTCATCGGAAGCATCGGAATCGGGGATGTAGTACTGGCAGTTGTCGCCCATGTAGCTGGAAACAGCAGCCCAGCAAGCCTGGTTGAAGCTCTCATCATCGATCGTGCCGGTATCGCAGGTCAGAGCGACCTTGGCGATCTTCTCAGCGCCGTCTGCTGCACCGGAAGCGGCGGCAGAGCTGGCAGCTGCGGAGGAAGCAGTGCTGGTAGAAGAAGCGGAAGAACCGCCGCAGGCGGTCAGAGCAGCGGCAGCGGCAGCAGCACCGGCCACAGCCAGAAAGTTACGACGAGAAATCTTCATAAGAAACTCTCCTTTTATTTTAAAAAATTGCGTCAAATGAATGGAATGTGCGCTCTGGCACATTTACTGGCTCAAGTATAGCGGGTGGAAGTGACAGATGCAAGCAATTTCCGATTACAAATTCTTTACAAATCCCTTGTATAATTTAGGAAAAAGCAATGCTTTTTCACTAATTTTCCCCTGCTTGCGCTGTTTTTCAAAGAAGAACACTTACTCCCCTTCCACGGCGCTGTTGCCCGCCACGTTGGAGGGGCCAAAGCCGAAAGGCAGCAGCTCGTCCATGCTGCGCTCAATGAAATCCTCCGGAGTCTTTGCCATAATGACGTTCAGCTCCGGCCCGCCGAACTCGAACAATGCCTGACGACACACCCCGCAAGGCGAGGTGATCTGCCGGTTCACTTCGCCCCGACGGCTGCCCACCACGGCGATATCCGTAAACGCGGTCACGCCCTCCGCCACCGCCTTGAACAGGGCGGTGCGCTCGGCGCAGCTGGTGGGGGTAAAGGCGGCGTTCTCCACGTTGCAGCCGGTAAAGATGCGGCCATCCGCAGCGCGCAGTGCAGCGCCCACCATAAAATCACTGTAAGGCGCATAGGCTTTTTCCCGCGCGGCCAGTGCCATGCGGATCAGCTGCTGCTTTTCTTCCATGGTCAATTTTGTCATGCTGTTTCCTCCTTTTATGGGCAAAAACAGCGCGGCTGTGCCTTGGGGCGGCAGCCGCGCTGGAAAATTATGCGATCAGTACTCTGCGCCCAGAGCGACCTTCATCATATCGGTAAAGCTCTTCTGGCGCTCCTCGGCGGTGGTGATGCCGGGGGCCACAAAGCTGTCCGAGATGGTCAGCAGGCAGGCGGCGTTCTTGCCCAGCACCTGCGCGTTGGCAAACAGGGCAAAGCTTTCCATCTCCACGCACAGGCAGCCGTTCTCGTCCCGCAGCTTTTCCCAGTAGGTAGGCTTTGCGTCCGAGGGCTGGCGGTAGAACACATCCGAGGAGTGGATGTTGCCCTCGATCAGGGGGATACCCTGCTTTGCAGCGGAGGCACGCAGCTTTTCGTTCAAAGCTGCGCTGGGCAGGGTGATGTTGCCGGTAAATCCGCTCTGTACCCGGGCGTAGTTGCTCTCGCTCACAGCGCCGGTAGCCAACACAGTGTCGAACAGCTTAGCCTTTTCGGTATAGCTGCCGGCAGAGCCGATGCGGATAATGTTCTCCACGCCGTAGAAGCTGAACAGCTCGTAGGAGTAGATGCCGATGGAGGGCATTCCCATACCGCTGCCCATCACGCTGATGGGACGGCCTTCGTAGGTGCCGGTAAAGCCCAGCATCCCGCGCACACCGGTCACCTGCCGAACATCCTGCAAAAAGGTGTCGGCAATAAACTTGGCACGCAGGGGGTCACCCGGCATAAGGACTGTCTTGGCGAAATCGCCCATTTCTGCGCTGATGTGAGGGGTAGACATAGATGATCTCTCCTTTTTATTCATGATACAGCAGAGGGGCTTTCCCCTGTGGAAAAGCCCTTGCTGCTATTTACCGATATTTGCTGCGGTTGAACACGTTCTGCGGTGCGATGTAAGAGCCGTTGCGCCGGATCTCGAAGTGACAGTGGTTGCCGCTGGAACGTCCGGTGCTGCCCACATAGCCGATGAGCTGACCCTGCTTGACCGACTGACCGGCGTGCACCACCAGCGACAGGCAGTGGGCGTACAAGGTGGTGTAGCCGTTGCCGTGGCTGATGATGATGGAGTTGCCGTAGCCGTTGCCTGCACCGGCGCGGTTGTAGCCGGCCTTGGTCACCGTACCGCCTGCCGAAGCATAGATAGGCGTACCGGCGGCGGCGCAGATATCCACGCCCTTGTGGCTGCCGCCGTACCAGCGGGAACAATTCCGATAGCCGGGCACCGGCCAGATAAACCGTCCGCTGCCGGTGATATAGGATGCACCGGAGGACACCTTTTTGGTGCCCACCGTAACTTTTTCAGTCACAGGCTCCTTGGTCACCACAGTGCTCAAAATCTGCTGGGAAAGCTGATTGCCGTTTGCATCGTACACCCGCTGTGCCGTCACGGTGCGGATGCCGTTCTCACCCTTCTGGGTAACGCGCTTGGTACCGGAGTTCAGCTCCTTGGATTTGGTGGTCTCGGTGGTGTAGGCGATCTCTTCCTCCCAGCTTTCCACCTTGGTGATGCGCACCTCCAGCGTCTCCTCCTCCCGCACCACGGTCAGTGCATCGCCGGGCAGGATCTTGGAGTTCTGGGTCAGGCCGTTTTCGCCGTTGGCGGTAAAGCCGGTGTTCATTTCGCACAGTTCCTTCACGGTCAGGCCGTTTTTCTGGGCAATGGACCAGATGGTATCGCCGCTCTGCACCGTATAGGATTTTTCCGCCTGCTGCACGCCGGAGAGCAGCTGCTCCACCTCGGCTTCCTCTTGGAAGCTCTCGTTGAAGTAGATGCCGTTTTCCAGCGTGACATCCTTGTTGAAGCCCACAGTGGTGTTGGGGTCGTCAGGGTTCTCGTAGGGCTCCAGCAGGCCGCTGATGTATCGTTGCAGGCTGGTGCCGTCCGCGCACACGGCGGTCAGCTCGCCGTCCAGATACAAAGCCGTGCCCTCGCTGATCTGGTCGCTGGAGGTTTTGAGGATAGCGTCAGCCACGTCATTTTCGTCCATCACGTCATGGGCGATGGTCACGGAATAAGTAGGCTCCACGGTAAAGCGCGCCTGTTCTGCACCGGAATAATTGATACGCTGCTGCACGGCCTCCAGCGCAGAGTTGAACACCTCTTCGTTGGCCACATAGCCCACGGTCTTGTCGTCCACCTGCACCTGCAAAGCGTAGGGCTGGCGGATGGTGGTCTGGAATACGGTCACCATAACAGCCAGCGCTGCCACCGGCAGCACATACATGGCCATGCGGGGCACAAGACGGATGTTATCAGCGATACCATGGGCAAGGAAGTGCCCGCTTGCGCGCAGCGCAGCGCCAAAGCCATTTTCCTTGCGCACCCGATGTGCGTGGCGCAGCAGCGCCCCGGTGCCCCGCAGGGCAAGCACTACCGGGCCGAACAGATCCCGCAGCAGCTGCGCCGCCCCGGGAAAGGCCATAGATGCGATATTTTTCAGCAGTTCTCCGACCGTTTGCAGTAGACGCTGCAAGCCGTGCTGCAAGCGGCGTCCTGTGCGAACAACGGCATACTCGGCAGAAAAGCCTACGGCGTACAGCGTCTCGCCCACTATGGGCGCTACGGGGTTATGCAGCAGCTTACGCCACAACGTTTCCCGGCGGTGCTGGCGCTTGCGCCGCAGCCTGTGCCGCCGCAGCACACCCCGGCACTGGAACTGCGCCCACAGCGAGCGCAGCTTCTGGCGGCGGGGCTGCCGTACCGGCTGCGCAGCGGGCTGCTGCTCCTTTGTTTTATCTTCAGTCAACGGGATTTTTCTCCTTCCTGCGCCGCTGCAGGGCATTTTTTCGGCCCGGAACACAGCAGCTAGATGGTGTACGTTCCCCTGTTCAAAAGGCCAACAGGGCCTGTACACAATACGCTCTCTTTTTATTATACACTTTGCACGGTTTGAAACAAGCGCTTACATAAAATTTGGCTACTTTTTTCACGCAGTTTTCACGAAAAAAGCCCTTCCATATCCGGCGGCAGCGGGCTTTCCACCGTGACGGTGCGCAGCTGCAAGGGCATTTCCACCCGGATACCGTCCGGCAGCGGGGTGTATACAGGCACCGTAAAGCTTTGTCTGGCGCAGTGCAGCGCCTGCCGGCCAATGCGCTCCCGGCTGCCGCCGTAAAGGTCGTCTCCGGCAAGCGGATGACCAATAGACGCAAAATGCACCCGGATCTGATGGGTGCGGCCAGTCACCGGCACGCAGGCCGCAAGGCTAAGGCCGTTTTCTTCCTTTATAATAGTATACTCCGTGCGGCTGGGCTTGCCCTCGGGGGTAACGCAGCGCCCGATGATGCTGTCGCCCCGGCGGCCGATGGGTGCATCGACGACCCCTTCCCCCAGCGGCAGCGCACCCTGCGCAATGGCATAGTACAGCTTTGCCACCCCGCCCGCCAATAGTGGCGCTGCGTAGGCGTTTTTCGCCGCCAGCACAAGGCCGCTGGTGTCCTTATCAATGCGGTTCACCGGACGGAACACCGGGCTGTGGCCGTGTTCTGCCGCCCACGCGGCGTAGCCATTTGCCAGCGTACCACCGGGGTAGTTCAGGGTGGGGTGCACCGCCAGCTGCGGCGGCTTTTCCAGCACCACCGCAAAGGCGTCCTCGTAGACCACCTTGACCGGAATTTCCGGCTGCGGGGTCACACCATCCCCTTCCGGCGGCAGTGCAAAGGAAAGCACCTGCCCGGGGAAGATGCGCCGGTTTGCCAGCACGGGCTCGCCGTCCGCAAAAAAGCCGCCGCCCCGGAACTTGACTGCCCGGGCAAGGTCAGTAGAGACGGCACACTGGCGCAGAAAGCTGCGCACCAGCACCCCATCGTGAGTGGTAGCCGTATCTGGCACGGCAAAATACAGCTGCATGGCCTGCCCCTCCCCTGCAAAATCCACAAAAAATACAAATGATATTATAACAAAAATTCGTTTCACTTGCAAATCTTACTTTTTTATGGTATCATGAGGAACGGAAAACGAGTGGAACATACGGCGGCGGGGCGGCTTTGACCGCTCTGAGGAAAGTCCGGGCCTCACAGAGCACGGTAACTGCTAACGGCAGCCGAGGGTGACCTTAGGGAAAGTGCAACAGAAAACAAACCGCCGCAGCAATGCGGTAAGGATGAAACGGCGAGGTAAGAGCTCACCAGCGCATGGGTGACCATGCGGCTTTGTAAACCCTACCGGAAGCAACGCCTATATGGGACGTACAGCGCTGCTCGCGTGTCCCGAAGGCGGCACGAGCCTGTCAGCAATGGCAGGCCTAGACAGATCGTCGTTTAATACAGAACCCGGCTTACGGTCTATCTCGTTTTCCCTTTTGTGTTTTTGCGCTGTCTGCTGCGTGCAGGCAGCGTTCTTTGTTGTTGTAACGCAAAAAGGCCACCGCACAGGATTTGTGCAGTGGCCTTTTTGTTACTTACAAGATCATTGAAAACGCCCGCCGCGTGCGCTTTGGGCATATTTAGCGGAATAATTGTTTTAAATTGCATCCCGGGAAAATCTGCGGATTTTCCCGGGATGCTTTTTCACGCAAAAGGGACCGCTCAGTTCCCGCCTGCGCCAAGGATGGCGTCCAGCACGGTGGAGGCAGCGCTGTACAGCGAGCCTGCGGCCTGCTCTACCTGCTCCTGTGTGGGCAGACTGACGGTGGGCGTCTCGGTGCTGCCGCCCTCGGCGGGGGTGGTCTCCGGCTGGGGCGTCTCGGTGGCAGCGGGCTGCTCGGCGGGCGTCTCCGCGGGTTGCTCGTTCGGCTGCTCTGCCGGTTGTTCGGCGGGCTGCTCCGGCACGCTTTCCGCAGGTTCTTCCACGATCACGCTGTCGGCAGGCGTCTCGGGCACCGAGACAGCGGCATCGGGGTCAGTGGTGGGGGTGTACACATCCGTCTTTTCCGGGGTCTGGGTGGTGGAGCTTACCGTGCCCTCGCCACCCAGCACAGCCGCGATCATCTCTTTGGCCTTTGCCACAGAGGCTTCGTCCGGCTTCATGACGTAGAGCTTCTGCCCCTTGGCAGAGTAGCACTTGGTACTGCTGCCGGAGGAGCCGGTAACGGTGTAGCGTTCAATATTCCACTCTGCAAAATCGCTCAGCTGCATACGCACCAGTGCGCTGATCTGGTTCTGGGAAAGGCTGGTGACAAAGCTGTCGGAAACAGCATCCAGAATCTTGGTAAAGCCCATCAGCAGCGCCGGGGACTTGATCTTGTTCAGCATGGCATCGATCACCTTCATCTGGTTGATGCCGCGCTGCACATCGCCGGTCTTAAAGGCGTGGCGCTCGCGGGCAAAGGCCAGCGCAGCCTTGCCGTCCAGATGGTTCCAGCCCTCCACAAAGGTGGTGGGGTCGTAGTAGCCGGGGCTGCCTACTGAGGTGAACGCCTGATCGGAATACACGTCCACGCCGCCCAGTGCATCAATAATGTTGATGAACCCTGCAAAATTGATGCGGATGTAGTGCTGCACGTCCACCCCGTACAGGTTGCCAAGGGTATCCATGCTGGTCTGCACGCCGTAAAGCCCGGCGTGGGTCAGCTTATCCTTGCTATTTGTACCGGCAAGGTCCACATAGTAATCGCGCGGGGTGTTGATCAGCACCACCTGCTTGGTAACGGGGTTCACAGCGGCAATGATATTCACATCGCTTCGTGCTTTATCAGTCAAATCACCGCGGGTGTCTACGCCGCTCAGATACACCACAAAAGGCTCTTTTGTGATCTTATTCGCCTCGGCGTTGCTCAAAAAACCATTGGTCATATTGCCCAGCGCTGCAAGGCCCTGCTGCGCCCACACGCAGCCCATTGCCATGGCGGCGCACAGCACCACCGAGAACACCCGGGACACGGTGCCTGCAGTTTTGTACTCCTGACAGCGCTTGACCAGCAGCCACAGCAGCGCCAGCAGCGCCGCCAGCACCACCAGATACAGCACCGGCAGCATCTGGGTGCGCCAGAGCTGCACCAGCACCAGAACGCTTAAAATTGCCTGTACGGTCAGCAAGATCTTCCCTCGTTTCGGGGGCAGGTACGCCCCATTCTCCCCGCCAGCAGTGCTGCGGGGGGTGTTTTGCTGCGGGCGGCGGGGCGGCGCAGCCTGCTCCGGCGGCAGCTCCGAGAAAAACGCGGCGCTGTCCACCACCACGGTGGCGTCCTGCTGCTCAGCCTTGTGCAAAAGACGGTGCAGGGAACGACCGTCCTCCTTGCGGGAATGCTCGTTTTCGTCCAACATGAGAATACTCCTTTTTTAGCCCACCGGAACGATGGTCAGCACGGCGCGGGCGGGCAGGCAGGTGGCGGTCTGATCCTCCGCCGACAGCCAGCCAAAGCCCTCGCAGATGTGATCCGGGCAGGGCGATTCAATAAACCGCGCTCTGCCGTCCTTTACCTCTATATGCACCGTATAATAACCGGTGTCCACACTGTAAGTCTCGTCCTTTTCCAGCGGAATGTCCAGCACAGCGTTGTTGTCGCCGTAGATCAGCTGGGCAGTCAGTTTTCCGCCTGTGGCGTTATGGCTGCGCACGGCCAGCAACACCGCTGCTATGGCCAGCACCACCACCGCAAACAGGATATTGGTCAAAAGCTTTTTCTTCTTCATGGCTTACTGCTCTCCGGGCTTGAGCTGTTCCAACTCAGCCAGCCAGAGGGTGGCGCAGGCGTCGCTGGGCATCCGCCAGTCGCCCCGGGGCGAAAGGGTCACGCTGCCCACCTTGGGGCCGTCCGGCAGGCAGCTGCGCTTGAACTGCTGGGCAAAAAAGCGCCAATAGAAGTTGCGCAGCCACTTGTACAGCACTGCGTCCGTGTACTCTGCCCTGCCCGCAAAGGCAGCCTTTGCCAGCCGGTAGATCTTTGCCGGGCCAAAACCGCAGCGCAGCACATAATACAGGTAAAAATCGTGCAGCTCGTAGGGGCCGACTAAATCCTCGGTGATCTGTGCAATTTCGCCGTCCTTGGCGGGCAGCAGCTCCGGCGAGACCGGGGTAGCCAGAATATCCAGCAGTACATCGTGCAAAGCGGCGGTGGCGGCGGCTTCGGCTTCGTACTGCACCAGATAGCGCACCAGCGTTTTGGGCACACCGGCATTCACGCCGTACATGCTCATGTGGTCGCCGTTGTAGGTTGCCCAGCCCAGCGCCAGCTCCGAAAGGTCGCCCGTGCCCACCACAAGGCCGCCGGTGCGGTTGGCAAGGTCCATCAGCTCCAGCGTGCGCACACGCGCCTGCCCGTTTTCAAAGGTAACATCCAGCACAGTCTCGTCCTGTCCGATATCCGCAAAGTGGCTGCGCACGGTGTCGGCGATGCGAATTTCCTGAAAGCGCACGCCCAGCTCCCCGCACAAAATCTCGGCGTTGCTGCGGGTGCGCTTGGTAGTGCCAAAGCAGGGCATGGTCACCGCCAGCACATCAGCGGCGGGGCGGTGCAGCTGTTTCATGGCGCGCACTGCCACCAGCAGGGCAAGGCAGCTGTCCAAGCCGCCGGAAATACCAATGACCGCTGTTTTTGCGTGGGCGTGTTCCAGCCGCTTGGCAAGGCCGTCGGCCTGCATCTTTAAAATCAGCTCGCACCGGGCGGCGCGGCGCTGCGGGTCGCCGGGCACAAAGGGAGCGGGGTCGATGCGGCGGGTGAGCACCGTTTCCTCCGGTGATAGGTCAAATTCCACCGTGACGTAGCCCTCGGCAGTGTGCTCAAAGCTGGTGTTGCGGGCACGCTCGGCCTCCATGCGCTGGCAGTCCAGCTCGGTCTCAGCGTAATCGCCCGCAAAGGGCGCAGTCTCGGCCAGAATGCTGCCGTCCTCGGCAATGAGGTCATGCCCGGCAAACACCATGTCGGTGGTGCTTTCGCCGTGCCCCGCCGAGGCATACAGGTAGCCGCACAGCAGCCGGGCAGACTGGTTTTCCACCAGTGCGCGGCGGTACTCGGCCTTGCCCACGGTCTCATCGCTGGCAGAAAGGTTTGCAATCACGGTCGCGCCCGCCAGCGCATGGAAGGTGGAGGGCGGCAGCGCGCTCCACAAATCCTCGCACAGCTCCACGCCCAGCACAAAGCTGGGCATCTGGCGGCAGCGGAACAGCAGCGACGTACCAAAGGGCACCTGCTGCCCGCAGACGGTCACCGTCTGCACCTCGGTGCTGCCGGGAGTGAACTGACGCTTTTCGTAAAACTCGCCGTAGTTTGGCAGGTAGGTCTTGGGCACGATGCCCAGCAGCTGCCCCCGGCACAGCACAGCGGCGCAGTTGTACAGCTTGCCGTGCACCAGCAGCGGCAAACCCACCAGCGCTACGGTATCCAGCGTATGGGTCTGCGCAAGCAGCCATTCCAGCGCATCCAGTGCGCCCTGCTGCAAGGTGCGCTGCAAAAACAAATCGCCGCAGGTGTAGCCGGTAAGGCAAAACTCCGGGAATACCGCCAGCTTTACCCCGCGCTGCGCGGCAGCTTGCAGCTGCGCCAGCACCTGCTGCGCGTTATAGGTGCAGTCTGCCACCCGCAGCGCGGGCGAAAAGGCAGCTGCCTTTAAAAAACCATCTTTCATAAGAGGATTTCACATCCTGTCTGTTTCAATGTTGCCATGGTGACCCATGTTGACCATAGTATACCACAAACAGCACAAAACGGAAAGTAACAGACTGGTAAAAGAAGTGTGAACGTGGGAAAACCCTCTCAGTCTCGTTTTTCCGGTTAGCGACTCCCCGGAGTGCACCCCTTCCGTCTGCTCACTTCGTTCGCAGCCACCTTCCCCAAGGGGACGGCTTTGGGCGGTGATGGCAAACTTTCCGGCATTGCCAAAAGGCGTCCCCTTGGGGGAGCTGGCACGGCGCAAGCCGTGACTGAGGGGGTACTGCCGCAGGCTTTGACTAAGGGAGTTACACAAAAAACACCCCCGCAGGCATAAGCCCACGGGGGTGTTATTATGCTAGTATGTTCCCTGCACCCCTAGGGGTACAGTCACGCAAGCATTGTCAAAGAGTCAAACTTAGAAGTTGAACTTGTTCTCGTTGACGATGTTCTTAGCGGTGCCGAAGCCCAGGTTGTAGATAGCAGCCAGGTTGCCAGCAACGTTCAGGATGCCGTTCACAACGCCCAGAGCGCCGTAGCCGAACTTCTGAGCGCCAGTGGACTGATCGGTCACATTATCGGTGTAGTTCTTCTTCCAGATGTTGCTGAACTGGCCGCCGAAGCCGGTCAGGCCGTCGCCGGGGGTCCAGGTGCCGCTGAACACAGCGCCAACGGTGTTGTCCAGGAAGCCCTGAACGTACTTGTTACCAACGATGGTAATCAGGTTCTTGTGGAAGTTCTGCCACTGAGCAGCGCCCATAGCGGGTGCCAGGTAGTCAGCAACGCTACCGCCCATAACGTAGGTCATCTCGTTCTCAGACACAGCAGAGAAATTTGCAGGCATCATCATAATGAATTACTCCCTTCAAAAATAGAAAAAATATTTTCGAACCGGTGTTTCCGGTTCAATCCTTGCTAGGATGGCAATAATATACCACACTTTCCAGAAATGTTCAAGTACTTTTTTGAAAAAAATGTGAAAAATGTGATAGACTGTGAAAATCCGGTCTCAAAATTCTTACAGAAGCCGCTTTTTTGCACACAGCGACATGTTTTTTTGCAGAATTGGAAGATACTGGAATTTGAAAGGGATCGTGTATGAAAACCGTGATCTATCTGGACGAACTGCTGCTGACGAACTTTCTGGCCGCAGCAGCGCTGCTTTTGGGCGCAGGGCTTTTGTGTGCGCGGCAGTGCAGCGGCCTGCGGCTGATGGCGGGCAGTGCGGCAGCGGCAGCAGCTTCGCTGGGCATTCTGCTGCCGGAGCTGCCCGGCCCTGCAGCTTTCCTTTATAAGGTGTTCACCTGCTGTGCTGCTGTAGCTGCGGCTTACGGCGTGCCGGGCCTGCGCAATTTTGTGCAGCTGTGTGCGTGGTATCTGCTGCTGAACCTGCTGCTGTGCGGAGCCGTGCTGCTGCCCGGAGTGCAAAGCGCAAATCTCTGCGTCTATCTGCCGCTGTCTCCGGGCCGGCTGCTGCTGTGCTGCGGTGCAGTGCTTGCCGTGCTGCGCGGCGTACTGTTCTGCTTTGGCCGTGCAGGCACCCGCTGCTTTGCCGCTGTGCTGGAGCTGGAAGGTGCAGCCCTCTCCGTACAGGCTTTCTGCGACACCGGCTTCTCAGTGCAGGACCCGCTGACCGGGCAGGCAGTGGTTCTGGTCGATTATCCCGCCGTGCGCAGCGCCCTGCCGCAGGAGCTGCGCACATTTCTGGACCGTTATTTTGCCTGTGGCACGGCACCGCCGCCGGAGCTGCGGGTGCGGCTGGTGCCCTGCACCACCATTGCCGGGCATTGTGTGCTGCCTGCCGTTCCGGCCAAGGCCCTGCGCACCAGCAAAGGCAGTGCAGCGGGCATTCTGGCCGCATTCTGCCGCCCGGAAACACAGCAGCCATGGACAGCTCTGCTGGGCAGCGAACTGGCCGTACAGCTGGGCATCCGCTGAGAAGCGCTTGATGCGATCGATCTCTATAGATGTACAGGAGGGGTATTCATGTTTCATGTTCTGCACCGGTTCTGGCGTTGGCTCCTTGCACGGCTGGGCTATTGCGGCGGCGCACATTTTCTGGCGGGCGCGCCCAGCCTGCCCCCGCCCCTGACCCCGGAACAGGAAAAGGTCCTGCTGGCTCGTATGGCTGCAGGCGATGCCGCTGCCCGGGACGACCTGATCACCCACAACCTGCGGCTGGTGGTGTATCTTGCCAAAAAGTACGAA
>ERZ773178.3493-NODE-3493-length-13111-cov-3.843214_pt1 | contig 13111 bp, 16 predicted proteins | sample MGYA00580533_ERZ773178 | MGnify/ENA primary metagenome ERZ773178 (study PRJEB29015, sample SAMEA2737859) | human gut metagenome | biome: human gut; feature: human-associated habitat; material: faeces | place: China | collected 2012 ...
TGGAAATAGTGTTGTTGTACCTGTGATTGAAAGGATATCATATGAAATAGCTAAGGCTATTGAGTAGAAAGTTTTTTAGATAATAAAATGAAAATAATTGAAATGATTAAAAAATGGAGGATGCACAAAAAGTGTAGTTCATAATATGAAGCAAATAAAAATATATTCATTTTTTTCTGGGTGTGGTTTACTAGACTTGGGGATGGAGAGTGCTGGGTTTAATATAGCTATGGTATCAGAAAAGTATAAACCATTTATGGAGGCATATCAATATTCGAGGAGAAAGATGGGACTGGCGCAACCGGAGCATGGATATTTTAATGAAGATATATCTAATTTTGTAAAGAAAGATTCTAAAATAAGTGAAATAATTAAAGAAGATAAAAAAAATTGCATAATAGGGTTTGTTGGCGGACCACCTTGCCCAGATTTTTCGACAGCAGGTAAGAATAAGGGGGCAAAAGGTGACAATGGAAAGTTGACCAAGACATATTTTAATTTAATAGCAAAAGAAGAGCCAGATTTTTTTGTGTTTGAAAATGTAAAAGGATTATGGAAAACAAAAAAACATAAAGAATTTTATGATAAAATGTATAATAAAATGAAAAGAAAGGGATATTGCATAACTGATAAGCTATTAAATTCATTGGAATATGGTGTTCCCCAAGAGCGTGAGCGAGTTATAATGATAGGAATAAAAGCAAAAGATAAAGAGCAACGTAAAAAAATAAGAGACCAAATAAAGAAATTTAGTTGGGGAATAACAACAAACAAAACAGTTGAAATTATAAAAAAAATAGATTGGCCCATAGAGGATGAATTTAAAGAAAATAGTATAATTAAAAAACCTAAAAATATTATCGATGAGTTAACAGTACAATATTGGTTTGAAAAAAATGATGTAGTTAAGCATCCTAATGCTGATGATTATTTTAAGCCTAGAGCGGGCTTAGAGAGAATGAAAACGATTCCGGAAGGAGATGTATCAAAAAAATCATATAAGAGATTACACAGATGGAGATATTCACCTACTGCAGCGTATGGAAATAATGAAGTACATTTGCACCCATATAAGGTTAGAAGACTAAGCGTTGCAGAGGTATTGGCGATACAGTCAGCACCCAAAAACTTCGAATTGCCTAAAACTATGTCGTTGACAGATATGTTTAAGACAGTAGGAAATGGTGTGCCGGTGTTAATGGCTCAAAAGCTATCAAATGAGTTAAAAAGTATGTTAGAAATATGTTTTAAAGACGAGGGGTGAATAGAATGTTATATACGGAAGAAAATATAAAAACAGATTTAATTAATACGAGTGTTAAAAGTTTTTATATGAAATACTTATTGAGAGCAGATAATTGGTATTTTGAAAAAGTCTTAGATATAGAAGAAAAAGATATTATTCATGCAGTAGATGATTTTAAAATGTTAGTCAGTGATGCAATAGGGGTTGGATTTAACAATGTTGTGATGGTGGGAAGTGCTAAAACAGGATATAGTTTATCACCAAAAAAATTTCTCAAAACATTCACTGATGAAGGTGAGCAAAAGTCGGATATTGATATAGCTATTATATCACCGCAGTTATTCGATTATTTTTGGAAATTATTCAGAGAGTCTTATGACATAACATATCACAAAGATTATAAATATATATCTAGGGGAATCTATAGAGGATATATATCGGATACAGATTTGCATAAGATTGAAAATTGCAGAGTGCAATGGTTGGATCGGAGTAATAAAGCAACAAGACAGTTACAAAGAAAAATGTATTTTAAACATGAAATTCATTATAGAATTTACAGGGATTGGAAAGATATGGAAGAATATCATATACAGTCAATAGAACAAATAAAAGGAGAGATAGAGAAATATGGCAATTAAATTTTCTAGAAACACTATGAAAGTTTCACAAATATATAACAGTTTTAAAGATGAGAAATTAATAGTTGATAGATCGTATCAAAGAAAGACAGTTTGGGGGTTAAAGGATAACGTAAGATTAATAGAGACAATTTTATTAAATTTAATTATTCCGGAAATATTTTTGTGGGATTATGATACAAACCCAAATAATGGCGATACGATTACGCATATAGTTGATGGACAGCAAAGAATAAATGCAGTTTTTGAGTTTATTGCAGGAAAATATAAGTTACAGAGAAAATATTTAACTGATGATGAGATAAAAGAAAAATATGCAGACAAGTCATTTGAAGAGTTGGATGATGAAACAAAAAAGGCAATATGGTCATATGAAATGTCAATTATAAATTTAGATAAAGATTTTTCATTGGAAGATGTGAGAAAGATGTTTTATAGACTAAATTTAACGGATTATAGCTTAAATGATCAGGAAAAAAGAAATAGCTTAAACAGTGTATTTGGAGATGCATCAGAGCAATTGGCAAATGAAACATTTTGGGATGAATACAAAATTTTTAGCCCAAAAGATAGAAGACGAATGCAGGATATTGAGTATTGCAGTAGTATTATTTTACTTGCTAGAGAAGGAATAATTGATCAAACAAAAAATGACAGATTAGATCAAATATATAAAGAATTTTGTGAAGATTATAAGGACTTGGAAAGTGACAAGGAAAAAGTTCATAAAGCAATGGAATCTATAAGAAAATTACAGAAGGACAAACAAATAGATTTGTTAACAGAAAAATTCAAATGTATACATTATTTAGTATAATGTTTGATTTCGCAGAAAATTCAATTAAAGTTTCAGATAGGATGATAAATATTCTGCAGGAATTTATAGCATGCTATAATCTTTTTAAGAATGAATATGATTTAATGGTAGAAGAGCCAAAGGAACAAATGGCAATTGAATGTTTACGAAAGTATAAATTAGCTTCTTCCGAAGGTGTTAATAAATTAAATAATAGAATGATCAGGTTTGAAATTTTAAAGAAAATTTTGTTAGAAGTTGATGATATAACAGTCGATGTTTTAAGGAAAGTAGAAAAAAAACTGACAGATATAAAGTCCGATTTTGAAATTATAACAAGCAAATAGAAAGCAAAAAATTGAATATGTAAACGGGGACTTTGAAATCTCAATATGGAAAATAAATAAGATTTAACAATAGAAGGCATTTACGTTTAATGTAGATGCCTTTTAAATTTTTTAAGATTACGAAATAATGATTACATTACAATTAAAAAGTGTTAAATGTGCTTTCAGGTGTACTTTTTCTTTCCCTTCTTTTCCTTCTTTCCCTTTTTATAAGTCCCGTTTATCGTACAACCTATAATGTATAATTTGAATAGTGGGGCAATTTTACCCCTTAGATTTACTAATAAATATAGTGATTTGTACATAACAGGAGCGATAATTATGCTTAAAATGAAAGACAACAATTATATAAACAATATAGCAGCTATCCGTAAGAAGCATGGAATAAGCCAGACTCAATTTGCTAATGCAATTGGTGTTGAAACCAGTACTATTAGCAGGATAGAAACCGGTAAGTCTGATCCGTCTGCAGTTACATTATTTGCTATTGCTAAATATTTACAGGTTTCGGTTGATGAATTATATACAAGGAAAACTGCAGAACAAATCAAAAATGAAAGAGAACAGGAATTTTTCAAGAGAAATATTAGATATTATGTATCAACAGTTGAAAGTAAGGAAAATTCTTAAGACGAACATATTTTCGGAATATGGCGTATACGCTATAGAAAACCAAAAGTATTTTCGTTATAGTTTAGATACATTCTTAAAAGGGGTGTGAGATCAGCTTAGCTAGGGCATTGGATTTGATGCTACGGAATACTAGCGTATTATCTGCAGGATTTATTTCCCTTATCAAGCAGGTATTTATTGTAAAAGCAAAAATACTGATTAAAGGAAGTGAACAAAGGAATGAGCAATTCTATGAAGGTATCATTCTGTTGCAAAGACTGTAAGAGAAAAATGTTTGACTATTATGCAGGAATTTTAAACTTGTCTATCAAATGCAATAGATGCAAAAGAGTTTTAACACTTAAAAAGATAGATGAGAAATATGTAGCAGAGAGAATGATTAACGGAAAACTATTTGTGTGAGGTGTAAAAATTGATTTACAAGTATGGCATTGGAGAGCACGTGTATATCATAGAAAATGGGATGCACATAAAAGAAGTGATAATAGTTAATATAGCCAATGGTTTCTATCAGGTTTGCTTTACGGATAGAAAAGGCTCAATTAAATTAAGAGAGTCAAGACTATATAAGACTATTGGAGAAGCAGCAACAAAGAACAGTGCTGCGAAAAATGAATTAAGCAAATTACATAAGAAAAAAACATACCATTCACCATATGATTACGAATGTGGATATTATGGATGATTGAAAAATTTTATTATGAAAAATTAAATAGGCCCACCTGATAAGGGCATGCAATTATTGAGGTAATTGTAGAAGCACCAGAGACGCAGGGGAAAATCAGTAAGAAGTAGATTTACTTTACAGGATTTCCCTTGCGTCTTTTTTTGCGCATAGAAAAACATATATGTAATTAAAGTGTCAGGTGCAGACAACGAACCTTTCTGGTTTTCTAGAAAGGAAAAAGATGTTTTATTACGATATTAAGGAAAGTGGAAAAAGAATCAAGGAGTTAAGAAAAGCAAAGGGATTAACACAGGAAAAGTTGTCAGAAAAGATTGGAATTTCATGTCAGGGTTTAAAGATGATTGAGTGTGGAATAAATGGAGCCAGAATTGACACATTTGTTTATTTGGCAGAAGTATTAGATACAACGATTGATTATTTGGTTTTAGGCAGAAGTTGTATGGTTATTGATGATGAGTAAAAGGTATAGTGCCACTAACTCTTAATTTATATTTGAAAACAGTATATTAAAAGAGGCTCTAATGAGCCGGGCAAACCTCCTTTAAGGCAATGCATAAAATAGTTTCTACTTATTATAAAAGTTTGAAGTTGCTGACTATGCCGTGACCCATATTGAAGTATGGTAGCAAGTTACAACACCTATACTGGCGACGGTCAGAGGAAAGAAACAAAGTAGTAAGTAATGATTGGCGTGTTATATTACTGCAACTGCATCAGACGTGATGCAATGCATTGCAATAGGGGAGAAAATCAGGAGGAATAAATGGAATACAAAGGTTTAGAAGTTGGAAACATAATTAAATCATTAAGAATAAAAAAGAATGTATCTGTATTTGAATTGGCTTACAGAGCAAAAATAAGTCAATCACATGTATATCAGTTGGAAGAAGGAAGTAATAAAATGAGCATTGACCTTTTGTATAGGTTAATGGATGCACTGGATACAGATGCAAATACGATATTGGGAATAAAAGAAAAGGATGAAGAATCGGTGGATGAAAGATTGAAGGAGTTAAGTCCTAAGATGAAAGAAACATTGACGGAATTGTTTTTGAGGACAATAGATGGGGTGGAAAATAGAAGATAAATAAAATAAAGATTATATAAAATAAGAGTCGAATCTAAAGCACTTACAAGTATATTTGTAAAAATGTTTTATTCGACTTTTTTCAGTGAAAAAATAATTGCAGATATAACATTTAAGTGACATCACGGAACAAATTATGTGATTTTTAAACCCTGGAATTATTGACTAAAATAGTAAATAAATGTATAATGTGAACAAATATATGAATTAAGGGGGATAAAATGTCAACTATAGTGCTTTATAAGGATAGATTAAATGGTATAAATACTTACATAAATGATGCAGTTAATTCGAGTGATGGTCTAAATACTCAATTAAATTCTTTGAAGTCAATCTTACAGGGGGTAAGTTCTAATTCTTGTAATCTACAAGACACAGTCAATAATATTAGTTCCTCAACAAAAACTGAAAAAGATAAGGTAAAGGATTTAAAGAAACTCAACAAAAAAATAGGTGAGTTTATTTCTGTTACAGTAAAGAAAGATAATTCTGTAAAAGAACAAATCGAGAAAACTAAGGAAGAGTTTTATACAAAATATTCATATTTGAAGCCGGAATGTGAAAAAAATGGATTGGAAAAAGTGTGTGACGGATTAAAAAGTGCTGTAAGCTGGCTTGTGGATAACATTAAAGAAATACTTGTAGTTGGCTTGGCTGTATTAGCAGTAGTTGCCGTAGTAGCACTTGCGATTGCTACATTTGGACTTGGTGCAGTGGCTATTGCTACGGTGGTTGGAGCAGCAGCGGGATTGGCAAGCCAGTTAATAACTGATATAGTTAGTGGATTTGTCACGGGAAATTTTAAGGTTAGTAGTCCGTTGAATTATATTTCATCGGCAGTAGGGGGAGCAATTGGAGGAATTATAATGTTACCAACAGGTGGTGTTGCTGGTGTTTCAGTATTTGCTAGTAAAGTGTTTGGAAATTTTGCATTAGCAGCAACAGCAGATGTATTTGTTTCTACTTCTCTGAGTGAAGGTACTCCTATGATATTTAGCAAAGAAAAATTATCTTTAGGTCAGTGGGGAAGCAATGTCGCAGTAGGAACGGCATTGTCATTAGTCTTAGCAAAAGGGTTTGATGGCTTCACTACGAAATTCAACAAGGGATTAAAAAATACTGGATTTAAGATTACGGAAAGATTTGCAGGGAGTCATAGTTATAGAGCTGACTACAATAGATCTATAAAGAGATTGATACATAAAAATTCTAGTTTAAAAAATATAACATATAGGACATATAGAAACGGATTTATGGCAGAATTTACAGAAAATATTTTTAGTAACCCTACAAATGGAGTGCTTGGCGTGGGATGGGACGAAATAAAGGAATTAGTATTTAATTAGTGTGAAAGGAAGGAAAATATGAAAAAAATTGAATGTTATCAGCCAAGAGGAATTGTAAAAATGTTAATTTATCTTTTTCTTTTTTGGACAGTGATTTGTTGTGTGAGTGTAATATCTAATAATGATTATTTCATTGAAGGAATAGTTTGCTCTATTTTTTTTGATATGACTATTTTTCTTACAATATTTGGAATATTAGTATATAAAATAACAGCAACAGATGAATGTATTATTATAAGAAAATGGTATGGCAGATGTGTAAAAGTTAACTTTGATGATATCACCAAAGTTGTATTTGCCACTTTAAGTGGAAAGCCTGTTGATGCTACTAGAATTCACATATATAAAGGTAAAAAGAAGGTGTTATCTTTAGATCCTGTAATGGAAAATTATGATAAAATGAAAAATTATCTATTAGACCATATTGATGATACAAAAATAGATACAATTTCGTAGAGATAATATAGACGTGAAAATTGACTATTCAAAGTTTACGGTTTTTCAGTATTGATGATATTGACAATAAAATATAAAAATAATTAATAACAGGAGAAAATAAATATGATTTTTGGGGGAAAGGCTGAATATAAGAAAGAAGAGCTGCCGTTTTGTTATATAAAAAACAAAGAGGATATAGAATTAGGTGGAATCACTATTGAGGCTTACGGTAAAATTGACGGTGAAATGAAATATTTATCCGCTACATTTATTTTATCTGACCCGAAAATGTATGACCGTAATGATTATAAGGATATGATGAGGGTTATGGAAGAGACAAAAGATAAAAAGGTAGTTTTAGATTTGAAATATAAAAAGGAACGGTTAGTAGATTTTAAGCTAGATAGTGAGTCGTTGGCAAAAAATCTCAATGATGAAAGGTTTAATAAGATAGAAATTTTGATTACGGGAATTGACAATAAAAGTTTAATGTGTGTAGGAGTTTAAAATAATGAGAAGAAATAAATATGATATCAAAGTTTATACTCGTTATTACATGCGTCTTGTTATACTTTTTTCAATTCTCTTTGTTGGGATACTTTGGGGAACAATTAGTTTGTATTGTATTGAGAAAAAACCAGTTGGTGTCTCAATTATAGTATCAATTATTTTTATGATTATCTTTGGCGGAATAGCACTGTTTGAATATATAGCATTTGCACCTAAACTATATGTTTATGGAAACAAGATTGTTATAAAAAAGTGGTATGGATTAAGAAGAAAATATTATGTTAAAGACATTGACAAAGTTATTTTTGAAAAAAGTGAAGGCAAGATTGTTACAATGCAAATCATATCAAATATTAGTAAAGATAAATATATTGATACAGTAGAAAATTTTGATAAACTGTTAAAATATTTATTAAAAAGTGTTGAAAAACAAAAAATGGAATGTTACATATTGGGAACAAAAGAAGAGGCTGAAATATGATTAAATATAGTTTGAAATATAGAAAAATCAGAAGATAAAGATATTCTAGATTTAATAGTCAGACATATAAAAACATATATATAGCAGGATTTACTGAAAATATATAATAGTTCATTAATAAAAATAGATATAGTATAGAAAGAGAGTGGAGAATATGACGCCTGAACAGAAAAAACATGAAGAAGAATATTTTGCAGCTAAAAAGAAATATGAAATGGCTTATGCAAATAAAGCCAAATATTCAAGAGAAAAGGCGGGAGCAGAGACTAAAAGACAACAATTGATAAACAGTATTAATTCTAAAAAATCAGAATTAAAGAAAGTGTCTCAAACATATACGGATTTAACAAAAACGAATGGAAAAGACAATGAAATTGAGAGCCATATTCAAAAAGCGGCAAAGCATTTATCTGCAGCGGCAACGCAGTTTAAAAATATAGGTAAATCCAGTAATGGAAATCAAAAGGATTTAGAGATGGTATTCTCAAGCAAAGTTGCAAAATCAAAGAAACATATATCAGAGGCATTTTCAGGTATTGAGAAGGCAAAGAAGAATCTTTCAGGAAGAAAAACTGCATTAAACGGTGAAATAACAAAATTAAATGGAGAGCTGGCTACTGTTAAGACTAGTATTACAAGGTATGTAACATTGATAGATGAAGCAGACACAACAATGAGGACAGCAAGTGTTGATATGGCGTATCATAAAAAACATATGACCGCTTAATACAAATAAAGTAAGGGTATAGAATGGCAACAATTGCATTATATAAGGATAAACTAAATGGAGTGGGAGGCTTGATAGACAACATCATAAAGTCTTCCAATAGCTTAGATACTCAGTTAGGAACACTTAAATCTACGTTACAGGGTGTAAGCAACAGTACATATAACCTGCAGGATACAGTAAATAGCATAAGTTCCTCTTCCAAAACTGAGAAAGAAAAAGTCAGTGATTTAAAAAAATTGAATAAACAGGTTACAGAGTTTATTACGACTACTGTTAAGAGAGATAATTCTGCACGCGATGAAATCAATAAATCAAAAAAAGATTTTTACGCGAAGTACAACTATTTAAAGCCGGATTGCGAAAAAAATGCCATCGAAAAGATTGTGGATAAAGTTGAAAAGGCAGCTAAGTGGTGTGCAAAACATTGGAAGTTAATAGCCACTGCTGTGATAGTTGTGGTGGCAGTTGCATTAATAGCAACCGGAGTCGGAGCAGGAATAGGCGGAACTATTTTGGTTGGAGCCTGTTGGGGAGCAATAACAGGAGCAGTTATCGGTGGTGTTGCCGGTGGACTGGAAAGTATGAGCCAAGGCGGTTCTTTCCTTGACGGATTTGAAGATGGTGCTTTTTCAGGTGCAGTAGGCGGTGCTATTGGAGGCGCAGCTTTTGCAGGACTTGGAGTTGCCGGATCCGCATTAGGCAAGGGAATCAGTTGTGCATCAAAACTCGGAAAAGCAATAAAGGGAACGGCAGCGGTATCAAAAGTGCTGAGTCTTGGAATGGCTGGGTTTGATATGATTTCTTTAGCTGATATGGCAATTGATAATAAAAATAATCCTATTGCTGATTTGAATAAAAAACTACATTCAAATAAAGCGTATAACATATTTCAAATAAGTGTGTCAGCATTGGCAGTTTTTACAGGCGGAATGACAACAACTATGGCTTGCTTTGTTGCAGGAGTTATGGTTGTTACAATTGATGGATTATCACCTATAGATAAACTTAAAGTTGGTGATAAAGTATTGGCACTAGACGCAGAGACGTTGGACAAGAATTATAAAAATGTCGAAGTTATCTATAAAAGAAAAGTGGATTCATTAGTTCATCTTATCATTGACGATGAGGAGATTATAACAACAAAGAATCATCCGTTTTATGTAAAGGAAAGAGGGTTTGTTGAGGCAACATTATTATGTATTGGCAATGAACTTCTCGATTCAAATGGTGATATACATTTGGTTAATGATATATATAGAGAAAAGTGCATTGAAGATAATTATGTATATAACATAAAAGTCGAAGATTATCATACATACTTTGTCGGTAACTGTGGAATTTTGGTGCACAATAAAAATTGCCCACCACATATGAATGAAGATGGAACATTAAAACCGAATCAGGAATACACTACAGGAGAAAACGGATATACATATAAAACAGATTCTAATGGTAATATTGTGAGTGCTCATGCTGATGAATTAAAATTTAAAACGCATAATGGTAGATTAAAACATAATCCTAACACAGCAGATAAATTACCAGGTGATGATGCGGGACACATATTTGCAGACCAATTTGGTGGCTCTCCGGAACTTGATAATCTTGTATCGCAAAGAAGCACATTAAATCGAGCTGTTAAAGGAGACAATAGGACATATAGAGCGATGGAAAAGAGTTGGGCTGATGCAATGAATAATGGCAAAAAGGTTACTGACATAGATATTAATTTAGCATACAGTGAAGGCTCGTCACGGCCGAGCCGATTTGATGTTTCTTATAAAATAGACGGTAAGTTTGAAATGATAAGTTTTAAAAATTAAGGAGGTATAAAATGTTAAAAGGATTTGAAGACGCTTTTGTTGATGCTCAAGCAAGTGTAATATCGTTAGGCTTGGAATTGTTAAGCAATTCAGGAAAGGAAGCTGAAAAAATATATATATATTTGTATCGAAATGACGAAATGGACTATATAAATTTCTTCTTTGAGAAAGAAGGCAAATTGTATACAAGAGATGATTGGTTTTCATCAGGAGAAATAAGAGATTTTTTTTATTGTGCAAAGGATGATTTAGATAATATCACAAATGTTTGTGAGGCTTATGATGCAAAACGCCCATATGAATTTAGATTGATATACAATGTAATTACTAAAGCATTGGATTCAAAATATAATTATGAGGACATTGTTATAACAGGAGACAAAAACATTTTTGATTTATTTGAAGATTGGTTTGATGAGTGTGGCAAAAACATTACTAAATGATAGGAGATAAATGAAAATGAATGAACAAATTCAAACATTAATAGCCAATTCAAGATTGGCATTTGTACAAGGAAAATATCAGGAAGCACTTGATATAGCAAAAGATGCTATCAAAGTGGATCCTAATAATGCAGACGCATATTTATGTGCTGGAAATGCAAATATGTCATTTGAAAAATATGACATAGCAATTAAATATTATCAGAAGGCCGTAGAGTGTGAACCGGAAAATGGCGACAGATATTTTCATTTAGGATATGCTTTGGCAACTAATTCACAATCAGCGGAAGCAATTGCGATATTTGCAAAAGCAGATGAAATTGGATGTTCTCCGGAGGTTACGGGGCAATTATATAAGATTCTTGGAATGCTTTGTTTTGATTTAAAAAAATATGATGATGCGGTTGTTAATTTATGTAAAGCCGAAACAATTATCGGAATCGATATTGAAATATTACAAAGAAAAGCGTTAAGTTATGGAATGTTAGGCGAATATACGAAGGGGTTAGAAGTTGCAAATCAGATTAAATTATTTGCACCTTCTGAATATTTGGGATATAGAATCGCTAAAGAAATATTGCTGTTACAAAATAGAAATGAAGAAGCAGAGGAAGAAATTGACAGGGCAGAAAGATTTTCCAGACCATGCATGGATTTCTTCATAGATAAGATTTCCTTGGAATTAGCGAAATATACACAAGATAAGGAAAAGGAACATTATAGAAGAGCACTAGCGTACATAAATGATTCATTATACGCAATTAAACCAGAAGTACAGAATGTGGTAGATGCATATATTAATGCTGCAGAGGTTTATGTCCAGCTAGAGGATGGAGATATGGCAGCTAATTGTCTTGGCGCAGCAGAGAATCCGATAGACTCATTTAATGAAGGATTCTCGATTAACAAAATGGAAAGTAAGGAAAATGCTGGCCCTATTATGAGACCTAGCGATAGAGAGATTAACAGAGCTGTTGAAGAAGCAAGAAGAAAATATGGTGACAGACAAATTGAACAAATGGGGAGAGAACGAGAAAGAAATGCGTTCAGAAATCAGAATACTTCAATAGATCACTTAACCCCAATTGATAAGGCAGATGAATATACTTTTGAAAAATTAGACAATAGTGTTGAACCAATTTATTCTCAAGATAATTTGGATCAGATTAATAGATTATATGTGGCAGCTTATACATTAAAAAAAGAGCCGGAGCATATTAAATTATATGCTTCAAGACTTGCAAAAAGTCCAAATCAAGCTAATCAGTATATTGGAAAATATAGTTTGATTAAGGCATTAAAGGAAGAAGGATATGAAAAAATTGATGAAGAATATGAAGATTTGATTAAGTTCTTCAGAAATCAGTCTGTTAAAGATCCTACAGACTTAGCTGCAGTTAGTTTTAGAGTTCAGTGTTATATAGATGTAAAGGATTTTGATAATGCTGAAAAATTATGTTCGTTGCTTTCGGATGAATTAAAAAATCCGCTTTTAGAAGAAATAAATAAAGCTAAGACAGGAGGTACAGAGTAATGGCTCAATTGTCAAAAGACCTGCAACTTGATGAGACTAAGTTTAACAATGCATCAAGAGACATGAAGGCACTTAAGAAAAGAACAAATGAACTTAAGACCAAATTAGAAGGCATGTATGAGAGCCTGGCTAGTGCCATGGATACTCCTGCAGGAAAAGAAGTTCAGTTGGAAGCAAAAAAAACATTGTTAAAGCCAGTTGAAAACATGGCCCTTGTAGTGGGGCATATTTCTGACACTCTAGAGTTGGTTATTGGAAATAATTATTATAAAGATGTTTTTGATGGGTTTGATGAGTTAAAAAATTTATTATAGGAGGGAAAAAACATGGCAAACATGGGAACAACAGGTACAATTAACATCACAAAG
>ERZ773178.3513-NODE-3513-length-13036-cov-4.336800_pt1 | contig 13036 bp, 15 predicted proteins | sample MGYA00580533_ERZ773178 | MGnify/ENA primary metagenome ERZ773178 (study PRJEB29015, sample SAMEA2737859) | human gut metagenome | biome: human gut; feature: human-associated habitat; material: faeces | place: China | collected 2012 ...
GTCTGCCATAAGCAGGATAATATTAGGACGTTTATCCATAACAAACCTCATATCAATGTTTTGCAGCCAAAGGCGTGCCGCACAGTACGGCACGCCTTTTTCCTGTTTTACAGATTATACCATTTGATCTCGTTTGCGTCCATGTGCAGGGTAAAGCTGCTTCCGTCGCCGGTATAAACGGTGGTGTCCTGCGGCTCATAGGTATTATTTACCACACAATACTTGCCATTCTTGACGTAGGCATGAACCTCGACATTGTAGTTCGTGCTGAACCATTTATGCAGGTCGGCCTCGTCGTGGGCGGCCCACAGGATGGCTCGGTACAGCACGCGGTTGTTCACAAAGCTGTACGGGAGACCACTGATATAAACACCACGACCCTTGCCGTACTCGTGCGCGGCCATCTGGACTTCCTTGTCACGCTGAATCAGAATTTCTGTGCCCTCCAGCGCGAAGATGCTCTTTTTGCCCTCGCCAAAGTCCACATCATGGTCGGGGCAGTCGGCCAGAATAAAGTGGTCGCGGTGCTCGTCCCAGTTGTACTTATCGTAGTTCAGGGTAAAGCCGGTTTCCTTCTCCACGCCGAGAGGTGCGGCCAGCTGCAGATAGCGACCCTGATACTGGTGACCACCCGGCTCGCCAACGCCAATCAGGCCGCCGCCGCGATGGACAAAGCCCTTGACAGCGGAAGAGATAGCCGGGTCCTCCCAGACCTTGCCGCCGGTGTGGGCAGTGTCGCCGTCGCCGACGTTGATAAGGACGTCAATGCCGTCCAGCACCTTCGGGTCGGCCTTGATGTCGTCAAAACTGATAAACTTCACATCGAACGGTGCGCCGGACAACGCTTCGATCACGCCCGCATAGCTGTAATTCTGCTTCTGGTACAGCGCATGGTGGACCATGTGGCAGCCCCACGCGCGCTGCTGCCCCCAGCTGTTCAGCACAGCCACGGTCTTGACGCAGTAGGGCGTCGTGCCCTTGATGTTCTCATACAACTCACGGAACTCGTCGCAGACGCTCTCGACATAGTCGAGGAACTCCGGGAACTCGCAGGCCAGCTTCAGGTAGCCTCCGTAGCCGATGCGGTCAATGGGCTTGCGCAGGATGGCGCGGCGTGCGGTGACCCAGTTCTCCTTGGCCTCGCGCACAGGGTCGCCGCCCTCGTGGAAGGTATCGGGGAAGAAGTAGGGCAGGAAGCGTCCCTCGGTGTACTTGACGCCGGGGATGTCGGAAATCAGGCGCAGGGTGCTGCCGTTGCCGACACTGCCGACAATGGCATCCACGCCGGACTGCTGGAACTCGGGCATGAACGGCTCGCAGCCGATCCAGTGGTCGCCCAAGAACATCATGGCTTCCTTGCCGTAGGCGTGGACGATGTCGGTCATTTCCTTCATCAGACCGGCAACCTCGCGGCGCTGGAATGCCTGAAAATCCTTGTACTCCTTGGTGGGCACGCGGTACTGGTTGTTGTAGTAGCCCTGATCAATGATAAACTCCGGGCGGAATTTGTAGCCGACTTCCTTCTCAAACTGCTCCAAAATATAGGGAGAAACGGACGCCGAGTAGCCGTACCAATCCACGTACTTCTCGCGGCGCAGCTCGTCAAACACCAGCGTGAACAGGTGGAAGAAGGTCGTAAAGCGCACAACGTTGACATAGGGGTGGCTTTCCAGATACTCGCGCAGACGGCGCAGGGTGTAGGCGTGGGTCTTGGGCTGGCGCACATCGAACGGGATCTGGTGTTCGACATCCTTCCAGTCATTGATGACCGAGTTGTACATGTGGACGGGGTCCCAGATCAGGTACGCCAAAAAGCTGACCGTGTACTCGTGGTAGGCGGCGGGGGCGTCGATGACAACGCTCTCGGTTGCTGCGTCATAATGCCACGCAGCGGCATCCAACGGCTCACCCGTCGTGCGGTCGATGACCTCCCACCAGCGGGCAATGTCGTCGTGGTCGTTGACCTTCATCAGCTCGCGGCTGATGCCCGTCATCAGGGGGATGGTCAGCGCACCGCCTTCAGCGGTGTAGAACGGCGTCATAATGTAGCACTGCTGGGTTTCGTCGGGGTTGGCCTTTGCCCATGCGTTGTCCTTACGGGTAGTGTAATAGGTGGCGTAAATCTTTGCGCCGGTGTCCTTTAGCTCCTGCGGGAACTCAGTGCCATCGCAGTCGCGGATGGCATCCGCGCCCCAGCGCTTCAACAGGTCGAGGGTTTCAGACACTGCGTCCGTATCAGTGGGAATCGTCACGCGGCCCATTTTTCTTACATCATTCATATAAGGATTCTCCTTGAAACGTAATATTTTGAATGGAGGAAAGTCAAATCAGCCCTTAACGCCGCCACTGGTAGCACCGACAATAATCTTTTCAGACAGGAAAAGATACAGCAGGAAAGTAGGCATGAACACAATGATAACTGCGGCAAACATAGCACCGTACTGGCCGGAATATTTCATTGCGTTGACAATCTGCAACAAACCGACACCAACAGGGGTCATAGAATCGCTGGTAGTGAAAATCAACGCCATGAAGAACTCGTTCCACACAGACATGAAGTTGAAAATCGTAACCGTAATAATGGCGGGCTGAACCAGCGGCAGCATAATCTGCCAGAACGTCCGAGAATGGCTGCATCCGTCAATGTAGGCCGCCTCCTCATAAGACCGGGACAGTGAGGAGAAGAAATCCAGTAGGTAAATCGTGGTATACGGTACGCGCAGCATAATGTACAGCACAACCAACAGCACGCGCCCCTTGATGCCCCACTGCACAGCCAAAGAGTAGAGAGGCATGATGATCATAATGGTGGGAACACTCATGGCAATGACCAAGCCGATACGGATGGCCTTACCGCCGACAAACTTCCAGCGAGAAAGCACATAAGCACCGGGCGCGGAAATAAGCAATACGCCCACACAGGAAACAATAGCATAAACCAAGCTGTTGAAGAAATACAGCGATACATTTTGGGTGTTCCAAGCTGTGACGTAGTTATCCCACTTCAGGCCATTGGAAAAGTCCATAACACGGCCCGTCAGAATTTCCTTTGTTGAGGAAAGGCTGGCGCAGACAATCCAGAACAGGATGGCAGCCGTAAGCGCGACCCACGCGCAAACAATGATATAACCGGGCAGAAGCTGAAGCTCTTTCTTCCAGTTGATTCTATCGTGATATTTTCCCATAACTGCTCTCCTACCTTAATACTCCAGATCCGAGTCTTTCAAGATCAGGTTGGTGATAACGTACACAGCAATGATAATCAAAGTCAGCACAACGCCAATCGCTGCGCCTGCACCAGCATCGCGCTCGACAACGCCCTTGCCGCCAAACACCGTATCGTACAGGTACACAACGGGCACAATGGTGGCCGTTTCCGTGTTGATGGGGGAGAACATCTTCGTCCACAGGAAGAATGTGGTAGCATTGATGCTCCAGAAAGTAACGCAGGTACGGATGACGCCTTTCAGCAGGGGCAGCGTAATCTGGAAGAAGCGGTCAAAGATATTCGCGCCGTCGATAGTGGCAGCTTCGTACAAATCCTGCGGGATACCTTCGATGCCGCTGATGAAAATCAGCATATAGTAACCAACACTGCCAAAAATGAAAGCAATCATCATAGCCCAGAAGATCAGGTCCGTACCCAGCCAGCGGACATTCTCGCCGCCGAATGCTTTGACGATCTGGTTCAGCAGACCATAATCATAGTTGAACACATACTGAATCCACATGGTGGCCAGTGCCACGGCGCTGATGATATTGGGCATATAAATGGCGGCCTTGAAGAATTTTGCGCCGCGGATGCCACTGGTCAAAATCACGGCCATCAACATGGACAGGCACATGGTAATGATGCCGCCTACCAGCCAAATCATCACCATGTTTTTTATGGAACTGATAAAACCGGCATTGCGCAGGATTTTGAAATAGTTTTGCAGCCCATAGAAGCTCCATGTGCTTGTAGATGCCGTAAGGCTCTCTACCTTAAAGAAACTCATGATAACTGTCCGAACGACCGGATAGACATACATGAACAACAGGCAAAGAACGGTGGGCAGAATGAATAGGAAAATCATTGTCTTGTTCTTTTTCATACTGGTAATACCTCAAAAATGAAATGTCATAAGCAAAGGCGGCCCCCATTCAGGTGCCGCCTCTGTTCAGATTGAGGGAATCCTGAATAAATCCATTACAGCCGCACCGCTTGACGGCGTACCGTGATTTATTATAGGATTAGCCGCACAGGGTATCCAAGTAAGCGCAGTAGTCAGCGCCGGTTGCGTACTTGCCTTCGAACAGCTCAATCATGGAACTCTTGATGGAGGACCAGCCGTCCAGCGTGTTCAACGCACCGCACCAGCTCATCGGAGTGGTGGTGTTCTTCAGGGTCTCAACAGAGCCAGCCAGAACAGACTCCTTCAGGCGGGTGTCAGCGGGAATCTGGCCGCCGTTGTCAACCAGTTCCTGACCGCAAGTGCCGGTAACGATGGTCATAATGAAGTCAAATGCAGCCTGCGGGTTCTCGCAGTTAGAGGAGATGGCCAGAGAGTTTGCACCGGCGTAAGCAGAAGCATCAACATTGCCCTCGACTTCGGGATAGTTGAAGAAGCCCCAGTTTACAGGCTCACCAACCGCAGCGTCAACCTCAGAAGTGACATAGTTTGCGCAAACAACCATAGCAGCCGTGCCAAGGCCAACCTTGGTCTGGCTGGCGGGGTAGGCATCAGGTGCGCCTTCGGCCAGATAACCAGCGTTCACGAAATCAATGATTTCCTGCGCAGCCGCCACAGCAGCTTCATTATCAGCCCAGCCGCCGTTCTTGCCCAGTTCAGCAATGGCGTCCTCACCCAGATGACGAACCAGATGGTTGTAGAAGTTGAAGTTTGCGTAAGCACCGTCCAGCGCCAGCGGCTCATAGCCGTTGTCTTTCAGGGTCTGGCAGACAGTCAGGAACTCATCCCAAGTCTTGGGGGTGTCGGTAATGCCACAGGCATCGAAAGCGTCCTTGTTGTAGAAGATACCGCCAATCTGGGGCTGCTCTACGATGGAGTTCAGGTAGCCAGCCCATTCTTTGGACTGATCGTTAAAGCAAGCGTAGCTGAAGTCATCATAACCGACAGCGTCTGCCATCTCGGTCAGGTCGTAGGTGTAGGGAGCGTAAGCGTGGCCGATACGGTTGTAATCATCCTCGAAGATGTCCAGTTTTTCGCCAGATTCCAGCGCGGCAGAAATCAGGGTGTTGACATCGCGGCCTTTCCACTCGATGTTGACGTGTGCGCCAGTTTCAGCCTCGAAAGCGTCAGCGGCGGCCTGAATTGCATTTGCCTGAACCTCACCGGCAGACCACATAGACCACATGGTCAACTCAACGCCCTCATACTTCTTGCCATCAGTAGCCGTAGACTCGGCAGCCGTGGATTCAGCCGGAGCAGTAGAGGTAGCTTCCGAACTTTGAGCGCTGCCACCACAAGCAGCCAGAGATGCTGCCATAGCAGAAGCCATCAAAAGTGCAACGATTTTCTTCATTTGTGTTTTCCTCCTAAGTGTAAATTTTGTGTCGGGATTACTTCCCTTTCGCGGTGACTTAAGTGTAGTGCTTTTCCGGCTTTTTAGCAATTATTATCTTGCCCACCTATTTTACAATCTTGCTATTTCTCCGCTTTTCGGCATATTGCTGGGTTTTCGTAGGCAATCGTTGTGCATTTTTACTATTTGCTTTTTTCATCAAATGTTAGTTGTTGACAAAAACGCCGAATACCGTCTTGCGCTTTTCAGCCTCGTGCAATATAATGACAATATACTACAAAATAGGAAGTGTGACCCCAATGAGCCATATTAACTACTCTTTTAATCAGACTGATGATTCCCTGCCCCGCGATAAGATGAAATTACGCAATATTGCTTCCACAAGGTATAGCGGGGATTGGCCCTCCATTCCACATTCTCATAGTTATGCTGAATTATTTTATATTGTAGATGGTGCGGGGCAATTTCAAATCAACGATAAATTATTCCCTGTTCAGGCACACCAGCTTGTTGTTGTAAACCCCAATGTTATCCATACAGAGGTCAGCTTGAAATCCCACCCGCTGGAATACATTGTGCTGGGTATTGAGGGGTTAGAATTTACGATTTCCGATGCCGCCGAGGGCAGCTTTTGCGTTTATACGTTTGACGGAAACAACGATGTACTGTCCTGCATGAGAAAGATTCTTACGGAAATGCAGAATCGGGAATCCAATTTTCAGATACTTTGTCAGGCTTATATGGATATTATCGTGGTACAGCTTATGCGAAATGCCAGTGTATCCGCTGTTCCAATTCATTCCCGGCTGCCTGCTAACCGCCAGTGTGCAACTGTAAAGCGCTATATCGACCACCATTATAAAGAAAATCTTACGCTGGATGAGCTTGCCGAAAAGGTTAGTATCAGCAAATATCACATGGCACACGCTTTTAAGCGCGAATATGGTGTCTCTCCTATCAACTATATCATTGACTGCCGCATCCGGGAGGGAAAGCGGTTATTGGCCGAAACCGACCTTGCACCATCTCAGATTGCCAGCATTCTCGGCTTTTCTTCGTCCAGCTACTTTTGCAAGACATTTAGCAACATAGAGGGAACATCCCCGACAGAATATCGTAAAGCAAACCAAGTGAAATTTTGATGTCCACTTCCTATAAGCGAAACGATCTCGCAAACTAAAAGTCGGCATATAATAGCACATTTTGGCGATTTTTGTCAAATGATTCCGTCTTGGATAGCGTGATTCAAGATCGTTCTCAACAAGAGCCTGCCGCACTTCGTATGTATTGGCTGTGTCAGCAGCAAATATTTCTGTTTCTGTTCGGCAAGAAAGTACAATTCCAAATTTCCAAAACAAATAGCAGCCCGCGCAATGATATGTCCCCTATATAGCGAACAGTGAAATAAAGCACTGAAAACTATATAGGGGCATATCATGCTAAAGGCTGCTTTTCGCTTATTCTGCGATGTGAAACGCTCTGCATGAACTCCTATACTCAGGAAGCAAGTCGAGATACGGCTGCCAACGTCTGCGAATCACCGCAATCTCGTCATCATCTGCATCAGGATAAAAGTGTTCCCTCTTAGCTTCCTGAAAAACATCCGTTGCAACTTCGTTGAATAGTTCGGCACACAATTCATCCGCAGAAGTAATGATTTGGTCCTCCTCGATGGTGTTTTTTGTTGGGTCGATATGCAGCAGCAGATACCCCAGCTTTTCAGACCAGACAAAATCCAAGAATTTGCTTGCGTGAATATAATCCTTGAAAACGCCATACACACGCTCGATTTCTTTCCTTTCGGCTTCACTGTAAATCAATGCCGTTTTCCTCCTCATTTTCTTGTGCTTCGCGGAGAATTTCATCGCAGAGATAAGCATAGTCCGGCAGCTTTTCAATTACCGGTTTCCAAAAAGCCCGCACCCGCACAGCTTCGTCCTTATCCATATTTGTAAAGTTGTGGTTGCGCTTTGTCTGCATCATCACGGTGATGGCCATATCATCCAGCAGTCGGCGGCAAAGCTGCGGTGCAGTATGTAAATCCTCACAGCTTTCAGATTGATGCGTTTTCTCATTGATGGTAAGAAAGACATAGCCGACTTTATCTGACCAGAGGAGGTCAATACTGTCCTCATTTTCTAAGTAGTCCGCAAACGCGCTTTCTACACGCCGCATTTCAAGCGTTCTTTTCATTTTGAATGACATAGAGAAGTTCCTTTCAGGCAATTTTTATCTTTATGCTGGGGGCGCTGTCTCTATTATACACGCTTGCGCATCCTATAATCTGGACCGCAACCATATTTTTGACATTTTGTGAAAAAGTGTTCGCCATCATTGCGGAGTAACTGCATCCAGTGGGTTCACGCGCACGCCGTTTTGCATTACCTCAAAATGCAGGTGGTTGCCGTAGCTGTCATTCCAGCCGCTGACCAGCACCGTGCCGCCGTGGGCAGCTAAGATGGGGGTACCCTCCGGCGCAGGAATGTCCATGACGCAGTGTCCGGCTCCTTATGCGTCAGACGAGGGCGCTTGCTTGTTCGTCACCTTCGCCGCCACAAACCAGCGTCCATCCTCAAACCACAACTCGCGCTCTTTGCCTTGAATCATACAGGTATAGCGGTCCCCAACACCGCCCACATCGGCGGCACGGCGGCAGATGTCCTTGATCTTGTCGATTTTGTAGACCTGCCCTTTATCAAAAATAATCTGCAGGGGTCGCAATCGTCCCTCGGTGCTGAAGCGCACATCGACTTCCACATAGCGCTTTTCTCGTTGAATCATTTACGATGCCTCCTATAGAGAATGAGATTTTCGTCAGCAAGAAAACCTGTGGGTTGCTTATCATCAAACTGCACATCCACCGGTGACAAGGCGGTCAATACCGCAATGGCTTTGCCAAGCTGTTCACCCTGAAGTTCTACCGTCGGGCAGGGCTTGTTGCCGTAGGTCGCGGAACGGTCATACACCTTGCCCACCGTAAAATAGCCGCCGGATCGCACCAACTGCGAAATACCAACGGCACCCTTGCTGACCCTGCGCCCAAATTGGTTCCATCCGTCAAAGGACATCACGGCAGTCGCCTGCGGGCAGGCTTTCAGCACCAGCGCGGCATTGCCGGAGGTGATCCCGCTGCCCAGTCTGCCGCGCCCCAACAGGTAGGCGGTCAGATGCGCGCCGTCCTGTAAAACCTCCTGCAGCGCCTGTTTTTGCTCAGCCAGTACGGCATCGCGGTCGTTCTTCTTTTTGGCTTTCCAATTGCAGTGCTTCCCGCACCATCTGGTCAGCGGCTTCTCCGCCGTTGTTCATTTTCGTTCACCTCGCGTTCTTCTTTTTCAGCCTGCCGCACTTCCTGCCATTTCAGCAGCAAAGCGGCAGCATCGGTTTCAATGTCTGCGCAGGTATTCAGCTCCCTGCGCACGGTTCGCATCCGGGCAGACAATTCTTCCAATCGTCTGTTGCGGACATCCGGCGTCAGGACTTCCTTGTGGTTATACAGATATTTGCGTTTTTGAGTAAGCACCTCCAGTTCGTGGGTCAGCTTTGTCTTATAGGTCAGCAGTTCCTCGGTGGATTCGATTTTTTGCTCCCACAGCAGATCGCATTGCCGCCGATAGTGGTTGAATTTGCTGAAATCCTCGCGCAGCAGGTAGTAGCAGCGCCGTCCGCTTTTGCCGCGGTAGCTTCTGCGCAGCAAGGCACAGTAATGGTAGTAGCAAGCCATAATGCCGCCCACCTTTTTATACGGGCGGTTCAGTCTGCTGCGGCAGCGCACGCGGCGCACAACCGGCAGTGCCGGTGCCGTCTGCCAACCTTGCTGCACAGGCTGGTTTTCTGCTTGATATTCCTGCCGCATTTCTGGCGGAAGTTTTTTTAATTGCGTGAAAAACTCTCTCAATTCCGATTCGGAAAACTGCGGCGCAACACCGTCCAGCCGCACAAACCTTTTGCTGTCTTGGTGCCGAACCGCCATGTGCTTGACGCGGGGACCGTACTTGACTTCATAGCCCATCTTTTGCAGCTTGCCGACAAAATCGTCAAAGTCGGCGCTTTCGGCAAGCGCCATTTCCACATCGGCTTTGACCATACCGCGCAGTGTCGGTTTGCCCTCGCGGCGGTTGCGCCATTCGCCATACGAGATGCCGCGCCCGTCCGTTTCTATGACTGACAACCGGTTTTGCCGGCACAGGTCATCGGAAATTTGCCGTATGCCCTGATAGTAGGTTTTGAAATCATTGCGGAACATTTTGCCGTCCATAAAGGAAACCGAATTGACCACAATATGGTTATGCAGATGCCCCTTGTCCAGATGGGTGGACACCGTACACTCAAACCGATCTGCCAGACAGCGTCTGGCTAATTCGCAGCCGATTTGATGCACTTGGTCCGGGCTGGCTTCGCCGGGCTTAAAGCTCTGAATAATATGGTATCCGACATTGCCGTGTCCGATGTCTTTATGCCAGCGCCGTTTGGTTGCCTCCATAATCAGGCAGGCGTTTTGCGGGTCACAGTTAAAGCCGGTGACATAGAGCTGGTGTTCCGTCTTGTCCTCGTTTTGGGTGTAGTGCATCAGCCGGTCGAGTGCATTCCCGCGAAAGACCTCGGTCTTTTTCGGGTTGGCGGCGTAGTCCAAGCAGTCTTTCAGACGCTTGCGCACCGGCAGGATTTTTGTTGTCGCCATTATAGCTGCTCCTTCATAAGCAGCCAGATGCGGGTCATAATCTGCTGCGCCTCTTGCAGATATGCGTCCTCCGCCTTGCCGTTGAAGTTGGCAATGCGCGCCAGCTGGTTCAGGTTGTTTCCGACTGCCGCGACCTGCCTTGCCAGTGCCTTGCAGCTGTCCGGTTTGCGGGGGTGAAGGGAAATGCCCATCAACGCGCAGCGGATATATTTCTCTCTGCAAATACCGGCGCACTGAACATTCCGGTTCAGTTCTTCCAGCTCCTTGTCGTTCATGTGGAACGTTATGCGATTGTTTCGTTCTCTGATTGTCTATTCCTCCCCAACAAAAAAGCCGACTGCATCGTACAATGCAATCGGCAAAAAGTTCTTATTCCAACCCGGCAGACAGACGGGTTATGTTTGGCAGGATACTGCCTTTTTTAGAAAGCTCCGGCAAGGCCGGTCAGCTTTCCTCTGCGTAAATATCCTTTCCGTTCAGGTAAGTGTAGGGGCCTTCTTCTTCTACAAAGCCGTTGATGGCGATAAACCCCAGCTGCTTTACCTTGAGTTCTCTGATTGCCTCCACCTGCTGAACCTCCCGATGAATTTCATCCAACGTCATAGGCTGTGCATAGTATTTGGCTTCGTAGATTTCGTATCCGTCAGCATATTCCAAAACGACATCAAACTCACCGTTTTTGCGGTGAACCGGGTCATCATAGTAATAGCTGCCGATATTTCTCACACCCCTGCCCTTTCCGGCGCGAGCCTGCAGGCTGAAATAATCGCGGCAGATCCCCTCAAACCGGCGAGAGATAAAGTCCGTCAAAGCGGGTGCTATATACTCGTCGTAGAAAGCCTCCGCCCCCAGCATCTGCAAGGCACTGGCGTTTTTATACAAAAAGGTGAAATAAAAGCGCAGCAGGTTGTCATTGATTTCAAAGCCGGACTTCTTGTTATCACCGAGCTTGTTGATGGGATTGTTGCGGGTGATAATTTCCAGATCGATCAAGGGCTTCATCTGCTTGGCAAGGTTGCCGGTTTTCTTTGCGTCCAGCTTGTCCTCGATTTCGGTGTAGCGCTTTTTGCTGTTGCCCAGAACCGCGAAGATGCGCTCTGCATTGATTTTTACGGCGTAATCGGACAGCAGCAGCTGGCTGGCATAGAGGTACACCGGGCTTACGGGGTTGAGAATCGTATGGATAATATTCTCTCGCAGTGTAGCAGTGGGGCACAGCATTTGGTTTACAAAAGGCGAACCGCCGAAAACAGCAAAGTGTGCCGCTTTCTCATAAGGGGGCTTGTCCGGATAGAATTTTGCAGCATCCAGATAGCTCAACTCATTGAGCTTGATGGTGGCGGCGAAACGACCATACAGGGCATTCTTCTCCTGCAGGGTTTCCTTCATCATGCCAATATGCGAACCGGAGATAATAAGCGCAATATTGGCGATGCGGTTGTCAATAATGCTCTGAAAAATGGAGTCAACCGTTGCGGACTCGTTCATCGCCTTCAGGTAAGGGTATTCATCGATGACAACCACCATCTTTTGAGGCAGTGTATTGAGGTAGGCGAATACATCCTGCAACGCCGTAAACTGCAAAGGCACGGGCAGGATCTGCGCCCGAACCAGCTCCTGCACAAGCCCGTCAATATTGTCCTGCAGTGTGCCCTTCAGGCACTCAAAATAGACTTTTGGGCAGTTGTGGCTTTCCAACGCTTTTTGAATCAGCGTGGTCTTTCCGACACGGCGCTTCCCATAGACCATTACGGCTTTGCCGATATAATCCTGCTGTAAAAGCGCCAATTCCTTCTCACGACCAACAAACATAGGGCACCTCCCGCAATGCTGAATTTGTTTTCACTGAAAATGCTTTCAGTGTTATTGTACCATCTGCCGTGCAAAAAATCAAGCGGTTCTCCTATGTGGCTGAAATAATTCCGTCAAGAATTATCGCTTTAAGTCCATTGCAGAAAGAGGGGTCTTAGGGGTTCTCCCCTAACAAGTTGTCGTTTGGTGTACCAAATGACGTGCTTGCCACGGCGTTGCTAACGCAATGCCGTTCCGAGCTTTCTGAAACAAACCAAGGTCGCTCCCACCCTTTGCGGGCGCAGATTTCATCAATGATCGTGCCCATGTGGTAGGCAGGCACCTTTAGGTTCAGGGCGTACTCGGTAGCAATGACATTGACCTTGTACCGCATATTCGTTATAGTCCTTACCCACGGCAGGGGGCATATCTACCACCACGAGATTTTTTTCTGTGAGTTTTTTTACGACTGCTTTGGCAAAGTTCCGCCCCGGCTCATCGCGGTCAAAGCAGAGTACTGCCGTTTTTACGGCAGGATGATGTGCAAGGAAATAGTCAATAGGCTGGTGATTCAAGCCACCCAGCGCCAGATAATGCACACCGCGCCAAGGCCTATCGTGCTTATACTGGCGCAGAGTCGCACCGGACATGGCATCAATAGGCGCTTCATAAATCTCCACGGTATCGCACTCCGGGTCTTCGGCGGAAATCAAAAAGCCGTATTGCTTTTGACTGCCGGAAACATCACCCCGGAAAGTGCCCTGGCAGCCTCTCTGGAACGCGCAGCGCGCCACGCCATGCTCGGCGGCAACACCAACGATGGTGTACCCGGCCTGTTCCGCATAACGGCGAAGTTTGGCGACCTGCTGTTCCAAGGAAAAGCTATCGTCGTGAGCGACCCGGCAATAAAAATAGGCTTTCATCGTGTCGTACCTCCTTATACTGCAACCTGTTCCGGGGCGTAGCTGAGTGCTACGCCTTTTCTTGTTTCCATGATAATGTCGGCCTCCGGGATCTTCCGGCGATCCGGCACATCGAAAG
>ERZ773178.3517-NODE-3517-length-13032-cov-4.614857_pt1 | contig 13032 bp, 7 predicted proteins | sample MGYA00580533_ERZ773178 | MGnify/ENA primary metagenome ERZ773178 (study PRJEB29015, sample SAMEA2737859) | human gut metagenome | biome: human gut; feature: human-associated habitat; material: faeces | place: China | collected 2012 ...
CATATCGGGACACAGACGAAAGCGAGCCTGTGAGCTTGCCGGGTTTGATACTCTCCGTTGTGAGGTCGTTGAACTGAACCGAGACGAAGCCACGATTTTAATGGTTGAGAGCAACTACCAAAGGTCGCAGATACTTCCCTCGGAAAAAGCCTATGCCTACAAAATGCGTTTGGAAGCATTGAGCAGACAAGGCAAAAGAACAGACCTAACTTCCGACCCAGTGGGTTGGAAGTCAAGCGGAAAAGAAACAGCACAACTAATTGGAGAGCAGTCGGGTGACAGTCAAACCCAAGTTCGCAGATATATTCGCCTTACAAACCTTGTTCCCGAACTTTTGGAATATGTTGATGAGGGGCGAATTAAAATGCGACCGGCGGTTGAACTGTCTTTTCTCGATGAGGACAGTCAGCGTGATGTGGTTGACGAAATTGACCTGAACGACGCAACCCCATCCCACGACCAAACAATCCGTATGCGAAAGTTCTTTGAGGAGGGCAAGCTCACAACCGAAGCAATCCAAGCGATTATGTCGGAGGAAAAACCAAACCAAAGGGAGAAAATTGTTTTGAGGGGCGATAGGGTTCGACAGCTTATCCCGAAGAATATTCCCATAAGCCAAACGGAGGATTTTGTGTGCAAGGCATTGGAGCATTACAACAAGTTTCTGCGAAGCAGAGCCGACCGTGACAGCCGATAGCCTTCCCCCTTTCTCACACTCTAACCCCTATATATACCGGCTATTAACCTGCTGAAAAATATACTCTATCTCCCTTGAGTATATCTATCTCTAATAACATATAGCTGTCTATAAAAGGGTTCGCACATTTGGAGCAAAAGCAAAATGTCTGCTACGATAAAAAGTTCAGCCAATCGCACCTTTGATGTTTTGACCGGTTTTGATTACGATTAAGGCAGAAAGGAGCGATGGATATGAAAAACAGGCTGATACCTTGTGTTCTTGCCTGCCTGATGATTTTCCTCGTAGGTTGTAACGGTAACACAGCCAAAGAAGCTGCACAGGAGATTACGAAAACAGAGACTTCTTTTCCGGCTGGTAATACCGAAACAGATTCTCAGGAAGAAACGGCAGAAGAACCGGAAAGCACGACAGTTCAGGAAGAAACACCGATTACGGCAGAAGAAAGCCAATCAACCGCTGAAAGGCAGACGGTTGCGACTGTTCAGACAAAACCGGCGGAAGAAAAAACGGCTGATACTCCTGCAACCGAAAAGCCAAAGGCAGAGCCACCGAAGCAGACAACCACGCAGGCTGAACCCGAAAAACAAACGGAACAGCCAAAAGAACAGACAACTGCCGAACAAAAGCCGGTTGAAAAACCGACTGAAAAGCCGGCAGAACCGAAACCGACAGAGCCGCACAAGCAGACATTCGATGTCAGCCCTTATGTTAGTTACGCAAAAGAGTATGCGGTAAGCATAGGGCTTTCTCTTGACATCACGGCGACAGAATGTTGGGACAACCCCATATCCGCAAATCCTAACCGAAGCGGTATCAAGTCTGATATTGAAAGCAGACTGAACCGATACAAGAACAGCGAGGGTTTTACCGCTGTGTGGATATGGACAGAAAAGCTATCCGATACGGATTACAACATCTATATCGGCTACTGCTAAAACAAAATAATTTTAAGCGGACGCACTGAGTAAAATCGGTGCGTTTTTGCATTTCAAGGAGGAAAACGCAATGGTTAAAACAAAATTCAAGAAAGCCGTCTCGCTTATGTTGGCGGCGGTTATGAGCCTTACTGCTTTTACGGGCATTGGGGCAACGACAGCCTTTGCAGCCGTAGGAGAAAAAGCCGATGTGTACCTCGTCGATTATCCCCGAAGCGGAGATACCAATAACAACGGCGAATGGGGACACGGCAATCTCAACTATATGAACGGTTGGAAAGGCTTGTCCACAAAATATACAGGACTTCGTGCAATGGGTTCGTATTCGGGCAATATTGCCTACTGTATTGAACCGGGTACAGGTCAGCGGACTGGAGATACTCTCACCGAAAAGGACGAGAACTTCTTTAATAACATCAGCCCGAACGGAACGATTTCCGGCGATGACATTCGCCTGCTTATCGGTCGTATCTTGCAGTACGGCTACCGTGGAGGTATTTCGACAAGCTGGAAGTCGCAGAATGAAAGCGACGCAAACTGCATCGCACACGCTTATGCCACTCAGATTTTGATTTGGGAAACGATTGTCGGAGAAAGAGACGCAGGCTTTAATCACGTTTCTACCAGCGGATACAATGCCGTGCTTGAATGTGTAAGCACTGCACACCCACTCCGCAGTAAAATCTTGTCGTACTACAACAGTATGGTAACAAGTGTTCAGAATCACACCAAAGTGCCGAGCTTCTGCACAAGGTCAAGCGGTTCTGCAAAGGTAAACGAGCTTGAATGGAACGGAAGCAAGTATGTTGCTACTCTCACCGATACAAACGGTGTGCTTGGCAATTACAACTTCTCGGCAAACATTGACGGGGTTTCTTTCTCTGTCAGCGGAAACAAATTGACTGTTTCGATGGAGAAAGCTCCGAGCAAGGAATTTACCATCACAGCCGCAAAAAAGAACGGTGTCCGCAGAGGTGTTGTCGTATGGTCTGACGGTATCCATCAGAACGGAAACGGCATTCAGGATGTGGTCACTTATGCTCAGGAGGTCAGTGACCCTGTCAGCGGCTTTGTCAAAATGAAGGTAAGCTACGGCTCTTGTCAGATTGTAAAGACAAGTGAGGACGGAAAGGTTGACGGCATTCAGTTTACCATAAGCGGTAACGGTGTCAATCAGACTGTAACAACCGCAAACGGCGGTAAATTCCAACTGGATAACCTTATGCCCGGTGTTTACACGGTAACAGAACAGTCTATCGACAAATATGTTCCGCAGGAGGTTCACAGAGTAACTGTTGTTGCCGGTCAGGTGTCAAAGGTCAATTTCAATAATGTTCTCAAAAGAGGTAATCTTCAGGTCATCAAATCTTCTGAGGATAACTTGGTTGAGGGCGTTACCTTCCATCTTTACGGCACATCTCTTTCCGGTATTGCTGTCGATGAGTATGCCGTGACAGATAAGAACGGTGTTGCTTCTTTTGATGATGTGCTTATCAGCGGCACTACCCCATACACCATTGAGGAAGTGGATACCGCAATCCGTTATGTTGTGCCTGCAAATCAGACCGCACCGATTAACTGGAAAGAAGTAACCACAAGAAACTTCACGAACATTCTCAAAAAGTTCAGCGTAACCGTAACAAAGAGCGACCGAGAGGAAGGCACACCGCAGGGCGACGCTACCCTTGCCGGAGCAGTTTACGGTATCTATAAAGGCGAAACCCTTGTGGACAAGTATGTGACGGATAAGAACGGGCAGTTTACCACAAAGGAATATGTCTGTGATAATGACTGGACAATCCGTGAAATCACGCCGTCCGAGGGTTATCTGCTTGATACGACTGTTCACAAGGTCGGTGCTGAACCGCAGCTTTATACGGTGGAACACAATCAGACAGCAAATGATGTTACCGAACAGGTTATGAAAGGCAATATCGCCATTATCAAGCACACCGATGACGGCGAAACTCAGATTGAAACACCGGAAAACGGAGCAACCTTTGAAATCTATCTCAAATCTTCCGGCAGTTTTGACGCAGCAGAAGAAGATGAAAGAGATGTCATTGTCTGTGATGAAAACGGTTTCGGGCAGACAAAGGATATGCCTTACGGCGTATATACCGTTCATCAGACCTCCGGTTGGGAAGGTCGTGAGCTGATGAAGAACTTTGATGTGTTCATTGCTCAGGACGGACAGACCTACCGCTATCTTATCAACAACGCAAACTTTGAAAGCTATATCAAGGTCGTGAAGAAAGATGCGGAAACGGGCAACACCATTCCGTATGCAGGCGCAGGCTTCCAGATTTACGACCCGAACGGAAACCTTGTGAAAATGACCTTCACCTATCCCGAAGTGACGACCATTGATACCTTTTATACCACAGCCGACGGCGAGCTTATCACGCCGCAGACCTTGGAATACGGCAAGGGCTATTCTCTGGTTGAGGTACAAGCGCCGTATGGCTATGTGCTAAACTCCGACCCTGTCTATTTTGATGTGATGCAGGAAAACTCCGAGATTGACAGCGGCATTACCGTCATTGAGGTGGTACGCTCCAATGTGGCGCAGAAAGGCACGATTACCGTATCCAAATCGGGCGAAGTGTTCAGCTCCGTCAATGAAGCAGGCGGCTTGTGTCAGCCCGTCTATGCGGTGCGTGGGCTTGAGGGCGCAGTCTATGAGATTACCGCCGCCGAGGATATTTACACGCTGGACGGTACGCTCAGAGCGTCTAAGGGCGAGGTTGTCGATACCGTTACCACAGGTGCAGACGGCACGGCGGTAAGCAAGGAACTCTATCTCGGCAAATACGAGGTCAAGGAAATCACAGCTCCGTTTGGAATGGTGCTGAACGAGGAAACTCACGCCGTTGAGCTTGTATATGCGGGTCAGAATGTCGCTGTTACCGAAACCGCCGCTTCTTTCTATAACGAAAGGCAGCGTGTAGAAATCGACCTTATCAAGCGCCTTATGACGGACGAAGCCTACGGCATCGGCAAGAACGGCGAAATTTTTGATGTAACCTTTGGCTTATATGCGGAAAAGGAACTGACTGCGGCAGACGAAACGGTTATCCCCGCCGACGGGCTGATTGAGATTATCTCTCTTGACGGGAACGGGAGCGGCAAGGTCAAAACCGACCTGCCTATCGGAAGCTACTATGTAAAAGAGCTTGCGACCAATTCCGCATATATCTTGAACGGGCAGAAATATCCCGTTGTTTTCGAGTATGCGGGACAGAAAACGGCTATCGTTCACATCACAGCCAACGGCGGCGAAGCCATTGACAACGACATCATTTACGGCTCTGTAAGCGGTAAGAAATCCGATGAGGACGGCAACGCTCTCGGCGGTGCGGTTATCGGCATTTTCAAGACAGGCACAGAGAAATTCACAACAGAAAGCGCTATCCAGACTACCGTTACGGTTGCTGACGGTAGCTTTTCTTTTGAAAAAGTGCCGTATGGAACTTGGGTAATCCGTGAAATCGAAAGCCCGACAGGTTTTGTACTCTCCGAGGAAGAAATCACGGTCACAATCGGTGCGGTTGATGAGGTCGTGGAAATCGAGCTTGTCAACTACTTCATTAAAGGCAACATCGAATTGACTAAGGTCGATAAGGACTACCCCGACAACAAGCTCATAGGAGCAGAGTTTGAGGTTTATGCCGATACAAACGGTGATGGCAAGCTGGATAACGGCGATGAACTGCTCGGAACAATGACCGAGCTTGACGGCGGTGTTTATCAGATGAAGGAGCTTCGCTACGGGAAGTACCTTGTCCGTGAGAAAACAGCTCCGACAGGCTTTGTGCTTGACGAGAATGTATATTCCGTGCCCATTGAGGAAAACGGCAAGACCTATATCGTTGAAAATGAGGCAGGCGTGGGCTTTGTCAATGCGGCGCAGAAAGGCTCTCTTAAAATCGTAAAGACTTCCTCTGATGGTAAGGTGGAGGGCTTCTCTTTCCGTGTGACAGGCGTGGACTATGACCAGACCTTTAAGACAGATAAGAACGGAGAAATCGTGATTGAGGGCTTGCGGATTGGCGACTATACCGTATCCGAAGTAAGTGACAAGGCTTCCGCAGGATATATCCTGCCTGCCGATAAACAGGCAACGGTCAAGGTGGACGCTACGACTATCGTGCAGATGCACAATGAGTTCAGGGATACCCCGAAAACAGGCGATGACTTCAATCTGGGCTTATGGGTAAGCCTTGCGGCTCTGTCTGTTGTCGGTGCGGGCGTTCTCGGATTTGTCGGCTATAAGAACAGAAAGAAGAAAAAGGAGGACTAATTGATGGACGCAAAAACCATTATCGCAATCGTGCTTGTCGTGTTCATTGTGGGTGCGGCGGTATGGCTGAATATCCGTAACAGAAAGAATAAGTAAGTGGTTTGGGCGGCTGAAAGATGCCGCCCTTTCCTTTATGGAGGTAACAATGAAAAACCTTAAAACCATTGAAAAGAAAGTCAGGGCTGTTTTGGAAAAGAATGAAGATGCCAGAAATGACGATATGGTGCTGTATCTTGCACTTTGTAATGCCTGTCTGAAGGATGCGGGGGCAATGCCGCTTGCGGAGATAATGACGCAGCACAAATATCTCGGTCTGCCGAGCTTTGAGAGCGTCAGCAGGACACGCCGCAAGCTGCAGGCACGGTATCCAGAGCTTGCAGGGAGCCGCCCTGTGCAAAAAATTAGAGCCACGGGCGAGAAAGCCTATCGGCGTTATGCCAAAGAATAGAGAGGTGCTTATGGACGAAGAAAAACGCTCCAATCAGAACTATGAAATCATTGAGAGCTGTACTATCGGGAGTACAGAGCTTGTCATCGGTCACAATCCCAACGCACCCAACCCTTATGTGTGTTGGTACTGCAAGGGCGGCTCAAATTATTTCTGGGGTTATTATACGAATGAGCTTGATGATGCACGGAAAAAGCTGAATGAACGATACCAGTCAGAGTGCCGTATGCCCTATAATCAGCCTGCCCAGAAGCAGAAAAACGGTGATTACCGTGAGCGATAAATCAAAATATGACTGCACGACCTGTCCTTATCCCCGATATAAGGACGGGTCAGTTATTTTCTGCGATGTCTGTATCCGCAAGATTTTAGACGAGCAGAAGGAGAAAAAAGAAAGAAAGGAGCAACCGAATGAGTAAAGAAAAAAGAATGCTCGGCAATTACGAGATTACCCAGAGCATCTATATCGGAGATAAAGAGGTCGTGTTCGGTGTTGATACAAAAGGCCCTCATCCCTTTATGGTCTGCTATTGCGACTACCACAACCCTCTGTCAGCAGCGTTGCCGACAGAGGGTGTTGCTTCGGACGATTATCTGGAAGCAATGCAGATTTTTGTTGACCGAGTGCAGTCACAGATTGACCGCACCAAAGAGGAATTATCCAAGTTACCATTTGATAAGACCGTGTTTACAAAAGAGCATTGTATCCCCGATGACGGTATGCGTAACATCGTGGGTAAAGTGGTGGTTATCAATTCCGAGCCGAAGCGGTATGAATATCAGCACCCCGCCTATCAGCTTATATTGGCAGACGGCGGATACGGAGCAACAGGCGGCAGAGGTCAGGCGGTGTTCGGAACTTGTCTTGCCACAGGCGAAAGAGCCAGATGGGAAAGGTATGATGTGCTTGGCGAAATTAAGCCCGAATGTATGCCCGATTGGGCAAAGGAAGCCCTTGCGAAAATAAAACAGCAGGAAAAAGAGAAAAAGCAACGAAATCGGGAGGAACGCTGATATGGATATACGACCTTTAACCCCGACAGAACAGAAATACACTTATGCCCAGAGTATGCAGCTTGAGGGGCAGACAGGCACTATCGGGCATCTGCGTGGTGACTTTGCCACGACGGGCTATGGCTTTTACACCACTTGGTTTGATACCAGACCCCAATGGAAATCTGACGAATTTAAGGCAGACCTTGATACGGTCATCAATGCTTTACGGGAGGATAAAGGGCTTTTGCACAACCGCTATGATATGAGTGCGTTTGGAAGGCATTTTCCCGAAAGTGCTATTAAGGGCAACTATTGTACGGAGTACGGTTTCCGTGTGGATACGGAGAAACACGCTTTTCTGCTTCGATGCAATCCCACCAAAGGCGACTATAATTTTTATTGCTATTGTTATGTGAAGGAATGGCTTGATAAGCATATCCAGAAAGCGGAACAAGGTATCCGCTTTATTGACCCTCAATATAAAGAACTGTTCCGTATCCCAGACGGCGGAAAGGTCATTGTCACGACCTCTTGGGGAGAGAAACGGGAGTATCCCTGCCGCTTCATTGATGAATACCATACCGAAGTCGGTAGCAATCTGTACCACATCTGCGAGTTTGCCGAGCGTATGCAGAAAAACGGGGCGACCTATGAGCCGAAACCTGCGGAACAAACGCCGCAGAAAACACCGAAGCACAAGGATTTAGAACGATAAGGAGGATTTAGAATATGGCTGTTAATCAGAAAGCCGTCAAGGTCTTGAATAAGGTCTTGGAAGCAGGCTTTACCGATGAAAAAGCGATTGCCGCTATGACTATGGACGATATTCTTTCTATGCAGGGCATCACGGTTGCGGATATTACCCTCATCAATGACCTGCAAAAGAGCATTAAATCGAACAAGGTCATTTCTTTTCTTGGCGGTGGTGCGGAGTGAGTAAACAGAAATATTTGAAACAGAAACGATAAGGAGGTGTAGGTTGAATGGCTGCGAAGTATCAGCTAATCACAGAGCTGTATCGGCGTACAGGCGTTGCGGTTGCAAAAAATCCGCAGGCGTGGCAGGGCTTTCTGTCCTCTGCCTGCTGCAACTATAAATGCCGCTTTGACGAACAGCTTTTAATATACGCCCAACGCCCCGATGCTGTCGCCGTTGCGAAGCTCGAAACTTGGAACAGGCAGTTTAAGCGTTGGGTCAATAAGGACAGCAAGGGTATTGCCGTATTTGACCCGAAAGGTCGCAGGAATACGCTGAAATACTATTTTGATGTGTCCGACACCCACGAGGGCTATTATGGCAGCCGCCCTGTTCCGATATGGCAGATGGATGAGCGATACGAGCAGGCTGTTATGGAAAGGCTCTCGGACAGGTTTGGAGATGTGGAAAGCACTGACCTTGCTTCTGCCTTAATGGAAACGGCAAAGAACGCCGTGGAGGACAATCTGCAAGACTATTTTTCTCAGTTAAAGGACTGCACGAAAGACAGCTTTTTGGAAGAACTGGACGACTTTAATATAGAAGTCATTTACAGGCGGCTGGCAGCAAACAGCGTTGCTTTTATGCTGATCAGCCGCTGCGGTCTGGATACGAATGAGTTTTTTGACCGAGAGGATTTTGCGGATATTGTAAATTTCAATACCCCTGCAACGATAAACGCCATCGGCATTGCCACGAGCGATATTGCGGAAATGGCGTTACGGGAAATCTCACAGTCTATCCGAAATGTGCAAATGGCGGAAAAAGACCAGAATCGCACCTTTGCACAAAGAACGCAGGCTCAGTATGATAAAGGCAGACAACAACCCGAAAGGAGCGAATACAATGAGCGAAATCACTTACAGCAGACAGGGGGATTATCTTATTCCCGACCTAACATTACCGACAGAGCCAGAACTTCCGCTTGGCAGGTACGCTTTGATGCACAGGGATTATCTGGAGAATCACAAGCGAGTGACCTATCTCAACCTGCTGACATCGGGCAGGCTGAACGGGCATCTGCACGAGGTAGAGCAGACAGCACTCCAGAGGTTGGAACTTCTGACGAAGCAGCTATCAGCCGAGCAGGGCGTGACAGAGGAATTGAAAGAGAAAGCACCGATGCAGTGGGTCGGACTGATGAACAACATCCGCAGCCAAGCGGAGGAAGTGATACTGACCGAACTGATTTACAAGTAAGCGTTGCCAAAGATGATGAGGTTAGGGTTAATCTTCCAACCGTAGATGAACAAATCGAAATGATAGCCGAAGCAGAGGACGAAAAAGCCTCTGCTTTTGCTATTTCCAAAGAAGATATTGACTCCGTGCTTCAGAAAGGCAGTGGCGTTGCGGACGGTAAATACCGCATCTACCGCCAATTCCAAAAGGGCGAGGACAGACAGAAAAATATTGAGTTCCTTAAAAATGAGTATGGAACGGGCGGCGGTACGCACATCTTCCCCGATGGTTTCAGCGGTCATTCTTGGCATGACAGCAAAGGTCTTGCCATTGACCGAAACGGCACTTATACCAATCACGACCTTGTGTTGAAATGGTCACAGGTTGAAAAGCGTCTGCGTGAGTTGATTAAGGATAACCGCTATCTCAATCCGAAAGAAAAAGACCATTATGCCGATTATCTGGAGAGCGTGTCAGCTCCCCAATATGAGATTGACACCCAGAGGAAAATAGCAAGGCAGCGTTTTATCGACGCCCACCGTGACCTGCCGCCTGCCGACAAACGGGATACCCTTGCTTTGAGGCTCTCCGATTTTATCCGTGATTTAAGCGGATATGAGAAAGATTTACTATCCGAAGTAGAGCGTACCGACCTTGCCAATGTGACCGCAGAGGAAATGGAAAAGCAGCTTTCCGACCCTGTCACAGTTCAACAACTCCTTGATTTTCTCTCTAAGGTACAATGGAAAACCTCTGACACCTACAGCCGCAGTAATGCGTGGAAATTTACCGAGGAATTAAGGGAACTGCACCCACTTTGCTACCTCTACAATGAGGGCGATGTGGTGTATATCGGTGCGGATAAATATGAGATTGCAACACTTACCGAGGAAAAGGTCTACCTGCAAAATGCCGAGTTCCCTATCTTGGGGCAGGAATACAGCCGAGCCGACTTTGAAGAAAAGCTAACGGAAAATCCTGCAAATGACCATCTGAAAGTGGTCGTAACCGAGAAACAGAGGACAGAAACACCGTCCGAGAAAAAGCAGGACGGAATACAGTTTTCTATCGGTTTTTCTGAACACCCTGCCTTTTATGACAGACAGCTTAATGACCGCTATACGGATTTGAGCTTTGCTCTGGGTAATAAGCTGCTTGGTATTTTGGACGAGAAACAGCACCGTGAACGTGAGGGCGATAAAAATATCGGGTGGTATCACAAGACAGATTTTGTTATCAAGGCTGTTATCGGCGGCGAGGAATTTAACTATGAAGGGCGGTTCGATATTGGCGATGGTGAGGGCGATTTAATTGCCCACATTAAGAATTTTTACGATTATGCCTTATCGCCAAAGGGCGAACAGCTATATGGAGATGACCGAGAAAGCCTGCTACGTGGCAGAGATGAGTTTATCCCATTCTTGGAACAGCACACCGAGCTGACCCCAGAGGATGAAAAGCTGCTTGATGAGATTATGGCTACCGAAAATGATTGGTACAGGACAGCCGAGGAAACCGAAGAAAAACAACAGGCGTATGCCGATAAACTGAATGGCTCTGAAGCACCTGCCATTGAAATGGACCAATCCACAGACGACCTCATAGGCAGGGAAATCATCATAGATAACCATAAATATCTCATTGAGAGCATTGGGGAAATCAGCGGCGATGTGTCCTTGCGTGACATCACATTCCAGAACAATGTGGGTTTTCCGATAAGCCGAGTGGAGAAAATCGACTATATCCAAAAGCTATTGGAACAGGAAAAAACCGAATTACCGCCCGAAGAAAAAACGGAAGTTCCTGCTACTGACCGTCATAATTTCCGTATTACCGATGACGCCATCGGTGTCGGCGGGGCAAAAGAAAAGTTCCGTAACAATATGGCGGCAATCAACCTGCTGCACGAGCTTGAAATCGAAAACCGCCTTGCCACACCTGAAGAACAGGAAGTCCTATCTCGGTATGTCGGTTGGGGCGGTCTTTCTATGGCATTTGATGAACACAATGCGGCGTGGGCGGAAGAATTTAAGGAGCTATATGCCAGCCTTTCCCCAGAGGAATACCGTGCCGCTATGGAGTCAACGCTGACCGCTTTTTATACGCCGCCTGTTGTTATCAAGGCGATGTATGACGCACTTGACCGCCTGGGCTTTTCACAGGGCAATATCTTGGAGCCGTCCTGCGGTACAGGCAATTTCTTTGGTCTGCTTCCTGAAAGTATGCAAAACAGCAAGCTCCACGGTGTGGAAATCGACTCTCTAACAGGCAGGATTGCAAAGCAGCTCTACCAAAAAGCGAACGTTGCCATTGAGGGCTTTGAAAAAACGAATCTCCCAGACGACCATTTTGATGTAGTCCTCGGCAATGTGCCTTTTGGGGAGATAAGGGTCAATGACAGCCGATACAACGCCCAGAAGTTTCTCATACACGACTACTTTTTCGCAAAGGCTCTGGATAAAGTCCGTGCCGGCGGCGTTGTGATGTTCATTACCTCAAAGGGTACGATGGATAAAGCAAGCCCAGAGGTACGCAAGTATATTGCTCAGAGAGCCGAGCTTTTAGGTGCTATCCGTCTGCCAGACAATACCTTTAAGGCAAACGCAGGCACGGAGGTCACGAGCGATATTCTTATCCTGCAAAAGCGTGACCGAGTGACGGATATAGAGCCAGACTGGGTACACCTTGATACGGACGAAAACGGTGTTACGATGAACAGATATTTTGTCGAACACCCCGAAATGGTGTTGGGCGAGATAAAGATGGAAAGCACACGCTTTGGTACTTTTGAACCTGTCTGTAAAGCCCGTAAGGATATACCACTTTCCGAGCTTCTGTCCAATGCAGTTCAGAGGATAAACGGCGAAATCCCAGAGCTTGATAATGGGGTTGATGAAATCTCTGATGAGCAGGAGCTTTCCGTTCCTGCTGACCCGAATGTGCGTAACTTCTCTTTTACTCTGGTGGACGGCAGGGTTTATTTCCGAGAGAATGACCGTATGCACCCTGCTTCTGTGTCGATGACCGCAGAAAACCGTATTAAGGGACTTATCCAAATCCGTGATTGTGTGCGTAAGCTCATTGAGTATCAGACCGAGGATTACCCAGAGAAAATGATATGCACCGAGCAGGAAAACCTCAACCGTCTGTATGATGCCTATACCGCAAAATACGGTCTAATCAACAGCCGAGGAAACTATCTTGCTTTTGCTTCAGACGAGAGCTACTTCCTTTTATGTTCTCTGGAGGTGCTTGATGATGAGGGCAACTTCAAACGGAAGGCAGATATGTTCACGAAGCGGACTATCAAACCTCACCGAGAAGTAACTTCGGTTGAAACCGCAAGCGAAGCCCTTGCCCTCTCTATCGGGGAGAAAGCCCGTGTTGATTTGCCTTATATGGAGCAGCTCACAGGCAAAACGCAGACTGAGCTTGTGCAGGATTTACAAGGTGTTATCTGCAAAGCCCTCACAACCATCTACGCCAGCGATAAGTT
>ERZ773178.3542-NODE-3542-length-12968-cov-7.454813_pt1 | contig 12968 bp, 9 predicted proteins | sample MGYA00580533_ERZ773178 | MGnify/ENA primary metagenome ERZ773178 (study PRJEB29015, sample SAMEA2737859) | human gut metagenome | biome: human gut; feature: human-associated habitat; material: faeces | place: China | collected 2012 ...
TTAATTGATAAGACATTGATTTAAATAGAAATTAAAAAAGTGGAGAACTTTCACTTTAATTCTTCTCTCTTTTCGATTTTCTCTAAATGAATGTTGGGGGGTATGAAGAAGAATAATCCAAACGTTCGATTAACGCCCAATTTTTTTGTAGGGGGGGGGGGAATAATTTATTTCCCACCCTGTTTCATGTTGGATGTTGATTGAAAGTACTTTATATTGAAGAAGGATAATTTTTATTCATCCCCCTTGACAACCATCTAAATACAAGATATTACAAAATTTTGGAATCTCCATTTTACCTGTCAAACCTGAAATACAAGCCAGCCTGATTTTCAGGTAAGGGGGGATGAAAAAAATCACCAGTTGTTATTTAACCTGTAACCTCCATTCTGGTATTCTATCTATTAAGTTACAAAATCAAGACTATAGAATTTGTCTCCATTTAAAGTTAAAACAGCCAATTTCAATTCCGGTAGAAAAATTCCATGACGGAAAAATCGAGTGGAGAGGAGGACAAACAATAATTTATTCTATATCATTCATCAAATCCTGTCCCTCTATGATTGATTTCTCCCTTATCACCGTCATCACATCCGTTGTAACCTTCTCTTTCTTTATATAACCGTATTCAGTGACGAACCATTTATTTAAATCGGTGGCTTTAGCTTTTGTACATTCATCCAGTCCTAGTTCTACATGGTATATATTATCCAGTATCTCTTTCCAAGTGCTAACTTCAAGTTGACAAGGTAGGGAATAGCGTTTCTTTATGTAATCTATCACTATTTTTGAATCAGGAAGGTTAGCCAGTTTTTTTAATTCCCTCTTTATATTGGATGTCTTGTATTTCATGTCCCTCACTTTATCCACCCCAAGTTTTTCGTACGCATCTTTAACCAGAGGGTACTCTCTTTCCAGAACTTGATGCCTTTCTTCCTGCAGGTTGAACATTCTGGAGAAGTGGAAAGATATTGTGTTCTCTTTTTCCCTTCTTTCCTTTAACATGGCGTACTCTTCAAAGTAATCCTTGAAACATTTTCTAACTTTCTCTTTAGCCAGTAAGTTGATGGAGGGGGTCTTTTCATGGGTGACGCTTGTAATTTCGGAAACGATGTAATCGTTATATATCAAGTTACTTTTCACGTCCCAGTCTTTGCCTAGTAGTTCACACCTCTTTTTATAGTTATATAAATCCAGCATGTATTTATTTTTATCCACCTCTAGCATGGATGATGATTCGTTTATCCTGATGTAAGTTTGATCCAGTCCCTTTCTCATGATGTTGATTTCCCATTTTCTATTCTCTTCCTCTAGGTCGTTTATTCTCTCCACCCATTTTTGAGTTTTATCCATCTCTTCTAAAGTGTAAGCAAGGTATTCATCAAAAGGTTGATCTAGAGTTTTAGAGTAGGGGCATATATAATCAACACTATCCTTGTACTTGCTGTTTCTTATCCTCCCGCAGATTTGTTTCATGGAGGTTGATATATCTATAATTCTACTACTGGTGTTACCGTCACTCACCACTATGGTGTATCCATTCTCATCCAGTATATCACTCCCTTCAAAAACGGTGGAAGTGTAGAAATTGAATTTCTTGACCGGAGAACTGGTGGTGGATATTTCAAACTCTTCCCCAAGTTTTTTCTTGTTCTCTCCAGTGTTAGAGCATACTATTCTAGCTAAATCAGGTGTCAGTTGTTGCTTTTTTATAACGGAAGCTATAAAACTGACGCTATTAACGAAGAAATGTAAATTCTGTGCTTCTGGTACCGCTATCCCCATGCCAAAACCGATATGTGATAAAACTTGCTCCATGACACTGTTAGTCCTGATAACCTTCACGTCCACTCTCTTTTTCCCTTCCCAGATAATCTCCTGTACTGGTAGGTATTTTAACTCATCCATGATGAATATCTCATCCACTGGTGTTGCTGTCATGAAGGTAACCGATTTAAATTTAATGGCTTCATTTAATAAATTCCTTACAGCGTTGTCCCTGAACAGGTTATCTAGGAACAATCTATGGTATTCATCCACCAGTAGGAAATAATCTTCATAAGCATTCCCTCCTTTGGCTGCTATAATCTTTATAACTTTAGGTAACGAATCGTACGTGACCATGATCTTCTTCACTTTATACTGTTCAATATAATTCATGATCTGGTACTCTTCTATCCCTTCCATCACACCCAGTATGTAATCTCTTCTCTCTTTTCTTTGGGCGTTAGGTTCAATTTTATTCTTTATCAAATCTTTAGTTGGAACGGCTATAATGGTGTTCCTTTCGTTATTTAACACCATTTCAGTGCCACCACAACCAGTTTTACCTTTATGTAATAGACAATTCACTGGAAATCCCTCTGGAAATAGTTTTGGATTCTCTTTAATGTATTGATCCATGTATTCGAATCTTTCTGGTATGATAATCGGTTTTAATTCTTTCATAAACGATAGATTTTAAATTTTTATTATAATGTTCTCTTTTTTATCTGGGATGTAATCGATCTCCCTCCCTGTTTTTTTGCAGGCTCTAAAAATCCGGACAGGAGGAATATCATGATGTATCTATAAGAATATATATTTAAACAATCACGATCAATTAAAACAGGATCAAGTAAATCAATGGAATGAATGAATAATCTTTATCTATAGAATATCTAACCTGCTATCTATCGAATAATCATCAAACATACCCAGTCAATCAAGGTAAATCTAAACAATCCATCAAAATGAATATCTATTTAATTAATATATAGTATATTAAACCTGTGGATATTAATAAATAAAATGAATTGTATTTAATTACAGTATATCTATATATGCCTTCTAAATCACTCTTTAGCTTCTTTGCTTTATCTTTCTTTAATTTACAGGATATAAATATTCATTTTAATCTCCCTTCCGGATTTTTTGAATTATATAAATTTTACTTCTATAATAAAGATAAATTAAAAAATTCAAACCGGAATAACACCGTAAGAGAGTAATTGTATAAATATCAAGTATGTAGATAACTACATTAAATATATATCCGATTTTATTTATTTTCTTAGTTTTTACTTGATTGATGTTTTATTTATTATTGCTTGATTGATTGTTTTGATGGTTGATTCGTTTTTTTGATTTAACTTGATATGTGCTATTGGGTTAGATAGATATATTGTTTCTTTTTTATCTCCTTGTTTGATTGAATTGATATTGTTTTGATTGATGTGGTACGTGTTTGTTTTTTCATTATAAACATGGATTTTAGGGTATATAATCGTGCATGATATGTAAGCTTGTTCATTTATAGATATAGCCAGAGATATGGGATTCAAGGTGTTAGAGCATGATTTATTCCCCCTTTTGACTTTAGATTTTTGAATTCTGGAAAAGTCAATTCCGGTATCAAGTGGTATTATAAAGATACGAAAATCCGCCATGGAAAACTATAGAAATATGGAGAGATTTAAATATTAATCCATCGATGTGTATGATGTTATATCTTGTGTTTAATGTCAATCTGGATGAAAGAATATCATGAAATGGAACACTTCTCATATTTGTATATATTTTATGGTTGTATGTTTAAATAGAATAACCTTGGAGAGTGGGACAAGAATCACTTTTTTTATAAATGAATGATTCTTTTTTGTCCCTTGATGAACTAGAAGGTATGAATCCTTTCCTTTTTACAGGTGGTAACACGAGATATGAATTGTTTCATGGCTTTTGTTAAAACCTCTGGATCATCTTCTTTAAATTTTGGTTGGGGATCATTGTTTGAAGGGGTAAATTTAGCTTTCAATAATAAATATCCCTTCTCACCTTTATTGTTTACAGTCCTTCTTTTTGAGGTTTCAAAGTAAATGGATATATCAGTAGCTTTAGCTGCTTTCCCTAGATTGACGATTTTATATATATCATCCAATTCTTGTTTTATATATGCCTCGGTGTATTTCTTATCTTCATGGAAGGTGTTCATCACCAGAGCGATAACCGGTACTTGAATTTTTTCTCTATTAAATTTCTCTTTAATAATCTCTCTGGATAGAATTTGCCTGTTAAATTTAGATTGTTCTATAAACTCTCTGGGGAGAAGTTGACAGGCTTCCGTTAATAAAGCGTCTTCTTTTTTCAATGAATTGAAAATTGTTTCTTGTTCTTTACTTGTTATATCTTTATCCAGATGATAATAATAGAAAGTTTCTATAAATTCTTTATTATCCATGAACTTGTTATAAGTCCTTCTGGTAAGTTTCATTTCTTTCTCGTTGAAATTTTCTACTTTAAAAGTGAGGTTAAAATAATCACCACATTTTAGATAAGCTTCTTTTAAAGTTTCTGTGGTTCGGTATATTTCTACTGTATCTTCATGTTTCATTTTATTATGAATCCTGTAAGGGTTCAATTCACCGTTGGGCATTACATATTCATGAACTGGTAGATGTTCCAGAATCTCTTGAATAGTTCTTTTATTTCTAGGTGGTAGCGTTTCTCCCAGTTGTTTTAATTTGTCATAGAAAACGAAGTCTTCCATGATTTTCTTTTTTATCAATTCTTTAGATTCCAGAATGGCATCTAGTGTTGTTAAAGCCACATGAGTGGTGGAGGAGACTCCATTTCTAAACCTCCCTATAATTTGCCATGAATCGTCCAGTGGGGAGATGACGGAATTTTGAGCGACACTGTAATCGGAGAATATGATCACTTCTGGTTTGTAATCTAGTTCTATATCCAAAGCTGAGAAGAATCTACTGGTAAAGAAGTTATATTTTTTATAATTCCCTATCTGGTGGTAGAACTGATGATAACCATTCCTGTACAACTTGTTTTTATTGTGTTCGTCACCACTGCAATATATATTGCTTTCATTTTTTATCCCTAGCTTCTCTATTAATTGTAAACTGGTGTCGATAGAGTTCAGGAAGATGAAGTACTCCCTAGAGGTATTTTTAGATAGAATATTCTTTAGAACCTGTACGGTGTTGTTGGTGCTTATTACCGTTATATCCTTTTTATATCTCTTCTCCAGTTTGGTGTTGCAAATGGAGAAATTTTGCTGTTTAAATAGTTCAGTATCTTCACTAGAGAATGGAGAGGCTGATATTAATGATCTCTCTTTGCACTTGAAAAAGCCTTCCAGAATGCCAGTTATAGAAGTTCTAAAACGTGCATCGTTGATGATTTTATGGCATTCATCGAATAGCATGAAGTAGTTATATATATTCTCCCCAACTTGCTCAAAAGCCTCTTTTATTTTATGGAAGGATTCCGGTGTGGTCATGAGTTTTTTGTATCCGGAAGTTGATTTTAAATAGTCTTCAATCTCCTTCACCTTCACTCCATTTTTCACCGGAAAGAATTTACCTTTCATGGATATTTCTTTACCTTCAATGACTGGTAAATTGGGTTCTATTATGATGGAGTTTCTAGGGGAATTGATTTCACAGGTGGTGGCACCACAATTGGGTCTGGCTTTGTTGATGATACAATTAACAGGTATTTCTGTTATATACCCTTCTTTATTGAATTGTAATTTAATTTCCATGATAGTTGAGATTTTAGATAGGAGAGGGAGTGTTTCCCCCTCCTGTTGTAAGAATAACAGTTACTTCCTCATGATTTTAGCAACAATATATTTTACTTCTTCTGTTTCTTTTAGAGAGAATTTTAATACCCCATGTTCTGCTCTATATTCAATATAAACAGTATCTGTTTTGCCATATCTTACTTTAAGTTTAGCGTTCTGGCATATCTCTTTTAGGAAGAAAATTTCCCATGGTAATTCTAACCCATCAAAATCTTTGTTATTGAAGTCGATAGAACCTTTTAATTCTCCACCTAGTATGTACTCGACAAGAACATACAAACTATCGCTGTTCGCTCTTAATTTATATAGTTGCTCTTCGGAGTGAGCTAGTTTAATCCAAAAAATGCTCTCTCCACTCCTTTGTTCCCTGCTAGAGCTAATCTCCATGAATGGTTTATATTGTTGGCACAATTTACTAACCTGAAAGAACGTATTCTTATAGGTAGTGGAATAAGTTGTACCTATTTTGATACTGCTCATTTTCCACTGTAAATCTTTTATCTTGTCTTGGGCACTCATTTCTTGTTCTTTGTTGCCTTCCTGTATTGTTTGCTCTTTAGTTTCCATAGAATCCTTGTTTGATAAGTTCTCTACTAATTTTACTTCACCCTGTTGATCGTTGTCAACTGCATTTTTAATTTCTTCTGCCATGGCATAAAAATTTAAATAATTAAATAATAAGCCCCATGCAGAATAATTGCGCCTTTTATCCCTTCTGGGGGTGATGAGTTTAGGGGGTGAAGGTTCAAATTCTCCTTTTCTCTTTTTTAGTGGAGTGTCTCACCTTGTAAGACTTGATCCCTCTCAACCCTGCATCCATCTAGTTTTGTTCAATAGCTAAAGAACATCGTAACCAGCTTTGTGTTGTTGATTACAATGCAAATGTATGACAGGCAAGGGGGCGAAATCAAAAATGTAATTCCAGTAGATAAGGGGTGTATTTTCTATGTGGTAAAAACCAGAGAGTTAAGGGTATTTTATGGCTTGAATTTTTACCAGTACTTGGGATTCCATATTTCCATTAATGTCTTCCCTTCTTCTTCCTCATTAGATTCTGGTTGAATGGAGGCTTTCTCAAAAAATTCTTGTTTCTTGCTTTTGTATGCCCCTCTCTCTTTCTCTCGTTCTAAATTGTACTTGATGTTAGTGCGAATGTTGTTGACCCAAGTTGAGAGAATCTTGCACCTTTTTTTCTCTTCTGGTTTGATATTAAATTCATCATCATCTGGAACAATAGTGAGGAAATCAAGAACCTCTAAGAATTTAGTGATGAAGGTGCAAATCTTGTCAGTTATTTTACCTTCTGGACTGTGGTAAGGTGTTTCATCCTGCAAGAAGTGATATAATTGAGTCACTATCCTGTGGAAGTCATGGTCTGATTTAGCACCCACCTTGTTTTTATATTCCTTCAATTCAAACTCTACATCTTTGATATTATCTTCTTTTAGATACTGGCTGATGTATTCTGTGAGGTGGGTGAGAAACCAGTTGTTGCTGTTATTTAAGGTGATAGAATGCCGGCCAAGTGTAAGTGTTACATCTTTATATGGATTATTCCAAGCGTCCATTGGTCTGTAAGTTGGATGATCTTTATATCCTTTTTGGGCATCTGGGAATTGCTTGTAATTATCATGGAGGAATTTATATAATGCCAACATATCCGGTCTTACAAATTCATGGAATATTCTATAATTGTAATCTCCACTCTCACCCCAATAATTTGGCTCGATAGATGATTCACTGTAAACGTAGAACATTATCCAGAGGATGGTGTTTTGTTTATCGTCCGTGATTAAATTGGATTCATCATTAAAAAATGCAATAATCTTGTTATATAAAGATTCTGGGTAGGCTAGATGGACAGGTTTGTTACCTTCAATGAAAAATTTCTCTGGTTTAAACTCGTCATGGAAAAAAACATCATCATCGTAAGTGGTTTCTGTTGCCTCTCCATGATAGATATGATTATTACACCAGTCTAGCATCCCCTGTATCTCGAACAGGGTGAATGAAAAATGTTTCTCTAAAATTGGAAGTATTTCTTTTAGATCACCACCATAGAAGTGGTAAATTAAATATTTCTCATCTTTTTTCTCTTCATTTCCCATGATGCTTTTTGTTTTCAAATATAAGGACAGAATTGGATTATTTATATATGGAATGAGAAAAAAAAGTCCTGAATCCATCTCTGGAAACAGGACTTCGTGATTAAAGAAGGTTTTGCATTGCTGCATCAATTTGAGTGTTCTCGAATGAATCTAGATAAATTTGAGTTGTTTTTAAATCTGAATGCCCTAACGATTCGGATATAATTCCAATATCAACACCAGACCTTTTTAAAACAGTTGCAAAAGTGTGCCTTGCGACATAGGTCGTTAAATTGATTTTCAGATTTAAGGCTTTACTAATGATCTTTAGTTTCCTGTTTACTTGTTTCAACACCTTCTGTATTCTATCGGCTTGTTGTTGTTCTGTTATATGGATGTTTCTATCCAGAACTGGAAAGATATAATCTTCCGCTCCTGCATCTTTTTTCATGTACTTGTTTAGTATTGTCATAGCATCTGGCAGTAGAATTGTATTCATATTCTTCTGTGTTTTATGTCTTGAATAATAAATTCGTCCATTATCAAGATCACAGTATCTCAACGTGGCAATGTCTTTAAAATTAATTCCTGCTGTTAGGTAAGAAAACATGAATATATCCCTTGCAAATTCTAAATATGGAGTGGGATACTTGGTTAAAGTGGACAAATCAAACCCTTTCAATTTTTGTACATCTTCTTTGTGTATGGCTCTTTTCCTTGTTTGTGTCCATAATCTACCAACTTTATATTTTTTAAATGGAGAATCTTCATTAGTAAAAATTCCCTCTTCCAAAGCTTTATTGTAGGCTGCTTTAAAACAGCTAAATTTTGTCGCAATACTATTACTTGCTTGTCCTTCTTTTCTTAAATAAAATTCATAATCTTTTAAGAATTTGAGATCAATTTCCGAAAATTCAATATCCATAGACTTGAATTTATTTAAAGATGATAATGTGAAATAATATTTGGAAGCCGACTTTAACTTACCCAATTCTTTTAACTTATTAATGATAATATCGAAATATTGGGTAATTGTACATATATTTCGTTTTTTCTGTTGTGGAAATAAAGTATCAAATGTCACTTCAATTTCCAAAGCTTCTAGTTTCAAGATTTTCTTTCTATATTCTTCTAAACTTAGTATCAATCAAAAGTTGATAATGTGATCTATTAGGACAATCATCTCTCAATCTTTGTTCCTTAAAATCCCAATATTCAACATCTATTGAAAATTGTAGACTTACATATTTCAATTTCCGATTAACACAAAATCTCAAAAATGGAGTTACTTGATTTTTCATAGTGATTTTATCTTTACGACAAACCACACTATAATTCAGACTCATACTAATTATTTTGTCACAAAATCATGTATCTCTATTGTTTTACCCATTGTTTTACCTATTTCACTTTCACATCTTAAAACAAAACAACACACTAATAATCAACTACTTATTAAGACAAAATATCACATAGAACACCTTGGTAAGGAAGAGGTCTCGGGTTCAAATCCCGATATCAGCTCAGAGGTAGCAGTCAATGAATTGACTGCTTTTTTGTTTTATATTATTATTGTTCAAATAGTTCCACCAAACAAATCTTTACCATACAGTACATTGTAATTCAATGTAAGATTCCTATTTTTTGAAGACAAAAGACGATTTTAGGATATAAAAAGGGAAATTTTATCCCTTATTTGGTCCCCACTTTTCAAAAATCCAATCTGGCAGTTTTACAACGAACATCTTATTGAAGTAAAAATTATATTAAAAGGAATAATTTGGCCATCATAAAAATAAAAGAGGGCCCCTGACATCCATTGTCCCCCCATATTTAAAATAAGCAAAACGAAACTATCCCTACTCAATGCAGCAATTCCAACAAATCTCGTCAACACTTATCCACCAAAATAACTACTCGTGATTTCTAAAGTCAAACATAAAAAAGGACAATCCCCCAAAAGCTCTTTATAAAACCTCTGGGGGATTATCTATTTTAACTCAAATCCCTTCGCTAAGAATTATTTTACTTTCTCGTAGATATAAAGTTCATGAATTTCTCCGGTATACCCTTCTTCTTTGAACGGACCTTGTGACATACCAAGAACAATTAATGTTCCACGATTATTTAAAACAACCAAATCATCATTTACCGGGTCAATTGAAAGACCTTCAATCTCTCCAGAGCGACGAAAATCGCTCATCTCACGGAACAACTCAACTCTTCCTGCTTTTGCCCCTGCAGCAATTTTACCTTTACGCATTACAGGCTTTCCGTTTTTGTCAAGTTTCACACTGAACGGAGTATCTTTAACAACTTCAGTTCCTTCCTGTAAACCGGTGAAATGCACTTCCGTAATATCAGCAACATAAATATTATCAGGAATATTATACAAAGATTCTCCATCATCTGAAGTGAAAAGCATTTTTCCGTCAGCAATGAAGATCCCTTGGCACCAGTAGGGTGTCGGACGACATTGCATTTTCGTGTAGTATTGTCCTGTTTCAAGACTATAGCAATACACGTAACGGCTATCCACCCAGTCAGACATCCAAACCATATTTTTCTCTCGGTCAACAGCAAGACCAGACACCTCTACCTGTCCTGATTCAGGAGACCAAGGAAGATCTCGTTTCCATTTTAAAGTCTCTGCGTCATAAATTGACACGGCAATATTATAACCACGTCCGTATTCGAATTTCTCGATACCACAATAGATCTCTCCATTGTACACGTCAATATCACCAAAATGGTTAGCTATTTTAGGATTCTGGAATGGTTGATCGTTCTTCATGACAAGGTTACCTTGCTTATCATACTTATAAAGAACTTTGGTGTCGGAAACATAATAATAGTTACTGTCGATAGCAATTCCTTGACGCCCTGCCACGGGAATAACTCTCTTCAATCGATACTCAGTTCCCAGATGTTGGGCACTTGCAGACATTCCTACAAAAAGGAATGCCAGAGCAAAAAATAATTTATTCATAATCCAATAATTTAATTTGTTGGTAAAAAGATTGAGTATTATTAGAATTTAAGAAGACACATGATTTGTAAGCTATTACCCGTACCGGTTCTTGTTCCTGCATCTTTTACCTTGTCAGGATAAGCCGAAATGGTATAATTTACCTGGAACTTAACATCCTTGATTATTTCATAAGTACAACCTAAAAGGAAGTTATCCTTGTTGTTTGCAGAAGTCTTGGCTGCTTTATCACGGTACATATCATAACGTACAACCGGTAAGAACTTGCCAATTTTATACGCCGCAAGCACATAAAAACCATCTTCCTTCACGTTAGCATCATCACTTTGAATATGACCGTATTCTGCACGAACGTCAAGACCATTTGGATCATAATACCAAGCACCAGTGATAAAACGATTCATCGGAAGATAATCCTTCGTATCTCCATTTTCGTTCAAACCTTTGTATTCTCCCCAATTGTAACAACCGATGATACGCAATTTCTCTACCGGACGGATTGTTATACGACCCACAAAATCTTTCGATTTATTGTCATCATTCAACGTCGGGAGGTAGCCGTTCGTCAATGACAACTGATAACTTAAATAGCTAAATTTTTGATCTTTGCTTTTAAAAAGGTCGCCATAAGCCATCACTCCAAGATCACGACCATAATCAATAAGATCTGCAGAAGAGATCGCATTACGACACACCATACGGTAACAAATATTCGAGAAATCCACGGTCTCTAAAGTAGACGGAGAAATATCATAATTCTCGAAACCAAGCGGTAAATAGTATTGACCAGCACGGAAATGCAAAGCATCAGTAATGTGAGCGTTAACAAAAGCATCCATTACCGTGATTACTTTTTTCTTGTAGGCTGAATTATCGACTGATCCAGAGAAACATTCCAACTGGGCGCGGAAATCAAAGGTTTTTGAAACTTTTTTATCAATGATCAAACGCATACGCTTCAATTGGAATGACGATCTGTTATCACCATTCTTGTCTCCCCAGTTATAACCGGTTTGAATATAACCAGAGAATTTAGGCAATATCGAAAGAAGTTTATTTACTTGTTTTGTAAGGTCATCGTTATTGACTTGTGCGACCTCGCTTTTCGTATTAGAAGGTTCGTCTTTATCAGACTCGGCCCGGGCAATTGTACATACAAAAAGGCCACAACATAACACCAATACATTTAATAAATAGTTTTTTTTCATAATGACATAAATTAAGTTTATTGTAACTATGCGGGATAATTCTTCTCAGAATTATTCTTTAGGATTAATCACATTTTCTCTGATTCCCCATTCCGAAGTATGGAAACGCACTTTCGGATCTCGGACATCATTGCATCGAACAATAACGGCTCCTTCTTTTTCCCAGTACCCTTTCACCGTTAGACCATGCATAGGACCATCTTCCGGTCCCCGGACAGTTTTATCATCCGGATTTACCACAATTTTCAAACCACAAGACTGGTTTAGCATATCCATGTCTCCCCGACTATTTCCTCCTACTACAAGTGGACGAGTTTTAATGAAAGTCGGGATAACATTCGCTTTCCCATCATCTTGCGGAATCGGTAACACAATCTCATTTGTCAACACCCCATCTACCACGACAGACTTCATCCCGAGAATATTTACTTCGGGGATTCCCAATTCCTCTGATAAAAATTTTTGATATAAAAACTCGGGAGAAGCTGTCAATATCCAAACCTCAAATCCATACTCTTTCAAATTAGCTATAAGCTGTTTCATTTCCGGGTAAAACTTTCCTTGGTATGACTCCACATAGCAATCATACCCCAATTTTGCCACTTCCTCCGGAGTCATTCCCGCCAAAAAATGGGCGCGATCTTCGACATAAACCTTCCCCACGTTATTACCGTCTTTTACCATCCGATTCAAAATAGCCATTTTCTCCTTGGAAACTTTATCATTTTTGCCCTTATAATATTTATCGGCATAACGATATAAAGCTTCATCCGCCAAATAGTGTGGTGCTTGCCCAATCACTGTTCCATCCCCGTCAAACACCGCTACTTTACGAATATTCATGGTTAAAGTCGTATTCAAGAATGTTTCAATTCTCTCATTAATTTCCTTTGACCACCCCTTGATCTCTCGGTAAGTCTGTGCGTAAATCGAGGACGTAATGAATAGCAACAATATAACCACTATTCCTTTCGTCAAATGTTTTGTATTCATACAATTTATTTTTTTATTATTGATCAGAATGATTCTATTTCTTCACCTCAATAAGGCATCATTATTTTCTATTTTGCACCAGGTATTGTTCCTCCTTGTAAGTGAAGCCGACG